>Ga0105248_10006165_pt1 | contig 13146 bp, 16 predicted proteins | sample KBSS34metaG_FD_81524 | JGI IMG/M metagenome (GOLD analysis project Ga0105248, IMG submission 81524) | Switchgrass rhizosphere microbial communities from Kellogg Biological Station, Michigan, USA - KBS S3-4 metaG | ecosystem: Host-associated > Plants > Roots > Rhizosphere > Soil | place... | reverse complement strand
TGGCGAGGGCTGGCGCCATCGCTGTCGAGCGCCGATATTCGCACCGGATGGCCGAGCTTCCTCCTATCCTTGCCGACTGGTTCGCCGCGCGTGGCTGGCGCCCGCGCCGCCACCAGCTTGCGATGCTGGAAGCCGCCCGCGCCGGGCGGAGCGCGCTGCTCGTCGCGCCCACGGGGGCCGGCAAGACGCTGGCCGGCTTCCTCCCCAGCCTTGTCGAGCTGATCGAGCGGCCAACCGAAGGGCTCCACACCCTCTACGTCTCGCCGCTAAAGGCGCTGGCGGTGGACGTGCAGCGCAATCTGCTCGGCCCCATCGCCGAGATGGGCCTGCCCATCCGCGTCGAGACGCGCACCGGCGACACCCCCTCCGATCGCAAGGCGCGGCAGCGGGCGAAGCCGCCGCAGATGCTGCTGACCACGCCGGAATCGCTCAGCCTGCTGCTCTCCTATCCCGACGCGGCGATGCTGTTCGCGAACCTCCGCACCATCGTGATCGACGAGGTTCACGCCTTCGCCCCCACCAAGCGCGGCGATCTGCTGGCGCTCTCCATGGCCCGGCTCCAGCGGCTGGCGCCCGGGATGCGGCGCGTCGCGCTCTCCGCCACGGTGGCGGACCCCGATCTCTACCGCGCATGGCTCTCGGGCGACGGCGACATCGATGCGGTCGAGCGCGTGGTGGGGGAGCCCGGCGCCGACCCCGACATCGGCATCCTCCTCCCCGATGGCACGGTGCCATGGGCGGGCCATTCCGGCCGTTACGCCGCCGAGCAGGTGATAGCGCTGATCGCCGCCCACCGCACCTCGATCATCTTCTGCAACACCCGCAGCCTCGCCGAGCTGATCTTCCAGGATCTGTGGGCGGTGAACGAGCAGCACCTGCCCATCGGCGTCCACCATGGCAGCCTCGACCGCGAGGCGCGGCGCAAGGCCGAGCAGGCGATGGCGGACGGGCGGCTGCGGGCGCTCGTCGCCACGGCCAGCCTCGATCTGGGGGTGGACTGGGGCGATGTCGATCTGGTCGTGCAGATGGGGGCGCCCAAGGGCGCATCGCGGCTGCTCCAGCGCATCGGCCGCGCCAATCACCGGCTGGACGAGCCATCGAAGGCGCTGATCGTGCCAGGCAACCGCTTCGAATATCTGGAGGCCCGCGCCGCGCTCGATGCGGTGGAGGCGGGCGAGCGCGATCCCGATGTCTTCCGCGAAGGCGCGCTCGATGTGCTGGCCCAGCATATCATGGCGGTCGCCTCGGCCGCGCCCTTCCGGCCCGCCGCCCTGTTCGCCGAGGTGCGCGAGGCGGCACCCTATGCGACGCTCGACGACGAGACATTCGACCGGGTGCTGCACTTTGTCGCCACCGGCGGTTACGCGCTCAAGGCCTATGAGCGCTACAAGCGGCTGACCGAGGGTGTCGACGGGCTCTGGCGGGTCAGCCATCCGCGCTTCGTCACCCAGTTCCGCATGAACGCCGGCATCATCGTCGAGGCGCCGATGCTGACCGTGCGCTTCCGCAACGGCCGCTCTCTGGGCCGGGTGGAGGAAGGCTTCGCCGCCTCGCTCTCACCGGGCGACACCTTCTTCTTCTCCGGCCTCAGCCTGGAGGTGGAGGGCGTGAAGGGCGAAGACCTTTACGTTCGCGCTACCGCCCGCCCGGCGCGCATCCCCACTTATGGCGGCGCGCGGATGCCGATTTCCACCAACCTTGCCGATCGGGTGCGCGGCTTCCTCCACGATCCTGCCCAATGGCCGCGCTTCCCCGACGATGTGCGGGAATGGCTGGAGATGCAGCAGCGCCGCTCCACGCTCCCAGCGCCCGACCGGCTGCTGATCGAGACCTTCCCGCGCGAGGGCCGGCACTACATGGTCGTCTACAGCTTCGAAGGCTGGAACGCGCACCAGTCTCTCGGGATGCTGGTGACGCGGCGGATGGAGAGCGCCGGGCTCCAGCCGATCGGCTTCGTCGCATCGGATTATGCCTTCGCCACCTATTCGCTGAAGCCTGTCACCGATCCGCGCCCGCTCTTCTCGCCGGACATATTGGAGCATGAGTTCGTCGACTGGGTGCAGGAATCCTCGCTGCTGAAGCGCGCCTTCCGCGAGGTGGCGGTGATCGGCGGCCTCGTCGAGCGCCAGCATCCCGGCACCCGCAAGACGGGGCGACAGGTGAGCTTCTCGACCGATCTCATCTACGACGTACTGCGCCGCTACGAGCCGGGGCACCTCCTCCTACAAGCCGCCTGGGCGGATGCGCGGGCGCGGCTCACCGATGTCGGCCGGCTCGGTCGCCTGCTCGATACGGCGCAGGAGCGCATCGAGCATGTCGCGCTGGATCATGTCTCGCCGCTCGCCGTGCCGGTGCTGGTGCTGATCGGGCGGGAGCGCGTGGCACGCTCCAGCGTTGACGATGCACTGCTGATCGAGGCGGAAACCCTTTTCACCGAGGCACTTGTCGCCGAAGCCATGAATCCGCATTAACCTCTCCGACCGAGAAAAAGGTTATTGGACGAATCATCCCAGAATAATTGGCCGGGACTATGCGTGTCGTGAAGGGGACCATTGCCGCTGTCGCTGCCACGCTGGCCTTCGCCGCGCCCGTTGTCGCGCAGGATGAAGCCAGCGACGGCCGCATCGGATCGGGCCTCGAATGCGTGCCCTTCGCGCGCCAGATGTCCGGCATCCAGATCTTCGGCGACGCATGGACCTGGTGGAGCCAGGCTGCGAATCGCTACGAGGAGGGCGGCGCCCCCCGTGTCGGCGCGGTGCTGGTGTTCCGGCCTTATGGGGCGATGCGGCTGGGCCATGTCGCGGTGGTGAGCCATATCGTCAGCCCGCGCATCCTGATGATCACCCACGCCAACTGGTCCCGCATCGGCGGCGTGCGCGGCCAGATCGAGCGCGACGTGACGCTCGTCGACGTGTCGCAGGGGAATGACTGGAGCGCGGTGCGCGTCTGGTGGCGGGGCAAGCAGGGGCTCGGCACCACCAGCTATCCGGTCTACGGATTCATCTACGGCCGTTCCGCCAATTCGGGCGAGCAGGTGGCCCGGCCCGCCAAGGATCTCGAAACCGCCTCGCCCGATATCGTCGGCGCGGTGATCGATTCGCTGGGCTGATTCGCCGGCCGTGCCGTGTGGAAGCCGGCCTCCGAGGCCGGCTTTGCGGCGTTAACCATTCCTTCGGCGATCGGCGACGAGACTTCCCCGCATGTCAGGGGATGAACGTCGATGGGAAGCAGCCACAAATCCTCCACCGTCCTCGTAATCGAGAAGCGCCTCGCGGAGGCGGCGCGGGGGCGCGTCGATGCGCTCTATGATCTCGGCATCGCCTATTCCTCGGGGGCGGGCGGTGTGACCGTCGATCTGATCGAGGCGCATAAATGGTTCAACCTCGCCGCGCTCTCGGGCTCCGAAGCGGCGCAGAAGTGCCGGGCCGAGATCGCCGACGGCATGACCGCGCGCGAGATTTCGGAGGCCCAGCGGGCGGCGCGGGCGTGGCTGGTATCCCACCAGCGCCACGCCGCCTGAACGCCCCTCAGCCTTCCTTCCGGAACGGGGCCATCTGATCGAGCATCTCGATCTGCTCCGCCATCGCCTGCTGCTCGTGCTGCAGGAAATCCGCCACCGCGTTGCGGAAACCGGCATGGGGGATGAAATGCGCCGACCAGGTGGGCACCGGGCGATAGCCGCGCGCCAGCTTGTGCTCGCCCTGCGCGCCCGCCTCCACCCGTGACAGGCCGCGCGTGATGGCGGCTTCGATCGCCTGATAATAGCACAGCTCGAAATGGAGGAAGGGCACCTCCTCGGTGCAGCCCCAATAGCGGCCGTAGAGCGCATCGCCGCCCACCAGATTGAGCGCGCCGGCGATCGGCCGCCCGTCCCGATAGGCGAGCATCAGCAGCACCCGCTCGCCCAGCCGCTCGCCCAGCATCGAGAAGAAGGGGCGGGTGAGGTAGGGGCGGCCCCATTTCCGGCTGCTGGTATCCTGATAGAAGGCCCAGAAGGCATCCCACTCGCGCTCGCCGATCTCGGCGCCGGAGAGGGTGCGGATTTCGATCCCGGCCTGCGCCGCCGCGCGCTCCTTGACGATCGCCTTGCGCTTGCGGGACGCGAGCGCGCCGAGGAAATCCGCGAAATCCCGATAGCCTTCGTTATGCCAGTGGAACTGGCTGCCGGTGCGGATCAGCCACCCCGCCGCCTCGAACAGCGGCAGCTGATCCGGCGTGAGGAAGGTGGCGTGGGCGGAGGAAAGGCCATGCTCGGCCACCAGCGCCTCGGCGGCGGCGATGAGGGCGGGGGCCGCCGCAGCATCGCGCAGCAGCAGGCGCGGGCCGGGCACCGGCGTGAACGGCACGGCGATCTGGAGCTTGGGATAATAGTCCCCGCCCGCCCGCTCCCACGCATCCGCCCAGGCATGGTCGAACACATATTCGCCCTGGCTATGGCTCTTGGCATAGGCGGGCAGGATGCCGGCCGGGCGGCCGTCCGCGCCGTCCACCACGAGGGGGATGGGCTGCCAGCCGGTGCGCGCGGTGGCGCTGCCCGAATCCTCCAGCGCGGAGAGGAAGGCGTGGCTGAGGAAGGGATTGTCGCTGCCCGCGCAGGCATCCCAATCCGCCGCGTCGATTGCGTTGATGCCGGGCGCGATGCGCGCCGTGACGGGGGCGGCGGTCATGCCTCGCGCGGCCGCTCGAAGATCGGCCGGTCCGCATGGGTGGCCGCTATTTCCCGTTCGGCCGGCGAGCGCACCGTCCAGCTCAGCACCGGCACCCCCGCCGAACGGAGCGCGCAAGGGAGGGCAGAGGGCAGGAAGCGTATGTCATAAGCCAGGAAATCGGGTTTCGCCCGGCCGACCGCAAGACGCCGGACGATGGCATCGCGCAGGGTTGGCAACGGCCCACCGCGATGCTCGGTCATCACGAGGCCGCGCACGATGCGGGGCGCGTTGCGGGCGAACCAGCGGCTCACCTCGGGGTTGAAGCCCATGATCGCCACCGGGCCGCGATAGCCCTCCAGCACCCGGCGGACGGCGAGGCAAAGCGGGCCGACATGGCGCCGCTCCTCCGTCTTGATCTCGATCAGCAGCGGCACGCGGCCGGCGATGAGGGAAAGGAGCTGCGCCAGCGCGGGCACGGGCTCGTCGGTTCCGCCGAGCCGCAGCGCCGCGATGTCGCGGTCCGCCATATGGTCGATCCGGCGGGGATCGCCGCACAGCCGCTGCCCGTCGGCATCATGGAAGACGAAGACGGTGCCGTCGCGTGACAGGCGGACGTCGCACTCGATGGCAAAGCCCTGCGCGACGGCGGCGGCCGCCGCCGCGAGGCTGTTTTCGGGAATACCCGCCCCCCACAGGCCGCGATGGGCCACGTCATGGGCGAGCAGGAAGGCGACGCGCGCCCTCTCCGGGGCGGGCGTCCACCGCCTGTCAGGCGTCGCGAAGGGCGACGATCGCATCCACTTCCACCGCCGCGCCGAGCGGCAGCACCGGCACGCCCACCGCCGAGCGGGCATGCTTGCCGGCATCGCCGAACAGCGCGACCATCAGCTCGGAGGCGCCGTTGGCAACCTTGGGCTGATCGGTGAATTCCGGGCCGGAGGCGATGAACGCGCCCAGCTTCACGATCCGCTCGACCCGATCGAGCGAGCCGCCCAGCGCGGCCTTGATCTGGGCGACCAGCATCAGGGCGCAGCGCTTCGCCGCTTCCTGCCCGCGTGCCACATCGTCGGCGCCGTCGAGCCGGCCCTTCATCAGCTGGCCGGCTTCGTCGAACGGCAGCTGGCCGGAGACGTGGAGCAGGCCGCCGGCCTCCACCGTCGGCACATAAGCGGCGACGGGAGCGGCAGCGTGGGGCAGGGCGAGGCCGAGTTCGGCGAGGCGGGCTTCGATATCCATGATGTGCCGCTATGCCCGCTCCGTGCCTGCGGTCAAGATGGGAGCGGGGCCTTCCGCGAAACGATCGAGGATCCAGCCGGCGGCCTTGCCCCAGTCGTCGATGCGGGCATGGGCGGCGGCGGCCTGCGGGCGGTGGCGCGCGACCAGCGGCTCGGCGACCATGTGCAGCCGCCAGACCTGCGGCGCATGGGCCGCGACCGATCCGTGCTGGGTGGAGAGATCGTCGACGAACACCGCCACGCCGGGCGCATGTTCGGCCAGGATGCGGGCGAGCGCCGGCCCCTTGCCGCCCTGGTTGCAATAGACCTCGTGGCGGATGCCATGGCTGGCAAGCTGGGCGAGGCGCGGCTCGCGGCGGTGATCGGGCAGATTGGTGAGCACCACGATATCGGCATGGGCACCGATCCGCTCCAGCGCATCGATCACGCCGGGGACGGGGGTCTGCCGGGCCATCTCGGTATCGAAGAAGCCGTCGACATAGGGCCATACCTCGCTGCTCGGCACGCGCGTGCCGGAGGCGCGATGGACGAGCGCGTCGCCCCAATCCTCATGCTCCAGCGCGAAATCGATCGCGTGGGTTTCATCCAGCCAGTCCCGAAAGTGGCTGACCATGTGGAGCAGCACTTCGTCGCAATCGGTAATGAGCAGCGGGCGGCTCATCCTTCCAGCTCCTGCTGAGCGGCGATGATATCCCCCGGCGCCACGCCCAGCGCATCGGCGCAGGCGATGAGATCGGGCTCATAGCGGCAGAGAAAATCCAGCACGGCGGCGAGCAGCGACGGCTCGCCTGCTTGCGCGCGCAGCGTATCCGCATCCAGCCCGGTGAGCGCCAGCAGCCGCTCCGCCCGCGCCTGATCGGCCAGAATCCATGCGAGGGCCGAGAGCGCGAGCGTCGCGCCATCAGGACGGTTTGTATCGGGAGCGCGCATGGCCTATCTCCGGCTGACTCTTCGGGAGGAAGCAGGCTTTGCCGGGCAAGGTTCTCGTTGTCGAGGACAACGAACTCAATCTGAAGCTGTTCTGCGACCTGCTCGAGGTGCACGACTTCGAGACGACCCCCGTGCGCGACGGCGGCGAGGCGATCGCGATGGCGCGCGCGGTGATGCCGGACCTCATCATCATGGACATCCAGCTTCCCCATGTGAGCGGGCTGGACCTGATGGCGGAGCTGAAGGCCGATCCCTCGCTCGCCTCCGTGCCGATCCTCGCGGTGACGGCCTACGCCTCGCCCGCGGACGAGGAAAAGGCCCGTGCGGCGGGGGCGGCGGCCTATATCTCCAAGCCGATCTCGCTGGCCCGCTTCATCGCGGCGGTGGAGGCGCTGGCCCCGCAGGGCTGAGGGGAAGGGCGGCGGCGGGCGGGGCGGTAGTTCTCCGTCGTCATGCCGGACTTGATCCGGCATCCAGGGTGGCTCGCGATTCCCTGTCCGGCTCTGGATGCCGGATCAAGTCCGGCATGACGGTTGAGAGGTAATCCCTCGCCTGAGAGGGGTGCCTATGGCTGGCCGCCGCCTGATCCGGGGCACTACTTCTCCCCGTTCGCACTTCGACTACGCTCAGGACGAACGGGGGACGGTGAGAGCGAGGCCAAGGCCACTCGCAAAGAAGCCCACCCGCAAAGCAAAAAGGGCACCGCGTCGGCCGCGATGCCCTTTTTGAACCATAAGCGATTCGCGCGGGCGCCCGGCCCGCACGGGGATCACTTGATCTTGGCTTCCTTGAACTCGACATGCTTGCGCACGACCGGGTCGTACTTCGAGAAGGAGAGCTTCTCCGTCTTCGTGCGCGGATTCTTCTTGGTCACGTAGAAGAAGCCGGTGTCGGCGGTCGAGACGAGCTTGATCTTGACGGTGGTCGGCTTGGCCATGGTGCCCTCTGAAACTCTGTGCGCGCTTCGTCGCCGCCGGAGGCCGGGTTCGCCGAATCGCCGAAATGCAAAAAAGCGGCGCTGCCGCCGCTCCTATCGAGGGCGCTCCTGAGGCAGAGCGGCCCTTCTGTCAAGTCCGGTGGCGATTTCGGCGCTTTTCCGGGGCTCTTTTAACCGTGCTGCAACCGCAGTCACCTACTCTTTTCGGGAATCGGGAGAGAATGATGGCCGCAACGGAAGGAATGGCGGTGGTGCGCGCCGAATTGCGGGCACGGCTGGATACATTGGAGGCGGGGCTGGCGGCGCGCGGCCCCATCGGTGCATCGGCGGGGGCCGGCGGCATCGCGATGCTGGCCGGCGATTATGGCCTTCTTCCCGTGCAGCGTCTGGCCGAGGGGCTGGCGGTGGCGCTCGGATCGGGCGGGCGCGGGGCGGCGATCGGGCCGTGGCTGGAGCGGCTGCGCGATGCGATCGGCTGCGATGCGGTGGACGACGAGGCCGGCGCGCGCTGGCTCGCCTCCGTGATGGTGCGCCTCGCCGGATGACGCCGCCCAAGGCCCGGCGGCACTGAATGGACGCGCTGGTTCCCGCCTTCATTATCGCATTGCTGATCGAGACGGGGGATCGCACCCAGCTTCTCGCCGGGCTGCTCGGCGCCCGCTTCCGCCGACCGGCGGCGGTGCTGGGCGGAATCGCACTGGCGACCCTGCTCAACATGGCGCTGGCGGGCGTTGCCGGGGCTGAGATCGCGGAGCACATCAATCACCGTGCGATCCGGCTGATGACCGGCCTCGCCCTGCTGCTGGCGGGGGGCGGTGCCTTCTTCCGCCCCAAGCCGCCGCCTGCGGTGGAGCGCTGGACCCTCGGGGCCTTCCTCTCGTCTGCGGGGGCCTTCTTCATTCTCGCGTTCGGCGAGAAGGCGCAGTTCGCGACGGCGGCCATCGCGGCCGGCAGCGGCCAGCCCGCGCTGGCGGCGGCAGGCGCCGTGGCGGGCGTCGTCCTCGCGCAGGTGCCGGCGGTGGTGCTGGGCGAGCGCTGGCCCGGCCCGGTTCCGCTCCGCGCGATCCGGATGGTCGCGGGCGCTCTGATGGCGATCGCCGGGCTGGTGCTGGCGATCGGCGCGCTGGGCATCGGCTGAGGCACGATCGATCACAGGAAATCGATCATAGAGATGGGCATATTTCGCCGGAGTTTCCCTTTTGAGCGAACCTGTCGGCCACTAAAGAGTTGGAAACCCCAATCGAGGCCCGCCATCGAAGGAGACGACCCATGGCCGATCATTCCCCCGCCCAGCTCGATACGCCCACCAGCATCAGGAGCAATCAGGCGGCCACTGTGGCGGATGCGCTGAATGCCATCCTGGCGGACAGCTATGCGCTCTACCTCAAGACGAAGAACTTCCACTGGCACGTTTCCGGCCCGCATTTCCGCGATTATCACTTGCTGCTGGACGATCAGGCCACGGAGATCATCGCCACCACCGACGAGATCGCCGAGCGGGTGCGCAAGATCGGCAACACCACGCTCCGCTCGATCGGCGACATTTCGCGCCGCCAGCGGATCAGGGACAATGACAAGGATTTCGTTTCCCCCGGCGACATGCTGGTGGAGCTGCGCGAGGATAATCTGGCGCTGATCGAATCGCTGCGCGACACGAAGGAACTGGTGGACGATGCGCGCGACAACGCCACCTCCGGCATGATCGACGTGTGGACCGATCAGGCCGAAAAGCGCGCCTGGTTCCTGTTTGAGGCAAGCCGCAAGGGCTGAAGGCGGCCTGATAGTCGTTCGGCCATCGGGGAACGATGCCAATCGCTCATACGTTCGTCATCCCGGAACAAGAGAAAGGATGCGAGCCATGTTGAGAGCGGCATTTCTTTTCCTGATCGCCGGCGTTGTTCTGGCGGTGCTGGGATTCGGCGGGATTGGCGGTGCCTTCATCGGCATTGCGAAGCTGTTGTTCTTCGTCGCGATTGCGGTGTTTCTGGTGTTGTTGGTACTCGGCCTGCTCGCCGGGCGTGGCGTGGCTAACAGGCTATAGGCGCGGATGGTGCGGGGAAGGGCGTCTCCTGTGGGGGCGCCCTTTCCTTATGCGCGGGGGAGCGGCGGAACCTTGCCCCGAATCGCTTTGCCTGCTAGGCCGCGCGCTTTCCCGGCGTGGAGCGTTCCGCGACGGGCCTTTTTCGACGCGCTGTCGTGGTTCTGCGGGGCAGGATGCTCCGGACCCCACCGGCGCCGCTGGAGATAGACGGGTTTATGCAGATCATCGTTCGCGACAACAATGTCGACCAGGCGCTTCGGGCCCTCAAGAAGAAGCTCCAGCGCGAGGGCGTGTATCGCGAGATGAAGCTGCGTCGCCACTATGAGAAGCCGTCGGAGAAGCGTGCGCGTGAGCGCGCCGCTGCGATCCGCCGCGCCCGCAAGCTGGAGCGCAAGCGCGCCGAGCGTGACGGCGTCCGGTAAGAAGGGGGCTTGAGGCCGGTTCGCAGGCCTTTAGCATCTGGACGGATGGTGCGCGGCCGGGCAGAAGCCGGCCGGAAATCCACCGTTCCTCTTCCGAGCGAGGTCGTTCATGTCCGAAGTCACCGCCGTTCCCCTGCAGCCCGTTGCCAAGGGAACGCTCGCGAAGGTGTGGACGGGCGTCGCCATTGCCGTGGTTGTCGGCGTGGGCGTCGCCTGGGTCGGCACCGCCAAGCAGGTGGCGATGGGGCAGCCGCCGTCGGTCTTCCTCGCCAAGAATGCGAAGAAGCATGGCGTGCAGGTCACCGCGTCGGGCCTGGAATATCAGGTTCTCTCGGAAGGGAAGGGCGCGCACCCCGGCCCGCAGGATATCGTCCTGATCGATTATGACGGCAAGCTGCTGGACGGATCGACCTTCGATTCGACCGCGCAGCACGGCCAGCCGGCGGTGATGCCGGTGGCGGGCTCCATCCCCGGCTTCAGCGAAGGTCTGCGACTGATGACGCGGGGCGCCCGCTACCGCTTCTGGATTCCGCCGCAGCTCGCATATGGCGCGCAGGGTGCCGGCGATGGCGTGATCCCGCCGAACAGCGTGCTTCAGTTCGATGTGACGCTGCACGAGATCGCCCCGCAGCAGCCGGGCTATGGCGCGGCCGGCATGGCGGGCCCCGGCGGCCAGCCCTGACGCTGATTTGATCCGGGGAGCGTGCGTACGCTCCCCTGTTTCCCGGTCATTCGCTTTTGATGATGCCCCGGCACGTGTGGCGGGGCTTCTGGCACCTCTACCGGGCGCATGATCCCGGATGTGCGGCCAATGCCGCGCTCGCGGCTCCGACGGTGAGCCAGCCCTTGCTCGTAACGGGCTCCACTCCGTAAGAACGGACTTTCAGGCCGAGCATCGAGCCATAAGGGGCCTCATATCCTTCCGTTCGTCCTGAGCTTGTCGAAGGACGTGCTGCTCATGCGCGGCGCTCGGGTGGCAACACGGGTCAGATCTAGGGTAGGCCTCCGGGCCGTCACCCGCCTGCGCTGAGCCAGCCTATACCTCTTCGCCGGCCGGCCTCGAAGGCGTGTGGGTGGCGGGGTCGATGCCGCTCCGCCGTTCCAGCGCCACCTTGGCCATGGCGACGATCGGATCGGCGAACATCAGGCCGAGCAGGCCGAACAGCGCGCCGAGCAGTAGCTGCATCCCCAGCACCAGCGCCGGCGCAAGATCGACCGAGCGGCGCGCCACCATCGGCACCACCACATAGCCGTCGAAGACCTGCACCAGCACATAGACGCCGATCGCCAACAGGCCGGTGTCCGTTCCCGCCGAAAAGCCGACGAGAATCGTCAGCGCGCCCGATACGATCGCGCCGATATTGGGAAGGAAGGCGAGCAGGCCGGTGATGAGCCCCAGCAGCCCCGCCATCGGCAACCCGACGATGGAGAGCGCGATCCAGATGAGGATGCCTTCCACCGTCATGCCCAGCAGCCGCCCGGCCATCAGGCGGCGCAGCGTATAGGCCATGTCCGCCGTGGAGACGTAGAAGGCCTCCCGCTGGTCGAGTGGCAGCATCCAGGCGAGGCCGCGCTCGTAGATGCGGGGCTCGGCGGCGATGAACAGGCCCAGCACCACGATCATCGCAAGGCTGGAAATGGCGCCCAGCGCGGTGCCCACCGCGCTGGTGAGCTGGCCGAGCGAGCCCATGAGCTGGCGGCCGATGCTCTGCGCCGGGCTGCCGCTCGGCACCAGCCCCATCGAGCTTGCCCAGCCCTGGATGCGGGCCAGCTGCCCGGTGACGACGGCCTTCAGCGCCTCGAACTGGCCCACCAGCTCCACGCCGGCATAAAGGACCACGCCGATCAGGAAGGCGAAGGCGCAAACCGCGACGATAGCGATGCGCAAGCCCCGCGCGATCGGCAGCACGCGGCCGAGCAGGCGGGCGCCGCCGTCCAGCATGGCGGCGAACACCATGCCGCCGACGATCAGCAGCAGCGGCTGGGCCAGCACATAGACCAGCACCACCGCAAGCACGGTGGAAACCCAGACGATGGCGCGCTTCAGCTCCGCCCGCGTCTGCGGATCGCGCATCTCTACGGGGCCGGGCGCCTCGATATGCGGCGGATCGAGGGGCGCCCGGCGCGCCATCAGCGGGTGGTGACCGGCGGCTTCACCACCGCAGGGTGGAGATTGAGCAGGAAGCGGCTGCGGCGCAGCGCCGTGAACCAGCTGACCGGGTTCCAGATTTCCGACGTGCCATCGAGCGAGAAGGTCACGAACTCGGCGCGGCCGCCGAGGTTCTCCCACGGCACCGGCCCGCCCAGGCCGCCTTCCTCGATCGGATAGCGGCTGTCGGCCGATTCATCGCGATTGTCGCCCATCACGAAGACGCGGCCCTGCGGCACGGTGACGGGGCCGTAATCGTCCCCGGTGCCGGGCAGATAGCCCATGTCCACCGTGTCGTAGGTGCGGCCGGACGGCAGCGTCTCGCGGAAGATCGGTAGCGCGCAGTAGAGCTTGCCGTCCTTGCCGGTGATGCGGTGCGCGGCTTCGAGGCCGCGGTCGCACGGCACGTTGGCGTCCACCGGGATCATCGCCGGGGCTTCGGCGATGCGCGGGATCGGCTTGCCGTTCAGCCACACGACGCCCTGACGCACCTCGATCGTGTCGCCGGGCAGGCCGATCACGCGCTTGATATAGTCGCTGCTCTCGCCCGGAGGCGTCAGGATCACGACGTCGCCGCGCTGGGGCATATGGCCCAGCAGGCGGCCGTGCATGAAGGGCAGCACATGGAAGCTGGGCGACACATAGCTCCAGCCATAGGGATATTTGGTCACCACCAGCCGGTCGCCCTTGATGAGCGTCGGCATCATCGATTCGCTGGGGATGTAGAAGGGCTTGGCGATGAAGCACCAGAAGGCGAGCACGCCCAGCACCAGCCAGACCATG
>Ga0105248_10006163_pt1 | contig 13147 bp, 12 predicted proteins | sample KBSS34metaG_FD_81524 | JGI IMG/M metagenome (GOLD analysis project Ga0105248, IMG submission 81524) | Switchgrass rhizosphere microbial communities from Kellogg Biological Station, Michigan, USA - KBS S3-4 metaG | ecosystem: Host-associated > Plants > Roots > Rhizosphere > Soil | place... | reverse complement strand
ATGTTCGCAGTCGGGCGATATCAGATGGAAGACCCTTCGTTTCACGCCTTCACCAGCAAGTACGACTACTGGCTGCAGGGGAAGGCGCGCCTGAGCGCGGCAGAGCTGCACGGCATGAAGCTTTTCAACGACCCGAACAAGGCCAACTGCGCGGGCTGCCATCTGAGCCAGCCGACGGCCGACGGTCTCCCGCCGCTTTTCACGGACACGCAATACGAAGCCCTCGGTGTGCCTCGCAACGCGGCGCTCGCAATCAACAAGGATCCGAGGTTCTTCGATATGGGCGTGTGCGGACCATTCAGACACGACCTCGCGGAACAGACGCAATACTGCGGCATGTTCCTCACGCCGACGTTGCGCAACTCGGCCAATCGTCACCTGTACTTCCACAACGGCGTCTACCGCACGCTTGAACAGGTGATGGACTTCTATAATTTGCGCAGCACGAATCCGGAGAAGATCTATCCGCACGATGCGTCGGGGAAGGTCGAGACTTATAACGATCTCCCTGCCCGATATCATGGGAACGTGGACATCTCCGATGCGCCGTTCGATCGCAAGCCCGGTGACAAGCCGGCCATGACGCAAGACGAGATTCAGGACATCATCGCGTTCATGAATACGCTGAACGACGGCTACAAGACAAGCGGCTCGTAATGTTGGGCCGTCCGGATGTGCGGCCACGGATGGCGGATCGGTGATCGCGGGGGATAAGTCGAACGCCGCGCCATCGCGCCCTTGCGAACACTTATACCGGGCGCTGGCGGCCGCGCGCAGTCACACGAGCGGCAATGCTGCACGAGGATCGCGACGAGTGCAGCGAAACGCGCTCGCGATGGCACGGCCACATGTTGCCCGCGCCCGCATGTACCGATGGACCGCCCGGCTTTCAATGGCGGCCGTCGCTGTAAGGTAGCCAACTCGACTTGATTCTCGCCCGCGCGCAAGGGCGGCAGACTCGCGGTGCGTGGTCTCATTATCTGTTCCGTTAATCGAATTGCACGACGCAAAAGCAGCCGCTATACTGCGTCGGCGGTCGCTGGCCTTACCACTCGAATTGGCCTGACCAAAAAGACGGAATTCAAGGCAGCTGTTTGAAAGCAAGGCTTCGGCATTTCGCCGATGCGCTCCGAAGAGGCATGCTCATGATGATGTCGTTCCATTCGTTCAGCCCGGGCGCGTACCGCCCCGCGCGCCACTCATCCATCGCCTTCATGCGAGCGGCGGCTCTCCGCCCCCGCATCTGCCGCGCACCCCGTCACCGGCGCTGACATCAGCGCCCTATCGACAAACAAAAAAATATCAGGAGACGACAGAATGTTCCGCAAAGGAATGCTGGCTACGGCCGCGCTGGCCGCGTGCGTGCTCGCGAACACCGCGCACGCGCAGGTGAACACAGGCGATACGTCGCAGAAGAAGATCGCGCTGTCCAACAGCTTCGCGGGCAACGCGTGGCGGCAGTCGATGCTCAAGAGCTGGGACGCCGTGTCGCAGCAGGCTGTCGCGGACAAGAAGATCGCCGCCGCGCCGGCGTTCACCACCGCCGAGAACCAGGTGACCGAGCAGGCGCAGCAGTTGCAGAACCTCATCCTGCAAGGCTATAGCGCCATAGTCATCGACGCGGTGTCGCCAACCGCGCTCAACGGCACCATCAAGAAGGCGTGCGCGGCGGGCGTGGTCGTGGTGTCCTTCGATGGGATCGTCGACGAGCCGTGCGCGTATCGCGTGAATTTCGATTTCAAGGGCTGGGCCGAACAGGGCGTCGAGTATCTCGCCGAGCGCCTGAACGGCAAGGGCAACATTCTGGAAGTGCGCGGCGTCGCGGGGATTTCGGTCGACAATCTCATGCATGAAGGCGTGCTCGATGGTCTCAAGAAGCATCCGGGCATGAAGCTCGTCGGCTCGGTCAACGGCGACTGGACGCAATCGGTCGCGCAGAAGGCCGTCGCGGGCATCTTGCCGACGCTGCCGCAAGTCGATGGCGTCGCGACCGAAGGCGAGATGTCGTTCGGCATCGCGCAGGCGTTCAAGGCGGCCAATCGTCCCGCGCCGCCGATGATCATCGGCAGCACGTATCCCGAGCTGCAATGGTGGAACGAACAGACGAAGAGCGGCTATCACTCGCGTTCGCTGTCGAATCCGCCGGGCGCGGTGACGTTCGCGTTCTGGGTCGCGCAGCAAGTGCTCGCAGGCAAGAAGCTTCCAAAGGACATCACCATCAACGTGCCGCTGCTCGCGATCTCGCAGCAGGAATTGCCGGCGAAACTCGCGGCCACGCCGCCGGGCGGCATCGCCGACGTGACTTATACGCTGCCGCAGACGGTCGCGCTGCTCGACAGAAAATAACGCCTCTGATGGAGCATGTGAATGAGTGACGCACTTATTCGCTTCGAAGGCATTGGCAAGACATTCGGCCGCGTGCGCGCGCTGGCCGATATCGACTTCACGTTCATGCGCGGCGAATGCGTCGGCATCGCCGGGCACAACGGTGCGGGAAAGTCGACGCTGATGGCCGTACTCGCGGGCGTGTATGCGCCGACGCAAGGCCGCATCGAAGTGGACGGGCAAGCCGCGCCGCATTACGACGCGAACGCCGCGCGCGATAAAGGCGTGCGCTGCGTGTTTCAGGAGCTTTCGCTGTGCGCGAACCTGACGGTCGCGGAGAACATGTGCATCGTGCATCCGCAGTTGCGCGGACGCGGCTGGCGGCGCCGCGCGACCGCGTTGATGCGCGAGAAGCTCGAGGAGATCTTTCCAGGCAACGGACTCAAGGGCAACGAGCTCGTCTCCGATCTCACGCTCACGCAGCAGCAAATGGTCGAGATCGCGCGAGGCTTCACCGTGACGGATGCCCCCGTGCGTCTCGTGATTCTCGACGAGCCCACGTCCTCGCTCGATGCGCATACGGCCGAGCAATTGCTCGCGTTCGTGCGCACGGCCGCGCAGAACGGCATCACGTGCCTGCTCATCACCCATATGCTCGGCGAGATCGAGCGCGTGGCGGATCGCGTGATGGTGATGCGCGACGGCAGCATCGTCAGCGTGCTGCCCCGCGAGGCGTCGAGCCGCGCATCGATCATTCAGGCGATGGGCCAGCATCTCGAAGCGGAGAAGACGTCGGGCGCGCCGCGCGTCACTGCCGATCGCGGCAATGAGCGGCACTTCCGCTGGAATGTGGGCGCGAGGAAGAACACGGCGATCGACGCTTCGCGCGGTGAGATCGTCGGCTTCGCGGGACTCGCCGGGCAGGGGCAGACCGAAGCGCTGCTATCGATCTACGAAGCGGCGACCCGGCGCGGCGCGGGGCGTGCGAAGGTCGCGTTCGTCGCAGGCGATCGTGGACGCGACGGCGTGTTTCCAGTCTGGTCCATCGCCGAGAACCTCGACTTGCGCTGGCTTCTCGGCGGCGCCAAAGCCAGGCGGGGTCTGGTCGACTTCGCGGCAGCGCGCGCTGTGGTTCAGGCGTGGCGCGCCAGGATCGGCATACGCGGGGCGTCGATGAACGCGGGCATTCTGTCGCTCTCCGGCGGCAACCAGCAGAAGGTTCTCTTCGCCCGCGCGCTCGCGTCGGACGCCGATCTCATTCTCATGGACGACCCCACACGCGGAGTCGATGTCGGCACCAAGCGCGACATCTATCGACTCGTGCACGATGAAGCCGCGAAGGGCCGCACTTTCATCTGGTATACGACGGAAAACGAGGAGCTGTCGCACTGCGACCGCACGTACGTGTTCCGCTCGGCCGCCGTCACGCGCGTGCTTCAGGCCGACGAATGTACGGAAGAAGCCCTGCTCGCGGCCAGTTTCGAGGAGCACGCCGCATGACATTCGCGATCTCGCAAACGCGCTTACGCGCGCTGCTTCCCGCCATCTCGCTCGTTGCGGTGCTGGTGCCGATCCTCGTCATGCAGCCGGCGGTGATGAGCTACTTCGGCTCTAACCTGTTGTTGAATCTCGCCGTGCCGATCGTGCTCGCAACGCTCGCGCAGCTCGCGATCATCACCGTGAACGATCTCGACCTCTCGATCGGGCCATTTGTGAGCCTCGTCGCATGCATCGGCGCCACGCTGCTGGTCAGGCAACCGTGGCTCGGGGTCCTCGCGCTGGTCGGCTGCGTGCTCGCCTATGCCGCCGTCGGTGCACTGATCGAATTGCGGCAGATTCCGTCGATCGTCGTCACGCTCGGGCTGTCGTTCGTATGGAGCGGACTCTCGATCGTGCTGCTGCCGTCGCCGGGCGGCACGAGCCCCGCGTGGCTCGGCGCCGCCATGAGCTACCAGACACCGATCGTCGCCGCGCCCATCGTCTGGTCGGTGCTGATCGCGATCGTGGGTCATCTGCTGCTGATGCGTTCATCGGCGGGCGTGCGCATTCGCGGCGCGGGCGGCAATCCGCGCGCGATGCGCCGCTTCGGCTGGTCGCTCGTGCGCTGCAAGGCGACGCTGTATGGCGTCGCGGGCGTGTTCGGCGTGCTGTCGGGGCTGTCCTTGCTCGGCTTGACGACTTCCGCCGATGCCAACCTCGCGCTGCGCTACACGCTGCTGTCCATCGCGGCGGTGATACTCGGTGGCGGCGAGTTCATCGGCGGGCGCGTGTCGGTGACAGGCGCGGTGCTCGGCTCGATCACGCTGACGCTCGCCGCATCGTTCCTCGCGTTTCTCAACATCTCGGCGGACTGGCAGGTCGGCATGCAGGGCGCGATTCTCATCGTGGTCTTGTCGTTGCGTGTGCTGCTGCAACGCGGAGAACGCCGATGAACCCGCACACTTCGAGCGAGCCGATCGCCGGGAACGATCAGAGCGCGTGGGCGCGGCTCAGAAGCATTCGGGCGCCGTGGGTGTGGTCTTTCGCCGGTGCGGTGCTGGTGTGGCTCGCCATCGCCGCGATCTTCGGCTTCGGCATCGCGGGCAATGTCGCACAGACGGCGCTCACGTACGGCGTGTTCATGGTGCTGGTCGGACTCGGGCAGATGCTCGTCATCACCTCGGGGGTGGGCAACATCGACTTGTCGGTGCCCTCGACGATCGCGCTTGCCGGCGTCGTCGGCATGCATGTGATGCAAGGCGCCAACGCACAGATTGCGCTGGGCATCGCAGCGGCGCTCGGCGTGGGCGTGGCCGTAGGTCTCGCGAATTACGCGCTGATTCGCTTGCTGCGCATTCCGCCGATCATCGCGACGCTGTCATCGAGTTTCATCATCCAGTCGGTCGCCATCACGCAAGGGCGTCAGCTTCCGCCGCCGCCGCCCGCGCTCGGTGCGTTCGCGACGGGTGGCTTTCTGCATGTGCCCTATATCGCGCTCGTCGCGCTCGTGTTGTCCTTTGCGCTGGCCGTGCTGCTGCATCGCGCGGTGTACGGGCGCAGGCTCTCGGCCATCGGGCAGAACTCACGCGCCGCTTGGCTCGCGGGTGTCAACGTGCACCGCACGCGCTGCCTTGCCTATGTGCTCTCGTCGATGATCGCGGCGCTCGCGGCGCTGCTGCTCTCTGCGGTTTCAGGCGGTGCGTCGCTCGACATGGGCGTCGAGTACATGCTGATCTCGATTGCCGTGGTCGTGATCGGCGGCACGCTCGTAACGGGCGGCAAGCCGACCATTGCCGGGGTGTGGGGCGCATCGATGTTCCTGTTTCTCACCAACGCCGTGCTCAACGCGGTGGGCGCGGATGCGGGCGTGCGCTCCATCGTCTACGGCGTGCTCATCATCGCGGTGACTGTCGCGGCGGGCGGCAAGGCGCTGCGCTAGTTCTCAGGCGAAAATCAAAGGACGAGGAGACATGAAACCCAGCGATTTCGAAGTGCACGATCCGCGTTTCAGGCTGCTGCTTCAGCCGAATGCGTTTCTGACGAAGCTCACCGGCGATTGCCTGTGGGCCGAAGGTCCCGTGTATTTTCCGGCGGCCGATCTGCTTGTCTGGAGCGACATTCCGAACAACCGCATGTTGCGCTGGGCGCCGGGCATGGGCGTGGGCGTGTATCGCGCACCATCGAACTACAGCAACGGCAACACGCGCGACCGGGAAGGCCGGCTCGTCAGTTGCGAGCACGGCGAGCGGCGGGTCACGCGTACCGAGCACGACGGCAGCGTGACCGTGCTGGCCTCGCATATCGAAGGCAAGCGGCTCAATTCACCGAACGACGTCATCGTGGATTCCCGCGGCGACATCTGGTTCACCGATCCCGACTACGGCATCCTCAGCGACTACGAGGGCTATCGCGCGCAGAGCGAGATCGGGCGATGCAACGTCTATCGCGTGGGGTCGGAGAACGGGCAGGTGGAGATTGTCTGCGACGACTTCGTCAAGCCCAACGGGCTCGCGTTCTCTCCGGACGAATCGAAGCTGTACATCGCGGACTCGGCAGCGTCCCACGATGACAACGCGCCGCGCCATATCCGCGTGTTCGATGTCGCAAGTGACGGCGCATTGCGCAACGGCCGCATCTTCATCGAGATGACGAGCGGCGTGCCGGACGGAATGCGCATCGACGAGCAGGGCAACGTCTGGACGAGCGCCGAGGACGGTGTGCATTGCTATGCGCCCGATGGCGCGCTGCTCGGCAAGATACGGATACCCGAAGTGGTGGCCAACCTCACGTTCGGCGGGTTCAACCGGAATCGCCTGTTCATTGCCGCGACATCATCGATTTATTCGCTGCATGTGGGCGTGAGAGGCGCGGGACGTTGAAACCAACTATAAACAGGAGACAACACATGCAATTGCGCAAGTTCGCTGCGGCACTGGTCATGGCCGCATTTTCCGCATCCGCGCTCGCGCAGGTCGCGACCGGCGATACGTCCCCGGCGAAGATCGCCTTGTCGAACAACTATGCGGGCAATAGCTGGCGTCAGCAAATGCTCAAGAGCTGGGCCAACGTCGCGGATCCGGCGGTCAAGCAAAAGATCGTCGCTGCGGCGCCGAGCTTTACCACCGCGGAGAGTCAGGCGACCGAGCAGGTCCAGCAGATCCAGAACCTCATCCTGCAGGGCTATAAGGCGATTGCTGTCGATGCGGTCTCGCCCACGGCGCTGAACGGGATCATCAAGCAGGCCTGCGCAGCGGGCGTGACCGTCGTCTCGTTCGACGGCATCGCGACGGAGCCTTGCGCGTATCGCATCGCAGTGGATTTCCAGGGCATGGGCCGCATGCAGGTCGACTATCTGGCCAAGCGTCTCAACGGCAAGGGCAATTTGCTGGAGATTCGCGGGCTCGCCGGTGTATCGGTCGATGGTGAGATTCATCAAGGCATCGTCGATGCGTTGAAGAAGTATCCGGACATGAAGATCGTCGGCTCGGTGCATGGCGACTGGACGCAGACCGTCGCCCAAAAGCAGGTCGCGGGCATCCTGCCGACCCTGCCGAAAATCGATGGCGTCCTCACGCAAGGCGGCGACGGCTTTGGTGCGGCACAGGCCATCAAGGCGGCAGGACGGCCCACGCCGGTCATCATTCTCGGCAATCGGCAGGAAGAGCTTGCGTGGTGGGCGGAGCAGAAGAAGAGCGGCTACGAGACGATGTCGGTCACCATTCCGCCTGGCGCGTCCTCGTTTGCATTCTGGGTCACGCAGCAGATCCTCGCGGGCAAGAAGGTGCCGCATGACATTCGCATGCCGGTGCTCGAAGTGAAGCCCCAGGAACTCGATGCCGTGCTTGCGAAGACGCCGCCCGGCGCGCTCGCGAACAAGGAATTCACGCGTGAGGAAGTGGTTGCGGTCGTGGACGGGAAAAAGTAGCGGGAGGAATGCCGCTTGCGGGACGGCCGGCGTGGCTCAGGTGGCCTGCAAGCGGCGCACGCGCGGCACGACCTCTTCGGCAAACGCGCGCATGTCGGTCTCGAAAGGCTGAAACTGCAGCATGAAAAGCTCGATGCCTGCGCGGTGGATCGCCACGATACGCTGCGCGACCGTGTCGTAGTCGCCGACGAGCCCCGCTGCCGTGCCGCCGTTCGAGCCGACACGCGCCGACTGCGCGAATGTCTGGATCATCACCACGTTGGGATCGATGTTCGCCTTCTGACGCTCACGCAGCGGCTTGTCCTGTTCTGCCAGTGCAAAGAGACGCTCGAGATGGGCCGACGCCGCGGCCTGCGTTTCGCGCGCAATCACAAAGGCCGACAGTCCGAAGCGCAGCGCCGGTTGTCCAGGGGGCCGGGCACGCGCGGAAACGTCGCCGATGAGACGCGCCACATCGTCGGGCGGCTGCCCGTTGATGAACCATACGTCGCCGTGTGCAGCCACGAGCGAGCGCGCCGGCTCGGACTCGCCGCCCACGTAAATGCGCGGACGCGTGCGAAATGGATCCGCCGGAAGCAACCGATAGCCGTCGATGCGAAAATGGTCGCCGTGGTGATGCACGGTCTCGCCGCGCAGCAGTGCGTCGACAACCGTGATCCACTCGCGGCCGTAGGCGTAGCGCTCGTCGTGTTCGGCGAAGCCTATGCCGGCGCGCTCGAGTTCCGGACGATTCCATGCATTGACCAGATTGATCGCGAAACGACCACCGCTGATGTGTTCGATCTGCTGCGCCATCTTGGCGAGCACGACGGGATGATAGAGATAGGGCTTGATGGCAGCGATGATCTCGATGCGCGACGTAAGCGCCGCAAGCGCGGCGGATGCCGTCCACGCCTCGAGCTGATCGAGCGAGGGGTCGTGCGGATTGATCGTGTGCTGGGCGACAAGCACCGAGTCGTAGCCGAGGCGTTCGGCCTCGAGCACGAGCGCCTTGTTGCGCGCCCAGGATGCATCGTACGGTTCGTCCGGGTCCTGAAGCGCCGCCCGGCTGCCGTGCACGAGCGCCCAGACGCCGAAGCGCGGGAAGGTGGATGACATCGATTTCGGGTAAGAGTAACGTTCGATCAGGACGCCCATCCTACCGTTGCTTCTGCACCGCGCGATCCAATTTCCAGCCATATCGTTGTATCGAATTCGCATATGGAGCGGATCGCTTCGAGCATGGGGTCAACGCTCACGCACGCGACACGACGAATCATCCGCACGGCGTACCGCCTCCTCGACAAGGCCGGGCAATGACAGCGTGATGATGCCGGCGTACACCCTGGAAATCTCGAAGGTGAACTGCGAGTAGGTGACCAATTCAAATCCTTGCGGGAGAAGCAAAAGGTGAGCCTTGAAGCGAAGCAATCGCCAAAGGGAAAACAGGCCGCCAACATCCGCGCCGAATGATCCCCTCAAGGCACGTATCCCGAATCTAACTTAAGCATTTTTAATTGGTTGGGCCGTCGTGTGCCTGAAGCGAGAATTTCCCGGTATGGCGCCGCGTGCGTCAGGCACCGAATTCATTCATCGCTCCGTTCATCAGGTCCACACAATGAAGGCGACTCATACTCCCCACCGCGCACGCGGGCTCAAAAGATCGGTCATCACGGCATGGGTCGCGGCGGCTGTCCTCCTGCAAAGCGGATGCAAGCCTCACGACGGGCAGGCGCAAACGTCGGCGGCTTCGTCCCGTCAGGAAGTGACGTACTTCAAGTATCCGGACAACCCGGCCTTCGATCTCGTCTACCTCGCCGACAAGCTCGGTTACTTCGAGAACACGAGCACGCGACCAAAGTACGTCGGCAAGGTGTCGGCGCCGCAGATCATTCCGCTCGTCGGCACCGGCGAAATCGACTTCGGCACGCGCATGGTGCCGCTCGTCATCTCGGCGATCGCGAGCGGCGCGGACATCAAGGTCGTGTCGGCCGGCGGCGAAACGCTGCCCGATGCGCCGCACATGAAATACTTCTCCCGCAAGGATTCCGGCATCCGCTCGCCGAAGGACTTCGAAGGCAAGACGGTCGCCTTCAACAGCTTTGGCGCGTGCGCCGAGTTCGTGACGAAGAAATATCTGTCTCAGCATGGCGTGGACGTATCGAAGGTGAACTGGCTCGTCGTGCCGGATAACCAGTCGCAGCAGGCGCTCGTCACCAGGAACGTGACATCGCCATCATTCACCCGCCGTTCTCCGGCGCGGCGGAAGCCGATCCGCAACTGCACAAGCTGTGGAGCGACTGGGACGAGGACCGCGGACTCGGAGGCATGGCGCCTTACAGCGTGAACGGCGCGTTCGCGCGCGCTCATCCGCAGGCCGTGAAGGACTTTGTCAGCGCGATCGCCAAGGCGGGCAACTGGGTCAACGCCCATCCCGACGAAGCGCGCAAGCTCACCGCGGAACGGCTCGGCATCGATGTGAACCTCGTCGAGCGCTATGCGTACGTGAAGGATCTCGTTGTTACCGAGCCGCCGATCCAGTACTACATCGAGATCCTCGAGCAGGCCGGCAAGATTCCGAAGGGCAAGGTCGCGGTCAAGGACGTCTATACAAACGAGTACAACGCGCTCGCCGTCAGGCAATCACAGGCGAACGCGACAGCGAACGAGACCGGGAGCCGGTCATGACCGCGAGAGAACACTTGCCCGACAAGATCGTCGCGCGCGATCTCGCGCTTTCGTATCCCAACGCGGCATCGGACTCGGGTCATGCGGTGCTCAAGGGGTTCGATCTATCCGTGCGCGATGGCGAATTCCTCTCACTGCTCGGGCCCAGCGGATGCGGCAAGTCGACCTTCCTCAACATCCTCGCGGGCCTCGTGCCGCAGAGCTCGGGCGATATCCGTGTCGACGGCGAACCGGTCAGCGCGGCGCGGCACAAGCTCGGCGTCGTGTTCCAGGGATACGCGCTCTTTCCGTGGCGCACCGTGCGCAAGAACGTCGAGACCGGCCTCGAAATCCGGCGCGTGAGCCGCGCGCAACGGCGAGCGGAGGCGGAGCACTATCTCCGGCTCGTGGGCCTGCTCGATTTCGCCGATCACTATCCCCACCAGCTGTCGGGCGGCATGCGGCAGCGCGTCGCAATTGCACGAGCGCTCGCCTATGGACCGGAAGTGCTGCTGATGGACGAGCCGTTCGGCGCGCTCGACGCCCAGACGCGCGAATCGCTGCAGCAGGAACTCCTTGGCATCTGGGAGAAGAACGCAAAGACCGTGGTGTTCGTCACGCATAGCATCGACGAGGCGATCTTCCTCTCCGATCGCGTGGCAGTCATGGGGCGCGGGCCGGGACGCGTGAAGGAGATCATCGACGTCGATCTGCCGCGTCCGCGCGACGCATCGCTGCGTCATTGCGCGGCGTTCATCGCGCTGAGGCAAAGAGCGTGGGAAAGCTTGAGCACGGAACTCGCGCACGCGCATAGCCATTCGTATGCGCCGCCCGTGCGGACGGCGCGGGACTCCATCGCCGAAATCTACGCGGGAGAGCCACATGCGTGAGGAGACCAGCGCCCGCGACCTGCCGATGCTCATTTCCGTCAATGCCGGGCGCGCGCGGCTCCCCGGAAGTCCGGCTCGCCTTTCGGTGGCGTTCGAACGATGCGTTGCTTTAGTCGGCTTCGTCGTGCTGTGGGAATTGTTGCCGCGACTCGGCATCGTCAGCGCGGCTTATCTGAGCCCGCCTTCGGACGTGGCCGTCGCGATCGTCCGGCTCTTCGGGAACGGAGAGGTCTGGAAGCATCTGAGCGCGAGCGCCATCCGCTCGATCAGCGGCCTGTTGCTCGCTATCGCAGGCGGCGTGGTGTCGGGCTTTGCGCTCGGATGGTTTCGCCGCGCCGAGCGCATCGCCGATCCGCTTTACCAGTTGCTCCGCCAGGTCTCCGCGTTCGCGCTCTTTCCCGTGTTCATGCTGTTTCTGGGGATCGGCGAGTCATCGAAGATCGCGATCATCGTCTGGGCCGCGTTCTGGCCGGTGCTGCTCAACACCATCTCGGGGGTCAAGCAGGTCGAGCGCATCTTCATCGACGGCGCGCGTTCGATGGGCGCGTCGCAAGGCTTCATCTTCGCGAAGGTCGTCCTGCCTGCGGCGTTGCCCGAGATCCTGACGGGCATCCGGATCGCGGGGGCGTACAGCATTACCGCGCTGGTCGCGGCCGAGATGATCGGCGCGCGCTCGGGGCTGGGTTTTTATACGCTCAATTCGCAGGAGACGTTCCAGATTCCGGACATGTACGCGGGCATCGTCCTGCTTGCGCTCTTCGGCCTGTCGATCAACCAGGGGCTGTCGCTGCTCGAGCGACGGCTTCTGCGCTGGCGCGTGGGGCTTGCGCAGAATGGCTAGGGCCGCGAGCGCGAGTACCGAGGCTGGCGTCCGGTGGCGGCCGGCAGGATTCGCGGTCGTACTTGCCGTCCTGTGCGCGCTTTCGTGGTGGCTGGCCGGTGGCGCGATGCAAAGCGGGCCCGAGGCAGAGGGTCCGTTCGCGGCCGCCATCGCGCGCGGCACCCTGATCGTCGCGGTTTCGCCGCGGCCTGCGCCCGCGCTGAACGTCGGCCCGGTCGATCGCACGTCGCGCGTGCCCGATGCGTACTCGGCAGCCCTCGCGTCCGATCTCGCGCGCCGCGCAGGCCTGCCCGTCGAGTTTCTGCTGGCCGGAACGCGTGAAGCGCGAGCGGCCGTGCAATCGGGCAAGGCCGACGTCGCGATCGCCGCCCTGCCCTTCGCGCCCGATGCGTCGGTTGCATTCGCGCCGACGGCGTACACGACGGGGCGAGGCATGGCGCTCGTCCTGAGACACAGTAGCGTGAGAGGCTGGGACGACCTGCGCGGCCGCTCGATCTGCGCATCGCTGGGAAGCCCGTTCGCGACGCGCGCCGCCCAGTCCCATCACGCGACTCTGCAAAGCTTCGAGCGTCCGCTCGACGCACTGCTCGCGTTCCAGGCAGGCGAATGCACGGCGCTCGTCGATGATGAACTCGTCGTCCGCGCTTTGCTGAAACAGGCAAGCTGGACCTACTATCGCGCGCTGCCGGGCACGATCGCGCCGTCGCCTGCATTCATCGCATCGGCGGGCGGCGACGTCGCCACTGCCGCTTTCATCGACGACACCGTGCGCGACTGGCACCGCCACCGCTGGCTTGCTACGGTCCGACGGGATCAGGCCAGCCATCTCGCATTCGACATGTTCAACGCAGAGAACGATTTGTATTGCCACTGAGGCAGCGAATCGATCCGCCATGCCGTAACCGCCACGTAACGCACCCTCCCTCTTCGGATCACCATGAATCAACGCTTGCCGCGCCTTCTGCATCTGAACGTCAACATCCTTCATTCCGGCTTCGTGCCGAGCGCATGGCGGCTCGCGGACGCCGACCCGCTGGCATT
>Ga0105248_10006161_pt1 | contig 13149 bp, 10 predicted proteins | sample KBSS34metaG_FD_81524 | JGI IMG/M metagenome (GOLD analysis project Ga0105248, IMG submission 81524) | Switchgrass rhizosphere microbial communities from Kellogg Biological Station, Michigan, USA - KBS S3-4 metaG | ecosystem: Host-associated > Plants > Roots > Rhizosphere > Soil | place... | reverse complement strand
GGGGCCGCTCGTCGTCGTGGCACCCGCGGTGGCAGCGGCACAAGGGATCGCGCCGAGCACGGGCACCGCCGCGCCTCTCGAGGTCGCGACGGGCGACGAGGCGCAGGGCTACTACATCTCCAAGCCCCTGTCGGCGATCGAGTTCACGCGCTGGTTGTCGGTTCGGAACCTCGACCGTGAGTCTGGCGAGATCGCCGAGCCCGACGATCGCCGCGCGCCGGATCGCGGGCTCCACGCGATCTAGCGCGTCCGTCCCGATCGCAGTCGGGCCTCCCGTAGACTGACCGTACATGCCCCTGCCGTCCGCGGCTGGGGCTTTCGGTGTTGTCCGGAAGGGGTGAGATGTCGCTCGGATCGCTGGTCGAGACCCTGATCGGGTCCGAGCCGTTCGAGCGGCTCCTCGCCTCGCGCGAACGGCCGCTGGTCGCCCAGGCGGAGACCGGCGAAGCGTTCGTGCTCGCGGGGCTCGCGACGGCGCTCGACCTGCCCGTGCTGGCGGTCACCCCCGGCCCCCACGAGGCCGAGGCGCTGGTCGCCGACGTTGAGGCATTCCTGCCCGGGAGCGCCGTCTTGCTCCCGGCGTGGGAGGCCTTCCCATACGAGCTCCTGTCGCCGACGCCGGAGATCGCGGCCCGGCGGGCCGCGGCCGTCCGGCGCCTGCGCGAGGCATCGGGGCCGCTCGTCGTCGTGGCACCCGCGGTGGCAGCGGCACAAGGGATCGCGCCGAGCACGGGCACCGCCGCGCCTCTCGAGGTCGCGACGGGCGACGAGGCGGCGCCGGATACCCTCGCCGACCGACTGGTCGTGCTCGGCTACGAGCGGGCCGACGTGGTGCAGCGACGTGGCGAGTTCGCGGTCCGCGGCGGCGTGCTCGACGTGTTCCCGGCGGACGCCCGCCGTCCCGTCCGCCTCGAGTTCTGGGGCGACGAGATCGAGTCGATCCGTGTCTTCGTCCCCTCGTCGCAGCTGTCGAGCGAGCGGGTGGAGCGAGCGACCGTGGGGGCGGCGCGCGAGCTCGTGCTCGACGAGGACCTCCGCGTCCGGGCCGCCGACGCGGCCGGGCAGGTGGGCGACGAGCGGATCGCCGACCTTCTCGGACGGATCGGCGACGGGGCGCTGCCCGACGGGATGGAGTCTGCGGCTGCGTTCCTCTGGGACGAGATGCCGACTCCCGCCGAGCTGCTGCCCGACGGCTCCTGGGTCGTGGTGACGGAGGCGCGACGGACGCTCGGCCGTCTGCGGCAGACCCACGACGACGCGGAGGCGCTGGCATCCGCGCTCGCGTGGCCCGGCCCGCACGTGGTGCGAGCGCCCGAGCAGGCCCTCGGGACCGCCACGCAGCTGCACCTGTCCGCGTTCACGGAGGGACACGATCTCTCGCTCCGAGGCTGGGGCGCCGCCGCCGGCGATCCGGGAGCGCTCGCCGGACAGGCGGCCGATCTCGCGGCGCTCGGCTACCGGGTGGTCGCCGCCGCGCATGGACACGGCTCGCTCGAGCGCGCGCGCGAGGTGCTCGGCGATCTCGAGGTCGAGGCGGTCGAGGCGCCGCTCGTGTCCGGGTTCGTCTTCGGTCCCGGCAAGATCGCCGTGCTCACCGAGGAGGATCTGTTCGGCGCGCGCCGGTTCACGCGCGAGGCACCCCGGTTCGCGACGCGCCTGAGCGACAGCGTCGCCGACGAGCTCGATCCGGGCGACTTCGCGGTGCATCGGATCCACGGCGTCGGCAAGTACCAAGGGATCGTCCACCGCGAGCTCGCCGGCTCGGAGCGCGACTACCTGGTGATCGAGTACGCGAAGGGCGACAAGCTGTACGTCCCCTCCGACGCGGTCGGGATGGTGGCGCGCTACATCGGCGGCGACGTTCCGCGCGTGCATCGCATGGGCGGCTCCGACTGGGCTCGGGCCACCGCCAAGGTCAAACGGGCGGTGCGGGATATGGCCGGGGAGCTCGTCCGGCTGTACACGGTCCGGATGTCGGTGCCCGGCCATGCGTTCGGTCCCGACACGCCGTGGCAGCGCGAGCTTGAGGATGCGTTCCCCTATGTGGAGACGCCCGACCAGCTTCGCGTGATCGACGACGTCAAGCGCGACATGGAGAAGCCGGTGCCGATGGATCGTCTGCTCTGTGGCGACGTCGGGTTCGGCAAGACCGAGGTCGCGGTGCGGGCCGCCTGTAAGGCCGTGATGGAGGGCACGCAGGTCGCCGTGCTCGTGCCGACCACCCTGCTCGCGGAGCAGCATCTGCTGACGTTCCGGGAGCGGTTCGCGCCGTTCCCCGTTCGGGTCGAGATGTTGTCGCGGTTCGTCGACGCGGACCGACAGGCGGCGATCCTCGCCGACCTCGCCGCCGGGAAGGTCGACATCGTGGTCGGGACGCACCGGCTGCTCGGACGCGACGTGGCGTTCGCCGACCTCGGGCTGCTCGTGGTCGACGAGGAGCAACGCTTCGGCGTCTCGCACAAGGAGCGGCTGAAGTCGCTGCGCGCGCAGGTAGACGTGCTCACGATGACGGCGACGCCGATCCCACGCACGCTCGAGATGGCGCTCACCGGGATCCGGCAGATGAGCACGATCGACACGCCGCCCGAGGACCGGCAACCGGTGCGGACGTTCGTCGGGTCGTTCGACGAGGAGCTCGCCGTCGGCGCGGTCCGTCGCGAGCTGCTGCGCGAAGGGCAGATCTTCTGGGTGCACAACCGCGTCGCGACGATCGATCGGCAGGCGGGACGGCTCCAGCAGCTGCTGCCGGACGCGCGCATCGTGATCGCGCACGGACAGATGGACGAGGACGCACTCGAACGCCAGATGCTGCGGTTCTGGGAGCGCGACGCGGATGTGCTCGTGTGCACGACGATCATCGAGTCGGGCCTCGACGTGCCGAACGCGAACACCCTGGTCGTCGACCGGGCGGACCTGCTGGGGCTGGCGCAGCTCTACCAGCTGCGCGGCCGCGTCGGACGGGCCGCCGAGCGTGCGTTCGCGTACTTCTTCTTCCCGGAGCATCGAGAGATGACCGAGGAGGCGCACCTGCGGCTCGCGACGATCTCGCGGCACCAAGCGCTCGGCTCCGGGTTCAAGATCGCGTTGCGCGACCTCGAGATCCGCGGCGCCGGGAACCTGCTCGGCGCCGAGCAGAGCGGGCACATCGCCGCGGTCGGCTTCGACGCCTACGCGCGGATCCTGCAGGAATCGGTGCAGGAGCTGCAGGGCACGCCGATCGAAACGGAGCAGGACCTCCGGATCGATCTGCCGGTGAAGGCGTTCGTGCCGCCGGGGTGGCTCGCACAGGAGTCGCTCCGGTTGGAGCTCTACCGGCGGATCGGGATGGCGCGCGACCACGACGGGCTCGCGATGATCCGCGACGAGACGCTCGACCGATTCGGCGCGCTGCCGGACCCGGTCGAGGTGCTGTTCGCGATCGGCTCGTTGCGGTTGACGGCCCAGCGGCTCGGCGTCGAGGAGATCGCGACGTACCGAGACCAGGTGCGGATCCGGCCCGTGACGTTGTCGGACGTGGTCGAGATCGGCCTGTCTGCCGTGATCCCCGGCGCGGCGTTCGTCGAGGCGACACGAACGCTCAATCTCAAGCCCGACCGTGTCTTCGGCGTCGAGCTCGTCCGGTGGGTGGAGAGCCGCCTGCGGCAAGCGGTCGGGGAGAACGGCGAACCCGGGCTCGGTCCGGCCGATCCTGAAGCGGTGCCCGCCTCGTAGACTGACGCGATGCATCCCTCTCGCCATTCCATGCTGCCCATCCTCCTTCCCGTCGTCCTTGCCATCGTGCTCGCAGCCTGTTCCGAGGCCACCGCCCGTCCGCCGGCCGCCACGGTCGCCGGTTCGTCGATCTCCACCGACGAGCTCGCGCGCACCGCGGGCGTGTTCAACACCGTCGCAGGATTGCAACAACAGCCGTGCGGCCAGACCGACGGCACCAGCGACACCCAGGAGGCTGCCTGCAACCGGTTCTCCCTCGGCGCGATGATCCTGTTCCGGCTGAGCGACCAGTACGCCGCGGACAACGGCGTCACCGTCGACGACGCGAAGGTGACCAAGGCGTTCGAGACCTTCCAGAAGAACGTCGGTTCCGACACGCTGCACAGCCAGCTCGCCGCCAACGGCGTGACCGAGGACGACGTGCGCGAGCTGGTCCGGGCCTCCCTCGTGCAGCAGGCGGTAGCGAAGGCGCTCGCCGAGGGTCAGCTCACCGACGCCCAGCTGCAGCAGCAGTACCAGCAGTCGATCGGCGACTACACGACGCTGCACGTCGATCACATCCTGGTCGACTCCAAGAAGCAGGCCGAGCAGGTCTACCAGCAGGTCACCGCGCCCGGGTCCACGCTCGAAGACTTCCAGGCGCTGGCCAAGCAGGTATCGACCGATCCGAACGCGAAGAAGGACGGCGGCGAGCTGACCCTTCCCGCGACCCAGCTCGGGAGCGAGTTCTCCGACGCCGCGCTCCAGCTGAAGCCCGGCGAGATCTCCAAGCCCGTGCAAAGCCAGTACGGGTGGCACGTCATCTACATGATCGACAAGCAGGTCACGCCGTTCGATCAGGCGCGCGACCAGATCGTGTCACAGGCCTCGACCAAGGCGTTCCAGGACTGGGTGCAGAGCCAGGCCGGCGAGATCCAGGTCGACCCGAGCTTCGGCCGGTTCGACCCGGCGACGTTGCAGGTGCAGCGGATCACGAGCACCGACCCGAGCGCGACCCAGCCGCCGCCGAGCGGCGCGGTTAACGGAGCATCCGCGACGCCGTGACCCGTGGATCGGCCGTCGATGGGCCGGTGCCGTCCTCCCGCGGCGGGGAAGGGCTCCTCGACCTCGTCCGGGTCCAGGCGCGGCTGCGTGCGCCCGACGGTTGTCCGTGGGACCGGGAGCAGGATCATCGGACCCTCGCCCGGCACCTGCTGGAGGAGACGCACGAGCTCCTCGAGGCGATCGATGCCGACGACGACGCCGCGATCCGCGACGAGCTCGGCGACCTGCTGTTGCAGGTGACGTTCCACGCGCAGATCGCCGCCGACGACGGCAGGTGGGACATCGACGATGTCGCCGACGCGTTGGTCGCGAAGCTCGTCCACCGCCACCCGCACGTGTTCGGCGACGTCGACGTTGCCGGGTCCGACGAGGTGCTCGTCAACTGGGAGAAGTTGAAGGCGGAAGAGACCGGCGGGCGCAAGGCGGTCGACGAGGACATCCCCGCGACGCTGCCGGCCCTCGCCCGGGCCGCGAAGGTACAGCGACGGGCCGCCGGCTGGGGATTCACGTGGCGGAGCCGCGAGCGGGCGTTCGGCAAGCTCCGAGAGGAGGTCGACGAGCTCGCGGAGGCGTCCGAGGATCCCGCGCGGGCCGAGGACGAGCTCGGCGACGTTCTCTTGGCGGTCGTGGCGGTCTCGCGACAGCTCGGGCTCGACGCCGAGTCGGCGCTGCGGCGCGCGACCACGCGGCTCGCCGATCGCGCCGAGCGCACGCTCGCGCTCGCGACGGAGCGCGGGCTCGACCCCGAGGCGCTCGGTGAGGACGAGTTGCTCGCGCTGTACGACGAGGCCAAGGCTGCGGCCGCACGGGACGCCGCCGCCGGCAGGTAGCCGCCTGCGCTCCACGGTCGGGGAGGAAGCGTCGGGTACCATCGGCCGGCGATGAGCGCGATCGCCTCGGTCTCCGCACGCCAGATCCTGGATTCCCGTGGAAACCCCACGGTCGAGGTCGACGTGTGGCTCGACGACGGCGCGATGGGCCGTGCGGCGGTGCCGAGCGGCGCCTCGACCGGCGAGCACGAAGCGCTCGAGCTTCGCGACGCGGATCCGGCGCGCTACGGCGGCAAGGGCGTGGGTCGCGCGGTGGCCAACGTCGAGGGGCCGATCGCCGAGGCGATCGTCGGCATGGACGCGTTCGATCAGCGAGGGGTCGACCGCGCGATGCTCGATCTGGACGGCACGCCCACGAAGGCCGCGCTCGGTGCGAACGCGATCCTCGGTGCGTCGCTCGCCGTCGCCCGCGCCGCCGCCGACAGCGCCGGCCAGCCGCTCTACCGGTATCTCGGCGGCCCGAACGCGCACGTGCTGCCCGTTCCGATGATGAACGTGCTGAACGGCGGCATGCACGCCGACAACGAGCTGGAGCTGCAGGAGTTCATGCTCGCGCCGGTCGGCGCGGCGTCCCTCGCCGAGGGCATCCGATGGGGCGCCGAATGCTTCCACGCGCTCCACGGCCTGCTCCGCGACAAGGGCCTCGCGACCGGCGTCGGCGACGAAGGCGGATTCGCGCCCGCGGTCGCGACCGGCGCGGAGGCCTGCGAGCTGCTGCTGCAGGCGATCGAACGCGCCGGCCTCGAACCCGGCGACGAGGTCGCGATCGCGTTGGATCCGGCCGCCAGCGAGCTGTACCGCGACGGCGGCTACCACCTGGAGAACGAGACGCGCTCGAGCGACGACATGATCGCCTATTGGGCTGGGCTGCTCGACCGGTTCCCGGTCGTCTCGATCGAGGACGCGCTGGCCGAGGACGACTGGGAGGGCTGGGCCTCGGTGACCCGCCAGCTCGGCACGCGGGTCCAGCTCGTCGGCGACGACCTGTTCGTCACGAACACCGAGCGCCTGGAGCGCGGCATCCGCGACGGCGCCGCCAACGCGATCTTGATCAAGGTCAACCAGATCGGGTCGCTCTCCGAGACGCTCGATGCCGTCGCGCTCGCGCAACGGTCGAGCTACGGCGTGGTGATCAGCCATCGCAGTGGCGAGACCGAGGACGCGACGATCGCCGACCTCGCCGTCGCGACGAACGCCGGTCAGCTCAAGGCCGGCGCACCGAGCCGTGGCGAGCGCACCGCGAAGTACAACCAGCTGCTCCGGATCGAGCAGGAGCTCGGCGACAACGCCCGCTACGCGGGGGGATCGTTGATCCGGGGACGATCGCCCGCTAGATCACCGGGGGGTGGCGGCGCGCCATGAGCGCCCGGACCACGGCGACTTCCCCCGCCGAGGCCCGGGGGAAGCAGCAGCAACGAGCACGCATCGCGGGGATCACGCCGCGCGCCTCGATCATCGGCTTCGTGGTCTTCGTCGCGGCGATCTTCGCGGTGGCGCCCGCCCGCGCCTACCTCGAACAACGATCGCAGCGGAACCAGCTCGCGGATCAGGTGTCGCAGCTCGAGCAGCAGAACGCCGTCCTCCAGCAACAGCTCGACCGGCTGCACGATCCTGCCGAGCTGGAGCGGCTCGCGCGTGAGTGCCTCGGGATGGTCGACCCGGGTCAGATCGCGTTCGTGCCGGTGCCGCGTGGCCGCGCGCCGACGCCGCCGTCCTGCGATTAGCCGGGCGTGAAGCGCAGGTCGATCGCGTCGCAGATCCGCTCGTAGCCGATCCGTTGATACATCGCGTTCGAGGTCGCGTTGGCGAGATCGGTGTGGAGGTAGCACGCGCGGCTGCCGCGCTCGAGGGCGACGCCACTGACGTGGGCGACCAGCGCGGTGGCGTACCCGTGTCCCCGCGCCTCGGGCAGCGTGTACACCGGGCCGACGCGGGTCCCATCCGGGGGAGCGGGCGATGTGCCCGTCATGGCCATCGGTCGCCCGTCCACCTCCCACAGGGAGTAGCCGCCGTCCTCGACCTTCGCGCGGACGCGGCGCGCCCGAGCGTCGAGGTCCCCGGTGGACTCCGGAACCGCCTCGGCGATGAAGGCATCGTGCCACCCGGCGATCAGCTCGAGGTCGGCGTCGGTGGCGACCCGCGGTCCGCCACGCGCGTTCCCCCGATCGCGCACCACCGTCAGCTCGTAGATCCCCTGGCGCGTGATCGTCTTGGTACCGCCGCCGACGAGGGCGATCCACTCGGTGGCGAAGGCGTCTGCCTCGGAGAGACCGCCGACCACGCCGGGTAGGCGGACCCCCGCGTCGACGATCGCCGCGGCGAGGGGTGCGAGGGCCGCCTGGTCGGTCGGCTCGGCCAGCGCCAGGTTGAAGGGCGGGGTCTGCAGCGCGGCCGCAACCACCCGGCCGTCGTCACGGACCACCCACAGGTCGAACCCTTGATAGCTGTCGGGCCGGTGACCAAGCACGTCGAGGAGGCCGAGCATCAGGTTGTGCCGGGCCGGCGCCCGGCCGAGCAGCGGCGAGACGAGATCGCGGTACGCCTCGACGCCTTCGACCCGCGTGACCTCCATCCGAGGATGCTACGGGACGGTGCCGTCGCATTGACGGCGGGGTTGCCTCTCCCGCATGCTTGGCGCCTCGCTCGGGGGTGGCCCGAGCCACGGGAACAGGAGGACCACCAGATCGCTATCGAGGTCGGCGCCACGGTCACCGCGACCGTCGTGCGCATCGAGAACTACGGCGCGTTCCTGCAGCTCGAGGACGGACGGATGGGTCTGGTCCATATCTCCGAGATCGACCGGAACTACGTCAAGGACGTCCGCGAGCACCTGCGCGAAGGGGACAGCGTCGAGGTCAAGGTGACCTCGATCAAGGACGACGGCAAGATCGACCTGTCGATCAAGGCCCTCCAGGACCCCGCCCCGCGCCAGTCCCGCCGCGGGACGGACCAAGAGTTCGAGCAGAAGCTCAAGAAGTTCATGCGCCAGAGCGAGGAGCGCCAGGTCGACTTCCGGCGCGCCACCGAGCACAAGCGCAAGTAACGGTCCGATGCCGCGCGAGCACCGCGCGTCCGACGTCGATGCCGTGCGAGAGCAGCTCGGGCGCGATCCCACCACGCGGTTCGAGGTCGTGGCCCGCTGTCCAGTCGGGCATCCGCTCGTGATCCGCAACGAGCCGCTGGACGAGCACGGCGAACCGTTCCCCACGACCTTCTGGCTGACCTGTCCGGACGCCGTCCGGGCCGTGTCGCGCGTCGAAGCGGGCGGCGAGATCGGGCGGTTGAACGAGCGGTACGACGCCGACCGCGACTTCGCGGCCGCCGTCGATCGTGCGCACGCCGAGGCGGCGGAGGAGCGCGGCCGTCTGCTTGCGGCGGCGCGTGAGTGGGGAGGGGTGGGGGGCACGCGCCGAGGGATCAAGTGCCTCCACGCGCACTTCGCGAACCATCTGGTCGGCGGTGATGACGTCGTGGGCGCGGCGGTCGCGGACGCGGTCGAGCCGATCCACCCCGCGCAGGTTCCCGGCGAGCGGATCGCCGTCGTCGATCAGGGCACGCACTCGTGCCGGCTGCTCGTGGTGGAGCGCGCGTCCGACGGCACGCTCATCGAACTCGCGAACGACATGGTGATCACCGCGCTCGGCACCGGCGTCGACGCGTCGGGCGCGCTCGATCCGGCGGCGGTCGCGCGCAACGAGCGGGTGCTCGCGCGCTACGTCCGCCGCGCTCGCGCGCTCGGCGCCTCGACCGTCCACGTAACCGCGACGAGCGCGGTCCGGGATGCCTCGAACCCCGAGCTGTACGTCGCATCGGTGCTGCGCCACGCGGACACGGCACCGCGTGTGATCGACGGGACGGAAGAGGCGCGGCTCTCGTTCCTCGGTGGCACGTACGGTCTCCCGTCCGAGGACGGCCCGTTCCTGTTGCTCGACATCGGCGGCGGTTCGACGGAATTCGTCGTGGGGCGCGAGCCCGGTCGGGCGGAGCAGCGTGTGAGCACGCAGATGGGATCCGTGCGGATGACGGAGCGTGCGATCTCGACCGACCCCCCGGAGCCCGGCGAGCTCGAAACGCTCCGGCGCCTGATCGCCGATCGTCTCGACGAGGCCGAGGTCGCGGTCCCCGAGATCCATACCGCGCGCACGTTCGTCGCGGTCTCGGGCACGGCGACCACCTTCCAGGCGATCGCGCTCGGCCTGGACCGGGACGATCCGGACCGGATCCAGCGGACATGGATCGCGCTCCCGGACGCGGAGCGGGTGCTCGACGACCTGTGCCGGATGACGGCCGCCGAGCGCTCGGCGCTCCCCGTGATGGCGCCCGGCCGCGGCGACGTGATCGTGGCCGGCGGAGCGATCCTGGTCGGGACGATGCGTCGCTTCGGGATACAGCGCGCCCTGGTCTCGGAGACGGACATCCTGTGGGGCCTCGCCTATGACGCCCTCGGGGTCGGGTAGCCTGTGGCGCCATGTCCAGGAAGTCCCGTCAACGTCACCTCGCGAAGGGCGCCGAACGGCGGCGCCTCGAGCGGGAGCGTGCCGCTCGTCGCCGCACGATCGCGCTCAGCGTGGGCGGGGCGATCGCCGGCATCCTCGTGATCGCGCTCGGCGTCACGCTGCTGAACCGCAACGACACGAGCACGGCGGGGGCGAGCGCAACGCCGTCGGCCTCAACGTCCGCCTCGCCCGCGTCGAACGAAGGGCCGAAGCAGACCGGCACGGTCACGGCGAAAGCGAAGCCCGCGAGCACGGTCGCCTGTGGCGCGAGCGTTCCCGGCGACGCGTCGACGCCGAAGCCGCAGTTCGACCACGCCCCGTCGCCCAAGAAGGAGTTGGCGAAGGACACCGAGTACACGGCGATCCTGCACACCTCCTGCGGCGACATCACGATCGCGCTCGACAGCTCGGGCGCGCCCCAGACCGTGGCGAGCTTCGTCTTCTTGGCGGAACAGGGGTTCTTCGATGGGACGTTCTTCCACCGGGTGGTGGACTCGATCGACGTCGTGCAGGGCGGTGATCCGACCGGGACGGGGAGCGGCGGCCCGGGCTACTCGATCCCCGACGAGCTCACGGGCAGTGAGCATTACGCGACGGGGACGGTCGCGATGGCCAACGCGGGCCCGAACACCGGCGGCAGCCAGTTCTTCCTGATCACCGGCCCGGGCGGCGCGAACCTCGACGGGAACCCGAACTACACGATCTTCGGGAACATCACCGACGGCCTCGACGTCGCGAAGCAGATCAACGGCTTCATGCCGAAGAGCGGGGACGGGCCGCCGACGCAGGCGGTCTACATCGACTCGGTGACGATCCAGAAGCACAAGACCCCGAGCCCGACGCCCAGCCCGAGCGGCTGATCGCTCAGAGCCGCTCGACGTGCGGCTCGTCGATCCCGACGGTCGCGCCGCGCGCGTCGAACACCAGCGGCGACGCCGTGACGATCGCGTGGACGTCGATCTGCGGGTGTGCCGTCAAGACCACCACCACGTCGGTGTCGCCGAGCGTCTCGGGGTCGGCGGGCACCGATCGCAGCTCGCGGTCGCCGACCGTGATGGCCTCGACGTAGGGGTCGTGGAACCGGACGTCTGCGCCCTTCGCGGCGAGCCGCTCGAGCACCTCGACGGCGGGTGACCCGCGGAGGTCGTCGACGCCCGCCTTGAACGCGACGCCGACACCCAGCACCCGCGAGCCGTTCACCGCCTTGCCGGCGTGGTTCAGCATCTCGGCCACGCGGGTCGCGACGTAGTCGGGCATCCGGTTGTTGACCTCGTTGGCGTGTTCGATGAAGCCGACGCGGTACCCGAGCTGCTGGCCAGCGCGCCACGAGAGGTAGGTCGGATCGATCGCGATGCAGTGCCCGCCGACGCCGGGCCCGGGCCAGAACGGCTGGTATCCGAAGGGCTTGGTCGCCGCGGCGTGCAGGGCTTCCCAGATGTCGACGCCGAGGTCCTTGGCCATCACGGCGAGCTCGTTCACCAAGGCGATGTTCACCTGCCGGTATGTGTTCTCGATCAGCTTGGCCATCTCCGCCTCGCGCGGCGACGACGTGACGGCGACGGTCCCCACGATCGTCGCGTAGAAGGACACCGCGAGGTCTCGGCACCGGCCCGTCAGGCCGCTCACCACCTTGGGGGTCGTGGCCAGCTGGTGGCCGCTGCTCCCCGGGTCGATCCGCTCGGGGGAGTAGGCGAGCGCGAAGTCGGTGCCGACCGCAAGGCCCGACGCCTCCAGGATCGGACGGAGGAATTCCTCCGTCGTGCCCGGCCACGTGGTCGACTCGAGGACCACGAGCACCCCGGGTCGCAGATGCTCACCGACGGTCTCGGCGGCGGCTCGGACCATCGATAGGTCCGGCGCGCCGTCGGCCAGCGGCGTCGGCAGGCACAGGACGACGACGTCGGCGCGGTCGAGCACCACTGCGTCGGTGGTGAACGCCGTGCGATCCAGCGCCCCGACCTCCGAAGGGGCCACGTCGACGATGTAGGAGCGGCCGGCACGGAGCGCGTCGATCTTGGTCGCGTCGGCATCGAGCCCGATCGTCTCGAAGCCGGCCTCGTGCACCCCGACGAGGAGCGGGAGTCCCACGTACCCGAGCCCGATCACGGCGACGACCGCGGTGCGGTCGCGGATCGAAGCGGCGAGCCGCTCGAGCGGGTCGGTGTCGATGAGGTCCATGCGAGCGGTGGCTCAGGGTACCGCCGGCTCGTGCGCCGGCGCAACGGGCGCGGCGAGCCAGGCGTCGATGGCGGCACGGAGCGCCGCCGTGCGGTCCTCGTCCGCGAAGCTCGCGTCGGCGGCGGACCGCGCGAGGTCGGCGAGGTCGTCGTCGGACAAGGTCCACGCGTCGCGGGCGGCTGCGTACACGTCCGTGAGCCAGCCACCGAACATCGTCGGGTCGTCGCTGTTGATCGTGACCGGCACCCCGGCATCCCGCAGCGCGAACAGGGGTACCTCGTCGATACGCCCGTAGACGCCGGTCGCGACATTGGAGACCGGGCAGATCTCGAGTGGGATCCGCCGGTCGGCGAGCTCGGCGACGACCGCCGGATCCTCGATCGCGCGCACGCCGTGACCGATCCGGTCGGGGCGCAGGTGCTCGATCGTGGCGCGGACGTTCTCGGGCCCGGCCCATTCGCCGGCGTGCGGCACGCTGCGGAGCCCGGCCCGCGCGGCCTTGCGGAACATCCATGCGAACCGCTCGACGCCGGTGCGCTCACTTCCCGCGCAGTTCAGGGCCACGACGCCGCGGCCGGCGTAGCGCACGGCGACCTCGAGCGTGCGTTGCGCGTCGTCGAGGCCGTTGTCGCGGACGATGTCGGGACAGAGCTGCACGTGTACGCCGTGATCACGTTCACCTTCGGCGAGTCCGTCGAGCACGGCCTCGATCGGGCCGAACCAGTCACCGTTCAACCGCCGCGCGTGATTGCCGGGACTGAACACCGCCTCCGCGTACGGGACACCGGTCGCCGCGAGGTCGGCACACAGCTCGACCGCGAGTCTGCGGAAGTCGTCGAGGGTGGCGAACAGCTGGCAGAGCTCGAGGTAGTTGTCGATGAAGTCGAGCG
>Ga0105248_10006157_pt1 | contig 13153 bp, 6 predicted proteins | sample KBSS34metaG_FD_81524 | JGI IMG/M metagenome (GOLD analysis project Ga0105248, IMG submission 81524) | Switchgrass rhizosphere microbial communities from Kellogg Biological Station, Michigan, USA - KBS S3-4 metaG | ecosystem: Host-associated > Plants > Roots > Rhizosphere > Soil | place... | reverse complement strand
GCTTGACGCTCACTACCGCCCGGTTACTGCTCTCCCACTCGGCCAGCAACCCGTTTATCGGAGCCTCGTTTGCATCAACCGGCACCGCGGCGAACAGCAGCGGTTGTTCCGTCTGTAACACCACTGGTCCAGCCGGACTCACTTGCAACCGCGCCACGCGCGCTTGCTTTTGTTCCTGCGATTCCGCCACCGGCTTGACGCCGCCGCGCCCCTCTAATCGGCCCTGTCCTTTCTCCTGCTCACCCACCCGCAGCCACCACCACGTCTGCGCCTGCAGCGCCACCAGCCCCGCCCCCAGATCCCGCACCGCCGCGGCGCTGACCGGAGCCGGCAGCGTCAATAAAAACAACACCAGCGCTACACTGATGCTAACCATCCGTTGTCCATAAATAGAGAAGTGGCGTAGGCGTGAGTGGCGATTCATCACAAATGTCCTTTTGCGCTTGAACCGCTGCCAACTGTGCGGCTAGAATTCCTTAGGCCCAGAACTCTTTCCTTGCACAGCGTTGCAACGGTCTTGAGTTTATGGTTAGGCTCCGTCTTCAGCTCTAACTGATGACGGGGCCGCTTCCTTTTTTGAGCAACTGATCGCTGGTTCGCTTTCAGAGCAGTTAGCCGATGTAGAGGTTTTAGCCTTCCGTTGGGGAGAAGACCTGCGGGGGAGTCTTACGTTAACGCGAGCTCGGCCTTTTTTGTACGCTCCGCAATCTACGCCCGCCTTGGACCACCTGTCAACAAAAATATTTGCGGGGTATAGATAGCACATGAAAATGTCCCCTTTTCGGCGGTTAGGGAAGTGCTGTTTGTGGAGGCACATGAAGCACTACTCGCAGGCCGTAGTAGAGCGAGCATTTTCACGAGAAGTTGCAACGCCTGCATCAGGTCAACGTGAGCTACACCTGAGTGAAGACGGCCCTGCAGACCACAGCGCTCGTGCGGCATGAGCGCAAGGGCCACAAACATCGCAACCGCCGTGAGCCCAGACCGCTGCCCGGCATGATGTTGCACATTGATGGTAGCAAGCATCAGTGGTTTGGTGATGGCTGATACTACGATCTGATTGTGTTGCTGGACGATGCTACCAATGAGATCTGTTACACGCAGTTGGTGGACAAGAATCAACCTTCACGGTGATTGCCGCCGCTTCTCCCTGGCAGGCTGCAAAGTGAAGATCTACGAGCACCTGGACCAGACGCTTAGCGTCACTTATGGTCCACATATATCGTGGATCGCTATGACCACCGCCGCGCGCCGCTGCGCGACGCACCGGTGCGAACAGCGAACTTCCCCCAGTGCGCCAGCGAAAAGCAAACTGCCTGGCGCGAAAAACAAACCAGCTGTGGAAATGACACCGCGGATAGCGACAAAACGCGTTGCTTCCAGCAGCGGCTTGGAAAGTCACGCAAAAAAGCCGCGTGACTTTCCGCATTCCCAGAGCTAGAAGGCGACGTGAAAAATATTTCAGATGTGAAGAGAGTTGGCTTTACTTGACGGCCGTATTATTCGGCGTGCCTGGATTCGTTGCATCAGAGATGATGGTTTCAGAAGCAATCAGAAACCGGCGACATTAAGTCTCGCGCCCGTGACGGTTTTGCCTTGCAGTGAAGCAGTCGGGATAGCGCTTTCCAGCAGCGCCTTTCGAATATCTTCTGCAGTCGCGGTGGGATGTGTAGACGCGTATAACGCCGCGGCTCCAGTGACGTGCGGTGTGGCCTGTGATGTGCCACTGAGACTATAGTAGCCGTTCGGCGGGATTGTTGAAATGATGTCCTCGCCAGGAGCGCCTATATCAACTGACGTTCGTCCGAAATCTGATAATTCCGCAAGGTTGCCATAGCGATCTATAGATGCAACTGCGATCACGCTGTCATAGTTGACTCCCGGAGTTCCACCCTCAGCCTGCGTATCTTGGCGCGTATCATAGGATGCCGGGTAAACCGGCTCTGGGTCATTATCGGTGCCGAAATTTCCCGCGGCAGCAATAAACAAAATGCCGGATCGCGCGGCCAGCTTGATTGCTTCGAGCAGCGATTGATCGTAGGGTGTGCCGGCCCAGGAGTTGTTTATTGCGACCACATTAACGCCGCGCGCTTTCAAGCTCACAAAAAAATTGATCGCTTCAACGAGCCTTTCGGTAGGTGCATCCGTAGCGCCAAAAACCTTCGCCGTAATAATGCTGACGTACCAGTTGACTCCGACGACACCGCGATCATTTTCCCCTGCGCCAATTGTCCCGGCGACGTGTGTGCCGTGGTCGTCGCTGTTTTCCGCGTCATAGACGCTTCCTTTCCGATGCGCGAAGTCCCAGCCGTGGACGTCATCCATTAACCCGTCCCCGTCGTCATCTTTGCCATTTATAGTCTTGTCCTGACCGTTTCCATCCGTGCCCGTCTCGCCGGAATTAGTCCAAATATTTGCCTCGAGATCAGGATGGTCCAGTTGAACTCCACCATCAATGATGCCGACAACCACCGCCCGCGAGCCGACGTGTCCGTTGAACCACGCCTTTTCAGCTTGCGTCCCGAACGCGTTGGTGGTTGGACTGGGGCCAATCGATACGGGCAGGTCGTCTCCGAACATACCCCAAAGATGGCCGTTGACATATTCGGTATCGTTTGAGACGTTTTGCTGAAGTGCGTAGAGCCAGTTTTTCTGAACGAACTTCACGCCCGACTTCCCCTGGAGCTTCGCAATTGCTTCATCCGGGCTTTCATCAGCCGGGAGATTTACCACCACCAGGTCTCCCTCTCGCGGATTATCAATGCTTCGGGTTACCGCCAGGGTTATCTGCGTGGCGTTGACGGTTTGTTGGATCTGAGCTCGCAGGCGTTCATTCCTTTCTTTCGCAGCGTTGAGGTTCACGAGGTTTAGCCGCGCCCTGGTGTCCTCTCGGGATTCAAGCTGTACCAGCACTTGATTCGGCACATACCGCGGCTCACGTGACTGGTTCGGCGGCGCTCCGCGTGAGCGCCATCGGAATGTTCTGGAGCGTGATGTCGCTGGTTTGCCTTTAGGAGGACGGTTATTTGTTGGACGCTGTGCACCCGTCAGCGGAAGCAAAAGAGTCAATACCGCAAGCATTGCTACGATCGCAAACATGCCTTTGGTCTGCTTCATGTTCCCTCCATCTTTGCGGTGACTCGCTACAGCCGTCTATGTCTTCCTCAATCTATGTCTCAAACCCCGGTGGACGGCCGCCGAACCCAACCCAGCCGAGACGGATGACTGATGGCGGGTTGTTCCTTGACCGGGGGGGTGAAAGCTGCAATGTTTGAACCGTTATCCGAGTGGCCCGTCTCCATCGTTCATTGTTATTCCGCCACATTTGAAGGGATTGATGGTGACTTGAGGAGGTGGATTAGGGGAGCGTTCGAGCGGATCAGTTAGTCGAAGCGCTCGGCACTCAAGCACCGGAATACCGGGAAAGAGTAAGGCATAGTAGGCTTGAAAATGATCAACGCCACTAGTGTGCGCGTGGTGCGGTATTACATTTTCGATTGCCACTGTAAATTGAATTGTAGGGTTGTGTGCGATCCTAAAAATCGGAGTGCTGCCGACTCTTAGAACCAGAGTTTCACCCGGTCGAAGACTCAATTCCAGGCCGGCCGTCTCACCGATAAAACCAAAGTGTTCGACAGTTGGTCGAGCAACAAGGCCAGTCAGGAAGTCAATGCCGTCGGTTTTGAAAATCGTTGTGAGCACTCCGTTGGTCATACGGATGACCGGTTTAAGGTGGCCAGCGACTAGCGATGCCGATGGATGCAATGCATTTATGTCCAGCAGCCAGCCGAAATCATGTTGGCTGGGATTGGGATCGTCATGATTGCTCGGCCCGGTCCCCTGACGCGCAATGCCTCTGCGAATGTTCCCCGTGGAATCCTCCACAACTTCGAGATTCCACACATTACCCATCGCGAGGAAACCGGCGATTTGTGCCTCGTCAATCACTAAACTGGGAGGGCCGCCGGAGGTCGGATTGGGTGTCACCGTAATTTTCGAGGAGTGATCTGGAATTCCAGGTAGCCCTACCGAAGCCATGTTTTTGGTCGGCATTAGGCCGACATCGAATAGATCTTCACGCCGATCCCTGCGAAAAACCATTAGACCTTCAAAGGTCACGGTAACTGGAGTGTCTGCCATCGTCGTTCTCCTTTTTGAACAATTTCTAAATGTAATGATCGCAAGGGAAAATTCATTTCCGATTCCCACTTACTTCACAGCGCCAAACTTCGACAGTCTCCGCCGCGTAGCACTTGCGGCAGAGGCTAAAACGTCGAATAGCCTCCCTGAATTACAAAGGAAGCCCAAAAATACGGATGACGAACGCGCGTATCTGCCGAGGTGATTAGATCCAGTTGAGCCTGTTGCAGCGCGCGCGCGCTTGAATAGTGGTCCAGTGCTCGATGCTGGTGGAACTTTATCATCAAGTCCGACGTGGCGTCTGACTCGACGGGCCACAAACTGGCAACCACCACCGGCACGCCCGCAACTAGAAAACTCCGAGCCAGACTAAAAGTTCCTTCTCCACGATAATAACGGCCAGCTCCGGTCTCACACGCACTGAGCACAACCAGGTGCGTCGAAGGCAACGTCAGATTGCCAATTTCCGAAGCTTCAAGAGTGCTGTAACCATCGCCAATGGCGGTCGCGTCTTTGGCAAATATTAATTTCGAATGCATTTCAGCCTGGTAATCTTCGATCGCATGTAGCGCCAGATGCACCACCTCCGCATGCGGTAGGCTTTTCATCACCGCCTGTTTGGTCGCATCACTACCAACCACCAGTCTCGAATTCGGATAAAAACCCGCAATAGTGTGTGCCTCAGTTTGTGCTGTTGGCAGGTCGTTGAGGGTTGGATACACGACTGCGTCGAAAGCCGGATTGCCAACACTGAGCACTCTCTCAGATTGGCCAAGATTAAGCGCAGCCGCCTCTTTCGACTTAAGGATGAACAGTGACGCGCTCGGCGCATAGACGATGGGGTAATCCTGGATTAGATATCTATTGTTATCGGAGATTAATGCGCTAAACGGAAGTTGATTCAGCGATTTGTCTGAAACGATCACTAATTGTTTTGAGGGGTCGAGTAGGTCGACGACCGGCGCAATCAAAACGGCGAACAAGTCATGGCCCTGGGCGACATCATCAGCTCCTGAGCTGCGACTGGCAATCGACGAAAGATAGTTGTGAACTTTCTCGCGGAGCGCGGCTTCGGAAGTGTTGGAGGTTCGCGCTTGGAGGGATTGTCTGTTGAGAACCCAGATTAGAGTACGATCCGGCAGTACGCTGTATGCGACAATCTGGCTGTTCGGCGGAAGAGTTTGTTGAATCTCAGCACGGCCCAAGGGGAGGGAAACAGGTCGTTTTGCGGCGTCGTTACGACTGCCACTTGCTGTGCTGGTCCGGCCGCGCAGTACTAAATCCAGCAGCGACCGCGCACGCGATGCTTCAGCAAGGTCAAACGCAGTTTCGATGTCATGCAACTGCCCATATAAAAAACTGATTCCTAGATCGTAGACGTTCTGCTCGACATCAAAAAATCGATAACGATTTTCGCCTTCGAAAATCGTCGACCGGTTCTTCTCGACCAGATCGAGGACATTCTTCAATTCGGCGGAGGCGAGCGCTGGGTTTGCCTGTGTGATGTAACAACTGAGCCTTCCCTTATAAGCCTGGTAAAGCTGCGTTAAGAATTTTAAATTCGTATATAAGTCGATTGCCTGATCATAACTTCTCAACGCCTCCGCGCAACGGCCCTGTTCGCGGTAGAGATGGCCGGATTGCAGCACCGAATAAGCCATCATTTCCTTGCCGCTTGGTTCATCGGCATGTGCAGACGCCGTATCATAAGCAAGAGTAGTATTTCGCAGTCCTTCACCAAAGTTACCGGCTTTGCCGTACATTAGACCTAGGTGTGCGTAGGAGAGACTGATCATCGAAACGTCGTCCGTTGTAGAAGAGCGACGCGCAGCCTCCCGTTGGGTGTCGATAGCCGCAGCGTTGAAGCCGGCGGAGTATAAAGCCAACGCAGTGATCGCATAGTGTCTCCACAATTTGATCGGATTGAATGCACAGCAACTGACGAGTGTTTGGCTCTTTATAATCGAATTCAATGCTTCCGAATAGTTGTTCACCGAGCGATAGAGTTCTGTAAGCTGGTCTTGCGCATCAAAAATGCCGATCTTATCGCCTACTTGCTCAGCCAAAATAGCGGCCCGATTGGCGTAATCAATTGCCAAGGAGTATTCCTTTAGGTTGTACTTGGCCGCCGCTGTACGCTGAAGCGTTTTCATCGTGAGCCACTTGTAATTTCGTTCTTTGCAAACAACCGCCAGCCGCGTAAAGATCGCCAGGCCGCGTTGAGTATCCAGTCCCTCTAGATAACAGTAACCGGCCCAGAATGTAGCGTGATTTTGCTGAACCTCATCTCCTGATTCACGGAACTCTTGCGCTGCTTGTTCAAAAACTGTCGCCGCCTTCTGAAGATGTGACTGAGCGTACAAGGCATAGCCGCGTTTCATCGATTCGCACGCGGCGACAACTCTGGTTAATCGATCCACGGACAACGATCGAAATGAAGCGGCGACGTCTGCTTCGTAATGATCGTTGGCTTTGCGAATCGAGAGAGCACCAACATAAGCCAGTGCTGATAAATCGCGCGCGGCTTCGTCGCGATGGCGAGCTGTGGCATGGACGAGGTATGAATCCACCAGTTGCTGAAAAATACTTACGCCGGAAAGGTCATCGCGGCTGATGTTGACGAGTTCCCAAACCTTATCATCCTGATGAGCTCGATACGCATCATGAAAATCATTCAGCAGATTGTCTTTAGTTTTGCTTGAGCTTTCCTGCAAGTGTTTCAGTTTCTGCTGGGCCTCGGCCGCCCATGGTGAATTCGAGTCAATTCGCAGATATTCACGCCAGTCATCTTGAGCCTGACTCAATAACCCCATTTGCTCGTGACAAATCGCACGATTAAAAAGCGCAGGCAGCAAATCCGGCTTCAGCTCGAGCGCTTTTTGCAGATGGTCCAAACTTCGAGCTAAGCCTTCAAGTCCGTTTCCATCCCGAGAGACTTGTAAACTCAGTTTTGCTTTCTCCAGCCAGGCCGCGCCCAAGTCGCTGTAGGTTTGCGCATTGTTCGGATCGCCTTTGAGACTTTCGTTGAATTCGTCGATCGCTTTGTCGAAGTCTTTCTTCGCCAGATAAACCTTGCCAAGCGCGTAGTGCACCGCGGGACTTGGTTTAGTCTCCAATTCGTTTAGCAGCGTGAGTTCTGCGCGACTCAATTTGTTCCGGTCGATTCGTTCATCACCCGGGCCGCGAGTCACGACATAGGGGGCGTAATCGAAGTTGGAAATTCGCGATTCGAGCGGTCGTTGTTCATGATATGCGGAGTTCAGCGCAAGTAGACCTTCGTCAACTGCTGACTGGCGGACAAACAGATACCATGATCCGAACCCAACGGCGAGCACGATCGCCGCGAAAGCGACAGCCCGTCGCGGCGAGGCAAAGAAAGCTCGCGGCGAAGTCCACCAGGTAAGAGACTTCGTCTCTGGAGGAATTGATGGCTGCGCATCGGCGGGGGCGCGATCAACCGACGATGAAACTTCTCCGGAAATAACCGGACTCTTGCGGGAAAGATGCCGACGAAAAGCGCGACCAAACCTGAGCTGGTCCAGCCTCTCGGGGGTTGAAAGAAAATGATTCTCAAGGGCTCCGCGATCTTCGGCGGTTAGGGCTTCGGCGAGATAGTCCTCGATCAATTCCTCTTCGGCTGCCAGTAACTCTTCGAAGATTTCGTCTTCAAGCAGAAATTGCTTTTCGAGCGCTTTAGCAGTTCGATCATCCAGCTGTCCCAGCAGATATAGTCGGAGGTCTTTTTGTAACTCTGAACCCGGCATCATAGGAGCTGGCCCTTCAGGTCTGGGTCGACCTCTAATTGATATGGATTACATGTTGAATTCATTTCTCTGCTTGCGTGCTGCGACGCACTCCTGCACGCATTCCCTAAGAGTTCTCCTGATGCGGCAGGCACGAATTCGCAGCGCGTTTATGGCGATGCCCATTGCCTTGGCCATTTGTTGATGTTGTTTGATCTTTGCGTGGCCTTGGTGCTCGTAATAGTCCACGACGAGCGTTCGTTCACTTATGCGTAGCACCTCGAGGCAGTGCAACAGACATTCATAATCCAGGTTGCTTTCATTCTCCTCCGTGACAATCGGCATAACCACGGGGTCCTGATTAAGCATCTCCCGTCGGCTTTCTTTTTTCCGCCGCTCCGCGAAAACGTATTGCGCGACCTTAAAAAAATAGAGAGCAGGATCGCCTTCCCATTTGTTGATGATCTCAGAAAGTTTCGAGGCGACGCGATTGATGGTTTCATCAGTGAGTTCTTCGGCTTCCGGGCAGCCGCGGCTGGTAAAAATTTTGATTAACCTCAGGCGAATGGTTTCATACCTGCGGCCGGCGCGCTCCCGATCTGGATCGAGCCAATCGAGTAGTGTGTCAAACTGTTCTTTAGTTAACACCCACCCTTTTTTCATTTAAGCAATCGAACTGTTGCAAACGCGTCACTGCAGGACGCTGGATGGTTTGGTTGTTTGATGAATTTAGGAGAGAAACACCACGATCTCTGAGATCCATCGCCCAACATGCAAGGAGACGATGCTCTGGCGCCGGTTCGGTCCGGCACGCAAGCGCGTCAGGAATTAATTCTTTACGCCATCTCGCCGCTCTTTCTCAGCAAAACACGCGCAGAGTAGGAGCGTTAATCAGCAAAGTCAATTGAATTGTTCGTTTGCAATCCGAACGTCCTGCGGATGGCCACCGCATTCTATTCCACTATTGGATGATGATTGTCGCTTAGGCTGATTGTGTTTCCGCGCACATACCCCTTCCTTTTAGATCCCGCAACTGAATAAATTTAGATCTGCGGAGGTGTCGGTTAGATCGAGCGCCCTCTGTACTGTGGCGACGTTGTGTGATGAGGTGCTAGTGACAGTGCTGGAACCGGAGCTAGCAATTGCTATCGGTCACGAAACGTTTTTTAGGATTAACTCATAAACAATGACGAAATTGCAGGACACAAGCAGGTTGAGACGACGAATACTTACACGCACGTTTTGAACCGCGTCGGGAGGTCGGCGGATTCATCCTTGAGTTGTTTGCAAGGCCGATTTATCAGGGCCGGGTTAAGACAGCGAACGATGATCCAGGACGCCCACAAGTGCCATTAACAAATAGATTGGCGCAATGGGATCGCTCTTGATGCGTAAGGGAGACGAAGAGCCGAGGGTGGTTAGACTTTCGCGGATTAGTGACACAAAGGCATGTCACACGGTGCAGAAGGTGCATGATGGCAGACGAAGCAAAGAAAAATCCTAACTGGCTGGTCACCTTTACCGCCATCTTATCGCTAGTCTCAGCACTTGGTGTGGGCTATCTGAGCTATCAAACTAAGAATATAGAGACCACTGCGAAGCGGGAAGAGATTGCCTTTGAGCAAGCCAAATTCGATGTTGAGCAAAAGAATCGTGACAATGAAAACTTGAAGATCATTATCCCGAAACTCGTGAGCAAAGATGAACAAGAAGTTAAAGTCGGAATGACCACTCTTTTCGTGCTCTTCCAATCAAGCGCCAAGGACATACTAGAGTCGATTAATTCTGCATTGACTGAGCAGCAGCGCGCCGCTTTAAAAGATCAACTCCAGCCGGCGTTGCAGCGCGCGGAAAAGCTTGGAGCGCAAAGTGACGCATGGATCATCGTCGTTGGAGGAGATAAGTCCATTGATGACGCGAAGGACGAAGTTAGACGGGCAACAGATGCTGGATACTCTCCCACCTTGTACCTAAAGCAGGGTTGGTACAGAACGACCATTGGCCCATTCCCGACGCAGACCGATGCAGAGCGAACCAATATCGCAGTTCGTGCCACAGTCCGAGGTGTGGCGTATGTCGTCAATTTGAAAAGCTGGTGCGCCAAACAGTCGGCTAAGAATGGTTATACTGAGTGTGCTGAATAGTGCGGCAGCATAACAAGTCGTTGGGGTTTCAGCCACAAAAAGGCACATAAAGCACAAAGAAATACAATTCAATTCAAAGTCTCTTTTGTGCTTTATGTGCCTTTTTGTGGCTAAATTTCTGCGCTTCTTTGCGATTATTTCTTTTTCGCCTTGGTTGTTGCTTTGCCTTTAGACTTCTCAGTCTTCTTTGTGGCGGATTTTTTCGTGGCCGCCTTTTTCGAACTGGACTTCTTGGCGGCCTTCTTCGGTGGGCGCACCCTCGGTGTGATTGTTCTAATCGGAATGGCGGACTTTGGAGGTTCCCAGGGCATCAGGATGGTCCAGATAATCGCCTCTGAGTCCGGGAAACTTGCAGGGTCTGAAAACTGCCATTCCGCCGTTAAGATCCCCGCGACCATGATCCCGTTCTCGCCAGGCATCGGCGAAGCTGTTGGTGGGCCAGCCACATCAAATCCAAAGTAGCGGTCGCGCGGGTCCTCGAACGTCGATCCGTCCTTCGTCCACATGTAGAAGACGCCGTTGCCGGATACGTCGCGATAGAACACGTACAGCCGGTCCTTATAAATGGTGAGCGCCACAGCCGCGTTGGTTTGGTGTAGGTCGTTACGCACCTCCTTCCATTCACGACCGTCGCTGGATACCGCCACGCAGATCTGCTGAGTATCCATTCTGGCGAAGAAGAGGTATAGCTTGCCCTTGTAGGCATGGATCGAAGGTGAATGTTTGGTGTTGAGCCCCGTGTTGCCCGACTCAGTATGCCCATCAGCACGCCGGATGGCCCACATTACAGCGTTGCCTGGGTAATGCTTGGCCACGAAGTAAGTCGTGTCGCCCACCGTGGTGGCAGAAGGTTTTCCCTGTATATCGGGTCCCATCCATGTTCGCCCGGCATCGAAAGGGATGTGTTGATCCGGCTGCCAGAGAGAGAACATCTGGTCGCCCTTGTGGTCGCGCGCTACCAGGCACAGGTTTCCCTGCATACTGGTTACTCCAATCCCTTCCTTCGAATCGCAGTTGAGCCAACCGCGGCCCTTGGTATGCCAACTGCCCTGTTCGAGTTCGGCTATATAGATGCGCTCACCTTTGTAGTGGCGGTAGGCCATCAACATTTCGTCCTCACTCATGCGAATGAGGCTCGGCCCAGTACTGCTGAGCAGGCCGCTGGTCACGTGACCGCCGTTCCAGTAATGCATAGGAGGTGCAACACCGGTCTCGTCGACGTAGTAGGTTTTGGTCACCTCGGTATTGAACATGACCGTGTTTTTGAAATCCTCATCGGTAATGATAATGGTCTTTGTTTTTCCGCCAAACATCTCAAAGGTGGCGGTAACGGGATTGAGAAATCTTCCGGGATCGTTGAACCAGGCGTTATACACTTCCATGCGACTATATGGATGTATAGTGACGGCGCTTTTGGGGACAACACCTTTCAGCTTATCGATTATGTCTTTTGCATTTTTGATGAGCGAGATACAGCGGAGCACCCGCAGGAGGTCACTGGCGGTCTTCACTATACCCAGCGCGCCGGAACCAATGCTGGCGAAACTTACCAGTATTTCGCCCATCACGTAATCGGGGTTGGGCATGATCATGACATAAATTTTCTTCTTGAGCCGATTCTCCACCCAAATTGTCTGGTCTTCCCAGGGCCACCTGAGGTTTGGTTTCTTTTTCATAGAGTCGTTATTCTCCTGTCTTTGTTAGGGGTCTGCCTGGCGAATGCTTTGAAGAATTCGAAAACCGAAGTTGTCGAACGGCCGGCATCGAGCACTTAAGGAATGATGGAAAACGGCTCGATACCGAAGAGCTACAAGTTGCGAGGGACTAATCCGAATACAAGTTGAAATATCAGTTCAACGTGGCGGCGAATACTATTCGAGTTCGGTTCATTACGTCAATGATTTCTTACAGTGCCCGCACTGCTCGCGCAATTCAACTAGAGCTATCAGGTAAACAAAATGAATCCCAGGGTTTCGCGATCCTCGAATTAGCATGGTCACCAGCAGGCGATGAGCTTGCTTTGATACAAATGGCGGATGTTTAGGCACAAAAGATTTCTGTGCCTTTTGTGCTAACGAACTTGCTGCCTGCGCGTCAGCGGCGTTACATCTCCGCGCGGATGTAGTCGTCGACTTTGGTTGAGATCCCGTCCTGCGCGAATCAGGTGATTGAAAGAAGTAGCAGTACTGGGAGGGTGTTTGCCGTACGCCTTCATAGGTTTCATTCGATCTGTTTAAGCACGAATACGTCCGACTCGTAATCCACAGTCTGAATCGTAAACACCGGCTTACTCATCTTATCGCCTATCAACGTCGGATCGAGTGACGGATTCATCGGCCTCGTTCTCAGCAGAATTCCGGCAGTGAGCATCCAAGTTAGAGTGTCGTCGGTTGCGGCTGCGTGCGAACTGGTCATTAGACTCTGCAAACGCTTCCATTGGACCACCGGCTCCGTTTTGAATATTTCGAGTATCGCATGACAGGTCCTTTGATAATCGCCCGGCATACTAACTTCCATCGGGAAGATGGGATCGTTTATTCGCAAGATTTGTCCCTCTGCTCGAACCGGAGCAGCAAGAAGCAATAGGTGCTCTGGTTCCAGGTTCTCGCCGGTGGGAATCGCGCTCTCGGTGAGACCTGTAAATGGACCAATGAGTTCTTTATAAAGCTCGAATGATCTTGGACCTCTTTGAAACGGCGGGGGAGCCATTGAGCTGTGTAGACAGCTATCCCAGAACTCAGCCCCAAAATCCGACAGCGCCAGTGGCTGACTTACGTTCTCACTTCTCTTCTTACAGTCGACCATGATCGATTCGAGAACCTCGTCGTAACGCTGCTGCGAAAAATGCTCCAGCACATGAATCGGACAGGTCTCGCGAAACCGCTGAAGTGTTGCCTCGTCTGTTAACAGTTGGACGATTCTATTGATCGCTTCCCACCAGTTGAGCTTGACGCCCGCATCCGTGACAACAGTGCTGACGTGATATCCCGTTTCATTGTGCTTGATCGTGTCCTTCAAGCCGCCCCACTTGGTTCCGACAACGGGCGTTCCGCACGCCATCGCTTCGACCTGCGCGAAACCAAAGTTCTCGTCGTGATGCAACGTCAAATTAACGAGTGCATCAGC
>Ga0105248_10006156_pt1 | contig 13153 bp, 8 predicted proteins | sample KBSS34metaG_FD_81524 | JGI IMG/M metagenome (GOLD analysis project Ga0105248, IMG submission 81524) | Switchgrass rhizosphere microbial communities from Kellogg Biological Station, Michigan, USA - KBS S3-4 metaG | ecosystem: Host-associated > Plants > Roots > Rhizosphere > Soil | place... | reverse complement strand
GGCGAAGCAATTCAGCCTATCCTGCCCGACTTCTTCTCAAGCGTCACCACTTTGCTCAATGACTCCAGTGCGGAGTACGGACGCGCCGGCGGAGCCGTCATCAATCAGATCACTCAGCACGGAACCAACCGCTTCCACGGCAGCGTGCATGAGATCTACACCGGCTCCGGCCTCGATGCGATTGACGGGCAGTCCCGTCGCGCCAAACCCATTCCTCCCGGAGGGCATATCCCATTGGCGCGCTACAACACTCATCAATACGGCTTCACCGCGGGCGGTCCCATCCTCAAAGACAAGCTCTTCGCCTTCGGTGGTGGAACCTGGCAGCGCTTCTACGGCACAACCCAGCCGGCTTCTCCTGTCGAGTTCCCCGACTCTGCTGGCTTCAATACGCTCAAGAATCTGGCCGCCGCCGGTAACGCTCAGGCTAATCTTTACCTCAGCTACCTCAATAACGGCTCGTACCTCGACACGACCAAATTTACCCCCATCTCAAGCCGCGTAGAATCACTCGCCGTAAGCTCCATGCCGGGCTGCACCGGGGGATGCTCCATTACCACCGGCACCTATCTTCGCAACGCTGTGCCCCAGCTCAATCCAGACACCCAGTGGATCTATCGCGTCGACTTCACTCCCACTCAGCGCGATACCTTTATGGTTCGGTACATCCACGACCGCACTTCCCTCTCCCCATACTTCCCACTCAATCCCTCTACGCTCCCCGGCTTTGACTCGCAAAATTTCGGAGTCTCCGAACTCGGCGGCGGAACATGGACTCACGTCTTCACCCCCAACCTCCTTAACGAATTCCGTGCGTCCGAGACTCGCATCAACGCCCAGTTCGCCGGTACTCCTGAGACCATCGCCAATCCACTCGCGAAGCTTTACAACATCACCTTCAACGGCACGGGCCTCGGCGGAAGCGGTACAGGCTCGCCCCTTGCCTTCGGCGTATCTCAGAACATGCCGCAGGGCCGCATCGAAGGTCTGTACCAGTTCCAGGACACTGTCGGTTACACGCGTGGCCGTCATTCCTTCCGCATCGGAGCCGATGTTGGCCGTCTGATCGAGACCGACCTCGTCGCCCAGACCGCTCTCGGGGCGCTTATCTACACAGCTGGCGGCGGGCTCAACTCGATGGACAACTTCCTGAAGAACCAGCTCGGAACCTCCGGCACCGCCACCAAGACCTTCGGTCCCACGCGCACCGATCCACACATCTGGAAACTCGCGGCCTTCGTTCAGGATGACGTCAAGCTCTCGCCCGATCTCACCATCAACCTCGGCCTGCGCTATGACTATCTCACCAACCCGCTTAACTCCCTTACCTATCCGGCCATCGATCTCAACAACACCTTTGCCCCCATCAACACCTACGTCCGGGTCAACGAAGACACAAACAACATCGCCCCGCGCATCGGGTTTGCCTACGTTCCTCACGGAGGCTTCTTCGCCGACGGAAGGACCGTCTTCCACGGCGGCATAGGTATCTTCTACGATCCCTTCTTCACCAACATCCTCGTCAACTCGGCTCAATCATCGCCCGTCGCTCCCACCGGCACGCTCACCTCGACGTCGCCGGGCGGTTTGCCAAACTCCTCCTCGCTCGTTGGCAGCATTACTCCGACCTTCAACGCCAACTCCGCCGTACAGAGCGCCGTCAACACGCTCGTCAACCCGCTGACCTATCAGTACAACTTCGGCGTCGAGCGCGCACTCCCGTACCAGATCAAGGGCGCCGTCAATTACGTCGGCTCGCGCGGACAGAAGCTTTACTCCAACCGCCAGCTCAACTACTTCATCAACGGCGCGCGCATCAATCCATCGCGTGGTGTTATCAACGTTCGCGACAACCGGGCCGACTCGCAGTACCACTCTCTGCAGGTCCAACTCGATCGCTCCTACTCCCGCGGCCTGTTCTTCCGCTTCGCCTACACCTACAGCAAGCTCCTCGACGATAGCTCCGAGGTCTTCACCACCTTCGCTTCACCGACCTCGTACTCCGCCAATCTCGCCGGCGATGGACTCCGCCAGGATTGGGGTCCCTCAGCCTACGATCGCCGCCACCTCGTCGTCATCACCTACTCCTACACGCCTAAAGGACTTCACGCGGACAACGCCGCCCTGAACTTCCTCTACGGAGCCTTCACCCGCAACTTCACCATCTCCGGACAGACCCAGCTCTACTCCGGCCTTTACACCAGCTACAACACCAGCGGCTTCGACATCAACGGTGATAGCAGCACCACCAACGACCGCCCAATCCTCTCCAACAAATCCGCTCCGCTCAACAAAGTCGGCATTGACGGCAGCTACATCAACGGAACCTCGGGCGTCTACTACGACATGGCCGCCTACAACGCCTCTACTTCAGCGGCACGCGTACGTACACCCATTAATGCCAGTGACGCCCACTTCCTGGTCCCCAACGCCACCACTGGAGCCGCGCTCCTTAGCAAGGAGATCGGACGCAACAGCTATGCCAACGCCGGACAGCAGTACTGGAATGTGGCCCTCGAGAAAGCCGTTCCCACACCCTTCTTCCACTTGGAGGGCAGCTCCTTCATCTTCCGCGCCGAGGCGCAGCAGCTCGGCAATCACAATAACGTCACCTACTTCACCAATAACGTCACCCAGGTTGGCCTGTCTGGCTATCAAAACGTCTCCAACGCTCGCGAGGCCAACAATCAGCACTTCCGCCTCTGGGCCAAGTTCCAGTTCTGACCCGCCGTCCAAACACACACACGCGGTCAAAGGCCCCGGGCTATCCGGGGCTTCCTTTTGTCTGCCCCTAACCGCCATATCGCGTCGCTCTCTGAACTATCCTGTGAAGATGCCATCGCCCTCACAGGACGAGGTCTTCATGCAGCGCGCTCTCTCGCTCGCCGCTGCCACTACGGCGCTCGCCAGTCCCAATCCGCAGGTCGGCTGCGTTCTCATGCGCTCAGATCAGGTCATCGGCGAAGGCGCACACTTCTACGACCACTACGACCACGCCGAGATAGCCGCTCTCAAGCAGGCCGCTTCCCTCGGCCACTCCACGCGCGGTGCCACCGCTTATGTCACCCTCGAGCCCTGCAGCCATCACGGCCGCACCGGCCCCTGCGCCGACGCCCTCATCGCCGCCGGAGTCTCCCGCGTCGTCGTCGCCACCCGCGATCCAAATCCACTCGTCAGCGGCCGTGGCATCGAAAAGTTGCGCGCGGCCGGAATCGACGTTACCGTTGGAGTCCTCGAGCAGCCAGCACGCGACCTCAACGAAGCCTTCGCTCACTTCATCCGCACCCGCACTCCCTTCGTCACGCTCAAGGCCGCGCTCTCACTCGACGGCCGGCTCGCCCCTCCACCCGCCTCCCGCTTTCCGAATCAACCCTATTGGATAACTGGCCCCGCCGCACGCAAGCAGGTTCACGTCCTCCGCCATGCCGCGGACGCCATTCTCACCGGAATCGGCACCGTGCTGGCCGACGACCCCCAACTCACCGATCGTAGCAACCTGCACGGCCCCAATGGAGAACCACGCCGCCGCCCCCTGCTCCGCGTCGTCCTCGACACTCACCTTCGCATTCCCCGTAACTCGCAACTCGTCCGCTCCGCAGCCACCACGCCCGGTTACGGCTCCGACGTCCTTGTCCTCACCGGAACGTCTGCATCCACCGACCGCATCGCCGCCCTGGCTTCTCGGAACGTCGAGGTCGAGACCATCCCAGAACACGCCGGACGCCTCTCTCTTCCCGCAGTCCTGGACACCCTAGCCGAGCGCAACATCCTCAGCGTTCTCCTCGAAGCAGGCTCCCACCTTAACGGAGCCTTCCTCCGCCAGAACCTGGTGGACAAGGCAATCCTCTTCTACTCGCAGATTGAACTGGGTGAACAAGGAATTTGTTTTGCCCAGGGCATCCCCTCTCCCTATCACTTTGAGCAGACGCTCTCCCGGGTAACCCGCGAACTCGTCAACCCCGACTCGAGAGTCACCGGCTACCTTCACGATCCATGGCCCGCTAACGGATGATTCTGTGTCGGATATTTTTCGAAATAAAAGCGGGCGCGGACTGACACGGTCCGCACCCGCAAATGGACGGGAAATATATTTAGTTGAAAATAGCTCCCACGGTGGCGTCGCTCGCCGACAGGTTGACCGTGCAAGTGTTGGGCCCGTTCTGTGTGATCGTCCCGGTGTTCGTGCAGTTAGACGACCAGCCACCGAACTTGACTCCGCTTTGTGCAGGCGCAGTCAAGGTTACAGCAGTGCCTAGGGGATAAGTCGCGGTACAAACCGACTTGCCGGCTCCGGCACCCGGGCCGCAATTGATAACCGCCGGAGTTCCAGTCGCTGAAGGAGCAGTTACCAGCCAGTTGCCGCCTTGTTCCGGGGTATTGGGATTCAGCCCTTCGTTGTACACAGTCAGCGTTGACAGGAGTTGTTGGACATTCTGATAGCAGGAACCTGGGGTTGTCGGCGGATTGGGAAGAATCAGCGGGCAGCCGACGCCTGCCGTAGCAGTGGCTATCGATCCGTTACTGTCAGTTGCCTCCGCGGTGATGGTGGCTCCTACGTTGCCTACGCTTGCTTCGTAAGCTGTGACTACGCCGCCGTTTTGTGTGCCAGTTCCTGTCCCCGAGTTGCTGTAGTTTGTGACCGGGTATTTATTCGGTTGGGAAGTAAGCCATTTGACCGAGTTGGTTAGATCTCTCACGGTCGGCGCGGTCGAGAACGTTCCAATTGCCAGAAACTGCCCGCTCTGGGTCAAGGAGCCAAAGACAATCCCACTGGGAATGATCGTGAGCGAAAGGATGCTTCCCCCGCTTCCCCCATTTGTGCCCCCGCCCGATGCCGTTACTGTCAGCTGCGAACTCGAACTTACATGACCATTGTAAGCCGTTGCACTCGCAGTGATGGTTGTCGTGCCGGCCGCTACCGCCGTCACCATTCCGGAGGAGCTTACAGTCGCTACCGCCGGGACAGTAGAGGTCCAAGTAACCGTGCTCGTTATGTCTTGCGTCGTCGCATGATTGGCGTTGCCGAAGGTCCCGACTGCCTTCAGTTGCGCAGTCTGGCCAACATTCAGGGCCTGGGTGGCCGGTGAAACCTGCACCGAGTCCAGGCCCGAATTGCTACAACCAACCAGAGTAGAACCAAGACAGAGGAGCAATAGTCCTCGAACACCGCAACGAACGAACATGTAGTCTCCCAACACCGGAATTTCAGGGCGATCGAGTGTCGTAGGAAGTCGCTCTCCCCGACAGACAAACGAAATCCCCAACCTCAAGTCCGTAGACCTGCCCTTGTTCCCGATGCTTTACTTCTAACCCTCTCACTGCAAACGGAAGGCCATTCCGAGCTTTCCGATAATTATCGTGAAATCAGTCACTAATCCGGCGCGCCTCTACAACGTAGGTGTCATCTCGCGTATACAGGGGCAGCTCCCGAAGATATTCGGTGTACACAGTCGAACTCACACGCCCACTCGCCACCCAATCACCCTCTTCCTGTACCCTATCCCCATGTTCACCGGGCTCATCGAAACCACAGGAAAGATCCTTTGCGTCACCCCAAACGCCGGCGTTACCCGAATCACTATTGGAGCGCCGTCCGTTCTCGTCAACCGCCTCTCCACCGGTGACTCAGTAGCCGTTAGCGGAGTCTGTCTCACCGCGCTCGACATCGAACCTCATGCCTTTCCCGCGCGCTTCTCCGCCGACCTCGCCGCCGAGACCATCTCTCGCACCACGCTCTCTCGTCTCCGTCCCGACGCCATCGTCAACCTCGAGTTGCCAACCCCCGCAGGCTCCCCTCTCGGCGGACACGTCGTGCAGGGTCACGTCGACTCCACCGCCACCCTCGTCGCCCTTGAGCCCATCACCCCCGACACCGAAACCACCGATTACCGCCTCCGCTTCACCATCCCGGACACGCTCACCCGCTACGTCGTCGAAAAGGGCTCCATCACCGTCGAAGGAATCTCCCTCACCGTCGCCTCCATCCACGGCAACGAGGTCGAGATCGCCATCATCCCCCATACCTACGCCTCAACCAGCCTCCGAACACTTAGCCCCGGTGCCCCTCTCAACATTGAGGTCGATGTCCTCGGCAAATACGCCGAAGCTCGCGCCGAAAAAACACCAGCCTTTACCCTCACCGAGCAATACCTCATAGCCAACGGTTAATAATCGCGCTACAAGTCCTTTCAAATCATCGAAACAGTAACCCATCGTTTTCCACCGCTCTTCGCGAATCCTTTCCATCTCCACCTCATCAATTAGATGGTTATCGAATCATCGACACAGAGAGGTCAGAGAAATGAGCAAGCTCGCAGGAAAAGTAGCCATCGTAACCGGAGCATCCAAGGGCATAGGAGCTGATATCGCAAAGGGCCTCGCAAAGGAAGGCGCTTCCGTCGTCGTCAACTACGCATCCAGCAAAGAAGGCGCTGACAAGGTCGTCGCCGAGATCACCAAGGCCGGCGGTAAAGCCGTAGCCGTCCAGGGCGACGTCGCCAAAGAAGCCGACGTCAACCGCATCTTCGCCGAAACCAAGAAGACCTTCGGCAAGCTCGACGTCCTCGTCAACAACGCTGGCGTCTACCAGTTCGCTCCGATCGAAGAGACCTCCACCGAGCTCTACAATCGCCTCTTCAACACCAACGTTCTCGGCGCTCTCCTCGCCACTCGCGAAGCAGTAAAGCTCTTCGGCGACAACGGCGGCAGCGTAATCAACATCGGCTCTGCTGCTACCGAGATCAACGTCCCCACCAGCGCGATCTACACCGCGACCAAGGGTGCGCTCGACTCCATCACCGGCGTACTCGCCAAGGAACTCGGCCCCAAGAAGATCCGCGTCAACTCCATCAACCCCGGCATGATCGAGACCGAAGGCGTGCACGCCGCCGGCTTCATTGGCACTGATTTCCAGAAGAGCTTCGAAGCGCAGACTCCGCTCGGCCGCATCGGCCAGCCCGCCGACATCACCCCTCTCGCCGTCTTCCTCGCCTCCAGCGACTCCGGCTGGCTTACCGGCGAGACCCTCGTCGCCTCAGGCGGCCTCCGCTAAAACTTTCCACGCACCTCATGGGCGCAGCTAACCAGCTGCGCCCATCTTTTTCTTAATTCACAATAGGAGCAGCCACCATGAGCAGACTCTCCAACAAAGTCGCCCTCGTCACTGGAGCCTCCAAAGGCATCGGGGCCGCCATCGCCCGCGCACTCGCCACCGAAGGCGCATCCGTCGTCGTCAACTACGCCTCCAGCCGCGAAGACGCCGACAAGGTCGTCGCGTCCATCACCAGTAACGGAGGAAAGGCCATCGCCATTCAGGGCAACGTCTCCTCCGAGCTCGACGTTCTTCGCCTCTTCGCCGAAATTCAAACCACCTTCGGCCGCCTCGACATCCTCGTCAACAACGCCGGCGTCTACGGCTTCTCCCCCATCACTGACTTCTCCACCGACGAGTACCACCGCCAGTTCAACACGAACGTCCTCGGCCTACTGCTCGCCACTCGCGAAGCCATCAAGCTCTTCCCCTCCGAAGGCGGCTCCATCATCAACATCGGCTCCGCCGTCAGCGCCACCCACCCGCCTAAAGGAGCGATCTACACCGCCACCAAGGCCGCCGTCGATTCCATCACTCAGGTCCTCTCCAAAGAGCTCGGCGCGCGAAAAATCCGCGTCAATTCCATTAATCCCGGCCTCGTCGAAACCGAAGGCACCCATACCATCGGCTTCATTGGCGGTGAATGGCAGCGTGAACGCGAAGCTCACACCCCGCTAGGCCGCACCGGACAGACCTCCGACATCGCCCCCATCGCCGTCTTCCTGGCCTCCGACGACGCCCGATGGATCACCGGCGAACTCATCATCGCCTCCGGCGGCCTCCGGTAATCCAATTCAAAATACAAAGGGGCAGCCCGCAAAGGACTGCCCCATCACCGGACCAGCACCACCCGGACCCGGTGATCACTTGTTGCGCTCGACTTAGATCGAGCTCATGTTGTGCAGGAACTCCTGGTTGTTCCGCGTCTTTGCCAGCTTGTCCGTTAGAAGCTCCATGGCCTCCACCGGTGAAAGCGGGTTCAGAACCTTCCTCAGAATCCAGATGCGCTGCAGGTCTTCCTTCGGGATCAGCAGCTCTTCCTTACGCGTGCCGGAGCGCTGAATGTCGATCGCCGGGAATACACGCTTGTCGACCAGCTTGCGGTCAAGGATCACTTCCGAGTTACCCGTGCCCTTGAACTCTTCGAAGATCACTTCGTCCATCCTCGAACCCGTATCGACAAGAGCCGTCGCAATGATCGTCAGCGAGCCGCCCTCTTCGATATTGCGGGCTGCACCGAAGAATCGCTTCGGCCTTTGCAGCGCGTTTGAATCCACACCACCTGAGAGGACTTTGCCGCTCGGAGGAACGATCGTGTTGTACGCGCGCGCGAGACGTGTAATCGAGTCCAGCAGAATCACGACGTCGCGCTTGTGCTCGACCAGGCGTTTCGCCTTCTCGATCACCATCTCAGCTACCTGTACGTGACGCGCCGCCGGCTCATCGAAGGTCGACGAGATAACCTCGCCCTTCACCGAGCGCTGCATGTCCGTCACTTCTTCCGGCCGCTCGTCGATCAGCAAAACGATCAGCACGATCTCCGGGTGGTTCGCCGTAATGCTGTTCGCGATCGACTGCAGCAGCATTGTCTTACCGGTACGCGGAGGAGCGACGATCAGGCCACGCTGGCCCTTGCCCATCGGAGTCAGCAGATCCATCACGCGGCCCGAAATGTTGTCGCGAACCGTCTCCATCTTCACCCGCTCCTGCGGATAAAGCGGCGTCAGGTTGTCGAACAGAATCTTGCTGCGCGTCTCCTCGGGAGACTCGAAGTTGATCGCCTCGATCTTTACCAGCGCGAAGTACTTCTCGCCCTCGTGCGGAGGGCGCACATTGCCGCTGATCGTGTCGCCCGTCTTCAGGTCGAACTTGCGGATCTGCGAAGGTGAAACGTAAATGTCATCGGGACCAGGCAGGTAGTTGTAGTCAGGAGAACGAAGGAAACCGTAGCCGTCAGGAAGAATCTCAAGCACGCCTTCTGCGAAGATGTGACCTTCTTTTTCGCTCTGTGCCTGCAGAATCTTGAAGATCAGATCCTGCTTGCGAAGGCCGCTGGTGCCAGCGATATCAAGGCCGCGCGCCAGTTTGCCCAGCTCGGCGATATTGTGTTCTTTCAACTCTGAAATTGTCATGTTTTAACCTTGCGATACTAGGAGGGATGTTGTGAGGCGGGATCTGCGTGACAGGGGGTCGTGCGGAATGCCTGGGAGACTCTGGAATTGGATGGATGGGATTGGGTGTTGCAGATTTAGATTAGAGGTTGATGATAGGCCGGAAGGCCGCGCGGTTAAGCCGCGCGGCGCTCCTGCAGGGTTACCTTCTGCACCGGGGCTTCATTCTGGCCCATCGGAGCTGAATCCTTGAAACGGTCGAGCACCTCATTCGTCGTGTCCTGAAGACGAGTGTTGGGCTTGTGAAGCTTCCGCGTTGCCTTCGAAGCCAGCTGGCAAAGCTCATAACGGTTCTTCACGTGGGTGAGGGCTCCAAAAATCAGGTCTGAGCGCATCATTTTCTCCTTTGTTCAAACTTGTTTGCGGCTAAAGGCGCCATGCGCTCCATCGCCCGCAAATCTCTAATCAATTTCCACTGCCACTGCATTCGGCAGGTGCTTTTTTACCTTCTGCCCTGCCACACTCATTAGACGCAGAATCCAGCAAAAGGGATTCCACCAATTTCCTGTAAATCTCACAATCCAAAAATGATTCGGCCGAAACCACGCAGACGAAACAACGCTCGCGATAGCTCTCGCAAGCCACGCGCAGACCAGAAACCCTGTCTCTCCTGGTATCGTCAGCGACTCAGCGCCTGAGGTATGAAACAGAAGGAAGCAGAGACCACACCCGGTATTCCGGGAGCCTGGATGTCGGACATTCCCTTCGTATCTACAGTCATACTGCCTGCGCGGGAACAACCTCGACCTTATGAAAAATAAATCGTATGGCCTCTCAGGTCAATATTTATTTTTGGAGTGTGCCCACAAGAAAAATCCCATAAACAGAATCACCAACGGCAGTTGGAAAAGCTCTCGTGCGGGATTCCTGATCCCGCCCAATCTTCAAATCCTGTCAAGCCCCGCCCGCTCATAAATATAAGATAAACAACACAAAATAAAGGAGAAATAGCCTCTTCCAAAAGCGCCGATTAATTCTCTTCAACTTTGTACAATTAACTTAAGTCAGAAAATAAGCCCGTTGAGCTCCTATAAATCACTGCTTCATAAGCCGTTCAAAATCTATATTTTGATCTTCAAGATTTTTGCCCTGAAGATTTTAGCCTGTGGAAAAGGACTATCTTCCACAAAATCAAAGAGCTCCCTTGCTATATAGGGGAGGGGGGAGGGTCAGGCCCAGTAACTCCTATCCAGAGTCCTGTACTGAATCGCCTCGGCAATATGCTTGGTCCCCACGTTCTCAACTCCGTCCAGGTCAGCAACCGTCCGAGCAACCTTTAAAATGCGATCGTGAGCCCGAGCGCTCAGTCCTTGCTGCTGCATCGCCCGCTCCAGCATGCGTTCCGCATCCGACTCCAGTACGCAGAACGACCGTATCTGCTGTGTATTCATCTGAGCATTCGCAAACACCCTGCGCGAAGCCGCCTTGCTCGAGCCCTTCGTCCGCGCCTCAGTTTCGCCAAACCGTTCATGCTGTCGCTTCCTTGCAGCCAGAACTCGCTCGCGAATCTCCGCCGAGCCTTCCGCCGCCGAGCCCCCGCGCAGTTCCTTGTACTCAACCGCTGGAACCTCTATATGGATATCGATCCGATCCAATAGCGGCCCCGAGACCTTGGACACATACCGCTGAATCATAGGCGGCGTGCACATGCACTCACGGCGCTTGTCGTTAAAGTAGCCGCAAGGACAAGGATTCATCGCCGCAGCCAGCATGAACTGAGCGGGAAAGCTCAGACTCATAGCCGCCCGCGAGATCGTCACCGTTCCATCCTCAAGTGGCTGCCTTAAAACCTCCAGCACATTGCGAGGAAACTCCGGCAGCTCATCGAGAAAAAGCAAACCATTGTGCGCCAGCGAAACCTCGCCCGGCCGCGGAACCATTCCGCCGCCGATCAGCCCAGCGTCAGAAATCGTATGGTGCGGCGAACGAAACGGACGATGCGCCACCAGCCCCTGCTCTCCGTCCAGAACACCGGCGACTGAGTGGATCTTCGTCGTCTCCAGCGCCTCCTCAAACTTCAACGGCGCAAGAATCGAAGGCAGCCTCTTCGCCAGCATCGTCTTTCCCGAACCCGGAGGGCCGATCATCAGAATGTTGTGTCCGCCCGCCGCCGCAACCTCAAGCGCACGCTTCGCCACATGCTGCCCGCGAACATCTTTGAAGTCCGACGGAAAATGTTGCTTCTCGTTCAGCAGCGCACTCGCCCTTACCTCAAGCGGAGTGGCAGTAATGCCTCCATGCGCAGCCGAGTTCACCAGCTCACGAACCTCCAGCAGGCTCTTCACCGGATAAACGTTCACGCCCTCGACGACAGCAGCCTCTCGTGCATTACTCGCCGGAACGATCAGATGCTTGATCCCATTCGCTCGAGCCGCAACCGCAATCGGCAGCATCCCTGGAACAGCGCGAACCGTGCCATCCAGCCCCAGTTCTCCCACCAGCAGAAAGTCACTCAGATCCGTCACCGTCAGAGCTCCGTAAGCCCCCAGGATTCCGATCGCAATCGGCAGGTCGAAGCCTGAACCCTCTTTCTTCAGGTCCGCTGGAGCCAGGTTGATCGTGATCTTGGTCGGAGGAATCTCAAAGCCAGAGTTTTTGATCGCCGACTTCACGCGATCGCGGCTCTCGCGAACTGCCGCATCCGGAAGCCCGACCGTGCTGAAGATCTCTTTGTCGAGCTTGATCTGCGAGAAGTCGATCTCTACATCGATCAGGTGAGCGTCGATTCCGTAAACAGCAGCACTGCGGGCCTTGAAAAGCATTGAGCCTGATGTGTCCTTGAGGCGGTGGAATGTTCGCCGAGTATAGCACTCGCACAACACGCCTCACGCTTGCACGGAAGTCGCAGCCGCGGTCAAACAGCCCGAATGCTTCGCGCCTACAATGGTCAGCGTGAACACCAGCCTCTTCGAGCTATTCAAGATCGGAATCGGCCCCTCAAGCTCTCACACCGTCGGTCCCATGCGAGCAGCCCTCCGCTTCGCCCGCTCGCTCGACGCCGAAGGCAAGCTCGCTAACGTCGCGCGCATAACGATCGAGCTCTACGGCTCGCTCGCCCTTACCGGTCACGGACACGGAACAAACCGAGCCATCCTGCTCGGCCTCATCGGCGAAGCGCCAGACACCATCAACCCGGCTGTCATCGACGCCGAACTCGGTGCTATCCACGACACCGGAACGCTTTACCTGCTCGACCGCGAAGCAATTCCCTTTACCGAAGCCGAACACCTCATCTTCCACCGCGACCAGATGTACCCGAACCCTGAGAAGCCCACGCATCCCAACGGCATGCGCTTCTCCGCCTTCGACGCCGCGGGCTCAATCGTCGCACAGGACGTTTTCTACTCCATCGGAGGAGGGTTCATCCTCTCCTCCGCCGAGTTCGAAGCCCAGCACAACTCAGCCGCCGTATCAACAAGAACCGTTCCGTATCCTTTTCGCAGCGCCGCCGCGCTGCTCTCAACCGCCGCCAAGCATAAGCTCACTATCGCCGACCTTCTCCTCGCCAACGAGGTTGCACTTCTGCCGGATCCGACGATCAACCGTCCGCCCGCGGCAACCGGCGCGAGCACCACAACTCCAGAAGACCAGGTCAAAGCCAGCATCCTCACGCTCTGGCAAACCATGCAGCAGTCAACCGAGCGCGGCCTCGTCACCGAAGGCATTCTTCCCGGAGGCCTCAATGTTCGCCGCCGCGCCCCTCGCCTCGCCCGCCGTCTCGAAACTGAAGGCTCAAAAGATCCGCTCGCTCCAATGGATTGGGTCACCGTCTACGCCATGGCTGTCAACGAGGAGAACGCTGCCGGAGGCCGCGTCGTCACCGCACCCACCAACGGAGCCGCCGGAGTCATCCCCGCCATTGCGAACTACTACCTGCGCTTCATTGATGGCG
>Ga0105248_10006154_pt1 | contig 13155 bp, 12 predicted proteins | sample KBSS34metaG_FD_81524 | JGI IMG/M metagenome (GOLD analysis project Ga0105248, IMG submission 81524) | Switchgrass rhizosphere microbial communities from Kellogg Biological Station, Michigan, USA - KBS S3-4 metaG | ecosystem: Host-associated > Plants > Roots > Rhizosphere > Soil | place... | reverse complement strand
GGGCTGGCGGCGCCGTACGAGCCGCTGGTGCCGCCCGCGCTGCGGGACCGCTTGCGCGCGCCCATCGCCGATTCGGCCGCCGGTGCGCTGCAACTCGTGCAGCGCGCGCTGGCGGCTGCACCCGGCGGGCACTCGCGAGCAAGTTAAAATAGCAAGCTTCGTTCTACCGGCCATTGCCGCTAAAAGGCATTCATGTATCCAGTCATTGCCACCGATCTCGACGGCACGCTTCTCAACAGCGACCATCAGGTCGACCCGTTCACCGTCGAAACCCTTCGCCGACTCGAATCGGAGGGCGTGCGCTTCGTGATCGCGACGGGGCGTCATTACCGCGACGTGGCGGGCATTCGGGACGTGCTCGGCATCGACGCGTACCTGATCACGTCGAATGGCGCGCGGGTTCACGCGCCGGACGACACGCGCGTCTACTCGCGCGACCTCGATCCGGCCGCGGTGCGCCAGCTCGTGCAGCCCGAATTGGCAGGCGGCGAGGGCCGGGTGATCGTCAATCTGTTCGCCGACGACGCCTGGCTGATCGACCGCCACGCACCCGAACTGCTCGTGTTCCACCAGGATTCGGGCTTCAAGTACGAGGTGATGGACCTGCGCGAGCACGATGGCGAGGATATCGCGAAGGTGCTGTACATCGGCGAGCCGAAGGATCTGGAGGAAACGGCGGCCAACCTGAGGCGTGAGTTCGGCGACGCGCTCTACGTCACCTATTCGCTGCCGGACTGTCTCGAGGTGATGACGGCGGATGTATCGAAGGGAAGGGCGCTTCGCTTCGTGCTGGACCGGCTCGACGTCGATCCGGCGCACTGCGTTGCGTTCGGCGACAACATGAACGACATCGACCTGCTGGAGACGGCCGGCCATCCGTTCATGATGAACAACGCGAACCCGCATCTGATCAGCCGTCTGCCGCACGTGCCGCGCATCGGCAACAACTTCGAGGCGGGTGTCGCGCACCAGTTGCGCAAGCTGTTCGGGATCGCCGACGAACTGGCGTCGCCGGGGCAGGCGCCCGACTAGGCGTCACCGGAGGGCATCGCAATCCATGCGGGCATCACAAACAGAAAAGGGAGCAGTCGCTCCCTTTTTCGTTCATGTCGCGCCGGGCGTGTTATTCGCGACGATCCCAGCCGCCGCCGTGGCCGCGGCCGTGATCCCAGCCCGTGCGGTTCCAGCGGCCGTTGTCATGGCCGTACCCGTCCCAGCGCGGTTCGGCGTGGCGCCAGTGCGGCGCGCGGTACACCGGCGCGGGCCGGACATAGACCGGGGCGGGGCGCACATAGGTAGGCGCATAAGCCGGCGCATAAGCCGGAGCGCCGAGCGACAGACCGATGTTCAGGTCGGTGTGTGCCTGAGCGGCGCCGGCGGCGCCAAGCGCGAGACCGGTGGCAACGAGCAGATGGGTGACGATGCGCTTCATGTTGTTTCTCCTGGAAAGCGACGTCTGTCGCATGTGTCCAATGTAAGCAGCGGCCGTCTTACACGCTTCGACGAGTTGTTACGGGATGCAAGCGTCTCGTAAGGGTTCGAGTGCGGCGTGACCGCAGCGCCCGCCTTGGGGCCAAGCGGCCTGCGGCCTGTTTGAGCGCTTGCGTCACGCGCCGTGGCAAGGAAAAAGCGTCGGCGCTTGTAAACGGGCATTACATTTGTCGCGCCGAATTCATATTCGGCGGCCCTTCGAACCCGCGCCAGCAAAAGAAACGGGCGCCGAAGCGCCCGTTTTCGTGGTCAGCCGATGCCGTCCGGCTTACTTCTCGCGCGAGAGAAGCGGATAAACCACGCCGGCCATGACCGCGCCGATGATCGGCGCAACCCAGAACAGCCACAGTTGTCCGATCGCGGCGCCGCCGACGAAAAGCGCCGGCCCGGTCGAGCGCGCCGGATTGACCGACGTGTTCGTGACAGGAATCGAGATCAGGTGGATCAGCGTGAGGCACAGGCCGATCGCGATAGGCGCGAAGCCCGAGGGCGCGCGGTGGTCGGTCGCGCCGAGAATCACGAACAGGAAGAAGAACGTCATCACGACTTCGCAGACGAGCGCGGCGACCATCGTGTACTGGCCGGGGGAGTGCTCGCCGAAACCGTTCGTGGCGAAGCCGCTCGCAACGAGATCGAAGCCCGGCGCGCCCGTGGCGATCACCGACAGCGTGTACGCGCCGAGCGTCGCGCCGATGACCTGCGCGACGATGTAGGGCACGAGATCGCGAGCCGGGAAGCGGCCGGCGACCGTCAGGCCGATGCTCACCGCCGGGTTGAGGTGGCAGCCGGAAATATGGCCGATCGCGTAAGCCATCGTGAGCACGGTGAGACCGAACGCGAGCGAGACACCCGCAAGGCCGATGCCGACGTGCGGGAAAGCGGCGGCGAGCACGGCGCTTCCGCAGCCGCCCAGCACCAGCCAGAAAGTACCGAACATTTCTGCGCCGAGGCGCTTTGATAATTGCATGATTCTGCTTGTCCTGAAAAAGATGAAATAAAGCCGGGGGGATTAAATAAAGCGGACTAAAAAATAATGTCCCGTGCGGGTGCGCAGTTTAATGTCGCCCGCCCCGCGAGTTTGTCAACAATGGTTAACTGGCTTTATAAAGCGTGGATCTTTTTTCGAGACAAGTAGCGTCAGCGCGGCTTTGGAGGGGAAATGAATATTCGGCGCAAATACTTGGCGCAATTTGCAAATAACATTTGCCGCCAATTGCGTCTTCTATTCGATATCGCTAGTCTTTACGATTACTCCGATTTCCAATTAAAGGCAGAAACAATGTCCCAATACACCGAGCTGAAGGCACAGATCACAAAGCTTCAGGCGCAGGCGGATCGCGCCCGTGAGGCGGAACTCGAAGCCGTGGTCGCGGACATTCGCCGGAAGATCGTCGAATACGGACTCACCGCGCGGGATCTGGGTTTCGGCCTGGCGCGGCGCGGCCGTCCGCCGAAAAAGGAACCGCTGCCGCCCGTCTATCAGGACCCGAAAACCGGCGTGACGTGGAATGGGCGGGGCAAGCCGCCCCGCTGGATCGCGGGGAAGAATCGCGACCGGTTTCTGATCGACCGCGCCTAGATTCACATGGCGCGGGCAGCAAATATCCGCGCAAAAAAATACCGCCCGAAATCGGGCGGTATTGTCGGACGATATGGCGCGCAGCTGGCGCAACGGCAGCCGAAGCGGCAAGCCGTTTCAGGATTACCCCACAGCGACCTGGCGCAGCACCGGGCGCTTTGCTGCCTGAAGCATCGTCGTATAGCTTTCGACGTAATTCTGCGCCATCGTCCGCGCGCTGAAGCGGCGTTCGAATTGCGCGCGGATTTCCGGGCGCGACAGTTCGTCGAGGCGCTGCAGTGCGCCCACCGCGCCCTGCACGTCCTCGCAGATGAAGCCGGTCACGCCGTGGTCGATCACTTCCGGCACGGAACCGCGGTTGAACGCGATCACCGGCGTGCCGCACGCCATCGCCTCGATCATCACGAGGCCGAACGGCTCGGACCAGTCGATCGGGAACAGCAGCGCCTTCGCACCCGAGAGGAACTCCGGCTTCTGCGCCTCGTTGATCTCGCCGACGAACTCCACGTGCGCCTGCGAGAGCAGCGGCTCGATCGTCGTCTTGAAGTATTCCTGGTCGACCTTGTCCACCTTGGCGGCGATCTTCAGCGGCAGACCGCTTTGCGCAGCGATCTTGATGGCGAGATCGGCGCGTTTTTCCGGACAAATGCGGCCGAGAAACGCGAGATATTCCGGTTCCTTGTGCGTCTGGGGCGTCAGGAGGTTTTCCGGCAGACCGTGGTAAATCGTGTTCAGCCACGCGGCTTGCGGCAGCGGCAGGCGCTGCGAATCGGAGATCGAAATCACCGGCGCCTTCGTGAACGTGTTGAAGATCGGCTGTAGTTCCGGCAGGTCGAGGCGGCCGTGCAGCGTGGTGACGAACGGCGTGTCGAGCTGGGAAAACAGCGAAAACGGCATGTAGTCGAGGTGAAAGTGCAGCACGTCGAACTCGTGCGCGCGCTGACGGACGCTCTCCAGCAGCAGCATGTGCGGCGCGAGGGCGTCGCGGATCGACGGATCGAGGCGCAACGCGCGCGGCCACGCCGCTTCGAGCGTTGCCTTCGTCTGCGAATCGCCGCTTGCGAAAAGCGTCACATCGTGGCCGAGGTCGACGAGCGCGTCGGTGAGGTAGGACACCACGCGCTCCGTGCCGCCGTAGAATTTCGGGGGGACTGCTTCGTGCAACGGTGCAATTTGGGCGATTCGCATAACGTGACTCTCCTGTTTCGTGAGGGCATCGCACGGTCGCGCCCCTGTCGAGCGCCAAGCGAATGCCTGTCGGACGGACAACGTGTTTGCCGCCGTCCGAAGATCGGCCCGGACATCAGCCGGGTTATCCCTTACGCTCATTATCGGTATCGGGCCGAGGTTTTCGAGTCATTTTTCAATCGCTTAACCTTGTTACAGGACGAAACACCGCCTGTTACGAAGATCATAATTCAGGCGAAAGCCAGCAAACACGGGCTTCGCGGGCGAATTCCAAAAGCCTCTCGTCGATCGGACGTGAGATCAGGGGGCAGTTTTTGAGCCTGCCCCGTTTTGTGCACAACGCGGACGTTGAAAGCCGGAGCGCTTCAGTAATTGGGATCGGTGCCGTTAATCAGAATTAATCCACGGTAACCCGACATTAATCCCGTGTAGGAATTATTCCTACACGGGATTACGTGTTTTTCTGCCGATAAATCGGCACGTTTGTCCGATATCACCGCGCCTTACATTCACCGACAATCGGCTCCAACACTATGGAGCGCGGCCGGATTCGCTTTTTCATGCGTGAATTCGAGCAAACGTTTCCGCAATGGCCTGACCAGCCACGAGTATCGACGGGGAAAAGATGACGACCAGTAATACCAGCACGCTCGCGGAGATCCGCGAGGTGAATCTGTCGTATTTGCTGCTCGCGCAGCGCCTTCTGCGGGAAGACCGGCCATCCGCGATGTTCCGGATGGGCATTTCGGAGCAGCTTGCCGACGTCCTGTCTTCGCTCAGTCTGCCGCAGGTGGTGAAGATCGCCGGATCGAGCCAGCTGCTCTGCCGCTTCCGTTTCGACGACCACGCGATCCTCTCGTCGCTCGCCGACAAGGAAAAGAACGCCGCGCTCGCCCAGACGCATTCGGCGATCCTGATGGCGGGCCAGCCCGCCGCTCAGATCGGCTGAGCGGACTCGGGGCGGCGAACATGGCGACGAAAAGCGTAGTCGCGGAAGTCCGCGAAATCACCCTGGCGATCGAGCTGATCGAGCTCGGCGCCCGGCTGCAACTGCTCGAGGCGGAAACGAGCCTTTCGCGCGACCGCCTGATCAAGCTCTACAAGGAACTGAAAGGCGTCTCGCCGCCGAAAGGCATGCTGCCGTTTTCCACCGACTGGTTCATCACGTGGCAGCCGAACATTCATTCGTCGCTGTTCTACAACATCTACCGGTTCATGAGCCAGCACGGCGGCTGCGAGAACATCCAGTCGATCGTGAAGAGCTACCGCCTCTATCTCGAACATACGGAGCTGCACGGCGACGAGCCGGTTCTGAGTCTCACGCGCGCCTGGACGCTGGTGCGCTTCTTCGACTCGGGCATGCTGCAGCTCACCACCTGCACCCGCTGTACGGGGCATTTTGTCGCACATGCCTACGACCCGAGGCACGGCTTCGTGTGCGGGCTGTGCCAGCCGCCGTCGCGCGCGGGCAAGACGCGCAAGGCGAGCGCCGTGCGCGCCGAAGCCGCCGGGGCCGCCGGACAGGCGGACCGCGACGCCGAACTGGCTGCCTAGCGCAAGCGGCGCCGGGCCGTCTGGCCGGCGCGTCATTCGTCAGAAGCGAGAGCCCCGCCCCGTGCGGGGTTTACCGTTTGCCCGTCCGATTTTTTTCCCCAAAGTTTTCGCATCGAGTGCCGTAAACCACTTAACGGCGGTCTTGCCGCATCGAAACGTGAGGACTCGACTGTGCTGATTTTCGTGGGAACACTCGTGACACTGTTGTCGGTCTTCGGCGGTTATGCGCTCGAAGGCGGGCATCTGGGCGCGCTCGTGCAACCGGTCGAAATCCTGATGATCGCGGGCGCGGGCGTGGGTGCATTCATTCTCGGCAACGGCGCGAAGACGATCAAGGCGACGCTGAAAGTCATTCCGACGCTCTTCAAGGGCTCCAAGTACAACAAGGACGTGTACATGGAGCTGATGGCGCTCCTCTACGTTCTGCTCGCGAAGGCGCGCAAGGAAGGGACGCTCACGCTCGAAGCCGACATCGACGATCCCGAGAAAAGCCCGATCTTCAACCAGTACCCGAAAATCCTGGCCGACAAGCACATCGTCGAGTTCCTGACCGACTACCTGCGCCTGATGGTGGGCGGCAACATGAATGCGTTTGAAATCGAAAGCCTCATGGACGAGGAAATCGAAACGCATCACGCCGAGGGTGAAGGCCCGGCACAGGCGCTGCACAAGGTGGGCGACGCGATGCCGGCGTTCGGCATCGTCGCGGCGGTGATGGGCGTCGTGCATACGATGGCTTCCGCCGACCAGCCGCCCGCGGTGCTCGGCGAGATGATCGCGCAGGCGCTCGTCGGCACGTTCCTCGGCATTCTGCTTTCCTACGGCCTGATCGGCCCGCTCGCGAGCGTGGCGGAACAGCGCGTCGCCGAGTCGACGAAGATGTTCCAGTGCATCAAGGTGACGATCCTCGCGAGCCTGAACGGCTACGCGCCCGCCATTGCGGTCGAGTTCGGCCGCAAGGTGCTGTTCTCCACCGAGCGTCCGTCGTTCTCCGAACTGGAAGAGCACGTGCGCCGGGTGAAGGCGAAGTGACGGGCGCACGCGCGCCGCACGTCACGAGAGGGGCACCGCGATGAGTAACGAAAAAGACCGTCCGATCTTCGTCAAGCGCGTCGTTTCCGGCAAGAAGGCGCATCACGGCGGCGCGTGGAAGCTCGCCTACGCCGACTTCATGACCGCGATGATGGCCTTCTTCCTGCTGATGTGGCTGCTGAGCTCGGTGTCGCCGATGCAGCGGCGCGGTATCGCGGAGTATTTCAACATGCCGCTCAAGGCCGCGATTCTCGGCGGGCCGAGCACCGGCATGGATTCGACCATCCTGAAGGGCGGCGGACGCGACATCTCCAGCCCCGACCCCGCTACGACGCGCATGAGCGACGGCACGCTGACCTGGGGCAAGCGCGCCTCCACGAAGACCGACGAGCAGGCGCTGAAGGACGCGCAGGGCGAACTCGAGCGGCGCGAGCAGGTGCGCCTGCACGACCTGCAGGTGAAGCTGATGGCGGCGATCGAGGCGAATCCGACGCTGCGGCAGTTCAAGCAGCAGATCCGCATCGATTCGACGCTGACCGGGCTGCGCATCGAGATCGTCGATACGCAGAAGCGGCCGATGTTCGCGCTCTCCAGCGACAACGTGCAGCCGTACATGCGCGACATCCTGCGCGAGATCGGCAAGACGCTGAACGACGTGCCGAACCGCATCGTCGTGCAGGGACACACCGACGCCGTGCAGTACGCGGGCGGCGAGAAGGGCTACAGCAACTGGGAGCTGTCGGCGGACCGTGCGAATGCGTCGCGGCGCGAGCTGATCTCGGGCGGCATGGATGAAGCGAAGGTGCTGCGCGTGCTCGGCCTCGCCTCCACGCAGAACCTGAACAAGAAGGACGCGCTCGATCCGGAGAACCGCCGCATCAGCATCATCGTGCTCAACCGCAAGTCGGAGGAAGCGATGACACGCGACGACACCTCGGCGACGACGCTCTTCGACAACGCCGCCGGCGCCACGGGCGACGCGCCTCGCGCGGGTGCAAGGCCGCTCCTCGACAAGCTGGCGCCCGCCGTGACGGTCGCGCCGAAACCCTCGCCGCAGGCCGCGCTCGCGCCCGCCGCGATGGCTGAGGACGAGTCGGCTGTGGCGCAGCGCGTCTCCGTGCCGGCACCTGCCGCCGATCAGTGACGGCACATAACAGGCAAGAGATTTTCATGATCAAGAGCATTCTGGCAATCGACGATTCCGCCGCCATGCGGCAGATCCTCTCGGCGACGCTGATCACTGCCGGCTACGACGTGACCGTCGCGGCGGATGGCATCGAAGGGCTCGAATCGGCGCTCGCACAGCCGTTCGATCTCGTGCTGACCGATCAGCACATGCCGGGCAGGAACGGGCTGGAACTGATCGTTGCGCTGCGCGGCAATCCTGCGTACAGGGCGACGCCGATACTCGTCCTCACGACCGAAGACGGCGAGCCGTTCAAGGATGCGGCGCGCGCTGCCGGCGCGACCGGCTGGATCGAAAAGCCGCTCGACCCGGAACTGCTGACGGAACTCGTCGCGGCGCTTTCGGACGCGCAGCAGCACGGTCAGGCATTCGACTGAAAACGAAGTAGCGAACACGACACCGGAGCGCGCAGCGGCGCCGACTGAACAGCATTTCTGCGATGAATCAAGCATGACACTCGACATTACCCAGTTCTATCAAACCTTCTTCGACGAGGCCGATGAACTGCTCGCGCAAATGGAGCAGTTGCTGCTCGTTCTCGACATCGCGAATCCCGATCCCGAGGATCTCGCGGCGATCTTCCGCGCCGCGCATTCGATCAAGGGCGGCGCCGCGACCTTCGGCTTCACCGCGCTCACCGAGACCACGCACATCCTGGAATCGCTGCTCGACCGCGCGCGCAACAACGAACTCGTCCTGCGCCGCGACATGATCGACACCTTCCTCGCGACGAAGGACGTGCTCTCGGACCAGCTCGCCGCGTATCGCGCGAGCGCCGAGCCGGACGCCGCCGCGGCCGCCGCGATCTGCGCGAAGCTGGAGCGCCTGAAGAACGAGGACGCGCTCATGGCGGCGCCCGCGCTCGAAGCCGTAGACGAAGCCGCAGCCGAACTCGAACTGCAGTTCGCGGCCGCGGATGACGCAGCGGAAGAGCCCTATTTCGCCGACGGCCCGAACGCACCGCCCGCGCATGTGATCGCAGAGGCGCGGGACGCGATCGAGGACGCAGGCGGCTGGGACGGCGCTTTCGATGCGGCTGAAACGGCTGAATCGGCCGACTCGGCACTGGATGCAGGGTCCGTGGAAAGCACGACGCCGGGACACACCGGCGCGGCGTCCGCGGAAGATGGACCCCACCTGAAAATTACGCTACGGGGGGTGGGCGAGAAGGACCAGGCACTGCTGACCGAGGAGCTCGGGAATCTGGGCAGTGTCGTCGGCGAGAAGAAGTCGGGCGGCGACCTCGTGTTGTGGCTCGACTCCGATGTGTCTTCCGACGACATCATCGCCGTGTGCTGTTTCGTGATCGACGAGTCACAGATCACCGTCGGGCGCGGCGACGCGGCCGACGCGGCACGCAACAGCGCGCCGGCGGCGCCGGTCGCAGTGGCAGGGCATGAGCAGGCACAAGAGGCGGCGGCACCAGCGCCCAAGGGAGAAGAAGCGGCACCGGCGGCGGCGCAGGCCGCCGCCGGCATCCGCCAGGCAGAGGCGCTGCCAGGCGCGCAGGCGGAGGCGCCGGCGAAGGTGGCCGCTCCCGCCGCGGATGCCGAAAAGAAGGCTCGCCCCGCTGCGGCTGCATCAGCGGAAGGCAGCTCGATTCGCGTCGGCGTGGAGAAGGTCGACCAGTTGATCAACCTCGTCGGCGAACTGGTGATTACGCAGGCGATGCTCGCCGAGACCACCAGCACGTTCGATCCGGCACTGCACGACCGGCTTTTCAACGGCATGGCGCAGCTCGAGCGCAACGCGCGCGACCTGCAGGAAGCGGTGATGTCGATCCGCATGATGCCGATGGATTACGTCTTCAGCCGCTTCCCGCGGCTCGTGCGCGACATCGCGGGCAAGCTCGGCAAGGAAGTGGAGCTCGTCACGTTCGGTCAGGCGACCGAACTCGACAAGAGCCTGATCGAGCGCATCATCGATCCGCTCACGCACCTCGTGCGCAACTCGCTCGACCACGGCATCGAAACGATGGATGCGCGGCGTGCCGCGGGCAAGTCGCCGACCGGGCAGCTCGTGCTCTCGGCGGCGCATCACGGCGGCAACATCGTGATCGAAGTGAGCGACGACGGCGCGGGCCTGCGCCGCGACAAGATTCTCGCGAAGGCGCAGAAGCAGGGCATGCAGGTGAGCGAGTCGATGAGCGACGAGGAAGTGTGGCAGCTCATCTTCATGCCGGGCTTCTCCACCGCCGAACAGGTGACGGATATCTCCGGGCGCGGCGTCGGCATGGACGTGGTCAAGCGCAACATCCAGTCGATGGGCGGGCATGTGGAGATCATGTCGCGCGAGGGGAAGGGCACGACGACGAAGATCGTGCTGCCGCTCACGCTCGCGATCCTCGATGGCATGTCGGTCAAGGTCGGCAACGAGATCTTCATCCTGCCGCTCAACTTCGTGATGGAGTCGCTGCAGCCGGTGGCCGAGGACATCTATACGGTCGCGAACGGCGAGCGTGTCGTGCGCGTGCGCGGCGAATATCTGCCGCTCGTCGCGCTGCACAACGTCTTCTCGGTGGACGGCGCGCGCACCGAACCCACGCAGGGCATCGTCACGATCATGCAAGCCGAGGGACGCCGCTTCGCGATGCTGATCGACGAGCTGGTCGGCCAGCAGCAGGTCGTGGTGAAGAACCTCGAAACGAATTACCGCAAGGTGCACGGCATTTCCGCCGCGACCATCCTGGGCGACGGCAGTGTCGCGCTGATCGTCGACGTCGCCGCACTGAATCGCGAAAGCCGCGCGCAGCACGGCTCGCACTCACTTTCATAACACCCGGCCGATATCTTGGGGGCTCACGTGGCAGCAGACATTCAATCGATCCAGACCGCCGCTCAGTCGCAACGCCGCGACGCGCAACATGCCGAAGCGGCCGGACAGGAGTTTCTCGTCTTCACGCTCGGCGCGGAAGAGTACGGCATCGACATCCTGAAGGTTCAGGAAATTCGCGGCTACGACAACGTTACACGTATCGCCAATGCGCCTGCGTTCATCAAGGGCGTGATCAATCTGCGCGGCATCATCGTGCCGATCGTCGACATGCGCATCAAGTTCAATCTGGGGCGCGTCGAGTATGACAACCAGACGGTCGTGATCATTCTGAACGTCGCGCATCGCGTGGTGGGGATGGTCGTGGATGGCGTGTCGGATGTGCTTACGCTCACGCAGGAACAGGTCATGCCGGCGCCCGAGTTCGGCGCGACGCTTACGACCGAATACCTGACCGGGCTCGGCACCGTCGATGGGCGCATGCTCATTCTCATGGATATCGAGAAGCTCATGACCAGTCGGGAGATGGAGCTCATTGATGCAGTTGCGGTTTGATGCCTGCTCGGCGGGTGGGTGTACACCGTTTGATGCGCTAGCGCCTGCATGGAGCTTGCTTTTGTCATTGGTCCGGCTGGTTTGCCCCTAGTGCGGGGCGGCAGTCACTGGCGCACGGGTTAGGCGTTGATGCTTGTTAGAACCGTTTGATGCGCCTGTGCTTCTAGGAAGCTTGATTTGTTTGCGGTCTATTAGCTCGCCCCTGTGCGGGGCGGCAGTCACTTTCTTTGCTGCTGCAAAGAAAGTAACCAAAGAAAGCAGCTATTGGGTCAGCGGTGTTAGGACGTGACCACGTTCGAGTTTTTCAGAGTGGCCCGATCGCAGGAGTGTCCACCTCTGAATGTCACCGGGCTTGGTACGCGGACCCAATGCGCCCTCGCGCCCTCGAACGAAGTGGTAAGGCAGTCATTCATCCGTCTCGGCACTGCGTGCCCGACGAAAGGTAGATCGGGGGGAGGGGGTAGGGTCAGGGCAAAGGACTTGGATACATGCGAGACGAGCGAAGCGATTGGTTGTGGCATACCTTGCGTCGGAGCGAAGCGAGGACGGAGGAATGATTGCCTTGTCACTTCGTTTAAGGGCGCGATGGCACAGTCGGTCTGCGTACCTATCAGAGTGAAATACAGAGGCGGACACTCCCGCGGTCGGTCCACTCTGAATGAATCAAACGTGGTCACGTCCTAACACCGTATGACTGAAAAGCTGCTTTCTTTGGTTACTTTCTTTGCAGCAGCAAAGAAAGTGACTGCCGCCCCGCACAGGGGCGAGCTAACAGACCAATAAGAAATCAAGCTTCACAGAAGCCGAGGCGCATCAAACGGTGTAGAGGCGCGAGCCCAAAGCGCCACCGCGAGGAAATCAAGCTTCACAGAGGCGCAAGCGCATCAAACGGTGCATTCGCAGAAGGCAAAAGACAGAAGGCAGAAGGCCAGAAAGACGAAAAAAGCGAAGCGCAAGACAGTCGCAAGTGCCACAGGCACAAGAAAACGCACCACCAGAACCGGTGCAAACCAGAAGGAAGAACCACATGTTGAAGAATTGGTCCATTCGCACGACGCTGACCTTCGTCGGTCTGCTTTTCGTGAGCTTCGCGGCGGCGGTCGGTGCGCTCGCTCTGACCGGCCTCAACTCCGCGAGCACGTCGCTCTCCGCGCTCGCGCAACAGGACATGGTCGCGATTCGCGCACTCGGCGAGACATCGTCGTATCTGCTGCGCTCGCGCGTGACGCTCGATCGCGTGCGCTCGCTCTCGGAAGCCGGCAACGCCGACGAGGCGAAGAAAGCACTCGAGCGCGGCCAGTTCCTGCTCGACAAGTCGAACGAGAACTGGAAGCTCTATCTCGACACGCCCAAGCCCACGCTGCCGCAAGCCACGCTCGATGCCGTCACCGCGCAGCACGACGCGCTCCTGCGCAACGGCGTCGAGCCCGAGTTCGCCGCGATCCGCGCGAACGACATGGCCGCGTACCACGCGATCGCCGACACGAAGATCAGCCCGATGTTCGTCGCCTTCGATACGGCCGCGACCGCCGCGGTCAACTTCCAGCAGACGCACGCGGAGCATTTGCGCGCCGACACGGCGTCGCACATCAACATGCTCAACACGTCGATCGCTGTCGTGCTCGTGCTCTCGCTGCTGACGCTTTTCGCCACCCGCATCGCATTGCGCGGGCTGATCGTGCAGCCGCTCAACGACGCTGTCGATCACTTCGACCGCATCTCGCGCGGCGATCTCACCAAGTCGGCGCATACCGACAAGACCAACGAGATCGGGCGCCTCTTCACAGGCATCGAGCGC
>Ga0105248_10006151_pt1 | contig 13159 bp, 10 predicted proteins | sample KBSS34metaG_FD_81524 | JGI IMG/M metagenome (GOLD analysis project Ga0105248, IMG submission 81524) | Switchgrass rhizosphere microbial communities from Kellogg Biological Station, Michigan, USA - KBS S3-4 metaG | ecosystem: Host-associated > Plants > Roots > Rhizosphere > Soil | place... | reverse complement strand
CCCGCAAGCCAAAGCTGCGCGCAGATCGCAATCGCACATGCCGTCTCGACAAGCGCGACAGCCAAGAATATCAGTGGCAGCGAATCGCGCACGCGCCCCAACGCCGCGGCGCGCAGGCGGCGGAGCCGCGCGATGCGGCCGAGCGCCGTCAACACGGGCGGAACCGCGACCGCGATGCCGGCAATGCTCAGCTTGTCTTCTAGCCCAAGCCGCGCGATCAGCGCAGTGGTCAGCGCGAACACCGTCAGTATCCCGATCGCCAGCGATGACAGCGTCAACCGATAGTCGGATCGCGACGTCGCCGGCCGCAGGCTTCGAAAGAGGCCGATGACTCCGACGACTCCGCCGATCGTCAACAACACGATCGCGACATCGGCTCTGTCGTGAAAGCCGAAAAGGAGCGAGGCTGTCGCTAGGACGATGCCGCCCAGTAACGTCGGCGCGAGTATCGTCGCTGCGAGACCGAACAGCACGGCGACCGCCGTGCTGCTCGTGAGCCGTTCGAGGAGGCCGGGCCTGTCGTAGCGCGTCATGATGCTCATGCCCGGATCGCGTCTGCCGCGCGCTTGCCCCACTTCGCGATCACGAACACGTTGAAGAAGTGCATCGCGCCCAGCACGAGCAGGACGAGACCCACCTTCGTGCTCAAGAACTCGATCGCCTCCTGCGTCGATCCGGGCTTCATGCCGAGCTTGAGCGCGAGCGTCACGTAACCCATGTTGATCAGATAGAAGCCGACGACGAGCAGATGATTCACCGAGTCCGCGAGCCGCTCGTCGCTCGCGAAGCTGTTGACGAGAAACACGCGGCCGTTCTTGCTCAGTGTGCGCGCAACCCAGATCGTCAGCGCAATGCTGATCGCGAGATAACAGAAGTAAGTGGCTTCGATGATCATGGCTTCTCTCCTTTGCTACAGATGTACGTGCATCTCGACAGCGTCAAATCGCCTGCGCGGCAGCGCGCTGGCGCCGCAAGCGCACGATGCGGCCGAGAGCCGCAACGATCAGCAACGAGAGGACGACGATGAAGCCGGCGACCACTCGATAGTCGATGTCGATGGTCAGCAACTCGCCGATCACAGTGCCGGCCGCCGCTATACCGACACCAAGGCAGGTGAGCGTCGCCCAGTAGTCCGCGCTCGACGTTGCCGGTCGTCGCGCCTGGAAGAGCCCGACATATCCAACCATCCCGCCGATCGGCAGAAGCAGCATGCCCAAGATCTCCCAGGGCACGGCGCCGATCAGCATGATGCCGAGCAGGACACACTGCGTGAACTGCGTGAAGCTGTAGAGAATCACGGGCACGAGGACCGTCGCTGCAATGCCGAGTAGCACGGTGAACAGCGTGTTGCTCGTGAGCCGTTCGAGGATGCCCGCCCTGTCGTATCGCATCATTGTGCTCATGGTTCCTCTCCTTTGTTCTTACCGTTATTTCTGTCAACACAGAAACAGTGGGACAAAAAAAGGCCACTGCGTCATCACCCGGTCTTCGCGCTCCTCGGCACGAGGCTGCCGATCGTGGCGCCGAGCTTCATCAGCCCCGCGAGCGTGGCTCTCGGCAACTTCATCATCTGGTCGAAGAAGGTCGTGAGATTGACCAAGAACCCGAGCATATTGTCGATCCGCGCCTTCACTTCCTTCGGCGTTGCGCGGTCCTTCTCCATCTCCGCCGCGCATTCCTGAAGCACGGCGAGCGTCGGCTCGATCTCCCGGCGCTTCCGTTGCTCGAGGATCGTGAGAAGGATGTCCCAGGTGTCCGAGCGCGCGACGAAGTGGTCGCGCCGGTCGCCGAGCACGTGCGCGATCGTGACGAGCCCCCAGCTCTGGAGCTCTTTCAGGCTCGTGCTGACGTTGGACCTCGCGACGGACAGCGTTTCCGCGATCTCCTCGGCCGGCAGCGGCTCGGGGGCGAGATATAGCAGCGCGTGCACCTGCGCAACCGTTCGGTTGACGCCCCAGCGGGTGCCCATTTCTCCCCAGTGGAGGACGAAGCGCTGCATGACGGGGGTGAGGTGCATATTCGCCTATTTCTGTTATTTCAGACATAACACTACGCCTCGATCTTTCTGCTGTCAAGGCTTATGGAGAAGGGCTCGCTGCCTGTCTAGCGGCCCGTTCTGCCCGGCATTTCAACGGGCCGCGTTGCGGCAATCCGGACGACGCGCTTAGTCATCGAGCTCCGCGACTCGCCGCTCGAGTCTCCTGAAGAACGGCTCCGGGTCGAGCCGCTGGCCCGTCGCTCGCTGAATCAAATCCTCCGCGTCGAGCTCCGCCCCACTCTGATAGACGTGTTGCTCGAGCCATGACCGCAGCGAACGCAGGTCTCCGCCGCGCAGCTGTGCGTCGAGATCGCCATTGCGCTCGTACGCGTCGATGAGCTGCGCCGCGTACAAATTGCCGATCGTGTAAGTGGGGAAATAGCCGAACTCGCCGATCGCCCAGTGCACATCCTGAAGGCAACCCGTGCGCGCGTTGGGCGCGGTGACGCCGAGATAGTGCGCGTAGCGCTCGTTCCATGCGCCCGGCAAGTCGCCGACGGCGAGCTCCTGATTCAAGAGCGCAAGCTCGAGCTCGTACCGCACGAGGATGTGTAAATTGTACGTAGCCTCGTCGGCCGACACTCGATTCAAGCTCGGCTCGACGACCGCAACCGAGCGCTGTATCCCGCGCGCGTCGAGATCGGCCAACGGTGTCGGGAACGCGGCCGCGAGCTTCGGGAAGTAGTGCTCCCAAAAGGCACGGTTGCGGCCGACGTGATTCTCCCAAAGCCGCGCTTGCGACTCGTGCAGCCCGACGCTCGGCCCGTCCGCGAGCAGCGTGCCGTGCAGCGCGCGCGGAATGCCCTGGTCGTAGAGCGCGTGCCCGCCCTCGTGCAGCGTCGCGAACACCGCGCTCGCGAACTCGTGAGGGAACGCGCGGATCGTCACGCGCACGTCGTCGTCGCCCGCCATAGTCGTGAACGGATGCGTCGAGCGGTCGAGGCGGCCGCGCTCGAAGTCGAAGCCCATGTCCGCGAGCAAGGCCTTGCAGAATTCGATCTGCGCTTCCACGGGGAACTCCCCGCGCGGCGCGAGTGCGGCGTGCCGTTGCGTTCGCTCGGCCCACGCGGGAACGTGCTCGCGCAGCCGGCTCCCCAGCGCTCGCAGCATCGGATCGAGCCGCTCGCGGCGCATCCCGGGCTCGTGCTCGTCGAGCAGGCCGTCGTACAAATCGTCGCTCACACGCAGCGCCTGCGCGCGCTCGCGCAACAGCGTCATCAAGAGCCCGAACGGTTTCACGAAGACGCCGAAGTCGTTCCTCTGGCGCGCGCGTTCCCAGGCCGCGAGGCAATACGATCGCGACTCCGCATAGGCCGCGACGAGGCTCGCGGGCAGCGCGATCGCGGCGCGCCGCAGGCGCGCGAGGCGCTTGAGCTCGGCCTCGAGCTTCGCGGCGCGCTTCGCGCGCTCGCCGACGGCGCCGATCAGGTCGCCGAGACGGTCGCTCGCGAGCAGCTCGTGCTTCATGCCTTCGACGATCGCGAGCTGCTGGGCGCGAGTCTCGGCCGCGCCGCCCGGGCGGTAAGTCTCCTCGTCCCACTCGAGGAGGCGAATCACGCCGTCGAGATCGCGGAGCTTCTTGATCGTCGCGGCGAGCTCGTCGCGCGCTTGCGCGGGACGTACGAACATGCGTGCCGAGCTCTTGAGATCCGTCGGCCTGCGCGCGACGAGCACGGCCGCGAGGCCGCCGTGCTGCGCGACGTTGACGACCTGCTTCTGCGACACCCGACAGATCGAGCCGAGCCCGTGGGCCGTCGGCGCGAAGCCCATCACCGTGTAGAACGGCTCGTCGTGACTCCGGCCGTCGACGAGCACGGGGAAGAGATGCACGGGCAGCGTGCCCGCGGACTGCACGACCCAACTCTCGTAAGCCTCGTTTGCGCTCGCGAGCGCGCGGTCGAGCACGCGCTCCCACTCGCTCTGCGAGACGGCCGCGCCGATGTGCACGCCGGTGCCGCCGTATGAGCGGTTCGGCTTCAGCACGAGCTCCTCGCGATGCGTTCGGATGAACTTCGGCAGCTCGGCGCGGCCGTCCGGCGTTTGCGTCGCGCGGTCGCTCACGAGCCGCGTCCACAGCACGTGTCGGCGGAACAACGCGCGGTCCGCCGCGTCGAACGCGCGCGCCGCGAGCGCGTCGTCGGTCAGGATCTCGAAGCCGCTCTTGTGATCGAGGTCGCCCGCGATCGAGGAGACGATGCGATTCCCCGCGAACAGCGCGCGGATCGCATCGAGCGGCTTGTGCTCCTCTCTCTCGAGCGCGAGCAGGTCGCGAATCTCGTAGTCCCGATAGGCGACGTCGACGACCGTGTCCTCGTAGTACACCTCGCCGTCGACGAGCCGCAGCTCGCGCGGGTCGGCGTGCCGCACGTCGATGCCGCGTTGCGCGCGGTAGTACGTGACGAGATGAGACTGCTCGTTCGGACCTTCGGCGACGTACTTCGGCTCGATCAAGCAGATGTTGGGGCTCGAGCGGCCGAGCGCGCTCGCGTGATCGAGCAGCACCTGCAGGAACAGGTCGCGCTGATCCGGCGGCAACTCGAGCGACAAGCTCGGGTCGTGCGCCTGAATCGTCGGCACGACGTCGCGCATCAACAACCTCTCGGCGAGCGGCCCCATGTGGATGCCGCCGACGCCCGAGAGGTTCGGCTCCATGAAGCGCAGCGAGTCTTGCCAGCGCGCGCTCGTGAAGTCGCAGACCGCATCGAGCCGGCCATAGAGCGGGTTCGGGGCCTGCTCCATTCGCGCCCAGACCTCGGCGAACCACTCGGCCTCGTCCGCCGCCAGCGGCAGGATTTTTCGGACCTCGGCGTCGTTCGCGTAGAGATCCGGAATTCGCGCGAGCGCGGCCATCACGCGCGTGCAGACATGGTGCAGGTAGCTCTGCTGCTCCGGCATGATCAGGAGCGGCCGCAGCATCACTCGCACGGGCTCGAGCACGCCCTGGCGCTCGTAGGTGAGGTCGTTCGCGCGCGCGTCGTCGGTGAGCCGCCGCGCCACGATGTCGAGCTCGGCGTCCGCGATGTGATTCACCGCGCGCCGCACGCGCGCGTCGAGGATCGCGCCCGATAGACCGAGCGTCTCGGCCGGCGTGAGGACCTTGCGCGCGCGCTCGCGCGTCACGGGTGCCCTATGACTCGAGCCAGAAGAAGCTCACGGCATCCGGCACTCGAAGCTCGCCGCGTCCTCGATGCTGCCCTGCCCTTTGTAACGCGCGACCTGCGGATACGGGCAGAGCGGCCGCGAGCGCGTCGCCGCGCCGTTCACGAGCTTCTTTGCGACGATCCGGTCCGGCGCGGCGCCCTTCTCGACCCAGTCGATGACCGCCGTGACCGCGTCGTTCTGATCCGGTCCGACGCCGCCCGCGCAATGCGCCATGCCCGGCACCATGAACAGGCGCATGAACTCGGTGCCGTTCGGCCCGTTCGACTGCACCGCTTTCTCGTAGTAATTCACGCCCATCAGCGGCTGCAGAATGGGGTCGGCCCAGCCATACGTCATGATCAGCTTGCCGCCGCGGGCGCGAAACGCCTGCAGGTTCGTGTCGGTCGCGTTCGCGATCTTGCCCCAGCGCTCGAGCAGCGGCGGGTCGCGATCGAAGTCGAACTTCTGGAAGTCGTAGTCCGGCTGCGGCGGCTGGAACACGAGGTAGCGCATCGTGGCTTCCCCGAGCGCGAAGTCCGCCGGCTTCGTCACGGTGGGCGTCAGCAGGATCAAGTTCGCCCAACCGCTCGCGGTCGTCCCGTTCGGAGCCGTGACCAGCGCCTCGCTGCCGAGCATGTAGCCCGGGAAGATCGGCTTCCCGCCGCTCTTGGGGCCGTCGTAGACCTTCTGGATGGCCGCCGCTTGCGACGCCGTGAGACACATGTTGCCGTTCGAGCCCGCCGCGCAGCTCGGCACCTCCTTCGCGACGTCGAACTTGCACTGACGCGGATCGTCGATGAGCCCGTCCTTGAGGCCGTCGACCTCGTCGCACTTCGCCATTACGCGCTGCGCGACGAGCGCAATCTTCTCTGGCGAGACCGGCGCTTCGGTCAGCGCGCGTTGGTTCCAGATCGCGCCGATCGTGAAGCCGGTCTGGTCGACCCACGGTGCGTTCGCGACGATGCCGTCGAAGTCGGTCGGATAGCGCTGCGCCTCGAGCAACCCTTGACGACCGCCGTTCGAGCACGAGTTCCAGTAAGCGTGCTCGACCGGCTTGCCGTAGTAGCGGTTCGCGATCTCCTTCGCAGTCGCCGCGGTGACGTGCACCGCGCGATACGCGTAGTCGATCGCGGTCTGCGGATTGTTCAGCACGAACGTGCCGGGCGGTCCCTTTCGCCCGTCGTGACCCGTGTTCGTGCTCGCCATCACGAAGCCGTGCTCGAGCGCTTGGCCGCGCTGCGCGGGTCGGCCCGGATCGTCGGGCGCCTCGCCGGCGAGCCCGCCGTTGCCGATCATGTAGAAGCGGCTGTTCCACGCGCCCGGCAAGTTCACCTCGAACGCGACTTCCGGATCGATCACTCCGCTTACGCGGCAGTGCGCCGGCGTCGGACCTTGGGCGGGGATCGCGCTCGCGGCGAGCTTCACGACCTCGGACAGCTTGAGCTCCGCGAGCGCCTCGCACCCGAGCTTCGGGGCGAGGCTTCCGCCCGAGTAACCCGCGCGCGAGCTCTTCGCCTCGGCGAACGGTTGCGCGTGCGCGCTCGGCGCCGACAGCGCGAGGAGATTCGTCGCAGCCAGCAAGGCGCCCATCGTTGCCAAACTTCGCATCGTCGTTTTTCCTTCTTCGTTACTTGAACAACGCGAGCTCGACCGCGTCGCCCATTGCCTTGTAGCCCGCGTCGCCGGGATGCAGGTGATCGCCCGAATCGACGGCCGTCGCGAACTTGCTCGGCGACGCCGGATCGCGCGCGACGCTGTCGAAGTCGATCACGCCGTCGTACTCGCCGCTCGTTCGGATCCAATTGTTCAGCGCCTGGCGCTTGGCCTCGCCCTCCGGCGTGTAATACGCGGCGCCCTCGAACGGCGTGAGCGTCGCGCCATAGATCTTGAGGCCACGAGCATGCGCTCGCTCGATCAGCTGCCGATGGCCCGCGATCAAGTCGGCTGCGCTCGGGCTCGCGCTCGCACGCGCGACGCCGATGTCGTTGATGCCCTCGAGCACGATCACATGCGTGACTCCGGTCTGCATCAAGACGTCCTTGTCGAAACGCGCGAGCGCGCTGATGCCGGCTCTGTAGTTAGCGTCGTCACCGAGCACGCGGTTGCCGCTGATGCCCGCGTTCAGGACCGCGACGTCACTCCTCTTCTGTGCGGCGAGACGGCGCGCGAGCTCGTCGGGCCAACGCGCGTTCGCGTCCACGGTCGACCGTGCACCGTCGGTGATCGAGTCGCCGAACGTGACGACCGCGCGCGCACCTTCGGGCCCGGCGACCTCGACGCGCGCGAGCGCGAGCCAGGAATTGAACGGCCTATCGACCGGCAGACTGACTTCGCCCGAGTGATCGCCGACGGTCGAGATGTAGCTCGTCTGCGACGCACCGTTATGCGTCGTCACGGGCGAGGCGCCGACGCCGATGTCGCCCGGTATGTAGAGATCGATCGCGAGGTTCGCGAGCGGCGCGACCTTGATCTCGACCGGATCGCTCACGAGCGTCGCACCCGCGAGGACGGTGCCCTTCGGCTGGCCGCTGAACGTGAGCTTCCTGATGGACGCCGGGTCCACCGCCGCGCCTTCGGTCTGGAGTGCGAGCGCCGCGGCGCCGATCTCGAGCGGCGCCGTTCCGAACACGTTGCTCAGGACCACGCGTACTTTGTCGCCGCCGATGCTCGTGTGTACGACTTGGCGCAGAGTCTGGTTCTGCGCCGTGGCGGGCGGCGGCGGTCGCGGCGGGCCGCCGGCCGCTCCGGCTCCGCCCGGCGGCGGTCCATTCGCCCCGGCCGGCGGCGCGGTCGCCCCGGCGGGTGCCGCGGCCGCCGCTGCCGGCGGTCCTCCGCCCCCGGGTAGTCCACCCGGCGGCCCGGCTGGCCGAATTACGAGCGCCGTCGTCCACGTTGCGATCCAGTAGTCTGGATTCTTCTTTGCGCCGAACGCGGGCACGAAAGCGAAGACCGCGGCGGCGAGTGGCAGCAAAACCAGCGCGCGGCGAGTGGAATGAGCGGTGCGCATCGATGGTCCCCCTTCCAACGAAGTACAAGAGAGTGCATACGAAACCTCGGCGTAGCAAGCATCAAAACCCCCGCCGCCCGGCTGCGCGCCGAGCGACTACCGTGCCTCGATGACCGACACCTGGCGCGAAAAGCTAGCTTCGGGGCGCGTGCTGCTGCTCGACGGCGGCACCGGTAGCGAGCTGCGCCGACGCGGCTATGCGCTCGACGCCCATGCATGGAGCGCGCCGGCTGCGCTCACGGACTTCGACCTGCTGCGGTCGATTCAATCCGATTACATCGCCGCGGGCGCCGACGTGATCAGCACGAATACATTCGCGACCACGCGCTTCGTCCTCGAAGCGGCGGGTCTCGGCGAGCGCACCCCGGAAGTGGTCCAGCGCGCGGTTGCGGCCGCGCGCGAGGCTCGGGCCGCGAGCGGACACGACGTGGCGATCGCAGGCTCGATGTCGTGCCTGCCACCACGCGGCGATCCGCGCGCCTATCCCGACGCGCGCAGCGAGAGCGCCGCGTATCGCGAGCTCGCGGAGCAGCTCGCGGCCGAAGGCGTCGATCTCATTGCGCTCGAAATGCTCGAAGACACGGAGCATGCGGCACGCGCGTGCGAGGCGGCGCGCGACACCGGGCTGCCGGTGTGGCTCGGCGTGAGCTGCCGCCTGAGCGACGAGGGCGCGCTCGTCGCGTTCGACTTTCCCGACACGCCGCTCGCTCGCGTGCTCGACGCGCTGCTGCCGTTCGCGCCGGCCGCCGTGAACGTGATGCATTCGCCGCCGGGCGCGGTCGCACCTTCGCTTCGCGCGATCCGTGCGCGCTCTGGCGGCGTGGTCGGCGCTTATCCAGAGCTCGAGAACGGCATCATCGGCTTCTCGAGCGCACGCGGGGGGGCGAACGACGGCTCGACGCGCGACCGACGCGCGACGCTGTCGCCGACCGAGCTCGCTGCGCTCGCTAGCTACTGGATCGGGGCGGGCGCACGCATCGTCGGCGGCTGCTGCGGCGCGACGCCGAGCCACGTCCGCGCGTTGCGCACGGCGATCGATTCGCTCGAGAAGTCAGCCGGGTAACGGAATCGAGCTCACGTGCTTCGGCACGTCGTACCCGCGCTGCACCGCGGGGCGCTTCGCGATCGCAAGATACCAGCGCTTCAAGCGCGGATAGAGCGACCAATCGATGCCTTGCCAGTCGTAGCGCGAGATCCATGGCCAGGTCGCGATGTCGGCGATCGAGTATTCGCCCGCGAGGTACTCCGCCTCTGCGAGCCGCGTGTCGAGCACCGAGTAAATCCGCTTCGCTTCGTCGCCGTAACGCTTCTCGGCGTATTCCGACTTGCCCTTGTTGAAGCGCAGGAAGTGATGAGCTTGGCCGAGCATCGGGCCGACGCTGCCCATCTGCATCATGAGCCACTCGACCACCTGCCAACCGGACTTGCCGCCGCCGTGCAGTCGGCCCGTCTTGTCGGCTAGATAAAGAAGGATCGCGCCCGACTCCATCAGCGCGATGCCGGTATCGTGATCGACGATCGCGGGAATCTTGTTGTTCGGGCTGATCTTCAGGAACTCGGGCTCGAACTGCTCGTTCGCGCCGATGTCGACCGCGATCGCGCGATACGCCAGCCCGAGCTCCTCGAGCATGATCGAAACCTTGCGGCCGTTCGGTGTGGTCCAGGTGTAGAGATCGATCATGCGCGAGTCCCTTCGGGTCGTCGTCAGGTCGTCGTGTAGAGCGTGATCAGAAACACGACGAACCGATAGGCGCGAATCACCAAGAAGAACAGCACGAACGGAAGAACGACGGCCTTCGCGGCGCGCCAAGGGATCGCGTCGCGGTACACGCGGCCGAATGCGGTGAACGCGTACACCGCGACCAGTGCGACCAGAAGCCAACTGACGGGTGCATCGACCTGCCGGTCCGATCCACCGAATGCATGGACCAGGATGCTCAAGGCCCACCCGACCACGGGCACGAGAACGCCGAGGGCGATGAGAAAGAACGCGACGAAGTGAAGAGTGAAGACCCAATGGACCGCACCGGGGCGCCGGCTGCCGAGCGACATCAGCCAGACGAGCAACGCGCACGCGGGAACGAACAATACGACGAATGCCTTCGCGTTGACGTCGACGGCAGCGTCGAACACGGGCTCGTACGCCGCACGGTCGACGCCTTTGGCCGCGAGCCGCCTCTCCGCGAGCGCTTCGGCGTGCGCGCTGTAGGACTGATCGCGGACGTGCGACTCGAACGTGTTGCTGAGCACGTGGAAGCCCAGCGCCGACTGCAAGAAGAAGAAAGCGACGTTCGCAATCAAGAACAGCTGAAACGGCGCTAGGTACGGCTTCCGTCGGCCCTCGGCATACGCGAGCGTGAGCTCGCCAGGGCGAAGCACCAGCGCCCAGAACGTCCGGAAGACTCGCCCGTCCACGTCGATGATCGATTCGGCGACCTGTAATAGCAACGCGAGGACGCTGAGATCGGCTTTCGCGAGCCGCCGCTCCCCGCAGGCGGCGCAGTAGCTGTGCGTCGCCGCCGCGCCGCACGCTGGACACGACCACCGAGGCGGGTCGTCATTGGGGTCGGCGGGCGCGCTCGCGGCGCGTGCAGAGTTAGCGTCGATCATCGGCAGCGGGAGTGTATACGAGCCGCCCGGCCGCGCGAGGTTCTCAGGTTCGGCGCGTTTGCCTAGAATTGCGCTGCGCCGCGTCGCGGCGCTACGTCTGCGAGTTGCGAGCTGTGCTCGTCTCCGCTGCGTGCCGGACGAACTAGGCGGCCATGGCGAACCCCAAGACCCGAATAGCGCATGCATGGTATCGCTTCCGTACCGGCTCTCGTTTGGCCGGCAACGAGTGGAGCGGCGAGTACTGGTACGAACGCGACGGCGAGCGGATCGTCCCGTGCCGCCTCTGTCCGAAGTTCGACTCGCAGGATCTGCGCTGCGGAGTGCCGTTCGGAAGCCCACTGCGTAAGTGCGTCACGGCAGCGACGGAGGCGCACCTCCGGCGGGCGCGCGGACTGCTCGCGCTCGAGATCGGCTCGCATAAGCGCTCATACGCGAAGCATGTGGTCGAGCAAGCCGGCGGCTCTTGGACCGGCATCGAGCCGAATTTGCGAATCGCCCCACGCATCGGGGGCGAAGGTCACGGTCACGCGGGCGAGATTCCGTTTTCGGCCGGCACGTTCGACGTCGCATTCGCGATCCAGTCGTTCGAGCACTGGGAGGAACGGCTGCCGTCGCTCGAGCGGTCGCCCTCCTATCGCGAGTGCCTCGCTGAAATCTGGCGCGTTCTGAAGCCCGGCGGCTCGCTCTACGTCGACGCACCGATTCATCTGCACGGCCACGAGATGTTTGTCGCCGGCGACGTCCCACGGATTCTTTCACTGTTCGACGGCGGCAAGTGGAAAGACATCGTGGTCGAGCGTTGGCGATACGACCACGCCCCGCTGCCACCCTATCCCGCGCCCGCGGTCGACGCGGAGGGCGCGCTAACCACGCTCGAGACCTACCCTATCGAAGCGATTCGCGACTTGCAGCGAACCGCGACGGTGTGGCTGCTCACGATCGAAGCGACCAAACGGACGACGACCGTCAGCTAGCCTAGAATCCCGCCATGGGCGACATCGTCGACACGCTGCGCAACCGTCTCGGCGCGGACAAGGTGCTCGCGGGCGGCGCCATCGACATACGCTACCGCGTCGACTTCAGCCACGAGAACGCGTGCGCGCCGCGCGCCGTGCTGCGGCCCGCTTCGACCGAGGACGTCTCCGCGATCCTGCGCGAATGCCACCGCGCGAGGCAGCGCGTCGTAATTCAAGGCGGCCTCACCGGCCTCGCGGGCGGCGCGACGCCGCAAGACGGCGAGATCGCGATCTCGCTCGAGCGGCTCACCGGTATAGAGGAGATCGATCGCGCCGCGCAGACGATGACGGTGCGCGCAGGCACGCCTCTGCAAGCCGTCCAACAAGCGGCTGCCGAGGCGGGCTATCTCTTTCCGCTCGATCTCGGCGCGCGCGGCTCGTGCACGATCGGCGGCAACATCGCGACCAACGCCGGCGGCAATCAAGTGATCCGCTTCGGCATGATGCGCAACCTCGTGCTCGGGCTCGAGGCCGTGCTCGCGGACGGCAGCGTCGTGAGCTCGATGAACAAGATGCTCAAGAACAACGCGGGCTACGACTTGAAGCAGCTCTTTATCGGCAGCGAGGGCACGCTCGGAGTCGTGACGCGCGCCGTGCTGCGCTTGTGGCCGAAGCTGCCGAGCAAAGTCACGGCGCTCTGCGCGCTGCGCGGCTTCGACGACGCAGTCGCGCTCCTGCATACGCTACAGGCGCGGCTCGGCGGGAGCTTGAGCGCGTTCGAGGCGATGTGGGCCGGGTACTTTCATTACGTGCTCGAGCACATGCCGGCGCTGCGCTCGCCGTTCGAGGAACGGCACGCGATCTACGCGCTCATCGAGATCGAGGGCACGGACCACACGGCCGACACCGCACGCCTCGAGGCCGTGCTCGGCGAGTCGCTCGAGTCGGGCGCCGTCGCCGACGCCGTGCTCGCGCAGTCGGCGCGCGAGGCGAAGAGCCTCTGGGCGATTCGCGACGGCATCGGCGACGTGACGCCGACACTCCAACCGCTGCTCGCGTTCGACGTGAGCTTGCCCGTCGATGCGATGGCGAGCTTTCTCGACACGGTGGACGCCGAGTTCGCGCGCTTCCCCGATCCCGTCACGAATCTCGTGTTCGGCCACATCGGCGACAGCAACCTCCATCTCGCCGTGACGACACACCGCGCGCGCGGCCTGAACGAGCTCTGCGACGTCGTCTACGAAGCCGTCGGCCGACACGCCGGCTCGATCTCCGCGGAGCACGGCGTCGGGACCCTGCGACGCGACTACCTGCATCACTCTCGCTCGGCAGCAGAAATCGAGGTGATGCGACGCCTCAAGGCCGCTCTCGATCCGCACGGGATCTTGAATGCCGGTCGCGTTATGT
>Ga0105248_10006146_pt1 | contig 13168 bp, 15 predicted proteins | sample KBSS34metaG_FD_81524 | JGI IMG/M metagenome (GOLD analysis project Ga0105248, IMG submission 81524) | Switchgrass rhizosphere microbial communities from Kellogg Biological Station, Michigan, USA - KBS S3-4 metaG | ecosystem: Host-associated > Plants > Roots > Rhizosphere > Soil | place... | reverse complement strand
TTGTTGTCGGCGTAGCGGCTGTCGTCGCGGCCATAGCCCATGGCCTGGTCCTGCAGGTCGCACTCGCCGCCCTGGTCGCAGATCGGGCAGTCCAGCGGGTGGTTGATGAGCAGGAATTCCATGACCCCGTGACGGGCCTTCTTCACCATCGGCGTGTCGGTGAAGATCTCCATGTTCTCGGCGGCCGGGAGCGCGCAGGAGGCCTGCGGTTTCGGCGGGCCGGGCTTCACCTCGACCAGGCACATGCGGCAGTTGCCGGCGATGGACAGGCGTTCGTGGTAGCAGAAGCGTGGGATTTCCTTCCCCGCGAGCTCGGCCACCTGCAGGACATTCATCCCGGGCTCGAACTCGACCTCGACGCCATCGACCTTGCAAATCGGCATGGCCCTACTCCGCCGCCTGGAGGGAATGGCCCTGCACGTGGGGCTTGCCCGCGCGGTACTGGGTGATCCGGTCCTCCACCTCATGGCGGAAGTGGCGGAACAGGCCCTGGATCGGCCACGCGGCCGCGTCGCCCAGACCGCAGATGGTGTGGCCTTCGACCTGGCTCGCCACGTCCAGCAGCATGTCGATCTCCGACATCTCCGCCTCGCCGGTGACCATCCGCTCCATCACCCGCCACATCCAGCCGGTGCCTTCGCGGCAGGGCGTGCACTGGCCGCAGCTCTCGTGCTTGTAGAAGTAGCTGGCGCGCGCGATCGCCTTTACCAGGTCCGCGTCCTTGTCGAACACGATCATGGTGCCGGTGCCGAGGCCGGACCCGCGAGCCTGCAGGTCCTCGTAGGTCATGATCGCCTCTTCGCACTGATCGGCCGGGATCATGCGCACTGAGATGCCGCCGGGGATCACCGCCTTGAGGTTCGACCACCCGCCGCGCACGCCGCCGAAATGGTCCTCGATCAGCTGCTTCACGGAGATGCCGACCGCGTCCTCGACGACGCAGGGCTTGTTGAGGTGGCCGGAGCCCGCAAACAGCTTGGTGCCGGTGGACTTCTCGGTGCCGAAGCCCGCGAACCAGGCCGCGCCGCGGCGCAGGATCGTGCCGACGACGGCGATGGTCTCGACGTTGTTGACCGTCGTCGGGCAGCCGTAGATGCCGGCGCCGGCCGGGAACGGCGGCTTCAGGCGCGGCTGGCCCTTCTTGCCCTCGAAGCTTTCCATGAGCGCGGTCTCATCGCCGCAGATGTAGGCGCCGCCGCCGTGGGCCAGGCGCACGTCGACGTCCCAGCCGTGGATGTTGCCCGGCCCGATAAGCTTGGCGTCATAAGCCTGCTTGATCGCCGCGGTCATCCGCTCGCGCTCAAAGACGTATTCGCCGCGGATGTAGATGTAGGCCGTGTGCGCCCGCATGGCCTTGCACGCGATCAGGCAGCCTTCGATCAGCAGATGCGGGTCGTTGCGCAGGATGTCGCGGTCCTTGCACGCGCCCGGCTCGCTCTCATCGGCGTTGACCAGCAGGTAGTGGGGACGCTCGCTCTCGGCCTTGGGCATGAAGGTCCACTTCAGGCCCGTGGCGAAGCCCGCTCCGCCCCGGCCGCGCAGGCCCGAGGCCTTGATCTGGTCGCAGATCCACTCCGGCGTCTGGGCGACGATGTCCTTGGTCCCGTTCCACGTGCCGCGCGCCTTGGCGCCGTCGAGGCCCCAGTCCCGCTGACCGTAGATGTTGAGGAAGATGCGGTCCTTGTCCGCCAGAAGTCCGGCCACCGCTCAGTTCCTCTTGTTGTCGCGAGCGACGCCGCGAACGAACCACATCTGCACGACGAACGCCAAGCCGATGAAGCCGATGAAGCCATAGAGCGCCCAGTCGACGCCGTAGCTGAAGTGGGCGATCGCGAAGCCGGCCGCGACCAGCATCAGGACCACGTTGGCGATAGTCATCTGGATGAAGCGCTGCTTCATCTGGGCGGGATCGAGGCTCATGCCGACGCCTTCGCGGACTTGGAGGGCTTCGGCGGCAGGTTCGGGATGGTCATCTTCTTGCCTAGCGAGCCGTCGTAGAGCTTGGGGTCGGTGAGCGTGGTCGCCCCGCCCTCGGGCGCGGACCCTTGGCGGCCGATGGCCGAGCCGGGCTTGGGCTTCTTGCCGGCGGCGAAATCGTCCAGCAGCTTCTCGAAGCTCTCCGGCGTCAGGTCCTCGTAGTAGTAGTCGTTGATGGCGGCCATCGGCGCGTTGGCGCAGGCGCCCATGCACTCGACTTCCTGCCAGTAGAACTTGCCGTCCGCCGAGCGATGGTTGGACGGCCCGAACTTGCGCTGGCAGACCGCCAGCAGGGCTTCCGAGCCGCGCGTCTGGCAGGGCGTGGTGCCGCAGACCTGGACCAGGGCCACGTCGCCCACGGGCTCCAGCATGAACATCGTGTAGAAGGTGGCGATCTCCAGCACCCGGATCACCGGCATGCCCAGCAGCTCGGCGACCGCGCGGATGGCGGGCTCGGAGACCCAGCCTTCCTGCTTCTGCACCAGCCACAGGATGGCGATCACCGCCGACTGCTGCCGGCCGGCCGGGAAATTGGCCATCCAGCCCTGGGCGGCCTTCAGCGTCGCCGGCTTGAAGGCAAAGCTGGCGGGCTGGGTCTGGGCGAGTCTGCGGACGCTCACGCGGGCCTCACTTCACAAAGTCCACGCGGGCGATCTTGCCGTCCGCGATGGTGTAGATGGCGGCGACTTCGAACGGCGTGGCGTCAGGACCGCGCAGCACGCGCTCGTGGTCGATCACCTGGCCGCCGACGGCGATCCGGCCCACCAGTTCGGCCCGGTTCTGCGGGTTCTCTGCAAACATCCTGGCGTAGCGCTCGCGCAGCGCCGAGCGGCCGCGCTCGGTGACCGGCCCGTTCAGTTCAGCAATCACCACATCCTCGGCGTAGAAGCCGCAGAAGGCGTCGAGGTCGCGGGCGTTGTAGGCGTCGAGCTGGCCCTGGGCCACATCGGCCGGCTTGAGGGTGACAGGCGCGCTCACCGGTCGATCTCCCCGAACACGATATCCAGCGAGCCCAGGATGGCGGAGACGTCGGCCAGCATGTGGCCGCGGTTCATCCAGTCCATGGCCTGCAGGTGTGGATAGCCCGGCGCACGGATCTTGCAGCGGTAGGGCTTGTTGGTGCCGTCGCTCACCAGATAGACGCCGAACTCGCCCTTGGGCGCCTCGACGCAGGCGTAGACCTCGCCGGGCGGCGGCCGGTAGCCCTCGGTGAACAGCTTGAAGTGGTGGATCAGCGCTTCCATCGAGCGCTTCATCTCGCCCCGGCGCGGGGCGGCGATCTTGTTGTCCTCGATCAGCACGGGGCCGGGCGTCTTGAGCAGACGCTCACAGCACTGGGCCATGATCTTCGTCGACTGGCGCATCTCTTCCATGCGGCAGAGGTAGCGGTCGTAGCAGTCGCCGTTGACACCCAGCGGGATGTCGAACTCGAGGTCGTTGTAGCACTCGTAAGGCTGGTTGCGGCGCAGGTCCCAGGCGATGCCGGAGCCGCGCACCATGACGCCGGAGAAGCCCCAGGCGATGGCCTCGTCCTTGGTCACCTTGCCGATATCGACGTTGCGTTGCTTGAAGATGCGGTTGCCGCCGAACAGGGTTTCCAGGTCGTCGCAGAGCTTGGGGAACTGGACGCACCAGTCGGCGATGTCGCGGATCAGCTCTTCCGGCAGGTCCTGGCGGACCCCGCCGACGCGGAAATAGTTGGCGTGCATGCGCGCGCCCGATGCGCGCTCGTAGAACACCATCAGCTTTTCGCGCTGTTCGAAGCCCCAGAGCGGCGGGGTGAGCGCGCCCACGTCCATGGCCTGGGTGGTGACGTTGAGCAGGTGGTTCAGGATCCGGCCGATTTCCGAATAGAGCACCCGGATCAGCTGGGCGCGGATCGGCGACTCGACGCCCATCAGCTTCTCGATGGCCAGGCAGTAGGCGTGCTCCTGGTTCATCGGCGCCACGTAGTCGAGGCGATCGAAGTAGGGGATCGTCTGCTGGTATGGCCGCGCTTCGATCAGCTTCTCGGTGCCGCGGTGCAGCAGGCCGATGTGCGGGTCGACCCGCTCGACGACCTCGCCGTCCAGCTCCAGCACCAGGCGCAAAACGCCATGCGCAGCCGGATGTTGCGGGCCGAAGTTGATGTTGAATTTACGGACCTTCGTCTCGCCCTGGACCTCGGGGGCAAAGAACTGGGTGTCCTCGGCGGGTGAGTTGGAGCCGGTCATTGTTTGCCCACTCCCCCACCCTTCGCGTTGTTCACCTGCGGGATGGCCTTCTCGTCGCCCGGGATCGGGGCATAGCCGGGTTCGGCGCCCTCCCAGGGGGAGAGGAAATCCCAGTTGCGCCACTCGACCGATTTCACGGGCTCATAGACCACCCGCTTGAGCTCGTCGTCGTAGCGGACCTCGACGTAGCCGGTCATCGGGAAGTCTTTGCGCAGCGGATGCCCGTGGAAGCCGTAGTCGGTGAGGATGCGGCGCAGGTCCGGGTGGCCGGAGAAGAAGACGCCGTACATGTCGAAGGCTTCGCGCTCGAACCAGTCGGCCACCGGGAAGACGCCGGTGACCGAGGGGACGGCGGTGTCTTCGTCGGTGCGCACCTTGACGCGGATGCGCAGGTTCTTGGTCAGCGAGAGCAGGTGGTAGACCACGTCGAAGCGTTGCTCGCGCTCCGGATAGTCGACGCCGGTGAGATCGATCAGCTGGGTGAAGGCGCCTTCAGCGCTGTCGCGAAGCTGAGTGAGAGCGTCCACGATCCGATCGGCCGGGCCGACGAGGTTCAGCTCGCCGTACATCACCTCATAGCCGGTGAAGCCGCCCTTGGAGGCCTTGACGAGCGCGCGGCCAAGCTTCTCCAGCTGCGGTGTGGTGGGCGGCCAGCTCATCGCATGATCGTCCCGGTGCGGCGGATTTTCTTCTGCAGCTGCAGGACGCCGTAGACCAGGGCCTCGGCGGTGGGCGGGCAGCCGGGGACATAGACGTCCACCGGCACGATCCGGTCGCAGCCGCGCACCGTGGAATAGCTGAAGTAGTAGTAGCCGCCGCCGTTGGCGCAGGAGCCCATGGAGATCACGTAGCGCGGCTCGGGCATCTGGTCGTAGACCTTGCGCAGGGCCGGGGCCATCTTGTTCACCAGGGTGCCGGCGACGATCATCACGTCGGACTGGCGCGGGCTGGCGCGGGGCGCGAAGCCGTAGCGCTCCAGGTCGTAGCGCGGCATGGACGCCTGCATCATCTCGACCGCGCAGCAGGCCAGGCCGAAGGTCATCCACATCAGCGAGCCGGTGCGGGCCCAGGTGATCAGGTCGTCGACCGCGGCGGTGACGAAGCCCTTGTCGGACAGCTGTTGCGAGACGCCGTCGAAGAAGGGGTCGTGGCGCTTGGGGTCGTAGCCCTCGACGGCGGCGCGCGCGCCCTCGCCCGCGGACAAGGTCACTCCCATTCCAGGGCTCCCTTCTTCCATTCGTAGATGAAGCCCACCGTCAGCACGCCCAGGAACGCCATCATCGACCAGAAGGCGAAGTGGCTGACCTCCGGCGGCAGCTTCATCAGCGCCACGGCCCAGGGAAACAGGAAGGCGACCTCAAGGTCGAAGATGATGAAGAGGATGGAGACCAGATAGAACCGGACGTCGAACTTCATGCGGGCGTCGTCGAAGGCGTTGAAGCCGCATTCGTAGGACGACAGCTTTTCCGGGTCTGGAGCCTTGGGCGCAAACACCGCCGCCGCCAGGATGAATGCGACGCCCAGCGCCGCCGCGATCCCCAGGAAGATCACGATCGGAAGATACTGCAGAAGGAAGGCGTCCATGGAATCCTCAGCGGGAGTCGCGCGCCCTTCTAGACCAGGGCCTCCGGCGATTCAAACAAGGCTTTCAGCCTTCCGCGCCCCGCGAGCGGACAGTCCCTTTTCACCCCCCTAACAGCCGGTTTTCGACCTGTGACGCACGGGTTGCGCGCACTCCGGCGTTGACACGATTCTGGGCGGGACGTATCAGGCCCGCCTCGCCGGGCCCAGGCCCTGCACGCGGGTGTAGCTCAGTTGGTTAGAGCGCCGGCCTGTCACGCCGGAGGCCGCGGGTTCAAGTCCCGTCACTCGCGCCACTTCATTTCCACATCGACTGCCCCGCTTCACCGCGCCTCTCCGGGTACCGCCGCCCTGCGCATGTGACGGAACGATACTCTCCCATTTGAGGTTAGCGCCGCCTTCATGATGGAGGCTGCCTATGCTGGCCGTCCTGATCTCGGCAGCCGCGCTCGCCACAGGCGGACCGGCGGAGGATTGGTCGCTTTCCTGTCCCGACCGGCCAGGCGAGGTGGAGATCTTCGTCAGCAGCGAATACCGCCTGGTGAGCGCCGGTGTGATCAACCTGGTCACCAAGACCACCTGGGCGACCCACACCGGCTTCGTAGCCTGCGACGGCCGCGTGATCGACGCCAGTCCGCTGCTGGGGGTCTCGGTGCACAAGCCGCTGCCGCTGTTGGTCGGCGTCCGCCGCCACTACCGATTCAAAGCCGACGCAGCGGCGGTGGAGACCTTCCTGCGCGCCCAGATCGGCAAGCCCTACAACTTCGGGGGCTTCCTGACCTATGCCTTCGGCGGCCTGGGATCCATGCCGGCCTCATGGTTTTGCAGTGAATTGGTCCAGGCCGCCGCCTTGGCCGGCGGCGCGGACCTCGCCCATCGCCGGCCCAAACAAACCTCGCCGGCTCGAATCGTGCACAGCCGCGTGCTCGCCGAGGTCGTCCAAGAGCCGAAGATCAACCTGGTCCAAAGCAGCGCGCCCGCCGCGCCTGCGCCGCCGTCCTAGCTTCAATCCGCCGCGCCGCTCTCGATGTGCGGGAACACCGGCCGGAACGGCCGCGGGGCCCAGCCGAAGTCGCGTTCGGCGGGCGATCCGTCGAAGACCAGATCCTGGTTCATCCGCGTCCCCATCGCCGTCGTGGCCTCCGGAAGCCACCGCCGCGCCAGCGTGAACGCCAGCTTCCACAGCACTTCGGGCGCGCACAGGATGCGCGGCGTGCGGTCGAGGCCCAGGTAGATGCGCTCGACCATGGTCTTGTAGGTCAAGGTCTCCCCGCCCGGCATGTCGTAGGCCCGGTTCACGGTCACAGTCGAGGCGGCCGCGGCCAGGGCCGCCCACGCGAGGTCTTCGGCGTGCACCGGCTGGCGCAGCCCCCGCCCGGCCCCCGCGAGCGGCGTCACGCCCCAGCGTCCGATCCAGCGCGCCAGCCGGCTGACGTTGCCGTCCTGGCCCTCGGAATAGATCAGAGTCGGGCGAAGCAGGGTCCAGGCGACGCCCTCGGCTTCGCAGAACCGGCGCACCGAGTCTTCCGCTTCGCCGAGCCGGGCTGCCACAGCCCGCTCCGCCGCCTCCGCCGAGCGCGCCTTGGTCACCGCGCTGGTGGAGGAGAACGCCACCAGGCGCCGCAGGCCGCCTGCCTTCAACCCCGGCAAGACGGCGGGCAACAGCCAGATCGGGCAGAGGCTCAGTACGGTCTCAGCCACGGGCAGGGACGGCGGCGGCGCCTCCAGGTCAGCCGCCACCCAGCGGACGCCGTCTTCTCCGTCGTCGGGCGGGGCGCGGCTGACGGCGGCCACCACGGCCCTTTGAGCCGCGAGGCGCGACGTAAGATAGCGGCCCACGAGGCTGGTCGCCCCAAGGACCAGGACAGGCTCGCGAAGGCGGTGAAGTGTCATCGGCTTTCGGCTTGCCCTTGCCTTCGCCGGTCGATCTATATGCCCCGGTGACGCTCCACAACCGCAACGGACCGCAGGCGCGCGGGATGAGCGGGCCCGCGCAAAGCTATGCGGCGCTCACGCGCGGCGACCCGAACCCCCTGAAACGCTTCGTCCAGCGGCGGCGGCTGGCCGATGCGCTGCGGCTGGTGGACGACCTCTCGCCAAGTCTGGTCGTGGATTTCGGCGGCGGCGACGGCGCCCTGCTGGCTGCGGCCGGCGCGCGATGGCCTGCGGCGCGGCTGATCTGTTTCGAACCGGCGCCGCAACTCGCCGCCGAGGCGCGGGTGCTTCTCGCCGCCACGGCGAGGGCCGAGGTGGTGGAACGGGAGGCCGCCCTGCCCTCCGGCGAAGCCAGCCTCGTCTTCTGTACCGAGGTCTTTGAGCACCTGCCGCCTGCGGAGACGGGACACGCTCTGGATGAGATCGCCCGCGTGCTCGAGCCCGGCGGGCGGCTGGTCGTCGGCGTTCCGGTGGAGGTCGGGCCGCCAGCCCTGGCCAAAGGTATGTTCCGCGCCGCGCGGCGCCCGCACGACTTTGACGGCCGGATCGCCCACGTGCTGGGCGCCACGGCGGGCCGCCCGCCCGCACACCGCCCTCGGATCGAGATCGCGCCCGGTCGCGCCTATTTCCCGCACCACGCGGGCTTCGACCATCGACCGCTCGTCGCGGAGCTCAGGCGCCGCTTCGAGATAGAGGCCCTCGCCGCCAGTCCGTTCGGCGGACTCCCGGCCTGGCTCAACAGCGAACTCTATATCCGCGCCCGTCCCCTCACGCCAAAAACGGGAAAACTCAATTACATAGCACTATAGATAATGTTTTACGTTGTTGTTATGATGTTTTATACTTCACGCCATGCTCACGCCTCCCCAATTGCGCGCGGCGCGTGCCCTTCTCGGGATCGATCAGCGGACGCTCGCTGAACTGGCGGGCGTGTCCCTGCCCACGATCCAGCGCATGGAAGCGAGCGACGGTTACGTCCGCGGCGTGGTCGACACCCTGACCAAGGTCGTGGCCGCCCTTGAGCGCGCCGGGATTGAGCTGATCAGCGAAAACAACGTCAGCGCTCAGGGCGGACGGGGGGTTCGGCTGCGGGATTCGGCGACGCCGGCCATGCGTCCAACGGCATTGCGCCACCAGCCGGAGACCTCATCCTCGTGAAATCGATGAAATCGGGGGATTGATCCGATGCCCGATGGGGGCGCCACCGCCCACCTTTACCAGCCTAAGCTCGCGACGGTGCTGCGCGAAGGTTACGACGCGCCCGCGCTGCGGGCCGATGCGGCCGCCGGTCTTACGGTCGCGGTGGTCGCCCTGCCGCTGTCGATGGCCATAGCGGTCGCGTCCGGCGTGTCGCCCGAGCGCGGCCTCTACGCGGCCATTGTCGGCGGGGCCTTGGTTTCGGCCTTGGGCGGCAGCCGGGTGCAGATCGGCGGCCCGGCCGGCGCCTTCATCGTCCTGGTGGCCTCGACCACGGCCAGTCTTGGGGTGCAGGGCCTGCTGACGGCCGTCCTGCTTTCGGGCCTCATGCTGAGCTTGCTGGGGCTGGTCCGGCTAGGCACGCTGGTGAGGCACATGCCGCATGCGGTCACGGTGAGCTTCACCTGCGCCATCGCGACCACCATCGCCGTGAGTCAGCTGAAGGATTTCGCCGGGCTGAGGCTCCAGGGGCCGGAACCCGGTCCTTTCCTCCCGAAGCTTCAAGCCCTGGCCGGCGCCGTGCCGACGGCCAATCTCGCGGCTCTCGGCCTAGGGGCGGCCGTCATCGCCATCATCCTTGGCCTGCGTCGTCTACGGCCCGGATGGCCTGGCATGCTCATCGCCGTCGCCGCCGCGTCTGCGGCGTCTTGGGCCGTGACGCTGCCGGTCGAAACCATCGGCAGCCGCTTCGGCGGGATTCCCGGCGGCTTGCCCAGTCCCGCCTTGCCGCCGTTGGACGCGCCGATGGTCTTGCGCGCCCTCCCCGCAGCCGTCTCCTTCGCCCTGCTGGGCGCCGTCGAAAGCCTGCTGTCGGCCAAGGTGGCGGACGGCATGACCGGACGCCGGCATCGCTCCAACATGGAGCTCGTAGCGCAAGGCGCGGCCAATGTCGCGTCCGCCCTATTCGGCGGCATCTGCGTCACCGGCACGATTGCACGGACGGCGACCAATGTGCGGGCCGGCGCGCGCAGCCCGGTCTCCGGCATCCTGCACTCGGCCTTCCTACTGGCCTTCATGGTCGTCGCCGCGCCGCTCGCGGCCTTCATCCCCCTGGCGGCGCTGGCGGGCGTCCTGCTGGTGGTCTGCTGGACGATGGCGGAAAAGACGGAGTTCGCTCGACTTCTGAAAAGCTGGCGCACGGCCTCGGTCGTCGCGGCGACGTTCGTCGTCACCCTGGCCCACGACCTGACCAGCGGCATCGTCGCAGGCTGCATTCTGGCGGCCGTGCTCTCGTTTTTGCACCGGCCGATTCCGGAAGAAGGCGACCCATAGCCGGGCCGAAGGGAATCTTTGGTGGGCGGCGAGGGATTCGAACCCCCGACCCCCTCGGTGTAAACGAGGTGCTCTAACCAGCTGAGCTAGCCGCCCGGCCTGGGCCTTCTAGTGGACTCGCGCCTCGGAGCCTAGATCACCCCGAAAGCGGCCAGCAGCGCCAAGGCCCCGACCAGGGCGAATATGGCCGCAGCGATCATACGCACCGCCGCCAGCGGCACGACCCGAGTGGCCGCCTCTCCCAATAGCACCGCCGGGATGTTGGCCGCCATCATTCCCAATGTTGTACCCGCGGCGACCATGAGCACGTCGTGAAAGCGGGCGGCCAGCAAGGAGGTGGCGATCTGCGTCTTGTCGCCGATCTCGACAAAGAAGAACGAGACCAGGGTCGTCAGGAACACTCCGCCCCGGCTGCGGTCGAGGGCGCCTTGGCCCTCCTTGTCCGGGATCAGCGCCCAGCCGGCCATGGCCAGGAACGACACGCCGACGATGATCTGGAAGATGCGCCCGCTCAGCCATTGAGCGACGAGATAGCCCAGGGTTGCGGCTGCGGCGTGGTTGAGCAGGGTCGCGGCCAATATGCCCAGGATGATCGGCAGCGGCTTGCGGAACCTGGCCGCCAGCACGATGGCCAGAAGCTGCGTCTTGTCGCCGATCTCCGCCACGGCCACGACGCCCATGGAGATCAGCAGCGGCTCAAGGATCATCCAACGCTCCAGGGACCGCTCCGATTAGGCGAGCGGCCAGCCCGATGCAAGCCGCCGTCCCTCAGCCGTTGAGGATGGACTTCAGCGCCTCGCCGACGCGGAACCGGCAGCTGCGGGAGGCCGGCCGCTGGACCACCTGGCCCGTCCGCGGATTGCGCGCCGCTCCCGCCGCCCTGAAGACCGGTACGAAATTGCCGAACCCTACGAGCCGGACTTCATGTCCCGCCTTGAGGGCGATCGCGACCGAGCTGGTGAAGGCGTCCAGCGCGTCGCGCGCTTGCGCCCGGTTCAGCCCGGTCTTGTCGGCGATCGCAGCCACGAGATCGCTCTTGGTCATGCCACATCTCCCACCGCCCATTGTTTATTTTGGACGCCGCCCCTCCCCGGCGACGTCGCGGCGGGGAATTATGGCCGGAGCTTGGCCGACGTCAAACGCAAGCGGCGCGGGGAAGCCCCCGCGCCGCCATTGGTCGCAGTGTGAACACGCTCAGTGGGTGACGACCGCCTCGCCGTCAACTTCAGCCTCATCGGCGGCGACCGCCCCCGGCGGATGGTCCGCCTCGGACCACTCGATGGGCGTCGGAATCCGCACCAGGGCCTTGGCCAACACCTCGTCCATGGTGGAGACGGGGATAATCTCCAATGCCTCCTTCACATTGTCCGGGATGTCCGCGAGGTCCTTTTCGTTCTCCGTCGGGATCAGCACGGTCTTGACGCCCGAGCGGAGCGCCGCGAGCAGCTTCTCCTTCAGGCCGCCGATGGCCGTGACCCGGCCCCGCAGGGTGACTTCGCCGGTCATGGCGATCTCCTTGCGGATGGCGATGCCCGTCAGCACCGAGACGATGGCAGTGGCCATGGCGGCGCCGGCGGAAGGACCGTCCTTGGGCGTGGCGCCGTCCGGCACGTGGATGTGGACGTCCGTGCGCTCGAAGGCCGGCGGCTCGATGCCGAACTTCGTGGCCCGGCTGCGGACATAGGAGTTCGCCGCCGAAATGGACTCCTTCATCACGTCCTTCAGGTTCCCGGTGACCGTCATTCGGCCCTTGCCCGGCATCTTCACCGCCTCGATGGTGAGGATGTCGCCGCCGAACTCGGTGTAGGCCAGGCCGGTGATGATGCCGACCTGGTCGTCCGCGTCGGTCTCGCCGTAACGGTACTTGCGCACGCCCGCGTACTTGGCCAGGCGCTCGTCGTCGATGGTGATCGAGGCCACGCCTTCACGCGCCAGGTCACGCACCGTCTTGCGCGCCAGGTTGCCCAGCTCGCGCTCCAGCGACCGCACGCCGGCTTCCCGGGTGTAGTAGCGGATCAGGTCGCGGATCGACGAGTCCGGGACGATGAACTCCTCCGGCTTCAGCCCGTGGTCCTTGGTCAGCTTCGGCAGGACGTGGCGCTTGGCGATCTCCACCTTCTCGTCCTCGGTGTAGCCGGGGATGCGGATGATCTCCATACGGTCCAGCAGCGGCTGGGGCATGTTCAAGCTGTTCGCCGTGGTGACGAACATCACCGGCGACAAGTCGTAATCGACCTCCAGATAATGGTCGGCGAAGGTGGAGTTCTGCGCCGGGTCCAGCACCTCGAGCAAGGCCGACGAGGGATCGCCCCGCCAGTCCGCCCCCATCTTGTCGATCTCGTCCAGCAGGAAGAAGGCGTTGGTCGACTTGGCCTTCTTCATCGATTGGATGACCTTGCCGGGCATGGAGCCGATGTAGGTCCGCCGGTGGCCGCGGATCTCGGCCTCGTCGCGCACCCCGCCCAGCGAGACGCGCACGAACTCGCGTCCCGTCGCCTTGGCGATCGACTTGCCGAGCGAGGTCTTGCCGACGCCGGGCGGCCCGACGAGGCACAGGATCGGCCCCTTGAGGGTGCCCACGCGGCTCTGCACCGCCAGATACTCCAGGATGCGCTCCTTGACCTTCTGCAGGCCGTAGTGGTCCTCGTCGAGGATCTCCTCGGCCCGCCGCATGTCGATGGGCTTCTGACGGCCCTTGCCCCACGGGATCGACAGCAGCCAGTCGAGGTAGTTCCGCACCACAGTCGATTCCGCCGACATCGGGCTCATGTTGCGCAGCTTCTTCAGCTCGGCCTCGGCCTTGGCGCGGGCCTCCTTGGAAAGCTTCGTCTTCTTGATGCGCCTCTCGAGCTCGATCAGCTCGTCGCGCGAGTCATCCTGTTCGCCCAGCTCGCGCTGGATCGCCTTCATCTGTTCGTTCAGGTAGTACTCGCGCTGCGTCTTCTCCATCTGGCGCTTCACGCGGTTACGGATCTTCTTCTCCGTCTGCATGA
>Ga0105248_10006143_pt1 | contig 13171 bp, 11 predicted proteins | sample KBSS34metaG_FD_81524 | JGI IMG/M metagenome (GOLD analysis project Ga0105248, IMG submission 81524) | Switchgrass rhizosphere microbial communities from Kellogg Biological Station, Michigan, USA - KBS S3-4 metaG | ecosystem: Host-associated > Plants > Roots > Rhizosphere > Soil | place... | reverse complement strand
CGGTCATGCCGAGCGGTTCGATGATCCGATCCGCTAGCACCTCGGCCAGCGGCTTGCCCTCGATGCGCGACAGCGCAATGCCGAGCACGTCGGTCGCGTGGCTGTACGTCATCCACTCGCCGGGCTGATGGGCCAGCGGCAGCGCCGCCAACTCGGTCAGCCAGCGATCCTGGTCCTGGCGAAACATCAGCTTTCCGTACGCCAGGCCCAACGGCGGGCCGACCGAGAATGCATAGGCGAGCCCGCTGCGGTGGGTCATCAGGTCGTCGAACGTGATGGGTCGGCGCAGCGGCACCGTCTTGTCCAGCAGCCCCTTCGGATCGGCCATCACCCGCACCTCGGCGAGCTCGGGCAGCCACTCCGCCACGGGATCGCTGAGCGCGAACTTGCCCTCTTCGATTAGCGCCATGGCAGCGGCCACGGTGATCGGCTTCGTCATCGAGGCGATGCGGAACACGGTGTCGCGCTGCATCGGCGAACCGGCGTGGACGTCACGGTGCCCGAGCTCGTTCACCTGGAGCACCTTGCCCGCCTGCCACACCAGGGTGACCGCACCTGCCAGCAGCCCCGCGTCGATCACCTCGCGGATGGAGGCCTGGTTGCCGTCGAGCTTCATCCGGCCAGCGTAGACAGCGCCACACGGTGCTCGTCGGTGTGCCCGCTCCTGCCCTCCGACACAGAATCCCGGGTCGCTCCGCTCCTGCCCTCCGGCACAGAATCCCGGGTCGCTCCGCTCCTGCCCTCCGGCACAGAATCCCGGGTCGCTCCGCTCCTGCCCTCCGGCACAGAATCCCGGGTCGCTCCGCTCCTGCCCTCCGGTGGTAGAGTGCCCGCAGTTTGGCATCCTTTAACGATCCGTCCAGAGAGGCGGAGAAGGAGGTCCAGGTCACCCGTGGCTGCGCCTAGCCCCGACCGGGAATTGATGTCCGCCGCCGACGTAGGCCGGACCATCTCGCGCATCGCGCATCAGATCATCGAGAAGACCGCGCTCGACGGCCCCGACGCCCCGCACGTGGTGCTGCTCGGCATCCCGACCCGCGGTGTCACGCTGGCCGCCCGGCTCGCGCGCCACGTCACCGAGTTCTCCGGGGTGGCCGTTCCGGCGGGCGGCCTCGACGTCACGCTCTACCGCGACGACCTGAACTTCAAGCCGCCCCGCCCGCTGGAGGACACGTCCATTCCGGAGGGCGGCATCGACGATGCGGTGGTGGTGCTCGTCGACGACGTGCTGTACTCCGGGCGCACCGTGCGGGCCGCGTTGGACGCCCTGCGCGACGTCGGCAGGCCGCGGGCCGTGCAGCTGGCCGCGCTGGTCGACCGGGGGCACCGCGAACTGCCTTTGCGCGCTGACTATGTGGGCAAGAACGTGCCCACTTCGCGGTCCGACAACATCAAGGTGCTGCTGACCGAACACGACGGGCGCGACGGTGTGCTGATCGCGTCTCACGGAGGGCCGAAACGCTGATGACTGCTCACGCGGCGCCGACCCTCACGGGCACAGCGCAGATGGCGAAGGGGAGCCGACGATGACGAGGCATCTGTTGTCCGCGGCCGACCTCACCCGTGACGAGGCGACCGCGATCCTCGACGACGCGGACCGGTTCCGCGAGGCTCTGGTCGGCCGCGAGGTCAAGAAGCTCCCGACCCTGCGCGGACGCACGGTGATCACGATGTTCTACGAGAACTCGACGCGCACCAGGGTGTCGTTCGAGGTCGCGGGCAAGTGGATGAGCGCCGACGTGATCAACGTCAGCGCGTCGGGATCGTCGGTGGCCAAGGGGGAGTCGCTGCGCGACACGGCGCTCACCCTGCGGGCAGCCGGTGCCGACGCGCTCATCATCAGGCACCCGGCTTCCGGTGCGGCGCAACAGCTTTCCGAGTGGACGGCGGAGGGTGATGGCGGCGGACCCGCGGTGATCAATGCGGGCGACGGCACGCACGAGCACCCGACGCAGGCGCTGCTCGACGCCCTGACGATCCGGCAGCGGCTCGGGGGCATCGAGGGCAAGCGCGTGGTGATCGTCGGCGACGTCCTGCACAGCCGGGTCGCGCGCTCGAACGTGCTGTTGCTGGCCACGCTGGGCGCCGAGGTGGTGTTGGTCGCGCCGCCCACGCTGCTGCCGCTCGGGGTGGCCGATTGGCCGGTGAGCGTCTCGTACGACCTCGACGCCGAACTGCCCGGTGCCGACGCGGTGCTGATGTTGCGCGTCCAGGCCGAGCGGATGAACGGCGGCTTCTTCCCGTCCGCCCGGGAATACTCGGTGCGGTACGGGCTCTCGGAGAAGCGATCGGCGATGCTGCCGGGCAACGCGGTGGTGCTGCACCCGGGTCCGATGCTGCGCGGCATGGAGATCTCGTCCTCGGTGGCGGATTCTTCGCAATCAGCGGTGCTGCAACAGGTTTCCAACGGGGTTCACGTGCGGATGGCGGTGCTGTTCCACTTGTTGGTCGGGTCGGAACGAGAGGCGATCAGCGCATGACGCAGCCGGTACTCATCCGCGGTGTGCGCCGCTACGGCGAGGGCGACCCGCTCGACGTGCTCGTCGCCGACGGTCAGCTCAGCGACATCGGCACCGACCTGGCGACGCCCGACGACGCCGAGGTGATCGACGCCAGCGGACAGGTCTTGCTGCCGGGCTTCGTCGACCTGCACACCCACCTGCGGGAGCCAGGCCGGGAATACGCCGAGGACATCGAAACCGGTTCGGCCGCAGCGGCACTCGGTGGATACACCGCGGTCTTCGCGATGGCCAACACCAGTCCCGTCGCTGACAGTCCGGTGGTCACCGACCACGTGTGGCATCGCGGTCAGCAGGTCGGCCTCGTCGACGTCCATCCCGTCGGAGCGGTCACTGTTGGTCTGGCGGGTACGCAGCCCACCGAGATGGGCATGATGGCCGCGGGTGCGGGCCGGGTGCGGATGTTCTCCGACGACGGCATCTGCGTGCACGACCCGCTGATCATGCGCCGGGCGTTGGAGTACGCCACCGGGTTGGGCGTGCTCATCGCACAACACGCCGAGGAACCGCGGCTGACCGTTGGCGCGGTCGCGCACGAGGGTCCCAACGCTGCGCGCCTCGGCCTTGGCGGCTGGCCGCGGGCAGCCGAGGAGTCGATCGTGGCGCGCGATGCGCTGCTGGCCCGCGATGCGGGCGCGCGGGTGCACATCTGTCACGCATCCACCGCGGGCACCGTCGAGCTCGTCAGGTGGGCGAAGGAACAAGGCATTTCGATCACCGCCGAGGTCACGCCGCACCACCTGCTGCTCGACGACACCCGCCTGGACACCTACGACGGGCGCAACCGGGTCAATCCGCCGCTGCGCGAGGCCAGCGACGCCCTGGCGTTGCGTCAGGCGCTGGCCGACGGTGTCATCGACTGCGTCGCAACCGATCACGCCCCGCATGCCGAGCACGAGAAGATGTGCGAATTCGCTTCGGCCAGGCCGGGAATGCTCGGGTTGCAGACCGCGCTGTCGGTGGTGGTCGAGTCCATGGTGCACACGGACCTGCTGACGTGGCGTGACGTCGCGCGCGTCATGAGCGAGACGCCGGCGCGCATCGTCGGGCTACCGGATCAGGGCCGTCCGCTGGAGGTCGGAGAACCCGCGAACCTCGTGGTCGTCGACCCGGATGCGACCTGGACCGTCGACGGGGCCGCGCTGGCCAGTCGCTCGGACAACACGCCCTACGAGTCGATGACGCTGCCCGCCGTGGTGACTCTGACGATGTTGCGCGGCAAGGTCACCGCGCGAGCCGGGAAGAGTCCGGCGTGACCGCCCAGCGAGAAGCGAAGCGGGATCGCGCATGAATACTCCGACGCTCATCGCCTCGCTCGTCATGGCCGCGGTGCTGGCCCTGCTGATCGGATTCTTCATCCGCCAGATGATGCGGGGATGGCTGCATCGCGCTCAGCGTCAGGCGGACACCATCGGCAGGTTGCCCGCGCTGCCCGATTCCGTTGGACCCGCCATCATCCCGGCCACCAAGGGGCTCTACGTCGGCAGCACGATCGCCAATCCGGCCGTTGGCGAAGGCGGACCGTCGGGGGGCTGGCTGGAACGGATCGTCGTCGGCGACCTCGGCTTCCGGAGCAAGGCCGTGCTCACCCGCTATCCGGAGGGGATCATGCTGCAACGCACCGGCGCGACGCCCATCTGGATCCCCGACGAATCGATCACCGCCATCCGGGCCGAACGCGGGATCGCAGGCAAGGCGCTGACCCACGACGGGATTCTGGCCATTCGCTGGAAGCTGCCGTCGGGCACCGAGATCGACACCGGGTTTCGCGGCGACGACCGCAGACAACTGGCCAACTGGCTTGAGGAGGACGCGGCGTGACGGGCAGCGACAAGCGGAACGGAGCGCGCGTGGACCGAACGGCACTGCTGGTGCTCGAGGACGGGCGCGTGTTCAAGGGCACGACGTTCGGCGCGATCGGGCAGACGCTGGGCGAGGCGGTGTTCTCCACCGGCATGTCGGGGTATCAGGAGACGCTGACCGATCCCAGCTATCACGGTCAGATCGTGGTGGCCACGGCGCCGCAGATCGGCAACACCGGCTGGAATCACGAGGACGCCGAGAGTCGGGACGACAAGATCTGGGTGGCCGGCTACGCGGTACGCGACCCTTCGCCGCGGGCGTCCAACTGGCGGGCCACCGGGACGCTGGACGACGAACTCGTCCGTCAGGGCGTGGTCGGCATCGCAGGCATCGACACCCGGGCGATCGTGCGGCACCTGCGGTCCGGCGGCTCCATGAAGGCCGGGGTGTTCTCCGGACCCGCGCTGGCCGACGTCGACGAATTGGTGGGCCGGGTACGCAGCCAGCCGTCGATGCTGGGGGCCGACCTGGCCGGAGCCGTCAGCACGGACGCCACTTACGTCGTGGAACCGGTAGGAGCGCAACGTTTCACCGTCGCCGCACTCGACCTGGGCATCAAGACCAACACGCCGCGCAACTTCGCCAACCGCGGCATCCGCACCCACGTGCTGCCGTCGTCGGCGACCTTCGCGCAGCTCGCCGAGTTGCGGCCCGACGGAGTGTTCCTGTCGAACGGGCCGGGTGACCCCGCGACCGCCGATCACGTCGTCGCCGTCACCCGCGAGGTGTTGGGCGCAGGAATCCCGTTGTTCGGCATCTGCTTTGGGAACCAGCTGCTCGGACGTGCGCTGGGCCGGTCCACCTACAAGATGGTGTTCGGCCATCGCGGCATCAACGTGCCCGTAATCGACCATGCGACGGGCCGCGTCGCGATCACAGCGCAGAATCACGGGTTCGCGCTGGAGGGCGAGGCAGGCGAGGAGTTCGACACCCCGTTCGGCCGAGCGGTCGTCAGCCACACCTGCGCCAACGACGGTGTCGTCGAGGGCATCAAACTCGTTGACGGGCAGGCGTTCTCAGTGCAGTACCACCCCGAGGCGGCGGCGGGACCGCACGATGCCGAGTACCTGTTCGACCAGTTCGTCGACCTGATGGCAGGAGACAAGTGACCACCTTTGCCGCGAGCGTGCGCGAAGTCGGATCCTCATACGGCGTGTCGGCCGCAGACACGCACGCTCGCGAACAAGAGTGCCGGAGGCACGGATAATGCCGCGTCGTACCGACCTCAACCACATCCTGGTCATCGGCTCGGGGCCGATCGTCATCGGACAGGCCTGCGAGTTCGACTACTCGGGCACGCAGGCGTGCCGGGTGTTGCGGGCCGAAGGGCTCCAGGTCAGCCTCATCAACTCGAATCCGGCGACGATCATGACGGACCCGGAGTATGCCGACAACACCTACGTCGAGCCGATCACCCCGGAGTTCGTCGAGAAGGTCCTCGCCCAGCAGGCGGAGCGCGGCAACAAGATCGACGCCGTACTCGCGACCCTCGGCGGGCAGACCGCGCTGAACACCGCGGTCGGCCTGCACGACCGGGGCATCCTGGAGAAGTACGACGTCGAGCTGATCGGCGCCGACTTCGAGGCCATCCAGCGCGGCGAGGACCGCCAGCGCTTCAAGGACATCGTCGCCAAGGTCGGCGGCGAGTCGGCGAAGTCGCGGGTGTGCTTCACCATGGACGAGGTCCGCGAGACCGTCGCCGAACTCGGACTGCCGGTCGTCGTGCGGCCCTCCTTCACGATGGGCGGCCTCGGCTCGGGCATGGCGTACTCCGCGGACGACGTCGACCGCATGGCGGGCGACGGGCTCGCCGCGTCGCCGAGTGCGAATGTGCTGATCGAGGAATCCATTTACGGCTGGAAGGAATTCGAGCTCGAGCTCATGCGCGACGGCAAGGACAACGTCGTCGTCGTGTGTTCGATCGAGAACTTCGACCCGATGGGCGTGCACACCGGCGACTCGGTGACCGTCGCACCCGCGATGACGCTCACCGACCGTGAGTACCAGAAGATGCGGGATCTCGGGATTGCGATTCTGCGCGAGGTCGGCGTGGACACCGGCGGCTGCAACATCCAGTTCGCCGTCGACCCGCGCGACGGACGGCTCATCGTCATCGAGATGAATCCGCGGGTGTCGCGGTCGAGCGCGCTGGCCTCGAAGGCGACCGGGTTCCCGATCGCGAAGATCGCCGCGAAGTTGGCCATCGGCTACACGCTCGACGAGATCATCAACGACATCACCAAGGAGACGCCTGCCTGCTTCGAGCCGACACTCGACTATGTCGTGGTCAAGGCGCCGCGGTTCGCGTTCGAGAAGTTTCCCGGCGCCGACCCCACGCTGACCACCACCATGAAGTCGGTGGGCGAGGCGATGTCCTTGGGCCGCAACTTCATCGAGGCCCTCGGCAAGGTGATGCGGTCCTTGGAGACGGGGCGCGCCGGATTCTGGACGGGCGCTGATCCCGACGTGACGGTCGACGACCTGCTCACGCGGTTGAAGACACCGACGGACGGCCGGCTGTACGACATCGAGCTGGCCCTGCGGCTCGGCGCCAGCGTCGACGACGTGGCGGCGGCGTCGGGCGTCGATCCCTGGTTCGTCGAGCAGATCGCCGGCCTGGTGACGCTGCGGGCCGACCTGTTCGACGCGCCCGTGCTCGACGAGGAGTTGTTGCGGCGCGCGAAGAACAGCGGGTTGTCGGACCGCCAGATCGCGGCGCTACGACCGGAACTGGCAGGCGAGGTCGGCGTGCGGTCGTTGCGGCAGCGGCTGCACATCCATCCGGTCTACAAGACCGTCGACACCTGTGCAGCGGAGTTCGAGGCGAAGACGCCGTACCACTACAGCAGCTACGAACTCGACCCCGCGGCCGAGACCGAGGTCGCACCGCAGACGGAGCGCCCCAAGGTGTTGATCCTTGGGTCCGGGCCCAACCGCATCGGGCAGGGCATCGAATTCGACTACAGCTGTGTGCACGCCGCGACGACGCTGACCGAGGCGGGCTTCGAGACGGTCATGGTGAACTGCAATCCCGAGACGGTGTCGACGGACTACGACACCGCCGACCGGTTGTACTTCGAGCCGCTGACGTTGGAGGACGTGCTCGAGGTCTACCACGCCGAATCGGCTTCGGGCGTAGGCGGTCCCGGCGTGGTCGGCGTCATCGTGCAGCTGGGCGGCCAGACTCCGCTCGGCCTCGCCCAGCGACTGGCCGACGAGGGCGTGCCGATCGTGGGCACCAGCCCCAAGGCGATCGACCTCGCCGAGGACCGCGGCGAGTTCGGCGAGGTGCTCAACCGCGCCGGACTGCCTGCGCCACGGTTCGGCATGGCGACCAGCTTCGACCAGGCCCGGCGCATCGCCGCCGACATCGGGTACCCCGTCCTGGTGCGGCCCTCGTACGTGCTCGGCGGCCGGGGCATGGAGATCGTCTACGACGAGGAGACCCTCGAGGGATACATCACCAGGGCCACCGAGCTCTCCCCGGAGCATCCGGTGCTCGTCGACCGGTTCCTCGAGGACGCCATCGAGATCGACGTCGATGCGCTTTGTGACGGCGCCGAGGTGTACATCGGCGGGGTGATGGAGCACATCGAGGAGGCGGGCATCCACTCCGGCGACTCGGCCTGCGCGCTGCCACCGGTCACGTTGGGTCGCCAGGACATCGAGTCGGTGCGGCACGCCACGGAGGCGATCGCACACGGCATCGGCGTGGTCGGCCTGCTCAACGTTCAGTACGCGCTGAAGGACGACGTGCTCTACGTGCTGGAGGCCAATCCGCGGGCGAGCCGCACCGTGCCGTTCGTGTCGAAGGCCACTGCGGTGCCACTGGCCAAGGCGTGTGCGCGAATCATGCTGGGCGCCACGATCGCCCAGCTGCGCGAGGAGGGCGTGCTCGTCGCCACCGGAGACGGGGCGAGCGTCGCACCGAACGCACCCATCGCGGTGAAGGAGGCCGTGTTGCCGTTCCACCGGTTCCGCAAGGCGGACGGCTCGCAGGTCGATTCGCTGCTCGGTCCGGAGATGAAGTCGACGGGTGAGGTGATGGGCATCGACCGTGACTTCGGCACCGCGTTCGCCAAGAGCCAGACGGCGGCCTACGGATCCTTGCCGTCCCAGGGCACGGTGTTCGTGTCGGTGGCCAACCGGGACAAGCGTTCCCTGGTGTTCCCGGTCAAGCGGCTCGCCGATCTGGGCTTTCGCGTGCTCGCGACCGAGGGCACCGCGGAGATGCTGCGCCGCAACGGCATTCCGTGTGACGAGGTGCGCAAGCACTTCGAGGCGCCGAGCGCCGACCGGCCCGCGCTGTCCGCCGTCGACGCGATCCGCGCCGGGGAGGTGGACATGGTGATCAACACTCCGTACGGCAACTCCGGTCCACGGATCGACGGCTACGAGATCCGGTCGGCCGCCGTGGCGATGAACATCCCCTGCGTCACGACGGTGCAGGGCGCATCCGCCGCGGTGCAGGGCATCGAGGCAGGCATCCGCGGCGACATCGGGGTGCGCTCGCTGCAGGAGCTGCACAGTCAGCTCGGCGCGACGCAGTGACGGGCTTCGGGGCGCGGTTGGCCGAGGCGATGTCGGCGCGGGGGCCGCTGTGTCTCGGCATCGATCCGCATCCCGAGTTGTTGACCGCGTGGGGCCTGCCGGTCGACGCCGACGGCCTGGCGGCCTTCTGCGATGTCTGCGTGGAGGCCTATGCGGGCTTCGCGGTGGTCAAGCCGCAGGTCGCATTCTTCGAGACCTACGGTGCCGCAGGCTACTCGGTGCTGGAGCACACCATCGCGGCGTTACGGGAGTCGGGCGTACTGGTGCTGGCCGACGCCAAGCGCGGTGACATCGGTACCACGATGGCGGCATACGCGGCCGCCTGGGCCGGCGATTCGCCGTTGGCGTCCGATGCGGTCACCGCTTCGCCCTACCTGGGCTTCGGGTCGCTGCGACCTCTGCTCGACACCGCCGCACGGCACGGCCGCGGCGTCTTCGTGCTCGCCGCGACGTCGAACCCGGAGGGCGCGAGCGTCCAGCTGGCCACCGTGGACGGCCGATCCGTCGCCCAGTCTGTCGTCGATGCCGTGGCGTCCGAAAACCGCTCCAGTGGTGCGGGTTCCATCGGCGTCGTCGTCGGTGCGACGCTGCCTGTTGTGCCAGACCTCAGCGCGCTGGGTGGCCCGGTGCTCATCCCGGGGGTCGGAGCGCAGGGTGGTAGGCCCGATGCGCTGAAGGGGCTCGGGGGAGCGGCCGACGGGATGTTGTTGCCTGCCGTTTCGCGCGAGGTGCTGCGCGCCGGTCCGGACGCCGCAGCGGTCCGCGCGGCGGGGGAGCGGATGCGCGACGCCGTGGCCTATCTGGCCGGATAGAAACTGAAACGGCGGGCCACCGGGAAGGTGACCCGCCGACGGGATGGGTTGCCTTACAGCGGAATCCACATCCCAAGGAACCAGAAGCCCCAGCCGGCGCCGTTGCCCGCGGGCAACGGGGGCGTCGCATCAGCACGATCGCGCGGCGCAGCTTACTGAGGCCAGCAACCGCGACGACGATTCTTCCGGTGACCGCACCGTGGTCGCGGGTGACGTAGACCGCTCGCTGCAAGGGGGTGTCGGCGTCCGCGCGTGCGAACACGTAGTCGCCGTCGATGGACCGAGGTACCCGGATGAAGTCGTTCCAAGCGGGTCAGGTGCGCGCCGTCATGACGATGTCCTCGGTCGACCCGTCCCATGCGACAAGCGCTCGTTCGGTGGCGATGGACGCTCCGGAGCGGTCGGGGACATACGCCCCACACCGCCGGGCGGGCGCCGACAGGCCGAGCATCTTGCGGAGCCGACGAGCGCCAACACGGCCAGGCCCAACGACCCAGGCGGCCACGTCGGGACCCTCTCGCCGTGGCCGTCTCCTGGAAGCGCCGAAGGGGCTATGCCACCTGCCGGTCAACGCAGGGCCGACCAACGTGGCGGACGGCCTCGGGGGCCGCCCGCCATGGCTGTCGTACAGGGGCCAGATGCCGAAGAACCAGAAGCCTCAATCGTTGAAGTCCGGGTCGGAAGACCGGAGTCACCTAGGTGTCGTTGTCGTTGAACGGCTGGTGGTCGTAGCTGCCCTGGTCGATGCCGCGCCATCCGAGGTCCGGCGGCGGTGGCAGCGACGCCCACCCCGCGGTCAGCGTGGCGACTCCGACGTCAGCACGCTCGCGGAGGCGCAGGTCAGGGGCTTGAGCTCCATTGCCATCATTTCCTTATGACCGCCGAACGGAAGCAGTGATCAACCCGACTTTCGCACGCTATGGAGCCAAGCTGTGTGCGAGCTTTTTCGTGGTTGTGAGTGGCCCACAGGTTGCTGAAGTGACGCACGTAACTCATGTGACGCACGTGACGATGGGAGCGGCCGAACTGGCTGCGCCGACACGCCCGACACGCCGTGACCAGCAGAAATTTCTAATTCTTCGAGGCGGCGCGCTCGGTCGTCGGCAGCGGCTGGGCCACGGCCCGCGCGGGTGCGACGGAAGGCCACGGCCAAAACCCTTGATACGCAGCCACATCGGCGGTCCGAGGCTCGATTCGGGCGGCGTCGAGTGCGGAATCGAGGGCTGCGGCGTGCCCTCGACCGTGCACTACACGCTGGGATTTCGGCACGACAACCAGGGGGTGGGGTTAGCTTTCGTCAGCCAGCGTGGGTACGGTCGTCGTCGCTGGCTGGTTCTCTGCCAGTCAAGACACAAGACAAGATGACGGCGATGAGACGGAGGAACCCGTGGCCCTTCCCCAGTTGACCGACGAACAGCGCGCGGCAGCGTTGGAGAAGGCTGCTGCCGCACGTCGAGCACGTGCTGAGCTAAAGGATCGGCTCAAGCGCGGCGGCACCAACCTTCAGCAGGTGCTCAAGGACGCCGAGAGCGACGAAGTTCTCGGCAAGATGAAGGTTTCCGCGCTCCTGGAAGCCCTGCCGAAGGTCGGCAAGGTCAAGGCGCAGGAAATCATGACCGAGTTGGAGATCGCCCCCACCCGCCGCCTGCGCGGGCTCGGTGATCGTCAGCGCAAGGCCCTGCTGCTGAAGTTCGACTTCACCACCGACTAGTGAACGCCGGCCGAGGGGCCGGACAGTGAGCGCTGGGGCGAAGAGCAGAGTCTCGCAATGAGCCGCGTCGTGGTGCTGTCCGGTCCCTCTGCCGTCGGTAAGTCGACCGTGGTGCGTTGTCTCCGCGAGCGGGTTCCCGACCTGTATTTCAGCGTCTCCGCCACCACCAGGGTGCCCCGACCTGGCGAGGTGGACGGCGTCGACTACGCGTTCGTGTCCACCGAGCGGTTCCAGCAGTTGATCGACGACGGCGAACTGCTCGAGTGGGCCGAAATACACGGTGGCCTGCACCGATCCGGTACCCCCACCGCGCCCGTGCGCGACGCGGCCCGACTCGGACGCCCGGTGCTCATCGAAGTCGACCTGGCCGGCGCGCGGGCCGTCAAACGGGCCATGCCCGAGGCCCTGACCGTCTTCCTGGCCCCGCCAAATTGGGCGGCGTTGGAGAGCCGACTGGCAGGTCGCGGGACCGAGAGCGCGGAGGTGATGGCCCGCCGACTGGCCACCGCGAAGGCGGAATTGGCCGCTCAAGACACCTTCGACACGGTGGTCGTCAATAGCCAATTGGAATCTGCCTGCTCAGAATTGGTATCCTTGCTGGTGGGCCGTTGACCGTTGCTGGACCTCGACGTGGTGCGACCCAGCCCGACAGCACTATTTCACTCAAGCAAAAACGCCAGGAGATTCCTTCGTGAGCACCCCTGTCGAGAGCACTGACTCCGACGCCGCCACCGCATACGACACCCCGCTGGGCATCACCAACCCGCCCATCGACGAGCTGCTTGACCGCGCGTCGAGCAAGTATGCGCTGGTCATCTATGCCGCGAAGCGTGCGCGTCAGATCAACGACTACTACAACCAGCTCGGCGACGGCATCCTTGAGTACGTCGGCCCCATGGTCGAGCCGGGCCTGCAGGAGAAGCCGCTATCGATCGCGATGCTCGAGATTCACGGCGACCTTCTCGAGCACACCGAGGGTGGCGAGGGCTAGCCGCTCCCCGCGGGCCGCTTCGATGAGCCTCTCGGGCGAAGAGCAGACATGACCGAGCGCAAGCGCGTCGTCGTTGGCGTCGCAGGCGGCATCGCGGCCTACAAGGCGTGCACGGTCATCCGTCAGCTCGCCGAAGCGGGTCACTCCGTCCGCGTCGTCCCCACGGAATCAGCCCTTAAGTTCGTCGGGGCCGCGACGTTCGAGGCGCTGTCCGGTCAGCCCGTGCGCACCGGCGTCTTCTCAGACGTCGACGAAGTGCCGCACGTGCGGATCGGCCAGGAGGCCGACCTCGTCGTCATCGCACCCGCAACGGCCGACCTGTTGGCGCGCGCCGTGGCGGGGCGTGCAGACGACCTGCTGACGGCTACGCTGCTGACCGCTCGATGTCCGGTGATGTTCGCGCCCGCCATGCACACCGAGATGTGGTTCCACCCGGCCACCGTCGCGAACGTGGCCACGCTGCGGCGCCGTGGCGCGATCGTGCTGGAACCGGCGTCCGGACGGCTCACCGGCGCCGACACGGGCGCAGGCCGGCTCCCCGAGGCCGAAGAGATCACCACGCTCGCTCACCTGCTGCTTGATCGCGGCGATGCGCTGCCGCACGACCTGGCCGGCGTGAAGGTGCTCGTCACCGCGGGTGGCACGCGCGAACCCATCGACCCGGTGCGCTTCATCGGTAACCGCAGCTCGGGCAAACAGGGTTACGCGATGGCCCGCGTCGCCG
>Ga0105248_10006141_pt1 | contig 13173 bp, 10 predicted proteins | sample KBSS34metaG_FD_81524 | JGI IMG/M metagenome (GOLD analysis project Ga0105248, IMG submission 81524) | Switchgrass rhizosphere microbial communities from Kellogg Biological Station, Michigan, USA - KBS S3-4 metaG | ecosystem: Host-associated > Plants > Roots > Rhizosphere > Soil | place... | reverse complement strand
TTCGTCCTTGCGGGCCTTGCCTTCAAGGCGAGCGCAGTCCCGTTCCACATGTGGACCCCGGACGTCTACGAAGGCGCCCCGACACCGGTCACCGCATTTTTCGCTTCTGCGCCGAAGGCCGCCGCAGTTCTGCTTGCGACGCGGTTCTGCCTCGAAGGCCTCGGGCCGGCAGTCGACGCCTGGCGGCAGATCGTGATCTTCGCCTCCCTGGCGTCGATCTTCCTCGGCGCGGTTGCGGCTTATGGCCAGACCAACATCAAGCGGCTGCTCGCTTATTCCTCGATCAACAATGTCGGCTTCGCAATGATCGGCCTCGCCGCGGCGGGCCCGCGGGGAGCGTCCTCGGTGCTCTTCTACATGGCGGTGTACATCGTGATGACGCTGGGCGCGTTCCTGTGCGTCATGTGGATGCGCGATCCCGAGGGCCGCCCGGTGGAAGAAATCGCCAGCCTGTCGGGGCTGGCTCAAACGCGGCCCGGATTTGCAGCGGCGATCGCGATCTTCATGTTCAGCCTGGCGGGAATCCCGCCGCTGTTCGGCTTCTGGCCCAAACTGGTGGTGTTCAAGGCCGCCGTGGCAAGCGGCTATGTCGCGCTCGCTGTCGCCGGAATCGTCGGCACGGTGGTCGGCGCCTATTATTATCTGAAGATCATCAAGGTCATGTACATGGACGAGCCGGCTGCCCCGTACGGCCGGCCGCGTGAGCCGGTCCAAGGCCTGCTGATCCTCCTCGCGGCGATCGCCGTATCGCCTCTCGGCTATTTGCTTATCGGCCCCTTGGGCGCGCTCACCGACAAAGCCGCGGGATCATTGTTCTGACCCGTATCCGGATCGTCGAGCGGACCGGTTCGACCAACGCCGACATGATGGCCGACCGAAATGCAGTCGAAGGCGACTGGCTGGTAGCGCTCGAACAGGAAGAGGGCAGGGGAAGGCAGGGCCGGACCTGGGTCTCCGCGGCGGGGAATTTCTTCGGCAGCACGCTCGTCAGGCTCCAGCCCGGTGACCCGCCGGCCCAGACGCTTTCGCTTGCCGCGGGCCTGGCGCTGGTCGAGGCCATCGATGTCGCTGCTTCCGGCCTGGCGCCGATGCTGAAATGGCCCAATGACGTGATCGTGCATGGGAAGAAGCTCGCGGGCGTCCTGCTCGAGCGCAGCGGGGATCGCGTTGCCGTGGGCTTCGGAGTCAATCTCGCAAATGCGCCGCAGCTGGCCGACCGGCAGGCTTCATCGCTTGGCGGCGCCATACTGCCGCAAGCCTTTGCGCCCTTGCTTGCGACAAGCTTTGCGCGACTGCTCGACCTTTGGCGGCAAAGCGAGCCGGCCATGCTTGCACAGGCCTGGCTCGCGCGCGCCCATCCGATTGGAACCAGCATCACGGTCCATTCGAGCGCCAACGAATTGATATCGGGCCGCTTCGACGGCATCGAGCCAGACGGAGCCTTGAGGCTTCGAAGCGAAGGCGGGACGATCGAGCTCGTCCATGCCGGAGACGTCGAGCTCTAGAAGTCGCTCTTTCCGAACCGCCCCATGCCCTGATTGATGCCCGGCGGATCAAGGGTCGTGAGGTCGAGCTCAACCGGTTCGCCGATCCAGTGAGCCAATGACGTATGATCGGCGAGATCATCCTCTGTCAGGGGATGAACCAATGTTCGCAATCCGGAAGCTTCGATCACGGGCAGCACTCGATCCAGAGACCGCTTGAGGAAATGCACTTCGAACTGCGGAACCGGATGGGGTCCGGCCTTGCCTTCGGTCATCCGGCCGACAAACAAGATGCATGGCTCCGTATCGGCCCCGGCCAGAAGAGTGAGCTCGTCGCGAAGTGCTTCGGCGCTGTCGTTCTGATCCGCAGTGAAATAGATGTGCGCATGATAAGGCGCGTCGTCGGCAAAGATCGTGTCGGACATGAATCGGCCTTACGTCCATTGCCGTAAGTTGTGAACGGCAGTCGACGCAGCTAGGGCGCGGCCATGATCCTTGCGATTGATGTCGGCAATACGAATCTGGTCTTTGCGCTTGTCGATGACGGCGTGATCAAGGCGCGCTGGCGCATCGCGACGGATCCGCGCCGAACCGCCGACCAATATTCGGTTTGGCTCCATCAGCTGCTGGAGCTTGAAGGTTTCGCGAGGGACGATGTCGACGGAGTGATCATCGGCACGGTCGTTCCGCGCGCGCTTCACAATCTCGAGGTCCTTTCGGAGAAATACTTCAAGAAGACACCTGTAATCGCGGGGCAAGGGGCTGCCGCCTGGCCGCTTCAGCTCGACGTGGATGAGCCGCAGAACGTGGGGGCCGATCGCGCGCTCAATGTCATCGCAGCCCATGCCAAATATCCCGGCGAGCTTGTGGTCATCGACTTCGGCACCGCGACGACCTTCGATGTGGTGAGCGCGACCGGGGCCTATACCGGCGGGATCATCGCGCCCGGCATAAACCTTTCTCTCGACGCGCTCGTCAGCGCCGCCGCCAAGCTTCCGAGAATTGCAATCGAAGCCCCCGAGAGCGACAGCGTCATCGGCCGCACGACCGGAACCCAGATGATCATCGGCATTTACTGGGGATATGTCGCGATGATCGAGGGTCTTACCGAGCGGATCAAACGGGAGCTTGGCCGGCCCGCCAAGGTGGTCGCGACCGGCGGGCTCGCCGCGCTTTTCGACAAGCACACAAACGTCTTTGACGCGATTGAACCCGACCTTACCATCCAGGGGTTGAGCCTTTTGTACGACATCGCGACGCGCGGCTCGAAATGATTCCTGGAGAAGAACTGCTGTTCGTGGCCCTCGGCGGCTCGGGCGAGATTGGCATGAACGTCAATCTCTATGGTTGCCGCGGCCAATGGATCATGGTCGACCTTGGCCTGACCTTTGCCGATCCCAGCTATCCCGGCGTCGAGCTGATCCTGCCCGACCTGGAATTCATCGAGAACCAGCAGGAGCGCCTTGCCGGGATCGTGCTGACCCACGGGCACGAGGATCACATCGGCGCACTGCCTTATCTTGCCGAGGAGCTGAAGAGCCCTCTCTACGCGACGCCCTTCACCGCGGGCCTCATCGCCGGAAAGCTCGAAGAGGAGGGCCTTACGGGCCAGGTGAAGCTCAACATTGTCGAACGCGGGGGAAGCATCGAGCTTGGCCCATTCCGCGTCAGCTTTGTCGCCCTGTCGCACTCCATCCCGGAGGGCAATGGAGTGCTGATCGAAACGCCGTTCGGAAACATCTTCCACACCGGGGATTGGAAGATCGACGAAACGCCGGTCATCGGCGAAGCGCCGAGCCCGGATACGCTGCGCGCCATCGGCGACGAAGGAGTCCTCGCACTCGTTTGCGATTCCACGAACGTATTTCAGGACCAGCCGTCGGGGTCGGAGGAAAGCGTTCATGCGGGCCTTCTGGCAAAGGTCGCCGAGGCAAAGGGGCGGGTGCTCGTCACGACCTTTGCGTCGAATGCCGCGCGGCTTCAGACCATCGGACGCGTCGGTCTGGAAACCGGGCGGAAGGTCTGCATTGCAGGCAGGTCGCTGGAGCGCATACTGCGCGTCGCGCAGGCGACCGGCTATTTGAAAGACTTCCCGCCTCCGATCAGCTTCGACGAGGCCATGCGCCTTCCGCGAAGCGAAGTGCTGATCATTGCCACGGGCGGGCAGGGCGAACCTCGCGCCGCACTCGGCCGGATCGCCGGCGGCACGCACGATTTGAAGATCACTGAGGGCGACACGGTCATTTTCTCGTCTCGGATCATTCCGGGCAATGAAATCGCGATCGGGCGGATCATGAACCAGCTGTCGGACCTCGGGGTGCTGATCGTCACCGAACGGCAGGCGCATGTCCACGTTTCCGGCCATCCGGGGCGGCCCGAACTGATCGAGATGTACAATTGGGTGCGGCCAAAGATCGTGGTCCCCGTGCACGGAGAAGCCCGGCACATGGCGGAGCAAGCGCGGCTTGCGCTCGGTCACGGCGTTCCGAACGCGGTCGTGCAGAACAATGGCGATGTCATCCGACTGGCGCCCGGTGAACCGAAGAAGATCGACGAGGTCCGCGTTGGTCGGCTCGTGCTCGACGGAGACGTAATCCTCCCGGCAGACGGTACAACGGTGAATGAGCGCCGCCGGATCGGTTACGGCGGGCTGATCACGGTCGCGCTCCCGGTTGGAGACGACGGAAAACTTGCCGGGACACCGTTCATCCGTCCGTTCGGCGTACCGGTCGAAGAAGATCGCGACGATTTCATCGCCGACGCTACCGATGCAGCGACGCGCGCTTACAGCCCAGGCCTGGACGAGGAAAAGGTTCGGGAGTCTGTCCGGCTGGCGGTGCGCCGATGCGCAACCCTGTGGACGGGGAAGAAGCCGCTCGTCGAAGTCATGATGCTGCAGGTTGCGTGACCTCGCATGACATTTTCGTCGATCGTTGCGATCTATTTCCTCTTTTTCGCGTTCAGCGCCTTTCTGCTTCTTCCATTCGGAGTGAAGACGGACGAGGAAGCCGGGACTTCAAAGATCCCGGGCCAAGCCGAAAGCGCGCCGCACCGCTTCGACCTGAAACGACACCTGCTGAAAGCTGCGATCCTCGGCGCGGTCATGTTTGCGATCTATTATGCGAACTGGACGTACGGCTGGATCACGCCGGACGACCTCGACTTCTACCACCCGCGCTGATTGGGCTCTTTTTGGGAGTCTAACGTAGCTTGTCGATCGCGTGGGACAGGGCCGCATATAGCTTGCCCATGTCAGAAGACATGAGCGTCACTGCGATCGTTCCGCCATCGCGCTCTGCGAGCACTCGACGAAGCATGGCCTCGAAGTCCGAGACGTAGCGATTGAGCGAGCGCTGGAACTCGAGGTCGGTTTCGTAGTGCGCGCGGATCGCCTTCGTTTCGCTCCCGTCGAGCAGTCGAACGGCACGGCTGGTGAACACTCCGCGATTACCCTTGAGATAGGCGCCCCAGGCCCGGTCGTCGATTTCGTCGGACAGGATCTTGCCGACGTCGATCGAAGCCGAATGCATTGAATCGATCAGCAGGGCAACGCGCTTGGCGAATACTTCGCTGTCCTTTTCGCGCTGTTCCTTGCTGGTTTGCTCGATATGAGCCTCGAGCGCCGAAGCGGTCTGGCCGAGTGTGATCATCTGGTGCGTCAGCCGGTCGGACGCAGCCCGTGCAGAATCGACCGCGCGGGCCGCGACATTCTCGACGTCCCGGAGCCGGTCCTCGACTTGTTCGCGGATGACGCGTTCGAGCGCTTTTGCAGTCTCTTCGGACAAGTTGCCGGCGGTTTCCGGGATGACCGCCTTGATCGCTTCGCGAGCACGGTCCGCAGCATGCGATGCCGCTTCCTTGACCTGCACCAGCGACGCCACGAGCGCCGGACCGGTCTCGGCACTTAGGTTGGTCGCCTCGCGCTCCACTTGCGCAAGGGTTGAGGCCAGTTCGGCGAGCTTCGACTGAGCGCCTTCGACACCGCCGTCGACGCTGGCGACGAGTGCGCTGAAGCGCTCGTGCTGCTGGGCGATGTCGGCACAGGTGGCAGCCATCCGCTCGCCTGCCTCGATCGTCGCATCGCGGAGCCAGCTGATCTCCGGCTTGGCCGCAGTTGCAGTCTCGACGAGGCGGTCGGCACCGCCTTGTGCTTCGCCGATCGCGCTTCCGACGCCCTCTCGGACTTCGCTGGCTAGTCGCTCGATGCTCTCGCGGAGGGTTGTCGTCCGCTCCGCAAGCGATCCGATCGCATTGTCCTGAGTGCTCGCCTGCGCCGCAAGCGTGTCGAGCTCGGTCCGCGCGCGAGTCAGCGATTCGAGGAACCGGTTCGCGCGCTCGTCGCCGTTCGCGGAAAGCTCGGTGAAGCGCTGGTCGATCAGCGCGAGCCCACGATCGATCTCCGCGATCATGCGCTGCGACGCCCGATCCTGTTCTGCGACCCTGTTCGTCAGTCCGTCGAGCGAGCTGGTTGCATGGTCGATGTTGGCGGCAAGCGATTCGGCTGCGTCGGCGCCTGCTTTCCCAATGCCCGATGAAGCCTGTGCGACCAGGGCCGAAACGGCGGCCGCCTGCACGTCGATTCCCGATCGGATCTGCTCGAGCGTCGTCGACGTCCGATCGAGGAGCGCGTCCAGTGTTCCTGAATAGATCGATTCGGCTTCGCCCACCCGCGTCGTGGCGGCAGAGCTTGCAGCATCGATTTCCGCAAGCCGTGCTCCGAGGCGAGCGGTGGCTTCGGAGATGAGATGCTCGGCGCTTTGGGTGCGCTCCGCGAGGTCGCTGACCTGTTGTCCAAGGCTTGCCGCCTTGCCGGCCGATTCGTTGCCGACCGTCCTTATCTGTTCGGCAACGGCGCGCGCGGTCTGCTCGGCGCGCGGCAGATCGTCGAGCAGTACGGCAATGTCGTTCCGCGCGGCTTCGGCGGCCCGGTCCAATGCTTCGCCATGCTGTTTCAGCTTCTCGCTGCTGCTGTCGAACTCGCGGGTGATTCCGCCAATCTTGCCGGTTGCTTCGTCGCCAAGCTTCATCAGGTGCTGCGAGATCATCGTCAGCTCGGAGCGACTGTCCAGGATTCGCTGGGAAAGCACCTCGAGCAAAGCTTCGAGGCTCTGCGCTTCGGTGCGCATCGTGACCACCGATCGCGTGAAACGTTCGGCTTCCTTTCGCCGAGTGCGGCCGAACATCAGCCAGGTCAGGCCCATCAGCGCCAGCGGGCCTGCGGCAACCGCGATCCACTGGGCGAATTGCGGCGAAGTCAGCGGTTGTCCGGCCAGCGTGCGCCCGGCGGACCATGCCGTGTAGCCGATCCACAGCGCAGCCAGGAGCGCCAGTGCAGTCGCGAGAACCTGTCGTCCACCAGCTCCACGCTCCTCGGCGGTTTGCTGGAGCCATTGCTCCTGGTCGAACGACGACTCGGGGAACTCCGTCCCGGCGGTCGTGAGTTCGAGTGGCTCTGCCGCATCGTCAGCCGGTGGCAAAGGTTCGGCGCGCTGTGGAGTGGGTGTCATTGCAAGAAGCAGTTTACCATCTTTGACGGTGCACGAAAGCGGTTACAGATGGCATAGCAACCATAAGGGGGAGGGTGCTTCACTAAATGGCGATCGGCGCGCTGATCGGAGCCTACCAAGAGGACGATTCGGGCAGTCTTCGAGCCCTGCTTCCGCTCGCGGGCCGCACCCTCATCGAATATCAGGCCAAATGCGCCGCCGCGGCCGGTGCAGCACCGATCGTCGTCATCGTCGAACGCGTGCCGCAAGCCCTGCAGGATGCCTTTGAGCGGCTGCGCCTCGATGGAGTGGGGGTCTTCCCCGTCAGCGACGTCAATGAAGCGGTGACCCGATTCGAGGCTGGTTCGACCATCCTCCTGCTTGGCGATGGAATCGTCTCGTCGGTCGATCTCGTCTCGACTCTTGCCGAGGAAACCGAATCGGCGATCGCAACGGTGCCGGATAATGAACAGCACGAGGGATTTGAGCGGATCGACGCCCAGTCGCGTTGGGCCGGAGTCGCGGTCATCGACGCTCGGCTGCTCGGATCGACCGCGGCCATGCTGGGTGACTGGGACCTGCAATCGACTCTCCTTCGCCGCGCGATCCAGGAGGGCGCCCGGCTGGTCCGGGTTACGGATCACGCGAGCGAGCCATTGCTCGTGCAGAGTGCCGACGAGCTCGCGGATTTTCAGCGGCGCCTTGTGCTGGCCTCGAAGGGAGGCCGAAACGACTGGACGAGCCGCTACCTTCTTCCTCCGATCGAGGATTTCGCGACCGAGCATCTCATGGAGACGCCGGTTTGGCCGTCCTGGCTCATCTGGGGTGCGCTTGCACTCACACTCGTTGGCGCGATCTGCTTCAGTCGTGGATGGCTGGGAGCAGGCCTCGTTCTCCTTCTTCTTTCCATGCCGCTGGACCTGATCGCCGGACGGCTCGCCACGATTCGGCTGACGCCCTTGCCTTCAAGGATGCTGAGCCGCCTCGCCCTGTGGCCTGCGGCGGGCATAGCCTTGCTGTCGATCGGCCTGTGGGAAACCCGGCATGGGACGGGCTGGGGTTCGATGGTTGCAGCGGCAACGGCCTGCGCCTTCGCTGAAGCCGCCCGGATCGAGAAAGCTGCAATGCCGCCGGGAGGCGAGCTATGGCTCTTCTCGCGGCGCAACGCGATCATGCTTGCAATCCCGTTCGCTATTGGGGGCGTCTGGACCGCTTACCTCCTCGCCGCTTTGCTCTACGCGGCACTGTCCTTCTTCATCGTTCAGCGCGTCCGCCATCATCCATCCAGTTGACGCGAAGTTAACTGAAAACGGATAAGCCCGGCTCCATGATGCCGGAAGAATGGCCGATTGCTGCATCTGCAGCGGACGGGAACGCAGCTGCGCGCCTCGCCGGGCGCGGTCGCTTGTCGACGGTCCGGCGAGATTTCTTTCTCGATCCGGCGATGCGCCTGACGGAGCAGGAACGGGCGCTGATGACCGCGATGCTCCATTGTCTGGTGAGCGATGTCGCCGACTCTATTCGCGCTGCCTTGCCCAGTGGCCGCGTCGCAGCGAACGACGAAGGCGATGCTGCCTTGATCGAGTCCCTCACTTCGGCTGGACTCCTCGACGAGCCGGGCCTGATGGCTCTGCTTCTTCGGCGTGCGGACGAAGAACGAATCTCCACGGCTGCGCGGGCTCGTAGCGGCCGTCGCGAAGCGCGCGCACTGCAGGGCCTGGTCAGTTACGATTATGGAGCCGTCGCCGCAGCGGCCATGGCCTTGATCCTGGGAAGAGGCCGCCGCCGCGACAGGTTCGGCCAGTGCCTGCTTTCTTATGACGATCTGTCCGTTGCGAGTGCCGAATCCCTGGTTCATTCAGTCGCTGCCGGCTTGCGCGTTGAGCTCGCCGCCAGTCGCGGACCTGCGATTGCTGACGTGGAGCTCGCGGAAGCATCGGCGAGGGTGCTCGAACGGCACGACGAGGAACGCGGAATCGATTCGCTGACAGCGGCATTGGTCCACTTCCTCGATGAAGCCGGGGGCCTCACAGACGAACTGATCCTGGCTGCCGCTCATGAGGGGGAGATCGGCTTCGTTGCGGAAGTCGTCGCTCGGCGTGCCGGGGTTCCGACGGATTCTGCGATCGACGAGTTGCTCTCGGGCGAGTCGAAGCATGTCATGGCGCTGCTCCGTGCCGCAGGAATGTCTCGCGAACTCAGCGCCGGCCTTCTTGCCGGGATCGGCGACCTCCTCGGGATCGACGATTCGGGTGCCGCAATCGGCATTTTCGATCGCATGAGCGATGCCGAAGCACAGGCGGCTCGGTCGTGGCTCGTCGCGGATGCGGCATATCGCGTCGCGCTCGAACGATTGGGGCAGGGCCGTGGCTAGCGTTCCATCCGAGCCGCGACCCGTTCTGGGCCGACTTGATCGTGCCGGGCGCTTGATTTCGGCCGATCCGGAACTGGAAGCGCTTCAGCGGGAGGCAGGATCGGGTCTCGGCCAGCTTCTGGCGCTGCCGCAGATCGCGGCTGTCGCACAGCTTGCACGTAAGCTTCGAACGGCCGTGACGAGGCCTGCGATTGCCGGGTCGATCGATCACGACATTGAGATTTGGGTCAAAGCGACGCCGGAAAAAGATGAGATCGCGCTTTCCCTCGAAGGCTGGACGGTTCGCTCGCCTGCGGGTCCGCGCCTTGCCTCGATCCTTGGCGGTGCCGAGGCCGAAACCGGCGGAGCGCGCAACGAATGGGCGGCGGATGAGGAGCTTCGGATCATTTCCCTGTCGCCCGATCTCGCGGAGCTTCTCGGCGTGGATCCGGACGAGGTTGCCGGCCAGTCGCTGACCAGGATCGTTCGTCTCGAAGAAGACGATTCAGGTGAGATGCCACTGATCAGCGCCCTTGCGGCCCGCCGCGGCTTTACAGGCCAGCACGCACGAAGCCGAGCCGACGAAGGGCGCGAAATCATCCTGGACGGAGAGGTCGTTACCGCTGCCGATGGTGGTTTCGCCGGATTCCGTGGATCGGTTCAGACCAGCGGACCGGTTAGCTCAGCCTCTCCGACAGGTAGGCGCGCCTTCGATCATGCCCTCGACGAAGTCCTTCGATCACCGCTGGACCGGATCATCGAGAGTGCGGACCGCATCGTCGAGCGTTCCGACGGGCCGCTCAGGAGCGATTATGCGAGCTACGGCAATGATATTGCCGCGGCGGCTCGCCACCTGCTTTCGGTGCTGACTTCGATGAGCGAGGAATCGGTGGCTTCCCATCGATCGATCGACCTCGCGTCCTTGACTGCCGAAGCTGTCGTGATGCTCGAATCGTCGGCCGACGAGCGCGGGGTCTCGGTAGTTCCGGAAGGCGGGGACTCGCTCCCGGCCAACGGTGAGGAACGGGCCGTCATCCAGATCCTCGTGAACCTGATCGGGAATGCGATCCGCTATTCGCCCGAAGGCGGCCGAATTCGCATCGATTTCTCGCGGACTCCGGGGACTGCGTCGGTTTCCGTGAGTGACGAAGGCCCGGGAATTGCCGAAGCCGACCAGCAGCGCATCTTCGAGCGGTTCGAGCGCGCTCATCCGAAAGAAGAGGGAACAGGCCTCGGGCTCGCGATTTCCCGGCGCCTCGCGCGCTCGATGGGAGGCGATGTCAGCCTGGACAGCACGCCAGGCGAAGGTGCGCGCTTCACGCTCACCTTGCCGGCGGCTTAGACCCTAGCGCTTGTCCACCGACACGTAATCGCGCTGCGTCGGCCCAGTATAAAGCTGGCGCGGGCGGCCGATTTTTTGGTCAGGATCGGCGATCATCTCGTTCCACTGGGCGACCCAGCCGACCGTTCGGGCAAGCGCGAAAAGCGCGGTGAACATGTCGGTCGGGAAGCCAATCGCGTTCAGGATCACCCCCGAGTAGAAATCGACGTTGGGATAAAGCTTCTTCTCGATGAAATATTCGTCGTTGAGGGCGATGTGCTCGAGCTCCTTGGCGACGTCGAGCACCGGATCGGAGATATTGAGCTCCTTCAATACCTCGTCGGCGGTCGCCTTCATGACCTTCGCCCTGGGGTCGAAGTTCTTGTAGACTCGGTGACCGAAGCCCATCAGCCGGAACGGATCGTCCTTGTCCTTGGCTCGGGCGATATATTCGGGGATGCGCTCGGGCTTGCCGATTTCGCGAAGCATGTTGAGTGCCGCTTCGTTGGCACCGCCATGCGCCGGCCCCCACAGGCAGGCGATTCCCGCCGCAATGCAGGCGAAGGGATTGGCGCCCGAAGAGCTTGCGAGCCGGACGGTCGACGTCGACGCATTCTGCTCATGGTCAGCGTGAAGGATGAAGATCCGCCGGATCGCATTCTCAATGATCGGGTTCACGTAAAAGGGCTCGGCTGGAACGCCGAACGTCATCCTCATGAAGTTGCCCGTGTAGCTGAGGCTGTTGTCGGGATAGAGGAACGGCTGCCCGATCGAATATTTATAAGCCATCGCCACCAGCGTGGGCATCTTTGCGATCAGCCGGTGCGAGGCGATCATGCGCTGCTCGGGATCGGTGATGTCCGTACTGTCGTGGTAGAAAGAGGACAGCGCACCCACGACACCGCACAGGATCGCCATTGGGTGGGCGTCGCGTCGGAACCCGCGAAAGAAGGTCGCGAGCTGCTCGTGGACCATGGTGTGGCGGCTGATCGTGTAGCTGAACTCATTCAGCTCCTGCTTCTTCGGAAGTTCGCCGTGAAGCAGCAGGTAGGCGACTTCCATGAAGCTCGAATTCTCGGCCAGCTGAGCGATCGGGTAGCCGCGGTGAAGCAAGATTCCCGCCTCGCCGTCGATGTAGGTGATGGCGCTCTTGCAGGCTGCCGTCGAGGTGAAGCCGGGGTCGTAGGTGAACATCCCCGTCTCGCCGTAGAGCTTGCGGATATCAATGACCTCGGGTCCGACCGATCCTTCAAGCAGCATGAACTGGTGGTTGGTACCCTCCACTCCCAGGGTTGCAGTCTTGTCGGTCATTCTTTCGGCTCCATCTGGTCGGCGATGCGGGCGAGGCTTTCCTCACGGCCCAGCAGCACCAGAACATCAAAAATTCCCGGAGAAGTCGTGCGCCCTGTGAGGGCAGCGCGAAGCGGCTGGGCAAGCTTGCCGAGCTTCAGTCCGTTACCCTCCGCGACTTCGCGGATGGCAGCCTCTAACGAGCCTGCATCCCACTCCGCAAGAGCGCTGAGCTTCTGATGCGCCGCTCGCAGCGTCTCGCGAGCCTCGTCCGTCAGCAGTGATGACGCACCTTCGTCCATGTCGAGAGGACGACGATCGAACAGGAATCGGGCTCCGTCAGCCAAATGCTTGACCGTATGCGCCCGAGCCTTGAGCTCGGGCATGGCACGCTTGAGGAGTGCCATTCCCTCGTCGGTTCCGATCCCGAGCAGGGGCGCGGCCAGTTTGACCAGACGCTCGTCGTCACTCTCACGGATATAATGGCCGTTGAGATTCTCGAGCTTCTTGAAGTCGAATCGTGAGGGAGATTTCCCGACCTGCGGCAGGTCGAACCATTCGATCGCCTGGTCGCGGCTGATGATCTCGTCGTCGCCATGGCCCCAGCCGAGCCGAAGCAAATAATTGCCTACGGCTTCGGGAAGGAGCCCGAGCTCGTCACGATAGGCATCGACGCCCATCGCTCCGTGGCGCTTGCTGAGCTTCGCGCCGTCAGGGCCATGGATCAGTGGTACATGGGCATAGGTTGGCTCAGGCCAGCCCATTGCGCGGATGATCGCGATTTGCCGGAAGGCATTGTTGAGATGGTCGTCGCCGCGGATCACGTGGGTTACCCCCATGTCGTGATCGTCCACGACAACGGCAAGCATGTAGGTCGGCGTCCCGTCGGACCTCAGCAGGATGAAATCGTCGATTTCGCTGTTCTGGACCGTGACCCGGCCCTGGACTTCGTCCTCGATTACGGTCTCGCCCTCTCGGGGAGCCTTGAGCCGGATTACGAAGGGCTTGTCGTCCTGGTCGTCGGTGACGTCGCGCCAGGGGCTGTTGATCCGGAAAGGCTTACGCTCGACCTTGGCCTTCTCGCGCTGCTCCGCCAGCTCTTCCTGCGTCATGTAGCAGCGGTAAGCTGCGCCCCGTTCGAGCAGGCGGTGCGCGATCTCCGCGTGCCGTGCCCAGAATTGCGATTGGTAATATTCGTGGCCATCCCAATCGAGGCCGAGCCAGCTCATCCCGTCGAGG
>Ga0105248_10006139_pt1 | contig 13174 bp, 14 predicted proteins | sample KBSS34metaG_FD_81524 | JGI IMG/M metagenome (GOLD analysis project Ga0105248, IMG submission 81524) | Switchgrass rhizosphere microbial communities from Kellogg Biological Station, Michigan, USA - KBS S3-4 metaG | ecosystem: Host-associated > Plants > Roots > Rhizosphere > Soil | place... | reverse complement strand
TGCTCGGCCACGGGCACCTTCCGACGCCATCCCGAGGTGCTGTACCGCGCGCGGCCGCGCATCATCGCCGAGGGTGCCGAGCTCCAGGCCAGGCTGCTGGACCGCGCCGCGGAGTGGCTGAAGCCCGGAGGCACCCTGGTCTATTCGGTCTGCTCGCTCGAGCCGGAGGAGGGCGAGCGGGTCGTCGCGGACTTTCTCAAGCGCCATCCCGATTATCTCCTCGCTGCGCCGCCCGGACTGCCGGCGTTCGTGCCCGATTCTGCCGATGGGTCCGCCCGCATCCTCCCTGGAGTGCTCGAGGCCGAGGGCGGTCTCGACGGCTTCTTCATGGCGCGCCTTGTCCGAGGCGGTTAATCCCGCCTAATCAGCTTTATGCCCATCATCGCGCCCTCCATCCTCTCCGCCGACTTCGCGCGGCTCGGCGAGGAAGTGCGCGCGATCGACGAAGCGGGGGCAGACTGGATCCACATCGACGTGATGGACGGGCATTTCGTGCCCAACCTGACGATCGGTCCCGGCGTGGTGAAGGCCCTTCGCCCGCATACCGCCAAGCCGTTCGACGTCCATCTGATGATCTCGCCGGTCGACAATTTTCTCGACGCCTTCGCGGAGGCCGGGGCGGACATCATCACCGTCCATCCAGAGGCCGGCCCGCACCTTCATCGCACAATCCAGCGGATCAAGGCACTGGGCAAGAAGGTCGGGGTGTCGCTCAACCCGGCGACCCCGGCCAAGATGCTCGACTATGTGATCGATCAGCTCGACCTCGTGCTGGTGATGACGGTCAACCCGGGCTTCGGCGGGCAGAAGTTCATCGCCGGCCAGCTCGCCAAGATCGAGGCGATCGCCAACCGGATCGCGAAGGAAAATCTCGACGTTGTGCTGGAGGTCGATGGAGGCATCGACCCGGCTACCGCGGAGCAGGCGATCGGCGCCGGGGCGACCGCGCTCGTCGCCGGCACTGCGGTCTTTCGGGGCGGCGCGGACTCTTACGCGGCCAACATCAAGGCGCTTCGAGGCAAGGCGTGACCGACGACGGCTCGGCCGCCGAGCGCGCCGTCGTCAGCAGGCTCGCGCGGGGCTCTTTGCTGTCGCGACTTAGGCCGTCGAAGCAGCCGCTGAAGCTCGTCGCCGTCCCGCGCGACCATGTCCGCGGCGAGCGTGCACGCGGCGACGCGCTGCTCGCCGGCCGGTTCATGGTCGGAAGCGAGACCTTGCCGCTAAGGGACTTGGATTTCGCCGCGGTCGGTGCAACCGGCCCGCTCGCCGAGCAGCTCCAGGGCTTCTCATGGTTGCGCGATCTCGCGGCCGCCGCCTCGCGTGAGAAAGGCGCGCGGCTGGCCGAGGCGGTCGTCGGCCGCTGGCTCCTCGCCCACGGCACCCGGGTCGACGAGGCCTGGGCGCCTCACCTGTGGGGCGAGCGAATCCTCTACTGGGCGGCATACGCGCCCTACATCCTCTCTTCCACGGACAGCGGCTACCGCTCGGCCCTGCTCAACACGCTCGCCCGGGGCGCACGCCACGTCGATTCGACCGCCGACAAGGCTGCCGCCGGCCTCGACCGGGTGACCGCCTGGTGCGGCGTGGTTGCCGCCGGCCTGCTGGTGCAGGGCGGGGTGCCGCGGGTCGCCCGCGGCGAAGCGGGCCTCGCGCGCGCCCTCGCCTCCGCGCAATTCGACGACGGCGGGTTGATCAGCCGCTCGCCTTACGAACAAGTCCTGCTGGTCGACCGATTCGGCCTTCTGCGGAGCTGCTATCTCGCGGCCAAGCAGGTCATGCCCGAAGGGATTGAGGCGGCTGCGCAAGCCTCACTGGCCGCGCTGCACGGCATCATGATGGGCGACGGCGCTCTGTCGAGCTGGCAGGGCTGCGGCCCTGGCGAGCCCGCGCGCCTGACAGGCATCATCGACGGCTGCGGACTTCGCGCCCGGCCGCTCAGACTGGCGCGCGGCTGGGGCTATCAGCGCATGTCGGCGCTGGGCACGATCCTGGTTCTCGACGCGGCTCCGCCGCCGCCGCAGAAGATGACCGAACAAGGCTCGGCTTCGACCTTGGCGTTCGAGCTGTCCGACGGGTCGCAACGCCTCGTCGTCAATTGCGGTGGGCCCGGACCCCTTCCGACCGACTTACCCGATCAGTTGGTCGAGGGCCTGCGCACCACCGCCGCGCACAGCACGCTGGTGCTTGCCGACACCAACTCGACCAACATCCTCGCCGACGGGACGCTCGGCAAGGGCGTCGAGGACGTCACCATCGAGCGCAGCGACGACAATGACGCGAGCCGGCTCGAAGCGAGCCACGACGGTTACGTTCGCGCGTTCGGACTGGTCCACAAGCGCAGCCTGATGCTCGGCAATGACGGCAAGGAGCTGCGCGGCGCCGACCAGCTGATCGCAAGGGGCCGCAAGAAGATCCGCGACGCGGCGCCTTATGCCGTTCGCTTCCACCTCGCGCCGGGAGTCGAGCCGACTATCACCGCCGACGGCATGGGTGCGATTCTTCGCTCCAGGGGAGCGCCGCCGTGGAACTTCCGCTGCCGCGGCGGCAATCTCGCGCTCGAGGAAAGCATCTGGATTGACGGCCGCGGCCACCCCCACAACATCATCCAGCTTGTCATCGTGGGCGAAGTTTCGGCATTGGGCGGCGACATCGGCTGGACCTTCCGCCGCGCCAGCTAGACCAGAGGAATTGCATGACCGACCTTGTTCCCGTTCGCCGGGCATTGATCTCGCTTTCGGACAAGACCGGGCTCGAGGATCTTGCCGCCGGGCTTGCCCGGCACGGGGTCGAGATTGTCTCGACCGGCGGCACGGCGGCTAAACTTCGCACTTTTGGCGTCGAACCTCGTGAAATTAGTGAACTTACGGGCTTTCCGGAGATGATGGACGGCCGGGTCAAGACGCTTCACCCCAAGGTCCACGGCGGCCTCCTCGGCGTGCGAGACAATCCCGAGCATGTCGCGGCGATGGAGCAGCACAAGATCGCGCCGATCGACCTCGTCGTGGTCAATCTCTATCCCTTCCTCAGCACGGTAATGAGCGGCGCCGACCGCGACACGGTGATCGAGAATATCGACATCGGCGGCCCGTCGATGGTGCGCTCCGCGGCGAAGAACCACGCACACGTGGCAATCGTCACGGACCCCGCCGATTATGCCGAACTGCTGGCCGAGCTCGACTCGAATGACGGCGCGACCTCGCTCGCCTTGCGCCGCCGCCTTGCCGCCAAGGCCTATGCGCTCACCGCCGAATATGATTCGACCATCGCGCAATGGTTCGCCTTGGCCGACCAGCAGCAGCGCTGGCCGGCCAGCTGGACCTTCGCGTCGACCCTGAAGATGCCGCTCCGCTACGGCGAGAACCCGCATCAGTCGGCCGCGCTCTATCTCCCCGCCGGGCCGGCAGCGCACGGCGTCGCCCAGGCCACCCAGGTCCAGGGCAAGGAGCTCAGTTACAACAATCTCAATGACGCCAATGCGGCGCTCGAACTCGCGGCCGAGTTCCGCGAGGCAGACCCGACGGTGGTCATCGTCAAGCACGCCAACCCGTGCGGAGTCGCGACCCGCGCCAGCCTCGCCGATGCGTGGGCCGAAGCGCTCGCCTGCGACAGCGTGTCGGCCTTCGGCGGGATCGTCGCGACCAACCGCGCGCTCGACGCCGCCACAGCCGAGGCGATCACGCAGATTTTCACCGAGGTGGTGGTCGCGCCCGACGCCGACGAGGAAGCCAAGGCGATCTTCGCCAGGAAGAAGAACCTTCGCCTGTTGCTCACCGGCACCCTGCCCGATCCGGCGCGCGGCGGGACCAGCCTGACGCTGATCGCCGGCGGCTTGCTGGTCCAGGATCGCGACAATGGCTTCGTGCGGCCCGAAGACTTGAAGATCGTGACTAAGCGCCCGCCGTCGGAGCAGGAGCTGCTCGACTGCCTGTTCGCCTGGACCGTTGCCAAGCACGTCAAGTCCAACGCGATCGTCTATGCGAAAGACCGGGTCACGACCGGCGTCGGCGCCGGCCAAATGAACCGTCGCGACAGCGCGCGGATCGCCGCCGCCAAGGCGCGCGAGGCGGCCGAGACGCACGGCTGGCCCGAGCCCCGCACGATCGGCTCGGCAGTGGCCTCCGACGCCTTCTTTCCCTTCGCCGACGGCCTGCTCGCGGCGGTCGAGGCGGGCGCAACCGCGGTCATCCAGCCGGGCGGTTCAATCCGGGACGATGAGGTGATTGCCGCAGCCGACGAAGCCGGGCTGGCGATGGTGTTCACCGGCATGCGGCACTTCAGGCACTAGACGAGATCGTCGCCCACCTGGTCTCGCGCCGCGGCGGCTGCCTCCGCCTCGCGCAGCTCGCGCACCTCGTCCTTCCGCATCGTGAACAGATCGCGATCCTCGGGCGTGAAGCCCTTGGTCCACAGCACCGCGCCGGTCGCGGCAAGGATCGCCGGCAGCCCGATCACGAGCTGAAGCGACTCGGGCAGCAAGTATCGGACCGCGGCGCCGACCGCGATGCCCGCCGCCGCCATCCACGCGAGATCCCAGCGCCAGCCCGAGACTGGAGCTCCTAGCGTCTTCGACAGCAGACGCGACTTGGCGATGGAGGCGAACGCCAGTGCCAGGCACAGGCCGATCGCCGGGCCGGTCGCCTGGTACGCCAGCGGCAGGCCTTCCCTGCGCATGATCAGGATCAGACTGACGGCCAGCACCGCCTCCAGCGCGAGCATGATCAGGCTGATCACCATGTTGCGCGTGCGGGACACGTAGATCAGCGCGGATTCGGCGACGACCGCCGCGGCAGCGATCACTTCCGCCGCAAGCAGGAAGCCGAGCATCGCGGTACCGCCGGTGAATTCCGACCCTACCAACGCCATGACCGCCCGCCCGGGAATTCCGAGGGCCAGCGCGATGCCAAGCTGGGCGGCGATGATCCAGTAAGTCACCTGTCTTATCTGCGCCGCGATCCCGGCGCGGTCGTTGGCCGCGATCTTCCGGACGATCGCTGGGCCGAGCACCGGTTCGAAGCTGGTCTTCAGCTTCGCCGGCAGCGTCGCGACCTGCTGAGCGGCATAATAGATGCCGACGAAGCTTGCCGGCAGGAATGCGCCGAGCATGGCGAGGTCGATGCGCCGCGAAGCCCATTCGACGATGTCGGCCGCGGCCAGCGGCACATTCTTCCAGGCCGTGCGCCAGGCCGTCGGCAGGTCGGGTTTCCAGCCGTGCGGGATGCCGTAGCATTTCACCAACGGGATCAGCGCGGCGACCAGCGCCGCGACCATCGAGATCACGTACGCGATGATCAGCCCATCGCCGCGGCTGACCATGATCGGCACGTAGGAGAGCGCGAAGGCGGCGATGGTGATCGTCCACGGCTCGACGATCGACCGGGCACGGACCGTCGCGCCGACGTCGTGATGGTAGGCGAGCGCCGCAAGCGCGATATCGGTCCAGGACACGGCAAGGACCGTGATGGCGAGCATCCGGTCGAGGCCGCCGACCGGCGTGGTCGGGTACATCGCCTTGGGAAAGGCGAAGAGGATCGCCATGCCGACCGTCGATCCGATGGCGGCAATGAGCAACGCGTCGGCTACCACGCAGGACTGCGGCTTCTTGGCGTCGGTCAGGAGCTGGGCGAGGCCGCGCCTCAGGCCGAGTGCGGCGATCTGCGCACCGAACTCGACGATCAGGACAGCATAGGCGAAGCGCCCCAGCGCCGAGGCGCCGTATATCCGGCCGGCAATGAACAAGAACGGGATTCGCGCGACCAGCCGCAGGCCGAAGCCGAAGATGTTGAGCCGGCCGCCGCGCGCCAAGGTCGCCATGTCGGCATCGGGAGCCTCGTATTCCGTCGTCGTGGGCCGCTGCGTGTCGCTCAATGCGCGGCGCCCCAATGCTCGCCCCAGCCGACTTCGACGTCGAGCGGGACATCGAGCTTCAGGGCCGGCTCGGCGGCATTGGCCATCGCTTGCTTGATTACCGCGGCTGCCTCCTCCTCGCGACCGTCGGGAACTTCGAACACCAGCTCGTCGTGGACCTGCAGCAGCATGCGCACGTCGCTTAGGCCGGCATCGCGCAGGGCCTCGTCCATCCGCGCCATCGCGCGCTTGATGAGGTCGGCGCTCGTGCCCTGGATCGGGGCGTTGATCGCCGCTCGCTCGGCGCCGGCACGGATCGACGGGTTGGGAGAGCGGATGTTGGGCTTGAAGTGCGTCTTTCGCCCGAAGAGGGTCTTGGTGAAGCCGTGCTCGCGCGCAAAGGCCAGGGTGGAGTGGGTGAATGCGCGGATTCCGGGGAAGCGCTCGTAATAGCGGTCGATGATCGCCTTGCCTTCGTCCTTGGGCACGCCGAGCCGGCCGGCGATGCCCCAGGCCGAGCTGCCGTAGAGGATCGCGAAATTGATCGTTTTCGCCTGGTTGCGCGTGTCGCGATCGACGCGGCCGAACAGCTCCTCGGCGGTTAGGCTGTGGATGTCGGCGCCGGCGCGGAACGCTTCCTTCAGTTGCGGCACGTCCGCCATGTGGGCGGCGAGGCGAAGCTCGATCTGGCTGTAGTCGGCGCTCAACAGCTTGTACCCATCTGCGGCCACGAACGCGTCGCGGATCTTGCGCCCGATCTCGGTCCGGATCGGGATATTCTGAAGATTGGGATCGTTCGACGACAGCCGACCCGTCTGGGCCCCGGTCAGCGAGAAGCTGGTGTGGACCCGCCCTGTCTCCGGGTTGATCTGCGCCTGCAGCGCGTCGGTGTAGGTCGAGCGAAGCTTGGTCAGCTGTCGCCATTCGAGGACCAGGGTCGCGCACTCGACGCCCTCCGCGGCCAGCCGCTCGAGCTCGTTGACGTCGGTCGAATATTGGCCGCTCTTGCCTTTGCGCCCGCCCTTCAGCCCGAGCCGTCCGTACAGCACCTCGCCGAGTTGCTGGGGTGAGCCGATGGTGAAGGGCCCGCAGGCCGCCTCGTAGATCCGCTGCTCGAGCCGCGCCGTCTCCTCGCCGAACTCGCGGCTGAGGCGCGCGAGATAGTCGCGGTCGACCTTGATCCCGCGCTGCTCCATCCGCGCCAGCACGGGCACCAGCGGGCGGTCGACCCGGTCGTAGACGCGCGTGACATTCTCCTGCGCCAGCCGAGGCTTCAGCCGCAGCCACAGGCGAAGCGCGATGTCGGCATCCTCGGCGGCATATTCGGTTGCCGGCCCCAGTGGCACCTTGTCGAAGGTGATCTGCTTCGATCCCGACCCGCACAATTGCTTGTAGGGGATGGTGTCGTGCTCGAAGTGCAGCTTGGCGAGTTCGTCGAGGCCGTGGCCGAACGACCGCCCGGCGTCGAGGTCGAAGCTCATCACCATCGTATCGTCGATCGGCGCGACATCGATCCCCAGCCGGTCGAACATCACCCAGTCGTACTTGAGGTTGTGGCCCACCTTCAGCACCGCGGGGTCCTCGAGCAGCGGCTTCAGCTTCCTGAGCACCAGCTCCTGCGGCAGCTGGTTTGGGGCGTCGGAATAGAGGTCGGCGCCGCTGTGCCCGACAGGGATGTAACAGGCCTTGTTGGGCGCGGTTGCGAGGCTCACGCCGGCGAGCCGTGCGATCATGCAGTCGATGCAGTCGGTTTCGGTGTCGATCGCGACATAGCCCTGGCTCGCCGCTTCCGCGATCCAGCGGTCGAGCGCGGCTTCATCGGTCACCGTCTCATATTTCGACCGGTCGACTGTGATCTGCTCGGCGGGCGGCGGCGCCGCGGGCTTCTTGTCGAGTGACGTCATGGCGGCATTGATGCCACCGCCGCTGCTGCTTCGGCCCGTAGGCGCGAGGGCGCCGCCGGTGTTCAAGCGGTTGAGCAGCGCCTTGAAACCCTGGTCCTCGAGGAACTCGCGCAGCGGTTCCTCGGGAATCTTCTTGAGCTCCAGCGTGTCGAGCGGCTCCGGAAGGGGTGCTTCGCACACCAGCCGCACCAGCTCGCGGCTGAGGCGCGCATTGTCGGCATGGTCGATCAGCGACTGCTTCAGCTTGGGCTTGGAAATCTGGTCGGTCGAGGCGAGCACGGTCTCGAGGTCGCCGAACGCCTGGATCAGCTGGGTCGCGGTCTTCGGGCCGATGCCGGGAACGCCGGGCACATTGTCGACGCTGTCGCCCATCAGCGCGAGCACGTCGCCGACCTTTTCGGGCCCGACGCCGAACTTTTCGACCACCGCGGCCTCGTCGATCCGCCGGTCGTTCATCGTGTCGAGCATGTCGACCTGCCCGTCCTCGACCAGCTGCATCAGGTCCTTGTCGGAGCTGACGATGGTCACGCGCCACCCGGCCTTCTTCGCCGCGGTGACGTAGCAGGCGATGATGTCGTCGGCCTCCAGCCCCGCTTCCTCGATGCACGGGATCGAGAAGGCGCGCGTGGCGACCCGGATCAGCGGGAATTGCGGGACCAAATCCTCGGGCGGCGGCGGCCGATGCGCCTTGTACTGGTCGTACATCTCGTTGCGGTGGGTGTGCTCGCTGGCATCGAGGATGACCGCCATGTGCGTCGGCCCATCGGCGCGTGAGAGCTCGCCGGCGAGCTTCCACAGCATGGTCGTATAGCCATAGACCGCGCCCGCTGGCGTCCCGTGCCGGTTGGTGAGCGGCGGCAGCCGATGATAGGCGCGGAAGATGTAACTCGACCCATCGACCAGATAGAGATGGGGCGTCGCCGCAGGCTTCTCAGCCGCGGGCGCGGGGGCTTCGGCGGTTTCGGTATCGGACATGAAGCGCCGGGTTTAGCAGGGTGGCGGAGGGATTAAAGCCGACTGCTATGAGGGGGCGTTCAGGCCGGTTTTTCGAATGGCCTGCATCTCCGCGCGAAGTTCTGTGACAATTTGCTCGAGTTCTTCGAGAGTCTTGGCGGTCCACGGGGACCCCGACGCCCGCAGCCTGGTCAGCTCTTTCTCGATGTCGATCAGGAGTTGCGTACCCCCTTCGCCGGCCCCATCCGAGGACTGGTAGGTCGGCGATCCCTCTCGCCCTTTGCCTCCAAGCGAGCTTGGCACGATCTATTCCTTGCACGCCAAAATGCGTGCGCTGTTCATTTTACATTAATTTAGTTCGATTTCCAAACTACTTACCGGCCGCACGGCGCTCTGTTGCCGGATTCGGGTCCAAATGTTCGCGAACCTTCGCGGATCCCCTGACCGCGAGCGCCCTGGCGGTGCCCAGCCTGGCCGCAATTTCGGGATCGGCGCCGTCGGCCGCGTTCAGGGTCAGCGTCTGATCAAAATGTTCAGCCAGAGCTTCGAACAACTCGAGGACGTATCGCAAGTCCTCGTCTGAGCTGTCGTCTCGCACAGCAAACCTCCCGGTTTGTTGAACAGCAAGGATCACCCACCATACTACAAGCGGTCAGCTTCATGAATCGGGGATTCTCCTGATGAAGGCCTGCCTTCCCGGTCCTGCTCGCGCGTCACAGCACGCGTGCGGCAAGCGTTTGACGACGGTCAAAGCAGCCGAGCACAGCGGCCTGATACGAGGCCGGGGTCAAGCAGGAGTTTCAGATGACCCGCCGTCTCGATCATCAGCAGCTGGCAGCAAGCAAGCAGATCGTCGCCGCTCCACCTTCCCCAGCCAGGGCGTGCGACGATCGGACGTTCGAGCTTCCGCCGGCGCTTCATGTCGCGATGGCGGGTCTGTTCATCGGCTTCGTCAGCATCCTCTGCGCGACCTTCGCGACGCCGGGATTGATGGTTCCCTATGCGATCTTCGTAATTTTCATTGTCGCCTTTTTCGGCGTCCCCGCGCTGTGGACGCGCATGAAGCCGCAGGAGAACCGCAGCCGCTCGCTCCGCTGGAACGAGTTCGCGGAGAAGGGCATCGACACAATGACCGGCCGCACGCCGGCTACCGAAGCGACGGTGCTCGTGCTCCTGCTCCCATTCCTGATCATGATGTGGGCCGTCGCGGTCGCGACCATCCATGCGCTCGTCCGTTAGGCGGTCAGCGCCTCCAACCGCCCGGCATGCAGTAGAAGGATGCCGCGCGCGCCCTTGCGGCGAATGATGCCGTCAGTCTCGAGCCGGGTCAGCTGCCGGCTCACGGTCTCGATCGTCAGGCCGAGCAGTGACGCGATCTCGCCGCGCGTCAACACCATGTCGAACTCGATTGCCGGATGGCATTTTGCATCATTTGCCGAGCGGCCCATCGCGAGGACGAATCCGGCGACGCGTTGCATCGCGCTTTTCCCCGCGATGGCGGCGAGGAGCGAACGAGCGTCGATCAGGTCGGTCCACGACCGGCGGAGAAGGGCCTGGCCAAGCTTCGGGTAGCGCTCGAGCGCCCGCTCATATTCGGCCCTCGGGAACAGGCAGAGCTCGCAGTCGGTGAGCGCAACGATGTCATGATGCGCGTGCTGCTCGAACAGTTCGCCGGCGAAACCTGCGGGATGGATCAGCGAAAGGATGTGTTCGGTGCCGTTTTCGTCGAAGCTGGCGACTTTCAGCACGCCGCTGGTCAGCGTCGCGCACATATCGTTGTCGTCACCTGCAGCGAACAAAGTCTCACCGCGAGCGAGGTTGCGCTGATGTCCGAACCTGGCCAGCGCCCTGCGTTCGCTTTCATCGAGCGCGGCGCATGCGCCCTCGTTGCGAACTGAGCAAAGATCGCATTGGAGGCGCTCGCGGGCCATGGTCGGCTTTTAGACCCCTGCGGCCGCTGTGGCCACTGGCCGGTAGACTTTGACCATTGTCAATTCGCCCACGGTCGGTGGGGACTAAGGCGGGCTCGCGGCGCGGCCCGCGACTCTGCTCGTTGGCGTTCCCCTCTTCCCGGCAGCCCCGCGCAGCCCGCGCCCCAGGAGAATCGACATGAAACCCCTTTCAAAGAAACTCGCGGAGCTCTCGGTTCAGGCGAAAGCGACCGAGGATCGAGTCAACCAGGCGCAAGGCGAACTGAGCGATCAGATCGAACGGCGTCGCCAGGAGGCCCGTGCCGAAGCGGAGCAGGCACTCGCGCAAGTCAAAAAGCGGTTCCAGGAAGCCCAGGGCGACTCTCGCACGCGGCTCGAGGCGCTGCATGCCAAGGTCAACGCGGACTTCGAGCAAATCAAGACGGACGCCGGCGAGAAGAAGCGGAAATTCGAGGCCTGGCAGGCCGAGAATTATGCCAGCGACAAGGAAGCCGATGCGATCGCCGCAATCGACTATGCCGTCGCTGCGACCAAGATGGCCGAGCTCCAGACGCTCGATGCGATCTCCGCTCGCGCCGAGGCGGAAAACCGTGCCGAACAGATCGAGCCAACGCCTACCCTGGCCTGAGCTTTCGGTACCTGACCGGGCGGCGCCGGACAGCAGCGCCGCCCGGCTCACAGGAGAGGACCAATGACCAATTCAATTACTTCGAAAAGATCCCTCGCCGACTGGTCGGGCTGGGATTACCTGCCGGGCATCGCTTTTATCGTGATTGGCGTACTCGCGATCATGATGGCGCCGATAACCAGCCTGGCGACCGGCATCTACGTCGGCGCGATGCTGGTGGTTGCCGGAGCCTTCGCGTTCGTGGGCGGCCTGTCGCACATCAAGCGCGGCGGCGCCTGGCTCGCGGCGCTGCTCGGGCTCCTTAGCCTGATCGTCGGCATCGCCTTCATGTACAATCCGACTGCGGGCGCCGTGACGCTCGTCTGGATGATCGGTGCCTGGCTGCTGATCGGCGGCGTGTTCGAGTTCGCTACCGCCTTCTCGACGCCGTTCGGGCGGGGCTGGCTCGTCCTCGTCGGTATCGTCGACATCGCGCTCGGCGCACTCCTGCTGTTCATGGAGCCGAAGCAGGCATTTTCGTTCCTCGGCTACTATGTCGGCATCAGCTTCGTGTTCCGCGGATTGTGGAGTGTCGTGTTCGTCGGCGAGGCGCACCACATCGGTCACACGGTCCGTGAGGCGATTGCCTGACGGACGAAATTCGCGACTCGGGTGCTCGAGCCGCTAGCCGGCGAGCAGCGGCCAGAGCACCATCGCGAGGCCGATCATGCTGACGGTCCACACGACCGTCCGAACCACGCGGATGCCGCTGGCGTACAGCGGCAGGTAGACGGCGCGCGCGCCGAGCCAGATCCATCCGCCTAGCGCCGTCGTCGTGCCGGACTTGTTGGCCAATACGACGCCGAGCAGCGCGACGATGGCGATCGGAAAGGTCTCCTGGAAATTGGCCTGCGCGCGCATCGTCCGGCCGGTCAACGGACTGGCCTCGGGAAGCGCCTCGTCGCGAGCGCCGACGTTCCAGCTGCGGCCATATTGCGCGGTCTTGAACCGCGTCGCGACGAAGATGTGGATGAACAGCAGCAGCGCGCCCAGCGCGGCAATGTGAATCTCGGTCGGCATTGGCTCTCCCCCTTGGATCCTTCTAGGTCGAGCGACCCCGAAACGCGAGAGCTCGCCAGCAGGGGACTTGCCGAATAACGATAAGTCTATTATCGTTTATCGATAAGTGATTCGTTGGAGGCAGTTCATGGCCCGCATTCTCTCCGCCACGTTACCCATCGCCTATGTCGTGCTGCGCATCTTAATCGTCCTAAACTGGATCTACGGCGCGTGCCTTCTTGCGCTGCTCAGCTATTCCTTCATCAACGAGCCTTTCTTGATGCGGGCATTGCACCTCAGCTCGCCATCCGAGAACCCGGCGCTGGTGGTCGGAATCCGCGCAATCGCCGCGCTCGGCATCCTTACTGTCCCCCTCAACCTGGCCATGTTGAAGCGATTGCTCGCCATGGTCGAGACCGTCCGGGCCGGCGATCCATTCGTCGCCGCTAACGCCTATCGTCTCAATGCGATCGCCTGGGTGCTGCTTTGCCTGCAGCTGATCGGCCTCGTCGTTGCCCTGATCGGCAAGGCGGTTTCGACTCCCGGGCACCCGCTTCATCTCGACGCCGGATTCTCTCCGGGCGGTTGGCTGGCGGTGATCATGACCTTTGTCCTCGCCCGCGTCTTCGCCGAAGGCACGCTGATGCGCGAAGACCTCGAGGGGACGGTGTAATGGCCATCGCCGTCAAACTCGACGAGCTCTTGCACCAGCGACGGATGAAGCTGACCGAGCTCGCTGAAAAGATCGACATCACGCTCGCCAATCTTTCCATCCTCAAGACCGGCAAGGCGCGGGCGATTCGGTTTTCGACCTTCGAGGCCATCTGACCGGCTCTCCCGTCCCAGCCCGGCCACCTGCTGGAACTCCAACCCGA
>Ga0105248_10006138_pt1 | contig 13175 bp, 15 predicted proteins | sample KBSS34metaG_FD_81524 | JGI IMG/M metagenome (GOLD analysis project Ga0105248, IMG submission 81524) | Switchgrass rhizosphere microbial communities from Kellogg Biological Station, Michigan, USA - KBS S3-4 metaG | ecosystem: Host-associated > Plants > Roots > Rhizosphere > Soil | place... | reverse complement strand
TCCAGCGACACGCCCAACCTCTCGCTCACGCAGGACCCCAAGCTCACATGGGCCGAACAGCATCGCGAGTTCTTCCCTATCGACATCAACACCGCGCCACGCGAGGCGATGCTGCGCATCCCCGGCATCGGCCACCGCAACGTCGACCGCATCCTCAGCATCCGCCGCTACCATCACCTATCGTTCGACGACCTGCGCAAGCTCAACATCCGCATCAACGCCGCCGCGCCCTACATCATCGCCACTGACCATCTCGCGAAGCCTCTGCTCAAGCCGCAGCCGCCATCCGCACAGCTCGATCTCTTCACGCCAACCTCAGCCGTCACAGGTGAACTATGATCCCTCCCCAGTCCATGCGCCACATCCTCATCGAGCCGACCTTCGCTGCATGGCGCACCCACGCACGCCTGCTGCTGATGAACGACATCCCGCCCGAAGAGGTCACCTTCATCGACCACAAGGCCGAGATCAGCACATGGCTCTTCGCCGCATCCGAAGCCGCTCCTCTCGAGCGCCAGCACAAACCCATCTTCGTGCCGAAGGACTTCCTCGCACGCGCGCCCATCGTCGCCTGCAACCGCGACCCGCAGCGCTGGAACCTGCTCTACAACCTGCTCTGGCGACTGCAGCACAATCGTTATCTCCTCGGCCACGCAACCGACGACGACGTCATCGCCTTCGAGCGCATGGAGGACAGCGTCCTCTACGACCGTCACAAGATGCACGCCTTCGTGCGCTTCCGCAAAGTCACCGACGCTCACGGCGAACACTTCATCGCATGGCATGAGCCCGACCATCACATCCTGCGCATCGCCGCGCCCTTCTTCGTCGAACGCTTCGCCACCATGCGCTGGAGCATCCTCACGCCCGAGGAGTGCGCGCACTGGGACCCCGCAACGCAGCAGCTCACCTTTACAGCCGGCGTCACCCGCGACCACGCGCCGCAGTCCGACGAACTCGAAGCGCACTGGAAGACCTACTACGGCGCGATCTTCAACCCCGCGCGCCTCAACACCCGCGCCATGCGCTCCGACATGCCCTCGCGCTACTGGAAGAACATGCCCGAGCTCGACACGCTGCCCGACCTGCTGAAGAAGGCCCCCAGCCGCGTCGAGAACATGATCGAAGACGCAACCCAACAGAAGACACCGCGCCGTCCAGGCTTCGCCAAAGGCTCCGGCAAATAGCCACCAACGCGAAGCCGCGCCCGCGCATCTCATCCACCACTATGCCGGAGAAGCCTCCATCCCCACGGCGACGCAGCCGCAGGGCAGCAAAGCTTGAGACACTGCTCGACCCCGTCGAATCCGCCAAGGCCGCACGCCTGCGCTACGTAACCGACAGCAAACCAGGCATCACGCGCAAGCGCCACGGCAGGTCCTTCACCTACCTCGATGCCGAAGGCAAGACCATCCGTGACAAGGACACACTCTTCCGCATCCGCTCGCTCGTCATCCCTCCTGCGTGGACCGACGTATGGATCTGCCCCGCAGCCAACGGCCACCTGCAGGCCACCGGCCGCGACGCGCGCAAACGCAAACAGTCGCGCTACCATCCGCGCTGGCGCGAGGTGCGCGACGAGACCAAGTACGAACGCATGCAACTCTTCGCCGAGGCGCTGCCCCTCATCCGCGAGCGCGTCGACAAAGACCTCGCAGCAGCAGGCCTGCCGCGCGAACGCGTCCTCGCCACCATCGTCTCGCTCATGGAAGCGACCCTCATCCGCGTCGGCAACGAGTCCTACGCAAAGGAGAACAACTCCTTCGGCCTCACCACAATGCGCAACCGCCACGTCGAGGTCTCAGGCTCGCACATCACCTTCACCTTTCAAGGCAAGAGCCGCGTCCACCACACCATCGACCTCAGCGACCGCCGCCTCGCCAACATCATCCGCCGCTGCGAAGAGCTGCCCGGCTACGAACTCTTCCAGTACCTCGACGCCGAAGGCGAACGCCACAGCATCGACTCCGCCGACGTCAACGACTACCTGCAATCCATCACCGGCCAGTACTTCACCGCGAAAGACTTCCGCACCTGGGCCGGCTCCGTGCTCGCCTGCGACCTGCTGCGCGAGTACGAACCCTTCACCTCCGCCACGCAGGCAAAGAAGAACGTCGTCGACATGATCAAGTGCGTCGCGCAACGCCTCGGCAACACACCCGCCGTCTGCCGCAAGTGCTACATCCACCCCGCCGTACTCGACGCCTATCTCAACGGCGCCAGCATCAAGTCCGCCAAGCGCAGACTCGACAAAGCCATCGCCGAACACACCCACACGCTCCGCCAGGAAGAACGCACACTCGTCAATCTGCTGAAGCAACGTCTGCTGCTGGAAAAGGCCAGCTGAACTCTACGTCAGCAAACGACTGATCTGAACTCGAACGTCAACAAGCGGTCGATCATCAAAGAAAGTGTCATCCTGAGCGTAGCCTCTCGCAGCCCCACCGCGAGAGCCGCAGTCGAAGGACCTGCGGTGCCCCATTCACGCGGCTTCATCGCATGAGTGGGCTCGCACAAATCTCAAGCCACCCCATACTTCCCTGCAAGAAACTCCCTCAACCCACGCGGCAGCGTCCCCGCCACCTCCTGCCACGTCACCATCTTCAAACGACTGCGAAATACATAGCTCCGCACCGCAGCCATCACACCAAACCACTCCTCAGCCAGATCGCGCCGACGCGCATCGCACAACACGGCAAACTCACCACCACTCGCATGCGCAGCCAGAGCCCCACGAATCAGCTGATAGCCACGCACACGCCCATTCGCCGTACGCCGTAGCTCCTCCACATCGAAGACCTCATCCAGCGCAACATATCGCTCCAGCAAACGCATCGGGGCCGTCTGAAATCCCGTCTCCGTCAGCTTCGCCTCCACCAGCAATCCGCCCAGCCGCATGTCGATCTCCGTCCGATCAACATGCTCCTTATGCAGCGTCACGCCCACACGCACACCGAACTCCGGCACGCATCCACGCTCCACACCCAGCAGCGCACACAACGCCTCGCGCTCCATCACCCGCGGGCAACAAAAGACATTCATCAGCAGCGCATCCGAACTGTTCGCACAATCCAGCTCATACCGTTTGCGATCATGCCGACGCGGCACCCGCGCACTCGCCGTATAACTCTTCGCCAGCCGCGCCGCCCACTCCGGCTGCTTCAAAATAGCCTTGTACGACGCCGCATAGAAGTTGCCATGCGCGGCCTCGTCGCCGCTGTAGATCACGCTGGCCACCTCGCCATACGTCATCTCATGCTCGAGCCCGTCCGCCGCGCGAGCCACGTTCCGCGCACTCAACTCACGCCGCAGCGCCGCACTGGAGAGAGGTTCCACAACAGCATCCTACAGCAAACAAAAAGCGAATACCTTTTGTTCTCTTCCGCAGACGAAGACTACTTCGCCTCCGCGTAAGCCGCCTTCGCCGCGCCCGCGAGCCTGCCCGTGTCGGGATACTTTGTCTTCATCTCCTCGACGATCGCCTTCACCGCCTCGTCCTGCGACTTGCCTTCCTTCTTCAGCGCCGCCGCACGATCGCGAATCGCCGTCAGGTACACGCGATAGCCCTGCATGTACGACGCATCGCCGATCGGCCCATGACTCGGCACCACGATCTTAGCCTTCAACGCCTCCAACGCATCCAGACTCACCAGCCAGTGCGACACCGTCGAGTAAGGACTTGCAAACGACGGCATCCCCTTCATCGCCACATCGCCCGTAAACAACACACCATCCTGCGGCACAAAGACCGCCGTATCGCCCAGCGTATGGTTCGCACCCATTGCGATGATGCGCGCCTTGACGCCTCCAAGATCCAGCGTGTACTCCTTGCCGAACGTGATGTCTGCCTTGCGAAACGTCGCATCCTTCAGCAACTCCGCATTCACCGCCGACCGCTTCATAAACACGTCACGCAGCTGATAGCCAAACTCGCTGATGTCCTTCAGCTGGTCCTCCGAACGAATCATCTTCGTCGAAGCAGGGAACGCACCCGCACCCAGATCATGCTCAGGATGCACATGCGTCGTCACCAGGTACAGCGCCTTGCCGGGAGCAATCTTCTCCGCCTCCGCCAGCACGATGCGCCCATTGCGCTCGCCCATGCCGGTATCCACCACCAGCACCGCCCGCGTGCCCACCACGAACCCCACATTCGGCACACCCGGCGTCGTCAGCTTGTCTTCAATCGCATACACATGCGGCGAGATCTTCTGTGTCGCATTCGCCTGCACCATCGGCCCCTGCTGCGCCCACGCCGCAACGCTCCCCATCGCCACCGACAACACCACCGCAACACCAGCACACAAACGCATCGCGACTCCTCCACAAAACATCATGAATGATACGACTCCGCGCTACACCCCACCGGTAGCCCACTTCCATTACTCTTAACTGCGGAAGGTAAACGCATCATGTCCGAGACCACCGCAGCCGCTCCCATCGTCACCATCGCCTCTCTCGCCGCACACGAAGGCCAGGTCGTCACCCTGCGCGGCTGGCTCTACAACATCCGCTCATCGGGCAAGCTGCTCTTCCCCACCTTCCGCGACGGCACCGGCACCATCCAGGGCATCGTGCCCAAGGCCGCCGTGCCCGAAGAGGTCTTCGAGACCCTCAAGGCGCTCCAGCTCGAGTCCTCCGTCGCCGTCACCGGCCAGGTCCGCGCCGACTCGCGCGCGCCCTCCGGCTACGAGCTCGACGTGCAGAACGTCCAGGTCATCTCCGCCGTCTCCGCCGACGACCCCTACCCCATCACCCTCAAGGAGCACGGCGTCGACTTCCTCATGGAGCATCGCCACCTCTGGCTCCGCTCCCCGCGCCAGTCCGCCATCCTGCGCGTCCGCGCCACCATCATGCGCGCCGCAGCCGAGTACTTCGACACCAACGGCTTCATCCGCACCGATCCGCCGATCCTCACGCCCAACGCCTGCGAAGGCACCAGCGAACTCTTCGAGATGGACTACTTCGACGACGACAAGGCCTACCTCACGCAGTCCGGCCAGCTCTACATCGAAGCCACCGCGCTCGCGCTCGGCAAGGTCTACAGCTTCGGCCCCACCTTCCGCGCCGAAAAGTCCAAGACCCGCCGCCACCTCACCGAGTTCTGGATGATCGAGCCCGAGGTCGCACACCTCGAACTCAACGGCCTCATGGACCTCGCCGAAGGCTTCATCACCCACATCGTCACCCGCGTGCTCGAATCCCACCGCGCCGACCTCAAGACCATCGGCCGCGACATCGCCAAGCTCGAAGCCGTCATCGCACCGACCCCAGGCACAGAGACCAATCCAGCCGGGAATGGCGCCGACGGCGCGTCTGCCCCACGCAGTGGCTTCCCCCGGTTAAGCTACGACGAAGCCCACGCCATGCTCGAGAAGGCCTACGCCGAGGGCAAGATCGAAAACCCGCACAAAGCAGGCGACGACTTCGGCAGCCCCGACGAGACCTACATCAGCTCACAGTTCGACAAACCGGTCCTCGTCCACCGCTACCCCGCGGCCATCAAGGCCTTCTACATGCAGCCCGACCCGCACGACCCCACCCGCGCCCTCTGCCTCGACGTGCTCGCACCCGAGGGCTACGGCGAGATCATCGGCGGCTCCCAGCGCGTCGACAGCTACGACCTGCTCAAGAGCCGCATCGAAGAACACAATCTCCCCCTAGCCGCCTTCCAGTGGTACCTCGACCTGCGCAAGTACGGCAGCGTCCCCCACGCCGGCTTCGGCATGGGCATCGAACGAGCCGTAGCCTGGATCTGCGGACTTGATCACGTGCGGGAAACAATCCCGTTCGCTCGGACGCTGAACAGAATTTATCCATGATATTTGCCCCCTAAACTCTTAGAGTTGACGCTAAACACCGATAAGAGTCGAATCCAGAGGTCAATTTGTGCGAGACAGCAAGAAGACTGGTACCAAACAACAATTCGTTGGAAAAGTTGAAATCCCTAGTTTAGTAAATGTACGAGTTCAACCATCCGCCGAAGACAATTCTCAAAGATCAGCGGAAGTTGCACACCAGCAAGAATCGATCAAGGCAGCCAAACTATCGAACAGAATAGCCATATGGGGAATAATTTCGAGCCTATTAGGTAGTGGTCTTATTGTTTGGAGCCTTTTTTATACTAGGAAGGCTACGGAGGCGGCCGTATCGCAAGCAAAAACCGCCGCCCAAGAATTCAACTCATCACAGCGACCTTGGCTGGAGTTTCATATCAATTCTTGGTCTCCAATATGGATCTCCAAGAATGGAGCATTTGAACTCAAGGTAACTGGAGTCATAAAAAATGTTGGGCACTCTATTGCGAAGAATGTCTATTTCTATCCAATCGCCATACCAGATTCCAAACGAAATCTACATGAATGCGAAGTTCCAAAAGATCCAGTCCAAAGAAAAGCATACGAACAAGATGCTGGCTATGTGATTTTTCCGGATGAAACTGGAACAGTAACAATGCCTGCATTTAGTGTTGTGTCACTAGACACTCCTGGTGGATTCTTAGTCGTATCATGTGTTCGTTATCGGTCGACAGTCGACGATGAATTTCATCTCACAAAAGTGGAATATTGGATTGATCGAGTTGGACCTCCAACCAGCGATCCAAAATCAAATTATCTAACGCAGCAAATACGACTTAATCTAGACCCGAATGGAATCCATGCGAACTAACCTGGCGCATACGCTTTGATGCAAAGCGCTCATGGCAAAAGCTATTCATTCAATAGCTCATTATGTGAGCGCATATTTACATAACACGCGAACCACCTCGAGCCTTCAAACCTTATACGGCACCTTCACCCCACGCATTCCACTCGGAAAATCCTTCACATTCCGAGTCACCAACGTTCTCCCCGCCACCTCGGCGGTCGCCAGAATAATCGCATCCGGCATCTTGATCTTCATCTGACGCCGCACCACCGCAGCGCGCTCCGCCACGGCTGACGACACCGGCAGGCACTCGAAGTTCATCAGGAAAGACTTGAGCACCGCCTCCTCATCCAGTGACGAAGCTCCCGTCATTACTTCAATCCACGTAATCATGCTGATCGCCGGATCGCTCGTACGCCCAAGTTCACGCGTCGCCTTCGCGATGCCGTTCAGGTGGTCGATCAGGATGTTGGTGTCATAAAGGAAGCTCGTCACTCCCACTCACCCCGCAGCTTGTCCTGGTACTCGACGCCATCGACGGCCTTCTTCTTCCACATCCCGAATGACGCATCCAGCCCGGCCTTGTTCTGTTCCAGATATCCCGCCACCGCCTGCCGGATCAGCTCCGCGCGCGAGACATGCCGTGCCTTGCTCAATGCATTCAACTGCTCCAGCTCCGTCTCCGGAAGATCCACCAGCATTCGCATCCCGCACCTCGTGATGATATACATTAATGATATCACCACACCAAATTTGACTCCCCCGGCGTACCATGGCTCCCCATGCGCACCCACCTCCTCCTAGCCCTCACTCTAGCCGCCACCCACCCCGCCCTAGCGCAAGCACCCAACACCCTCACCCCCGCCGAAAGGGCCCAGGGCTGGCATCTCCTCTTTGACGGCAAGACCTCCGCTGGCTGGCGCGGCGACCACAGCCCCACCTTCCCCACCACCGGCTGGGAGGTCAAGGACGGCATGATCTCCGTCACAGAGCACGGAGGCGAAGAGGGCGGCAACGCCGGCGACATCATCACCACGCGCAAGTACGCCAACTTCGAGCTGCTCGTCGACTTCCGCATCACCACCGGCGCCAACAGCGGCATCAAGTACTTCGTCGACCCCGACCTCAACAAAGGCCCCGGCTCCGCCATCGGCTTCGAGTACCAGGTGCTCGACGACGCCGTGCACCCTGACGCGAAGAAGGGCGTCAACGGCGACCGCACCATCGCCTCGCTCTACGACATGATCCCCGCGGCAAAGAACAAGCCCGTGCATCCCATCGGCCAATGGAACACCGCCCGCATCGTCATCAACGGCGCCCACGGCGAACACTGGATCAACGGCGTGAAGGTCGTCGAGTACGACCGCTTCACCCCGCAGTTCCGCAAGCTCGTCGCCGACAGCAAATACCACGTCTGGCCCGGCTTCGGTGAAAAGCGCGACGGCTACATCCTGCTGCAGGACCACGGATTCCCCGTCTCCTTCCGCAACATTAAAATCCGCGAGTTGCCACCCACGCGCTAAACGGGAGTACACTTCCGCGCATGGCTGACATCGATACCGGACTCATCGCGAAAGCTCTCCGTAACCACGGCCACACCGTGGAGTTCATCCACCGCCTGCCCGACAACGGCGGCGCCTACCAGTTCACCGTCGACGGCAAGCTCTTCACCCTCGACGAGGTGCGCCACCTGCTCGAGCACGAAGAACCCGAAGCACCGCTGCAGCACTAGCATCATCACGTAACAGCAGCATCGTCACGCTGTCGCCACATCGCCTCATCTCCAGGCACACGCGTTCAGTGTGCGTCGCACATCGCGCACGCGCCTTCGCCATCATCGCGTTCACCTTCATCACTTACAATCATCCGCAGCGATGACTCTCCTTGAACTAAGGCCAACTCGCCGCCGACTTCTCCTGCTTCTCCTTGGCTGCATCGCGTTCGTCGCCGCAGGCGTCTGGTTCATCCTCGCCGCCGAGACCATCGCCGCCAGCTCGCCTCACTTCTCCGCATCGCTCATCCGACCGCTCGGCGTTGTCAGCATCCTCTTCTTTGGTTACGCAGGCATCGTGGCCATCCGCCAGATGCTCGACGCGCGCCCGCGCCTCATCCTCGACGACAACGGCATCTTCGACCGCACCCTCGCCACGCCCGTCATCCCCTGGGGCAGCATCCTCGCGGCAGAGATCGTCGCCGTGAAGGGCAACAAGTTCATCGCGCTCCGCATCGCCGACGAGGCCGAACGCGTCGCCGCGCTCCCCGCCATCAAGCGCGCCATGACCGCCGGCAACGAAGGCATGGGCTTCGCGCGCTTCAACCTCAACCTCTCCGCGCTCGATATCTCCGCCGAGCAGCTGCTCGCCATCATCCATCAGCAGCTCGCCGAGCGCCGCGCCATACTCTCCGGCGACCGCTAACCTCGCGCAGCGCAACGCTTCGCGATACGATGGCTTACCAACCCAGCACAGCAACTCCCTGCATCGAGGTAAAGGCGTAATGGCGTTTTTCCTTGCAATGGCCGAAGACCCATCGTGGGTCCCGGCGGGCCTCTCCACCACAGCTGACGTCGTGGAACACATGCTGAAGCTCGGCGGCGCACTCGGCTTCGCCTACGTTCTCGCCACCGGCCTCGCCTATCGCGCAGGCTCACGCCGCGGCAAATCTATCGGCGAATACCAACGCCTTCTCGCAGGCAAGCCGAACCTCAAGCCCTTCCCCGAAGATAGCAGCGAGACTCCCTTCTGGAAGGACAATGCGCTGCTGCAGGGCGGCATCAACGGCATCCTCGTCATGGCGGTCCTCTTCTCCTACGTCGTCATCATGCTGGCCATCTTCCCGCCATCGGCCGCAACACTGCCCAAGGCCATCGTCCCCCTGATGGTCTACCCCAACGCCATGGCCGCATTCTTCGCCTGCTTCTGGACCTTCGCCATGCGACGGCTGAAGATCGTTCCGATGTACTTCCTCGCCGCTCTCTCGCTCCTCGGCGGCGTGCTGACGCTTGTCTTCCTCCTCAAGCAGGGCGCCAACCCGAATGCGGCGCTCACCAAGCAGATCCTGCTCGCCATCGTGCAGACCGTCATCCTCTCCTACTTCGTCGCCCTCGGCAAAGGCGGCGAGCTCGCCGACCTCGAATCGCGCTACCCGCTGGTCACCGTCACCACCTCCGACGGCCACACCCGCAACGGCCTGCGCATCATCAAAGTCAGCCCGAGCGACTGCCGCTTTATGGAAGCCGACGGCAGCGTCTCGCTCATCCCCAAGTCCAAGATCGCCTCCGTCCGCACCCTCTGACGCTGGCTGCGGCGGGAGCAGCCACACCTCGCGGCTGCCCCCACTCCGCTATTATTCGCCGCTAGTTATTGCGTTGGATAGCCGGCGGAATCCAGCTGCCATCCAGCACCACCTGGTCCGGCATATACAGCCGCAGAAACGCAATATAGCCGCTGCCATTCGGCGTCGGCAGCCAGTTGCACTTCTGCTGCGCGTTCGTCGGCGCCGTCGGCTGCAGGTACACATCCAGCGAGCCATCGTTGTTCGGGCACGCCGGATGGTTCTGCACCATCGGCATACCCACGGCATTCCACTTCACCGTTGGGTCCGGGCTCGGCACCAGCTTGCCCTCCGCATCGTAGATGGTCAGCGACCAGAACGACTTCGGGCTCACCGGCGGAATCCCCTGGTCTAGCCCCGGCTTCGCAAAATGGATTACATAGTTCCTGCTGCCGTTCAACGCCGAGCCGCGCCCATCGTTCTGCGTATAGCCATACACGGCGTCCACCGCGCGATTCGCTCCCAGCGCCTGCTGCGCCACCTCGGCACGCAGCAGGTAACGCGCACCGTAGTTGCCTACATCCAACGACACCGTCCAGCCCGTCCTCGTCTGTCGCGTCGCAGGCACGCCGTCCAGAATTCTCTTCCCCAGCGCAACTCCGCGCCGGATGTTGTCCAGCTTGTTATCGCGCAGCGTGGTGCAGTCGAACGGCTGTCCTGCCACCACGCCCAGCCGCGCCATAGCACGCACCGCAAGATCGTCCTGTCCCGGCACCGGCGGGTTATACGCCAGCATCGATGCCAGGTTGCCGAAGAACGCGCACGCATCCATGCCATCCACCTGTCGCACCGGCGGTGTCACAACATCGCCATACGGCTGCGTCGAAAGCGTGTCCGGCGGAGTGTACGTGGCGCCCGGCGTGTACTTGCTCCACGGCGTCAGCGTAAGGCCCGGGTAGATGCTCGACTTGATATAGCTCAGGTCGCCGTCCGATCCGTCCGTGTAGATGCGTCCGATGATCCACATCGAACTCGTCGGCATGTGAATCGTATCCACGAAGTTGCCCGTAAGCGACGGCTGCGGATGTCCCTGGCACTCCGGCCCGATCAGCGCGTAGTCGCCCTCCGCGCTCTGCTGCCGCGTCCCGGGAGACTGCGCATTTACCTCCGTCCATCCATCCAGCATCTGCAGCAGGAAGAAGTGGCCGCCCATGTTCGGTATGTGCAGAATCACCGGCTCCTGGCACAGGTTGATGAACGACGACGCATACAACGTCGACGTGCTGGGAAGCACCACCGTGGTGAACGTAGCGTCCGGCAACACCATCTCCTTGCCAAACTGGTTCAACGGCGCAGCGCCAAGCTTCGTCTTCGTGTCTGGAACGTTGTTAGCCGTGCGGCCCGTGACACCGAACATCAGCAGCGGATAGCCGTAGATGTACGCAATGGCCGAGTCTGCAACGACCCCTGGCGCAAAACGCTGAACATCCTCGAGCGTCTGACCAATGGCCTGCAAACCGGTTGTGGCAACGGATACGGCGACGACAAAAGTACATACTGCTCTGCGCAGTCTCATAAGCATCTCCATTCCTCTGGCGAAACGATTGAACGCATGGCCCGATAACGCAGTTGGCCCATGAAAGCGAAATTTGGATGGGGGAGCCGGTCGCGAAGGCTGTTGGCCTGAATAAGTGGAGGGGAGGTCGTGCGCGGCGTTACGCCAGTCCTATGCGGTCATGCACGGTCGCGCTGCATCGTCCCGTCCTGAAAGGGAGTGGCGCGTCAGTCGTGGCTGCGCGCTATCCACCGACGGTAGAGAGCCCAAAACACACCCGGAGTACCCTGGGGAAGAGTCTGTCCTGACCGCCGAACAATCTAGCCCCGCTAATCGTTGAAAGTCCAGCACAATGTGGCGTCCTGTCGGCCCCACATGACAAATCGCCCGTAAAAGCGTCCAATATAGCTGGAGTACTCGGAGCACAAACGAATGCCCATGAACGACTATCGCCTGAACCAGAACTACCCCCTCACCATCGAGGGCACCACCGAGAACACGGCCTCGCTGCTGGCCAAGGTGCTTGGAATCACAGCACTTGGCTTCCTCGTCACGGCCTTCGGCGTCATCACCGCGCCCGCTGGCGGAAGCCTCATCGGCTTCATCGCCGTCTTCGCGCTGATCTTCGCCATCAACTTCACGAAGCGCAAGAACCCCGCGCTCGCGCTCGGCCTCTTTCTCGGCCTCGCCTACTTCATGGGCTGGGAGATCGGCCCGCTCATCCAGCGCTACATCCGCACCTTCGGCTCCGGCCTCGTCTTCAACGCCGCTGCCACCACCGGATGCGGCATGGCCATCATGGGCTGCATCGCCTATCTCTTCAGCATCAACTACCGCCGCATCGCGGGCATCGGCTTCGCTGCACTGCTGATCCTCGTCGTCGCCGGTATCGCCAGCATGTTCTTCCACTTCCTCACACCGGACACCTATAGCTGGCTCACCCTCGGCGTCTTCTCGCTGCTCACCGTCGGCGACTTCGCCCGCATCCGGGCAGGCGGCGACGGGGCCTCGGCCACCATGCTCGCCCTCTCCATCTACCTCGACGGCATCAACATCTTCATGGCCGTCCTGCAGCTGATGGGCGGACGACGCAGCCGCGACTAAACACAATCCGTCGAACTTCCGCAAACACGCTTCCTGGTGCGATCCTTAACACCATGAAGCGTGTTTCTCTTTTAGCCGCCGCTCTTCTCCTCTCCACCTCTTCCCTCTTCGCGCAGGAGAACGGCAACTGGCGCGCCGCCAACCAGACCGCCAAGTCCATCACCGGCGACATCGCCCTCGCGCCCGAGAAGCTCTTCATCAACTTCTCCCGCTTCACCATGTCACGCATCCGTCCGCTCGAGCAGCCCGAGATCGCCGCCGCCTTCGAGGCCGAAGGCGACCCCGCCGCAGCTGGCGCCTCCGGCTCCGGCAGCCTCTATCGCCTCAGCATTCCGCCCGAACAGAAGTTCCTCCACAAGAACACCCTCTGCGGCTCCGAAGAGACCCAGTGGATGGCCACCTACCTCTCCGGCAAGACCCTCAAGGTCGCCTTCTTCTCCAACGCCAAGCCGCCCGTCTTCAAGCTAGAAGAGCTCGCCAACTCCGCCAACCTCTGCGGCACCTTCACCTACACTCGATAAAAAACAGAAGGCCCGCGACTGCATCGTGCAGCACGGGCCTCTGTGCTTCTCTCTCTTCTCATGGCTGAGCTGCC
>Ga0105248_10006132_pt1 | contig 13188 bp, 10 predicted proteins | sample KBSS34metaG_FD_81524 | JGI IMG/M metagenome (GOLD analysis project Ga0105248, IMG submission 81524) | Switchgrass rhizosphere microbial communities from Kellogg Biological Station, Michigan, USA - KBS S3-4 metaG | ecosystem: Host-associated > Plants > Roots > Rhizosphere > Soil | place... | reverse complement strand
TCATGGCCAGGAGTCTTGAACTCCACCAAAGGCCGAATACATTGGTGCAGACCAAACCGTCATCTTGATTTTCCGCTTGCAATTCTGCGGCGGACCATACATACCGATAATAGTTCATAACGGGACGTAACGGTTCGTCGTGTAGTGGATTGTGGGACGCCGCGAGGTGCGGAGAATGCGCCCCACACCTCGCCGGTTCGGTTAGAACGGTTTTGCGAGCCACGGGTTGGTGGTAATTCCACTACCGGTGATCGTCGAGCAGCCGTTCGCTGCGGGACCTCCGGAGCACTTCCACCAATTGGCCGTAGCGTCGATAGCGGCGAGGGAACCGATGTTATCGATTCCCGTATCCCCGAAGAACGAATTGAAGTGGGCTTGGATCGAGCCACCGGCGTTCACCCCGATATCGATGCCTTCCCCCTGGATCACGTTCTGGGAAATTACGATCCCGGATAACACCGAAATCGGGCTGAAGATGGAGATACCTGTGGGGACGGTGGTGCCGGGATCGCTATCAGGACCGTTCCCGGAAATCGTGTTTCCAACAATCAGGTGCCCATTCAAGGTCTGATCGGGCGCATGCGTGTGCATGGCGACACCCGGCAACGCGTTGTCACGCAAAATATTGTTGGCAATCACATTGCCGTTGTTTTGGGCGCCAGGAGGTCCGGCAAACAGACCTACTCCCGCGCCCTCGCCCGTTACCAAGCCATTGCGTTGCGATGTATTTCCGATGATCGTGTTGTGGTAGATGCCCAGCAAAGGATCGGTAGGCGGATGTGGTCCCGGTGGAACGAAGTGATGCGAGGCGATAGTGATACCGCAATCAAACGGATTATCTTCGACGATATTGCCGGAGATCAAGTTGTCATGATTAGGGCCAGTGTCGTCGCTGATCAGGATGCCGCCGGCGTTGTGGTTTACAAGGTTATTGGCCACGGTGGAGTGATGAACGCCGCTTAGGTGAATGCCTTCGCCGCAATCGAACCCCTCTCCGCCTTGAAAGTAGGCTGGAAGGGGTGGGCAGGTCAGCGCCTCGACATTCAAGCTGCGGTCATTGCCGGTCACGTGATTGTTGGAAATGGTCACGTCAAAAGCGTTGCTTACGACAATGCCTTGGGCGTTCGCATTCTGCGCTTGGAATCCACTGATGATCACATGGGCGACGCCGTCAAGGTGGGCGCCATCGTGACCGCCATCCACAGTGATTGCATTTAGCAGACCAGTGGCATCGATGATGGTGTTTTCCGATCCGTCACCCAGCAGCGACAAAGGCTTGGTGATCACGACGTTCTCATGATAAGTGCCCTTGCCTACGCGAATAATGTCATTTGGCGCGGCTGCCGCAACAGCTGCTCCGATTGTAGCGGCGCATCCGCCCTTGCCGCCGGGGTTCACGCACAGATCGTTAGCAAGCAGGCCGTGGCAGCCGAAAGTGGCGGTCACCGCAAATAAGCGTAGAATTGTTTGATTCTTCATGTGAGATATTCCTTAATGCGCTCTTGTTTGTCTCCCGACACAAACGGTGGGCGAGTTCTTCCTGTTCCCACAAGCACCCGGAGGAGACACCAGTGCCACTCGCAATCTTACACCTGTGGCGGAAAAAACAGGCCGGTTATCTTTCGATAGCCACGCCCAATATTGGTAGCGCGAAGGGAAGCGACCTGCTAGCTGCAGATCACAATCAGTACCGCCAGTACTAGCTCCAGGTAGGTGTACTAAATGCCCACGGTCTCAGACTGGCATCAGAATCGCACTCGCGGGAGGGCATAAACGTGGAGCCGATAATGATCGACATCAGGCGGTAACGCGACTGCACAAAACCGGACCGGAGCGCAGAAAGCTTCCGGATACGCCGTGATACATTTCCCTAGCCACTTTTTGATCGGCTAAACTGTATTAAATCCACCACATGCCGCTCTCTGCAGGCGACAAACTCGGCCCCTACGAAATCCTTGCGCCCGTCGGTGCCGGAGGCATGGGCGAAGTGTATCGCGCACGCGATCCTCGCTTGAATCGTGATGTCGCGATCAAGGTTTCCGCGGCTCAGTTCTCGGAACGCTTTGAGCGCGAGGCTCAAGCCATCGCCGCGCTGAATCATCCCAACATCTGCCAGATCTACGACGTAGGTTCGAACTATCTGGTGATGGAGTTCATCGAAGGCGAGTCGCCAAAAGGGCCCATCCCGGTCGGGGAAGCACTGGGCATCGCGCGCCAGATCGCGGACGCTCTCGAAGCCGCGCATGAGAAGGGCATCACACATAGGGATCTGAAGCCCGGCAATATCAAAATCAAACCTGATGGAACCGTGAAGGTGTTGGACTTCGGGCTGGCGAAGGTGAATTCTGAGTCGTCGGCATCGGGAGAAAACTCGCCCACTCTGACCATGGGCATGACACAGGCGGGCATGATTCTGGGCACCGCCGCCTACATGTCTCCCGAGCAGGCGCGCGGTAAAGAGAATGTTGATAAGCGAGCCGACATTTGGGCCTTCGGTGTGGTGCTGTACGAACTGCTGACCGGCAAACGTCTATTCGAAGGCGAAGACGTAGGACACACGCTGGCGGCGGTGATTATACAGGACCCGGACCTGAGCAGCGTGCCGGTACAGTTGTTGCCGCTGCTGAAGCGGTGTTTGGAGAAGGATCCAAGGAAGCGGCTACGGGATATTGGGGACGCATGGTTGCTGCTGGATGTGGGGCAGGCCGCGAGTCCAGGTTCGCAGGAACCCAAAAGGACGGGGCATTACCCCATCTTGCTTTGGGCTGGGATAGGATTGCTGCTGCTTGCCACACTAGGAATTTCATTCGTACACTTCCGGGAAGCGCCTCCACTCGCCGAGATGACACGTTTCCAAGTCCCGGCTCCCGAGAAGGTTACTCTGGGCAATTCGCTTAGCCTATCGCCGGACGGACGCCGCCTTGCATTCCCAGCTCGCGGGGCGGACGGGCAGAGCCAAATATGGGTTCGATCGCTCGACACGCTCGCAATGCAGCCGCTACCCGGCACCGAGGGCGTCGCCAATGGTGGCGTCTTCTGGTCGCCGGATAGCCGCTTTCTAGGATTTGCGATCTCCGGCAAGCTGAAGAAGGTAGAAGCATCGGGCGGGCCGGCCCAGACTGTATGCAATTTGCTGGCTACGGGTCTCTTTCGCGGAGGTTCCTGGGCCCCCGACGGAACCATCATATTCGGCTTAGTTGGCTCACCCCTGCTGCGCGTTCCAGAAACTGGCGGCGTGCCCGTTCCGCTGACGAACCTCGATGCCGCGCGCCAGGAAGTCTTCCATGGCTATCCGTCACTCTTGCCGGATGGCCGGCATTTCGTTTATGAGCGTAATTCCGCGGCGAATGAAAAGAGCGGCCTCTACCTGGGCTCACTCGACGCGAAGCCCGAACAGCAGGATTCAAAACAGCTGACCTCTTCACGAGCACCGAGATACGCGCCCACGCCCGATCCCGGCTTCGGGTACATTCTGTTTTCCCGCGAAGGATCGCTAATGGGACTTCCCTTCGATACCCGGCGGCTGGAGCCGGCCGGGGAGGCCGTTCCCGTCGCCGAGGGATTGCTATTTAATGGCTTTCCTTCTTATTCCGCGTCTGCGACCGGCGTCCTGGCCTTCCGTACCAGCCCTCCCGGCGGGACCGGCAGTCAAATGCTATGGTTCGACCGCCAAGGGAAACAACTGGGGCAGTTTGGGCCGCCCGCACCCTATTACAACATTGCATTCTCTCCTGACGGAAAGCTCCTCTTAGCCGATCAATCGCAACAGCACCTTTGGGCAGCCGCCCTGGCTCGCGGTGTTTTCAGCCGCGTGAATCCCGGCGATACGACGGACTATGCGGGCGCTGCGATCTCGCCGGATGGACGCGTCGCTTTCACTTACGGGCTCGGCGGCGCACTCGGCGATATCTATGTAAGGTCGGTCAGCGGCTCTGGTGTGCCGGAACTACTGGTGAAGTCCGCCACCACGAAACACCCCAACCACTGGTCGCTGGACGGGCGCTTTCTGATTTACGACGACCACACGACGCAAAGGCAGGACCTGTGGATCGTTCCTATGATGGGCGATCACAAGCCCATTCCCTTTCTAGTAACCCCGGCCGACGAAACTTCCGCCAGCTTCTCGCCCGACACCAAGTGGATCGTCTACAGCTCCGATGAATCCGGACGGCGCGAAGTCTACGTGCAAGGCTTTGTGCCGGATCACATCCCGGCCGCGGGCGTTGGCAAATGGCAAATTTCTACCGCCGGGGGAGACAAGCCCCGCTGGCGCCGCGACGGGAAGGAACTGTACTACATCGCACCGGACGGAAAAATGATGGCCGTGCCCGTTAGGTCGACGGCGACGACTTTCGAGCCCGGAGTTCCCATCCCGCTTTTTGAAACCCACGCGACCGGCTACTCGCCCTACGACGTCGCCCCCGACGGACGATTCCTGATCAACACTGTCAGGGATAATGCGGACGCCTCGCCGATTAACGTCGTGTTGAACTGGACTACAGGTTTAAAGAAATAGGTTCGGCAGTCGCTCTTAGGATTGACCCGACGGCTCAATTGAATGTTCTGAGAGGTCGGTTCTTTTCATTTGACAAACTTGGCACCCATCTACCAGATACTTTCAGGATGCGCCGTCATCCAGGCGCAACCCTCTTTTTGATCCGCTACACTTGGCTAAATCAAGGGCACGCCGAAAGCTAGTCGATCCGCAGGAGGATCAATGTACAAACTGGTGATCATGGTTGCCGCTGCGACTTTCTTGGTGCAATCAGCAAGACATGCACGTGCCCAAGACCCCGGCGCGCGACCAGGGACTATCAAGGTGATCTTGTTGGGCACCGGCGGCGGGCCGCCAATGGATTTGCAGCGCTATGGCCCCAGCACGCTGGTGGAAGCCGGCAGCGAAAGCCTTCTCTTCGATTGTGGCCGTGAGGCGACACTCCGGATGGCACAATACGGGATTCGGCTCGGCGGAGTCAGCAAGGTATTTGTTACTCATCTCCACTCCGACCACATCATTGGGATTCCGGATCTCTACTTGACACCGTGGGCTTCGGAGGAAGCCCGAAAAGTTCCTTTCGAAGTGTGGGGGCCTCCTGGTACGCGAGTAATGATGGATCATATGCAGAAGGCCTTTGCATTCGATATCCGCATTCGCCGCGATGTGGATGAGAAGTATTCGAAGGAGGGCATTTCGGTTTCCAGCCGCGACATCAAAGAGGGGGTAGTCTTCGAAAAAAACGGCGTGAAGGTCACCGCGTTCCTGGTTGACCATGGGCCGGTGAAGCCCGCGTTCGGTTACCGCGTGGACTACGCCGGTCATTCGGTTGCACTGTCGGGAGACACGCGATTTTCGGAAAACCTCATCAAGTTTTCTCAAGGAGTGGATGTACTCATTCACGAAGGAGAAGACGCGGAGGCCGATCGTGCGAATCCTGGGAATCGCACCCACGAGCAAATGGAAAACATCATCGCTCACCACACGCCGATTGAGCAGGTGGGTATAGTGTTTTCGCGAGTAAAGCCCCGATTAGGTGTCTATGCGCACGCTTTCGGGACTTCCGAGAGACTGATCGCCGGCACCAGGAAAACATATTCCGGTCCTTTGGAAGTCGGCGAGGACTTGATGACGATTGAGATCGGGGAGAAGATTGAGGTTCGTCGCCTTAAGCCTTGAGCGCCATGCTTCTCGGCTTTCCCGCGCGGGCCCAAATTCGCAAACAATCTTCCGGATGCGCCGTGATACAGACACAACCTGCGCTTTGATCGGCTAAACTGTATTGAATCCGTCACAGCCGCTCTCCATCGGCGAAAGACTCGGCCCGTACGAAATCCTTGCTCTCGTAGGTAAGGGTGGCATGGGAGAGGTCTATCGCGCGCATGATTCCCGGCTAAATCGCGATGTCGCGATCAAAGTTTCCAACTCCCAATTTACCGAGCGCTTCACCCGCGAGGCCCGTGCGATTGCCGCACTCAACCAAACCAACATCTGCCATCTCTACGACGTAGGACCGGACTATCTGGTCATGGAGTATGTCGAGGGACAGGGGCTGCGTGGCCCGTTGGACTTCGATGACGCCCTACCCATCATCCAGCAATTGATTGATGGCATCGAGGCCGCGCACGAAAAGAACATCGTTCATCGGGACCTGAAGCCAGCCAACATTAAGATTGCTACGGAGGGTGTGGTAAAGATTTTAGACTTCGGGCTGGCGAAAGCCATGGACCCTCCGGCCGCGCAAGATGGCGATCCTGAGAACTCTCCAACGTTAACCATCGGTGCTACGCAGGCGGGCACGATTCTCGGAACTGCAGCCTACATGGCTCCCGAGCAAGCTAAGGGTAAGGCGGCCGACCGGCGCTCAGATATCCTGGTCGTTTGGTGTGATTCTCTACGAGCTGCTCACTGGCAAGAAACTATTCGCGGGCGAAACGACAGTAGAAATTCGTTGGAGTCTTGAATAAAGATCCCGACATTTCTGCCGCCCCGCTTCGCGTTCACAGACTGCTCCGCTAGTGCCTGGAGAAGGATCGCAAACAGAGGCTTGTCTCGATTAGCGATGCGCGGAGACTGCTATTTGGCCCGGAGGCAGCGGGACTGACGGCACAATCAGCGCAACCTCCACTTGCGCCCCGGCACAGATCGTGGCTGCCCTGGTGCATCGCGGCATTCTTTCTACTTGCGCTCATGCCCGCGAATATCTTCCACTTCAGCGAAATGCCGCCCGAAGAACGTAGCCTGCTGTTTCAGGTCCCTTTGCCCGAGGGTGCGGGCGGGAATCCATTGACGCGACTTTCTCCAGATGGCCGATGGATCGCTTTTCAGCCAACGGCGGAACGGCCAATCCTGGTGCGGGCGCTGGACGAATTGGCTGCTAGGCCGTTGCCGGGCAGTGGCGGGTCGCCCTATAACTTCTTTTGGTCGCCCGATGGACGCTCGATCGGGTTCGGCGCGGGAGGTAAGCTCAGGCGGATAGACGTCGCCGGCGGCCCCGCTACGGTCTTGGCGGACGATTCCACCCACCGTGGGGGTTCGTGGAGCCCTGAAGGAGTAATTCTGTTCGCGTCTTCGCAAGGACCACTAATGCGTATCAAGGCGGAAGGTGGTACAGCAACCCCAGCCACCACACTGCGGCAAGGCGAATACTCTCACCGCTGGCCCTGGTTCCTTCCCGATGGTAAGCACTATCTTTATGCCGCGACCACCGGGCCGTCCGAAGATCACACGACCATTCACGTCGGAGAACTTGATTCTCAGTTTGACAAGATCATTGGCGAAGCCGATTCCCAACCTATGTTTTCAAAGGGACACGTTCTTTTTGTCCGCGAAACTACACTCATAGCGCAACCTTTTGACCTGCGCAATTTGGCGATTACGGGTGCAGCGGTCGCCGTAGCTGAGCAGATTCAACGGCAAGTTTCATATGCTTATGCGGAGTTCTCCGCTACACCTGATGGCTTGCTGGAATACAGAACCGGAACGAACGGTGGACTTTACCGATTGACTTGGTTTGATCGGTCCGGCAAGCAACTCGGAACCCTCGGAGAGCCAAGCGGTCTGGGCAACTTTCAAATGTCACCGGATCGGCGGCGGGCGGCGGTTGCGGACTCTGCAGGAAATCGGGACATTTGGATCTACGATGTCGCCCCCGGCCTTCGTTCGCGATTTACCTTTGATCCGGCGACTGATTCGGATCCCGTCTGGTCACCGGATGGGCGCGAAATCATTTTCTCCCGGCGCAGTGAACGATTTGGTCTCTACCGGAAAGCATCCGATGGAAGTGGAACGGAGAGCCTATTACTAGATGACGCTCGACCGATCTTCTCGGCGAGTTGGTCGCCTGACGGGAATTTTCTCCTCTATATTGTCAGAGAATCCTCGGCGAACGACGATATCTGGATTCTACCCTTACCGGCGAGGGAGATAAGCTAAATATCGCGCATAAGCCGTATCCGCTCATGCGCACACCCTTTCGAGAGTCATACCAACAATTTTCTCCAAATGGGAAATGGGTAGCCTATCAATCCAACGAATCGGGCCGCAACGAAATCTATGTCACGCCCTTCCACGGTCCCGGTGAAACTGAAGGCGGCAAGCGCCAAATTTCGATCGCAGGAGGAGTCGTTCCACGCTGGCGGCAGGATGGCAAGGAACTCTTTTATGTTGCGCCGGATCAGCGCCTGATGGCCGCCGAAATCATTATCAAGGGAAACGCTCTCGATGTGGGCGAGGTTCGTCCATTGTTTGGACCAGTGATGGACGGCGTCGGGTTTTACTACGACGTTTCTGCCGACGGGCAGCGTATTTTGGCCCGCCGCGCCGCTGAAGACAATGCCGAACCCGTCACGGTTGTGCAGAACTGGACTGCGCGGCTGAAGAAGTAAGACCACGTCCGCGGATAGATCCCGTATGGTCGGCTACCCTTCCATCAACAATGCTCATGGTGCCAGTGGCATAGAGTTATGTGCCACCTGACATGGTTCGATTAAAACTAACCGACGAGTTCGTCTCATTAGTCCCGATATCTCGGCGTCACGTCAGTTCCACAAGCCGGCCGAACCAAGACCTGAGCGTTACCCGGGATTGCTGTTGTGAAATCCCCACATCGCCAGGAATTGGTTTCTCGTGCGAAGGGCTGTTCTCGCCAGGTATCGCCGCGTTTTCAACAACGGCGTTTCTTCGTGTTCAGCGGACGCAGCGCATGTACCTATCCTGCGGAGCTACCACGATGCGAGTATGCTGACTTGGCAAAGTTCAAGAACCGGTGTAGTCGGCAGAATCACAGAGACATTCTTGCAGGGGATCCTGCGACAAATCATTGACGGCTCATTTCGGCGTGAGCCTGGCGGCCGAGGCGTGCCACTAATGGCGGCACGGCCTCGATGTAGCCGGTTGAGGTTCGGAAGTTGACGATGCAGAACCGCAAAGCGCTTTTCCCCTCGAGGAGAGCATTGGAGCAGAACGCCTCTCCGCTGTTCTCAAAGTGCGTCAGCAGGAGTTGATTCAGACGATTCAGGTACGCCTCTGTCTGCTCGGAGCCCACACTGGCGCGTAGTTCTAACGGAACGTAGCGCAGTGTCGTAATGCTTAGGTTGTGCGAGAACGCCTCCAATTCAGGGTGCTCTGCCGCCAGTTCGTAGAGGTGGCGGGCCAATACCACGTCTTCCCCGATCATCTGACGATAGGCTGCCGCACCCGCTTGCTGCAGGGCAAGCCAAATCTTGAGCGCGCGAAAACCGCGCGAGTTCTGCGGCCCGAGATCATAGTAATTCGTGGCCTCGACGTCAAAGCTGTAGTAGGGCGGGTGGTAAGAAAATGCATTGCGCAAAGCCGCAGGATCACGGACTAACGCGCATCCGGCTTCGAGTGGGGCGTACAGCCACTTGTGGGGATCGACCGCCACTGAGTCCGCAGCAGTCAAGCCCATGAGATCCGCAGGCGCTTCCGGTATCCCAGCGGCGAAGGCGCCGTATGCGCCGTCCACATGGAACCACAATTTGCACTCTTGGCAGAAGGCCGCCAAATCCGGCAGCGGATCCACGGCCCCTGTGCTAACGGTTCCGGCGGACCCCACCACGAGAAATGGCCGGTAACCCTCTTCAAGATCCCGCTTGTACTGAGCTTTCAGGGCAGCAAGATCCATGCGCTGCCGCTTGTCGACGCCGATCCAGCGAATCGCTTCTGTGCCGAGCCCCGTGAGGTCGACGGCTTTCTGTATCCAGGTGTGTGTTTCCGTGGAAGCGTAAGCCAACATGCGCGGCCCGCCGGCGACGCCTTGCTTTCGAACGTCCCAACTGGCTTTTGCGGCACGGGCGGCCAGGAAACACGTAAGATTGGCCATGTTGCCTCCGCTCAGAAGCAAGCCGCCACAATCGGCCGGATAGCGGATGAATTGTGCAAGCCAGCGAATCGTCTGTGCTTCTATTTCGGTGGCCATAGGGGACAGCTTCCAGGCACCGACGTTGGCATTTACGGCAGCCGCCAACAACTCCGCGAGCATTCCGATGGGGGCGGCGGAAGACGTGATGTACCCGTAAAAGGCGGGATGTCCGTTGAGCAGAGAGTGATCAAACAGCAGATCGGCGGCGTTCTGAAGCAGGGCGCCAGCCTCTGCGCTTTGTTCGGGCAGCGTCCGCGCGGAGTCTAATGCTGTGCGGACTCTATCCGGGGACTCCGCCGGCGTGACTGCACGTCCGCGCAAAGAGCCCAGGAAGCCGGCGATACGGTCGACCAGATCGTGGCCGAGCGAGCGAAATTGCTCCTCCGTCATTTCGAGAGGAGCTGAGCGGGTTTTTGCCTCAGCGGCGAGAGAAGAAAACATACTCATTTACCGTAGTCCCTCAAACAGATCGTTTTCCAACTTGCGGCCTCCGTTGGCAGCGCTGTGAACGCGGTAGAACTCCTGGGAGCCCCAAAGTACCTTCTGCTGCTCTTCCGAAAGCTGTCCCAGCCGTTCGTACATGGACACTTGTGTCTGGTGGCAGCATACAGCTTTCCAAACGACCGGCCAGTAGGAAGACGTGTCGACCTCGGTGGTTACAGCCCAGTCAGGCCAGGGATTCGCCTGGCGCGCAACTCCATCCACCATCGAAGTCAGCTTGCGAAAGGCGGCCTGGTAGGCCTGCCACTTGTCATTTCGCCATGCCAGGTTGTAGAGCTTGGCAACTCGATGAGCAGAAGACGGGCCACCGCGGGAGCCGTCCCTGGCACCATAACCTGCATCGGCGGCACACACGACAGCGGCCGCCGTGAACTGCGAGATGGCGATGTGGTCAGGGTGGCCATAAGCTCCATCCGGGCCAAATGTGACGACTACGTGGGGCCGAACCCGCCGGATTTGCTGGACAATTGCCGCGATGGCAGTAGCGGCATCGATCTGGTCGACGGCTCCATCGGGGTAGCCCAGAATCAAAACTTCGCGAACCCCAAGCACAGCCGCGGCCTCTCGAAGTTCAGCTTCACGCACACGGCCGACCTCAGCAGGTTCAGTCTTTTTGTCCGGTGAAAAGAAACGGCCCCGTTCCCCACGCGTCGCTGTAACCAGGTAGGTCTCGACTTCTTCAGCGGAATACTTGGCCAGCGTCCCGCCAAAGCCCATGGATTCGTCGTCCGGATGGGCCAAAACAGCCATCAGCTTGAACTTCTGTTCTTCTTGAACTCCGTACGACGACCGATACATCGGGAACCTTAGCGGCCCAATGCCCGGCGGATACCGGCCAAGTGATGCCAGCTGTGCCGAAGTGCGTGATCTTCTATGATGAACTGCGCGGTGACAGGCGCGCCGAAGGTCAGCCCAATGGGCGCCGACCCGTCCAACTCTTCATCCGTGAATGTACGCACCTCTGCTGCCGCCTCCCCGCTGTTCCGGCGCAGGAGATCGAGAGTTGCCGCCTTGGTGACTCCCGCTTGTTCCTGAGCATGTTTGCTGTTGATCTCGGCGACAAGCTCCCACGTGACTTCCGGCGCAGCTTTTCCGTTGGCGACGGCCCGCGCCAAGTCGATCTCGATAGGGTACATGCTGGCCACATGGTGCACTATCACGCCGACCGCACGCCGGTCCTTGGCGGACATCGGCGTATGCCACTCGACGTCCGAGAGGCCTGCCGCAACGGCGGCCAGACCGGCGGCGCCTTCCTCGATGCGTTTCGCCAGTAATTCAGCCCGACGTCCCATGGAACCTCCGATTTTGTAATTGGCCGCGCTTTGTGGCTCGGCCACCACTGTCTCTTCTTGAAGCGAACTCATGTAATCACTCTCTTTCCGTTCCGATTATGCGATCAGAGCGGCCAGGAAGACTTGATCGATCGTCCCTCATTCTTTGCACAAAGGTGTTTTCTGCGCGAACGTTGCTTTTTTCTGCGTCTGAAAGAAACTTGCCAGCGGTAGGCAGACAAGGTTTTCGCGCGCAGCCTCCCGACAATCCCTTCAAAAGTTGAGGCATTTCTTGCGGAATAGCCGTCTGATGAGTGTCAGGCTGAGAGCGACCTACGATCGCTGCGGTATCGGCCCGGAGGTTGCCCGAACTCCCTCTTGAATGCGCGATTAAAGGCAGCTTCCGATTCGTATCCGACCTCGGCGGCAATCTCGGCCACGCCCCGCGCAGTCCTCTCAAGAGATCGAGCGGCCACTTGAAGCCGCCAGCGCGTTAGGTACGTCATCGGAGGCTCGGCGAGATAACGCGTAAAGCGTTTCACCAGAGCGGACCGCGAAATGCCTACGTCATCGGCAAGGTTCTCGATCGTCCAGGGGTGCGCAATGCGGCTGTGCAGTAAACCGAGACTTTTTCCCACTATGGGATCGCGCACTCCCGTGAGCCATCCCGTCTGTTGTTGGGCAAGCTAGCCACGTAGCGCCGTAAGGTGTCCACGAACAAAGCTTCTGATAGCTTGGCGAGCATTGCATCGCTTCCGATTCGTCCCGAAGCGGCTTCTTCAACCAGGTGGAGAATGGAATTCTCCAACCAGAGTCCCTAGGTATCCGTCCTGATGTTGACTTTGAAGACCGGTGGCAGGCCACTTAGGATTCGACGGCTGAGATGCGGATCGCAACTCATGTAGCCACATACGAACCGCGAAACGATACCACCGCCGCCGGCACGCAAGGGAGACAAGTCGCGCGCTTCTATTTTGGCGTTGATCCCATAGTTCGGGAACGGCCGTTTTCCGGCACCGCTACTCATGTGATGAGAGTCGCCATGTGGGAAAACGACTATGTCACCGGGGTTCAACTCGGTCGGCTGTCCGTCAAGCAACTCGACCACGGCCCCGCCATCGATAACCAAGTGGTAGAGCACGACGAGGTGCTCGGTTCCCACGCCGGCAGTGGCCGACCATCATTTTCGCCGGGGGAGCCGTGAGTCCCCACGGCGCCGAGAATTCCGCACGGAAGAACACAGCGCCGTTCAACTGGACTCCACTCAGAATTTGTGAAAACGCGTCCATACGATGATTTGGTCTATCTGCAAACTCCCTGATCCTTTCGGCAAACCGGTTCGCAGGCGCGAGCCGTTCGAGCAAAACACCGGGACGCTCGGGCATGGTTGTTCAAGCAGGGGCACTGCACAATTGTGGCGCGGAGCAGGGTCATTGAGGCGTCCTCTGCGGCGATTGACGCAGCGAGCGCACGTGTCACCGAGGCTAAGAGTGGTTGGTTACCAAAAGTGACCTACTCGGAATCGTGGACTCGCAGTG
>Ga0105248_10006131_pt1 | contig 13192 bp, 13 predicted proteins | sample KBSS34metaG_FD_81524 | JGI IMG/M metagenome (GOLD analysis project Ga0105248, IMG submission 81524) | Switchgrass rhizosphere microbial communities from Kellogg Biological Station, Michigan, USA - KBS S3-4 metaG | ecosystem: Host-associated > Plants > Roots > Rhizosphere > Soil | place... | reverse complement strand
CCGGCCCTCGCCTGCACCGAGTGCCACACCTCGTGCATCAGCAGGATTCCACGCTCGACCGAGTCCGTCGGCAACGGACTCAGCACCATCGCCCAGGTGCGCCGCCCCCAGGCAACCGAGGTGTTCGCAATCGCCACGCCGTCGGGCAGTCGCGCTTCGTAGAAGCTCCCTGCCCACGCCATGAGACCCGCGCTGTCAGGGACGCTGCTGATGGCGCGACGTGACGATGGGTCGACGATCAGGAGCGGAGTGCTGAGGGGAATTCCCCAGAGGGAACCACTGTCACGCTGGGCGTAGAATGCGGCCTCACGCATCGCCCGGCGCGCGAGCGTCGTGTCAACCTGGGGCCGGGCCGGTGCACCCGCAAGCAGGACAAGTCCGACAATGGAGATCATGTGCAGGAAGGGAATGCGCAGCTCGTCCGGATCGTCGCGACCCGGTCAGCGGCGGCCGAACTCTGCGTCGGCCTCCGCGGCGGCCTGCTGCAGCAACGCGACCTTGCCCGGATCGATATCCGCCCCGGATACCCCGACCGGCGACCGGCCGTACAGCTGCTCGAAGAGCGAGAGGGCAGCGAGATACGAACCCGTCGGCGCCGGATGAAATCCGTCGCTCGAGTAGAGCTCGAGCGTCGGGTCGCGCCGCCAGGCGGCGCGCCAAGCCTCTCCGGCCGGCACAAGGATCCCGTCGACCGCCGCCGCCGCGTTGGTGTAGGACACGCGCACGGAGTCGCGCGCCGCGGGACGGTTCGACTCGGGCCACACCATGAGTAACGCCACGCGAGCGCCATGTTTCCTCGCGAGGTCCGCAAACAGTCGTGTGCTCGCGAGGAGATCAGCCTGGCTCTCCGGCAGCGCCGAGGGACCCTGTTGCAATACGACGATGTCCCACTTGTCCTGGACGATCATGCCCTGGGCCGCACCCTCGTTCCAGTGATCGCCGAGCGAGAAGCCGCCCCGCAGGACACGTCCCAGCACCATCGGCGGCGCGTCGGCCGAGGCGGCGAGCTGCGCTGTCATGGCGGGAAGGTCGTTGTCGTAAGTGAGACTGTTGCCGACGAACAGCACCCGGAGCTGGTCCCCGGTAAAGGGGGAGCCGGGTTCACTGTCACCGCCACCACAACTGACGAGGAGGGCGAGGGAGAGCGCGGCGCCTCGAATGTGACGCTGAAATGGCATGCGGTCGCAGGGAAGGGGTTCCTTCCCTACGACCGCGTATCGGGGGTGGTTTCCCCTTTGCGTCTAGGTCGTCTTGCCCCTCGTAAACAGGCGGTAGATCAACAGCAGCACGATGGCGCCGATGACCGAGGCGATGAACCCGGCCGTCTGGCCCTCCTGATAGAGTCCGAGGCTCTTGCCCAGGAACGTGCCGACGTACGACCCGGCAATGCCCAGAAGGATGGTGATGATCCACCCACCCGGATCCCTTCCCGGAGTCAGGAACTTCGCGACGACACCGGCGGCGAGGCCAATAAGGATCGTGTATAGCACTGGCACCTCTCGTGGGGGAGAAAACAATGTTGCGCTGCGATCGGCCGACTGGCAAGCGGACGTCAGGTCTGCTCCTGCGCTTCCAGCAGGGTCATCCTCCAGCGCTGGTAGCCCCGCAGGCAAAGCAGGAGGAAGCACCCGTACAGCACGGCCGTCGGCAACAGGTGCCTCGTCCAGTATACCCCGATCGCTATCACATCGATTGCGGCCCAGAGAAGCCAGTTTTCCAGGTACTTCCTTGCCAGCATCCACTGCGCCACCAGGCTGAACGCGGTAATGCCGGAATCCCAGTAGGGCAGGGCCTGGTCGGTGAAGCGCCCGAGCAGCGTGCCGAGCGTCACGGTCCCTGCCGCGCCGAAAGCGATGCAGCTCACCAGCACGCGCTGCGGCGCCCGGCTCACCGTCACGCCGGACTTTCCCGCACCACCCCTGACCCACTCGTACCAGCCGTAGAACTGCAGCCCGAGGTAGATCACCTGCAGCCCGGCGTCGGCGTAGAGCTTGACCCGCGCGAACACCGCGAAGTAGAGCGCGACCATCACGGCGCCGATCGGCCAGCCTCGCCAGTCCTCCCGGACGTTCAGCCATACGCTGACCAGGCCGAGCGCCGCCGCCACCCATTCGACAGCGCCCATCGCCTACTCCGCCGCGCGCCCGAGGGCGGCCGGTGCCTTGACGCCCCCGACCAGCCCCGCGAGGAGCACCAACGTCAGTACATATGGCAGCATCAGGAAGAGCTGATACGGCACCGCTAGTCCCATCGCCTGAAAGACGAATTGCAGCGCGGTCGCGGCACCGAAGAGGAGCGCGGCCCCCAGGACGCCAACCGGATGCCAGCGCCCCAGCACCACGATGGCGATCGCAATGAAACCCCGACCCGCCGTCATGCGTTCAGCGAACGTACCCACCTGTGCCAGCACCAGTGTTCCGCCGGCGAGCCCGGCGAACAGGCCCCCGGCGAGAGTGCCAGCGAACTGCAGCCGGCGAGCCCGTACACCGGCCGCGCGCGCGTGCTCCGGCGATTCTCCCACGGCTCGTAGCGCCAGCCCGGTTCTGGTGCGAAACAGGAACCACCAGCACAGTGGTACCGCCAGCAGTGCGACGTAGGTGGTGACCGGCTGGTTGAAGAATGCGGGGCCAGCCAGTGGCACGATCGCGAGCCCCGGGATCCGGATCGGGGCCAGCGTCGGGAGCGAAAGCCCCGCTCCCGCCGAACCGAATGCAGCTTGATACACGGTACCGGTGATGCCAACCGCCAGCAGAGTGGTCGCGGTACCGGCGATGATCTGGTCTGCTCTGGCACCGATCGCGGCGAGCCCGAAAACAGTCGCCAGCAGCATACCTGCTGCTCCGCTCGCGGCGAGCCCGGACCAGGCGCCGCCGGTCGATGCGCCCAGCGCCGCGGCGAGGGCACCAGCAAGCATGGCGCCCTCGATCCCGAGGTTGATGACGCCGCCGCGCTCGGCGATCATCTCGCCCAAAGCTGCCAGCAACAGTGGCGTAGCCACGCGAACCGCGGCGCTGAGGAACCCGTCGAGGACGCCGGTGTCGAGCATCATGCGGTCACCGTATCACGACGGCGCAAGGAAACCGCATCAGCCAGCAACACTGCCAGGATGGTCACGGCCTCGGCCACGTACACTGCCACGGCCGGGACACCGGCGTCGCGCTGCATTGCTCCGGCCCCCGCTTCGAGCGCCCCGAACAGGATGGCACTGCCGACGATCCCCACCGGCGACTGGCGTGCCAGCAATGCCACCGCGATGGCGGTGAAACCGTAGCCCGGTGAAAGGTTGGGATAGAGGGCATAGCTCACGCCACCCACCTCGACTCCGCCGGCGAGCCCGGCGAGTGCACCCGACACCAGCAGGGCGATGGCACCAAGCCGTCGTACATTCAGCCCGCCAGTGACCCGTGCTGCCCGCGGCCCTCGCCCCACCGCGCGCAGCTCGAATCCGATCATGGTGCGCCGGAACACATACCACGCCAGCACACAGCAGCTCAGGGCCAGGAGGATGCCGATGTGCAGGCGCGTGCCGGCGAACGCCGGCAGGCGAGCGGCCACCGGCAACTGGTCGCTCTGCGGATAGATATGCTGGGACTCCTGCAGTGGCCCCTGCACCATGAAGCTCACCAGGCTCTCCGCGACGAAGTTGAGCAGGAGTGTGCTGATCACCTCGAGCACTCCGAATCGGAGCCGCAGCCAGGCCGGTACCGTGACCCACAGCGCCCCCGCGGCAAAGGCGACCGCCAGCATGACGGGGATCGCCGCTGATCCGGGCCAGTCACCCAGCTTGAGGCCGATCCAGGTTGCGGCAACCGCGCCAACGTAGAACTGACCTTCTCCCCCGATGTTGAGCACCCCGGCCCGGAGACCAATGGTGAAGCCCAGCGCGATCAGCATGAGGGGTACGGCACGGACCAGCGTGCCGGAGGTGAACGCGTACCAGCTGCCGAATGCACCGCGGATCATGGCGCCGAGCGCCGCAACCGGGTCATATCCGCTCAGCGCGAAGAAAATCGCGAGCACCGCGAGGCCCGCGGCGAGCGACGCAACCGGGAGGAGGAGGCCGGCCGCCCTCGAGTCAACGCGCACGCGACGCGTTCCTCATGCGGGGCTGCCCAGCATGAGCGATCCGATCTCGGCGCGCGATGCTCCCGGTGGCGCCTCGCGCAGCGTGCCCCGCGACATCACCACGATCCGCTGGCCCAGCGTCATCACTTCATCGAGGTCACTGGAGTAGAGCAGTACGGCAACGCCAAGCGACGCAGCCTCCCTGAGCCGGTCGTGGACGGCGCGCGTGGCCTGGACATCGAGTCCCCGGGTCGGGTTTTCCGCGACGATGACGCCGGGCCCACGCTCGAACGCTCGCGCGATGACCAGCTTCTGCTGGTTGCCACCACTCAGGCTCGCTGCCCGGGCTGCCGGTCCCGTCGTGCGCACCCCAAACTCCGCGATCAACTCTGCCGTGCGTGCGCCGGCCGCCTTCCAGTCGAGCCGGCCTCGCCTCACCCAGCTCGCCGAGCGTCCGAGCCCCAGTACCACGTTCTCGGTTACCGACAGGTCGGGGATTAGTCCCTCGGTGGTGCGGTTCTCGGGGATGAATGCAATCGGCTGCGACACCTCACGAGTGCCCCGGAACACCGGCAATACCCCGGCGATGGCGCGCAGCAGTTCCCGCTGCCCACTTCCCTCGATCCCAGCCACCGCGACGATCTCGCCGGCCCGGATGCCGAGCGACGCATGCCGTACCGCCATCCCGAGGCCCGACTCGCGTGCCACTTCCAACCCAGCCACATGCACCCGTCGCGCCGCGTCCTTCACGCTGAACGCCACCGGTGACGGTTCTTCGACGAGTGCCGCGTCACCAATCATCGCCTGCGTCAGCTCGCCCGCTCCCAGGCCTTCTACGCGTCGCTCCAGTACAACCCTCCCGCGGCGCAACACCGTAACCCGGTGCGCACCCCGAAGCGCTTCATCCAGCTTATGCGTGATGAGTACCACCGCGCCTCCCGACTCGGCGAACGCCCGTGCCCGGGCCAGCAGCTCCTCCGCTTCGCTCGGCGCCAGTACGCCGGTGGGCTCATCCAGCAGGAGTACCCGCGCATCGCCCGCCAGCGCCTTTACGATCTCCAGCCGCTGCAGCAGCGCCACCGGGAGGGTGCCCGCCAGGGCACCGGGATCGACCGGCAGATTGAGCCGCTTCGTCAGTGCGGTGACGCGCAGCGCGAGTTCCCGGGGCCGCACATCCCAGCCGGCGAACAGCGCGACGTTCTCCGCAACCGTCAGCGCGGCTATCGACGTGAAGTGCTGGTGTACGAGGCCGATTCCCGCGGCGCGTGCATCGCGCGGGGACTTCAGCCGTCGTGGGGCGCCATCGACCAGGACGGCACCGGTGTCCGGCGCGGTCATGCCGCTCGCGACGTGCATCAGCGTCGTCTTGCCGGCGCCGTTCTCGCCCAGCAGCGCGTGCACTTCTCCCGCATGCGCCACGAGACCGGCACCCATGAGCGCCTGTACGGTGCCGAATCGCTTGTGAATGTCGCGGAGTTGGAGGAGGGGTGCTCCGGTCACAAGCCGGTGGGATGGTCGTGGAAGCTGTATGGCAGGCCGAACCGGCGTCCGAGGTGCTCGGCCAGCGCCTTCACGCCCACGGTCTCGGTGGCGTAGTGACCGGCGTGAAACACGTTCACGCCGAACTCCATCGCATCGAAGTAGGTGTGGTGCGGTCCTTCGCCGGTGATGAAGGTATCGAGCCCGGCATCGCGTGCCTCCTTGACCATCGTCCCGGCCCCGCCGGTCACGATGCCCACGCGGTGCACCTTCGCCGGGCCACCCGCGATGAGCCGCGGTGCTGCATCCAGCCCGAGAACGGACTGCAATGCCGCCGAGAGTCCATCGCGCGAGGACACCGCCGCCGAGGCCAGGCCCCATACGCCGATGGGATTTCCGCGATGGCTGCCGAACGGCCCCTGCAGCTCCAGCCCGAGCAGGCGCGCCAGCACGGCATTGTTGCCCACCTCGGCGTGAGCATCGAGCGGCAGGTGCGAGGAGTAGACTGCCACGTCGTGCGAGAGCAGCGCCCGGAGCCGGCGATATCGCCGGCCCGTGACCGGCAGGTTGCCATCGAAGAAAAGCCCGTGATGCACGAGCAACAGCGGCGATCCGCCAAGCACCGCCACCCCGTCGATCGTGAGCTGCGACGCGTCGACCGCCGCGACGATCCGGTCGATGGTTCCCCCGTTCTCCACCTGCAGACCGTTCACCGCCCCATCGTAGTCGGGTACCTCGCGGACGCGCAGGTAGCTGTCGAGGTAGTCCGTCACCTCGGCGAGTGGTACCCGCTTGCTCATCTGGCCACCACCGGGCGCAGTGTCCCTGCTATGATGGAGTCGCGTGCCCCCTGCAACTGGCCTGCAAGATTCGCGGGAAGCGCGCCGGTGAATTTCGGGTTCGGCTCGTAGCGCACCACGCCGCCTTCGAGCCCGAAAACGATTACGCGGGGCCGGAAGTGACCCTTCTGTACCTCGCGCGCGAGCGCAAGAAATGCGCGTGGCAGGTCGATCATGGCGGAACCCGGTACGACCTCGGGTGCCAGGGCTGACTGGTCGGCGTTGGCGCCGAATACCAGCACGCCCGGTGTTTCCTTCGCGGCCTGGAACACACCCAGGGCGGCGGCGTCAGCATTGTGATGGAAGACGTCGACCTTGACCCGGATCAGCGCGAGGGCCGCCTCACGCCCGAGTGCGGCGTCGTCCCAGTTGTTGAGGTAAGTGGACCGGCTTGCGATGCTGCGATTTACCGATCTTGCGCCGTTGACCCAGCCCTCGTATGCCGCCTTCACCGGCGGCAACTCCACGCCCCCGACGAACCCGATCACATTCGACCGGGTGAGGCGCCCGGCCACCATGCCGGCGAGGTAGCTCGCCTCCTCCAGGCGGAAGATCATCGGCGACACGTTGTGCTGTGCCCGGGCCCCCGACGTCACGATGAAGATCGTGCGCGGGTACTCCGTGCTGACGCGCTCGGCGGCATCCTGGAACTCGTAGCCGTGCGCGAACACGAGGCCGTAGCCCTGCGTCGCGTAGGCGCGCAGGGCCTCCTCCTGTGCCGCTGGTGTCCGGGCCTCGACATGGCTCACCGGCACACCAAGCGAATCGTGGATCGCCTGCAGTCCGTGATAGGCGCCTGAGTTCCATGCCGCATCCGTGATGGAACCGGGTGTGATCAGACCGACTCGCAGGCCCTCGGGCGTCGCCGGGGCTCGCGTACACGCCGCGAGCGCGAGCAGGCCGAGCAGCAGTCGGGACATCCTCACCGTGGCGTGCTGAGGTCCCCGTCCATGCGCACTTCTCCCGAGACTCGTGCTCCCTCGAGGATCGCGATGCGCTGGGTCATGATGTCGCCCTCGATGATCGCACTTGCCTGCAGCTCTACCCGTTCCGAAGCGTGGATGTTGCCCTTCACCTGCCCACCGATGACGCACTCCTTGGTGTGCAGGTCGCCTTCCACGAAGGAGCCGGGGGCCACCAGGATCTGGCTCCCCGCGCGTATGGTGCCCTTGACCCTGCCCTCGACCTTGACCACACCCTCGGCTTCGAGGTCGCCGGTGACGGTGAGGTCGTGAGCCACGATCGACAGCGGCATCAAGTCACTGGCTCGCCGGCGCGGGCTCTCGGCAGCGCCTTCCTTGTTTCCGGCAAAGATCGACATCAGCCCTCCTGTTTCACGAGCGTAAGCGGATCGATGGCGGCTCCCTTGAGCCGGATCTCGAAGTGAAGGTGCGGTGCACTCGAACGGCCGGAGTTCCCCGCGAGGCCGATGACCTCTCCGGGCTCGACCGTGGCGCCCTTGCGCGTCACAATGCGGGACAGGTGTCCGTACAGCGTCTGGTATTCATCGGGATGCTGGATCAGCACGAACAGCCCGAACTCGGGATCCTGCCCCGCGTCCAGTACCGTGCCGCCGCCGGCAGCGCGCACGATGCTCCCCGTGGCCACCGCGATGTCTACCCCTTCGTGCGGGCCATCGGGATCATTGGCCGAGCGGCCGCGGGTCATGTAGCTGGGATCGTCGAGGGGCCAGAATGCCGGGATCGATGCACCCGAGGGAAAGCGGCGAGTGAGGGCGGTGTTCGCCCGCACCGGCGGGGCGAGGGGCAGCGTGGATGATGCCCGCGCGAGCGACGGCATCACGTCGCCGCCGATCATGCTGCGGACCTGGTCGTAACGGCGTTCCACACTGTCGAGGGCGGCGGCGAGCTCACGGATCTTCGCGTTGTCCAGTTCGAGTCGCGCCACCTTGCGCTCGAGTGAGGGGACGCGTGACGCCGCCCGCACCAGCGGCGCATACGACAGCGCCACGAACACAAGCAATCCCACGATGGCGGTCATCGCGCCGAGCGCGAGTCGAAGCCCCCACAGTGGCAGCCTGATGGTGCGCGCCTGCAGCGCCCCGTCGGGCTGCACGAGGATGGTGACGTATCGGGTGTCGCTCTTCATCCTGCGAAGGGACGGCCCAGGATCAGTTCCAGCAGCCGCGCCAGGTCGTCGTTGGAGTAGTAACTGAGGGTGACGAGTCCGCGCCCGCGCCGCTTGGCCGTGACCCGGACGTCCGTACCCAGCCGTTGACGGAGCGCTTCTTCGACGCGGCGCACATCGGCCCCAGGGGTCCGTGCGTCGGGACCCGCCGTCTTGCGCCGGATTGATGGCGGCCGGTCCCCGCGAACGCGCGCCTCGAGTTCGCGCACCGACCAGCCGGCGGTCACCGCTTCAACCGCCACTCGCTCCATGGATGACGGGTTCTCCAGCGCGAGCAGGGCGCGCGCATGGCCCTCGGTGAGCTTCTTCTCGTGCACCAGCGCGCGTACGGCCTCGGGCAACTTGAGCAGGCGCAGCGTATTGGCCACGGTCGAGCGGTCCCGTCCCACGATGCGCGCGAGTTCCTGGTGCGGCACGGCGAACTCGTCGAGCAATCGCTGGTATCCTACGGCCTCGTCGATCGGCGAGAGGTCATCCCGCTGGAGGTTCTCCACCAACGCGAGCGTGAGAAGTGTGCGGTCGTCCGCTTCCTTCACCACGGCTGGAACGCTTGCCCAGCCGAGCTGTTGCACGGCGCGCAAGCGGCGCTCGCCGGCGATCAGCTCGTAGGTACCCCCGGAAGCAGAGCGTACTACGATCGGCTGCAGCAGACCTGAGGCCTCGATGGAGCGCGCGAGGTCGGTCAGTTCCGCCGTGTCGAAGTGCGTCCTCGGCTGGAAAGGGTTGGGACGTACGGCCGCAACCGGAAGTTCACGCAGCGCACCCGATGCCACAGCCTGCTCGCGTGACACGGGACCGAGGAGCGCCTCGAGGCCCCGGCCCAGTCGCTTGGCCTCGCTCATGCCTGCGCCTCCGGTGCGACTGCTTCCGCTACGGCATCACCCGGTGCGCGCGCAGCGCGCTTGATCAGTTCCTGCGCCACGGCGAGATAGCTCTTGGCTCCGACTGATTGCACGTCATACATGAGGATCGGCTTGCCGAAGCTCGGTGCCTCGGCCAGTCGCACGTTGCGCGGAATCGCAGTACGGAATACCTGGGCCGCGAAGTACTCCTTGGCATCCTCCGACACCTGACGACACAAGTTGAGGCGCGCATCGTACATCGTGAGCAGCACGCCATCGAGTGCAAGCCCGGGATTGAAGTTCTGCTGCACCAGGCGCACGGTGTTGAGCAACTGGGAAATTCCCTCGAGTGCGTAGTACTCACACTGGATCGGGATCACGACGCCATCAGCTGCCGTCAGCACGTTCAGTGTCAGCAGGCCGAGCGACGGTGGACAGTCGATGACGATGAAGTCATAGCGATCGCGAATGCGCGTGAGTCCGCGCCGCAGTGCTGTCTCACGCTCGACGCGGTTGACGAGCTCGAGTTCAGCGCCGACGAGGTCCTGTGTCGCCGGTAGCACATCGAGAAAGGGAATGCCGACATCACGTGCGATCACTTCATCAGGATCACGCCCGTCGACCATCACGTCATAGAGCGACGCGTCGAGTTCGCCTTTGCTGAGCCCGACACCACTGGTGGCGTTGCCTTGGGGATCGGCGTCGACGAGCAGCGTGCGCTTCTCCGCGACGGCGAGCGACGCGGAGAGATTGACGGCCGTCGTGGTCTTCCCGACGCCGCCCTTTTGGTTGGCAATGGCGATAATTCTGGCCATTAACGTAAGTTATTATTTGACAACGATTTACGCTCCGAGATGCGGCAACTGTTAGCTCGGCGCCAGCGAGGGAGAGTCAATATATGTAGTTCAGGGGATCCGACAACTGTCGTGATCGTGGCGCCGTACGAAACCATATGATCGTGGCAGCGGGCGACTGCTAACTCGAAAAGAGCGTACGCTTCCAATGGCGATCGAACTTCACGGCTGTCACGAGTACCCCGCCTGGAGCGTTCAGTCGCGGCCTCGATCGCCCCGTTGCGACGCATCGGTCCTGGCAGGATGTCAGAGAACCTTCAAGAATCGTCGTGAATCCCGCAGGTGCCGTTTCACGTGAAACAGTCCTGGCGGTACGAGCAATGGTCAGCTCTGCGCATTACCAACTAGGATCCAGCTGGAGGTGGGTCGCCTCCGTACCTATGGGCGACCTTCTGTCCGCGAATCAATCAAAACACCTTCATAATCGCCGTACAAGATCGCCAGGATGACGACAGAAGCCGTGGCGTGCCCTGCAGGCGCGTCAAGGAATAAGAAACAGGTACGCAGCCATCTCTCTTGGACGGTTCTGTGGCGACGCAGTGCGTGAGGAAATTGGACCGTTAGCGCATGGACCTCATTGTTCGGTGCGGGACCGGCAGCGCTCGAGCACCAATGGCTGGAGCTATCGCGCTTAACAAGAGCAGGGGATGTGTTTCACGTGAAACACCCTTTGCTCATTCAAGAAGAATACGTGTAACATATTGGTCCGCAAGAGATTACGATGAACGCGAATCATGCTTGATAGTCAATTCGGTTTCTATTCGGTATACTGAGGAATGTGCGTGCCTGGGACTGGGCCCCCACCTCCCCATGGCGAACCATCCCAATCAGCTATCAGAAGCAACGCGAGGCCCGGCAGTGGGCGAGCATCCCGTTCGGCGGCCATGGTCTGCGGCTTCGGCGCAGCCTGTTTTTCATCTGGCGCCGGTCGTACACGACTCCGTGCCACGCCCTGACTGCTACGGGGGCGATCACTCGATCGCCCCCGCATGCCAATCCTCAGTTCGCACATACTCACGCCCTGACCCACCTCAGCACCTCCCTCAACTTCGGGCGCTTGCCGTGCAGCAGGATGCCGACCCGATAGATCCGTCCCGCGATCCACACCACCAGCAGCATCGCGCCGAATGTCAGCGCAATCGAGAGCAACAGCTCAGGCAGTGGGATCGGCGCGAGGGAATACCGCACCGGAACGACAAAAGGTGCCAGCAAAGGGATCAGGCTCAGCGTCGTGGCGAGCGAACCGGTCGGATCGTTCAGCATCGAGAACATCGTCACGTAACCCACCACCATCGTCATCGACACCGGTACCACCGCCTGCTGCGCCTCCTGCTGCGAGTTGCACATGGCGGCCACCGCCGCGTACATCGCGGCGAACAGCAGGAACCCGAGCACGAAATAGATGAGAAAGACCGCCAGCAGATCCGGACGCAGGCTCGGCAGCTTCATCGTCGCCATCGACGACATTGCCTCGGGCGACGCACCGAACAGTTTCGCCAGCTGCGCCCGATAGGTCGTCACCAGGGTGGCCGTGGTGCCCCAGATGACGAGCTGGAGCAGCGCCGCCGCGCCCACTCCGAACACCTTGCCCAGCATCATCTGAAATGGCGTCACGCTCGACATCAATACTTCGGCGATCCGGCTCGTCTTTTCCTCGACGACCGAACTCATCACCTGGATGCCGTACATCAGCATGACGACGTACAGCACGAGCCCCATGACATAGGCGAGTATGAACGAGGTGCTGCCTGACTCCCCGCTGAGCTTACCGGCCGTCACCTTCTGCGTAACCATATCCACCGGGCGGAGCGCCGGCATTGCAATGAACGGGTCCACGCCGGCACGCCGAAGCCGCTCGAGCTTGAGGGCCGTCTGCAACTCGCCTTCCAGCTTGTTCATGTCGCCCATGCTGCCGACGTTGACACCCAGGTAAGTGAGGCGGCCCGCGTCCACGGACTCGTCAGTCAGCACCAGCACGCCATCGAGGGCCTCGCTTCCCGCCTGCTCCAGTCCCACCAGGGCAACCAGCGAGTCGCGCACCGCATCAGTTCGGTCCTGTGCCGGTACGCGGCTCACGGTATAGCGCGCCCCGGTCGAGCCCTGCCGGCGCGCTGCCGCGAGTGCCTCGGTCACCTTCATGCCAACATCGCCCCTGGTTCCATCGACGACGGCGATCCGCTTCGGAGTCGACTCGCGGCGATTGAGAAGGAGGGGAAGGAGGGACAACCCGATCATCAGCACCGGGAAGAGCAGGGTACCGATGAGGAAGGCCCTGGTGCGGACCTTGTCGAGGAACTCCCGGCGAACAACAGCCCAGATCTTATGCATGAGCCAGGTCCTCCCGCGCCGGGGCCGTCGCCGCATCGAGGCCGACCTTCGCGATGAAGATCGACTGCAGCGACGGCTCGACCACCTCGAACCGGCTGATGCCAACACCGGCACTCATCAGCGCTTGCAACAGGGCATCGCTGGCCGCCCCGGCGGCGAGTTCCACTTCCGCACTGGCCCCGTAGTCATCCACCCGTGCCACCAGGAACCGATCCGCCAGCACGCGGGCGGCCGCGTCCTGCCCGCGATGGAACGCCAGCGCCACGTTCCGCACACCTGCCTCGTTCTTGATGTCCGCCAGGCGTCCATCCACCACCTTTTCGCCTCGCGCGATGATGGCGATCCGGTCGCACATTCGCTCCGCCTGCTCCATGATGTGCGTCGAGAAGAGCACGGTCCTCCCTTCGCGAGCGATCTCCACGACCACGTCGCGCATCACCTGGCTGTTGACCGGATCGAGACCACTGAATGGCTCGTCGAGAATCACCAGCTCCGGCTCGTGCAGAAGCGCTCCGATGAACTGCACCTTCTGCTGCATTCCCTTGGAGAGGTCCTCGACCCGCCGCTTGCCCCAGTCGGACAAACCGAGACGTGCGAGCCAGTGCGTTGCCAATTCGCGCGCGCGAGCGCGCGGAAT
>Ga0105248_10006130_pt1 | contig 13194 bp, 8 predicted proteins | sample KBSS34metaG_FD_81524 | JGI IMG/M metagenome (GOLD analysis project Ga0105248, IMG submission 81524) | Switchgrass rhizosphere microbial communities from Kellogg Biological Station, Michigan, USA - KBS S3-4 metaG | ecosystem: Host-associated > Plants > Roots > Rhizosphere > Soil | place... | reverse complement strand
TTGCTGATTGCTGATTGCTGATTGCTGAATTGAAGAAACGCAACCGGTAAACTTGGGTTTCAAATCGGCAATCAGCAATGCCTTAGTACAAATTAAAGTTGTACTCCAGCTGCATGTAGACCGACACTGAATGCCCGCCATTTGTTGCCGGCACAAATTTGATTTGTCTTGCCGCCGCAATCGCCCGTTCAGTCAGACCAAACGGAAGAGTCTGCACCGCTCGAATCTGTTCAACCTCGCCCGAATTCGAAAATACGACTCGCAACATAACTGTTCCGGTTATTTGGTTGCGCCTGGCTTCTTCGGTGTATTGCGGCTCAGGCTTGAACAATAGCCGCGCACGTTGCTCAACTTCATTGCCACGAAGCGGACGTTCATTTGAAACATCACTTCCGTTACCTCCTGAACCTCCGCAACAGCCTGTCTGCTTTTCATTGCCGCCCATGTTTCCTTTGCTGCCTGGGCCATAGCCGCCGCCCTCACCTTCGCCAATGCCTAAGCCATTGTTGCTGCCAATGCCACCACCATTTCCTGGTCCCTTCGAACTGACTTGAGACGTCGAACGAGGATCTCCATAAGCGGGTGCTTTGAGGTCTTTCCAGAGCGTCGGATCGACATCAATTCCCGCAACCGGGAGAGCTGGCGAACGCACTGGTATTTTCGGTATAGCTGCAAGAACGTTGGAAGGAGGTGGCAACTTCCCTGTTTGTGACGGCTGCGGTTCATGATCTCCACTTCCGCCTCCACCCTGGGCTTTTCGTCGGATTTCACCCGAGCCTTCTCCTGACTTGTTTTGCTGAAAACCAACCCGGCCATTTCCGTTTCTTCCGATTGAACTGTCTTCGCTCTTCTTGTCGAGTTCCTTCAGATTGATCACTGTCAGTTCCGACGTCGACGGTGTTTCGGCTGAGTCGTCAATTCCAGCAAACGTCCGGTGAGTTCGTTCGAAAACCAAAACGGCAAGAACGATCATTGAAACAGTAGAAATTGCAGCAAGTACGTTTGGAGCAAGTAAGACTCGGACGCTTCTCTTAAAAGTTCTGCGAACCAGTTTTGAGGTCGCATGAATCGGATGTTGCCTGAAGTACGGCCACGCTAATTTGCACTCGTGTTCAAGCGCCATGAGTTCGGTTGCGAGTCTGGGGAAGAGTGGGTGGCTGTTGATGATCGTGGGGACATATTCTTTGGCGACATAGGTGCTCATCTTTTACCTCGAGTCGCACACTCCGACTGTTCATCTGTGTGGATTCACACAAGACAATCGTCAGGCGCGAAGAAGTTTCCTTTTACAGATGGGGAGACGAGCTGAGGACCGCACTGCGAAGATGTCAGCGCGTTTGATGCAGATTGCGCTTCCGAGGAGGCCTCTGAAAGTTATTACCGAAACTGAGAGAAAAGATACGGAAGGAGTGACACAGACTTCAGTCTGTGTGCTTGAAGGCACGTGACTCCGGTGAGCAACACAGACTGAAGTCTGTGCCACCTGTTCGTCGGACCAGTTGCTAGTTATTCAATGCAGTCAGCAGTTTCTGAGCTCGCTTCGCATCGATGCGTTGTAGCGCTCGATACTGTTCCATTGCGCCATTTCGATTTCCGAGCGCTTTGTACGTGATGCCGAGATTGTAGTAGGCCAATCCGTAATCAGGCTTTTTCTGAATCGCCATCTGATAATGCGAGACAGCCTCGCTGTACCTACGCAATTGATGAAAGGCGTATCCCAACTCGTTGTAGGCTTCAGCATTGTCGGCATCTAATTGAATCGACTGCTGCAGAACCTGGACCGCATCGTTGTAGCGCTCCGCATCGTTGTAACACCAACCCAGGTTGTATAGAGCCCCGCCACTTTTTGGTCTGAGCTGAACTCCCTTGGAGTACGCATTGATCGCTTCGCCATATTGCTTGGTGTTGTAATAATAGACGTCACCCAAACCGAGATAGGCCAGACCGGCCTGCGGATCCAACCTGATTGCTTCCTGGTATTCTTCGATTGCTTCAGAGTAGCGCCCGAGATTTCTCAGTGAATATCCCATCTCGTTATGAGCATCGCCGAAATTCGGATTTAGCTTGATTGCTTGTTTAAGATTCGTCGCAGCGTCTTCGTAGTTTTTCTGTTCGTTGTAAATCCATCCGATGTCGTGATAGGTCGACGCGTAGTCTGATTTTATCCGAAGCGATTCTTTATACGCCTTCATCGCTTCATCGTATCGTGCCAGCTTCCGGTAGGCGTAACCAAGTTCGTAATAAGCTGAGTAGGTTGGCTGAAGTCGTGCGGCCTCGTTAAGCGGCTCGATCGCCTCTTCATAATCTTCCTGATCATTCTTGATCCAACCGATACGGTATTGTGCGGTTGCGAGTGACGGATTCAGTTCGATTGCCTTTTGATATGCAGTCAGAGCGGCGGTGTAGTTCTTCGCTGTAAAAAACTGATCGCCCTGCGAGTTGCAGTAATTCGCATCGGGTCCTTTCGTGACCGGCGGTTTTTTGACTGGAGGTGTAGTTGTAACCGGCGGTTTGCGCACTGTCGTGGCGCCTGTATTTGTTTTGACCGGCGGTTTCGTCGCTGAGGTTCTGGTTGGCGCGCGACCCGTATTACCGCCAACAGTACTGCCTCCCATCATGTCTTTTGAGCCGCCGCTTGTTTCATGTTGGGCATTGACGATGGAGCTACCGAAAAGAAAGATGACGGTGAAGAGACAGAGTATTGTGAGCCGGGGTCGAGTTAACATTGAACTTCTCCTGCTAGAAATTAAATGCTGGTCAGCCGTTAAGGTGCCGGGCGCCGGTATTATAGTTCGGAATTAGTGGAGGGGAAGAAGTTTAAATGGTAGCGCGGAAACAACTAAAAGGAGATAACAGCTTGAAACTAAAATTGAACAAGTCGGGAAGGGTGATTTACCTTCGCTAGCCTTTCCAACTGCAAGACCAGATCAGGTTAGGTCAGCTTGGGTAAACGAACCTTTTCCAACTTGTTCGATTTGCATGTTCGATTTTGACCTTAGCTCTACGGTTTTATGAGGTTGTTTCAAAGAAGACGCGGAGTTTACGCGGAAAAAAGCGACGATAAAGACACCGAATGTGAGTGCGTTTGACAGGTTTTGAATGCTTACGCTAAGGTTACCAGCTTGCAATGAGGCCCGAACTGCTCACCTTATGCGTCCCGTTCGTCTAGTGGCCTAGGACACCGCCCTTTCACGGCGGCGACACGGGTTCGACTCCCGTACGGGACGCCAATACTTTCAATCGCTAACAGATCTTGCCATTTCGCCGCGCGTCCAGAACCATTAGCTAAACGCTGCCCTTGAGTATCCTCACCGGAAGCATGTTTACAAACTTATGCGACTTGAACTTAAAGTGTCTATGTGACTTTTCATTTCGGAGAGGACTGGTAAGACAATTAAATTGTTTGTAGTCAGGTAGTGTTCTAACTGTGAGTGTTGTTGAAACAGCCGCATCGGCGGTAGGTCAAAGAGGATTGTTTAATGAAGTCAGAATCAGGTAAAGCCATGACCATGAGCCAGAAGCTCCAAGTCATTTGGGCCAATAGGAATTCGCGAATGGTGATTTTTCTCTCGAGCGCCCATCTTGGGGGAATCACAGCGCTTTTCTTCTGGAGCTGGCCTGCCGTACTTACCGCGATTGTTCTCTACTGGATTGCGGGCAGTCTGGGTATCGGCATGGGTTATCATCGGTTGTTGACACACCGCGGTTACAAAGTGCCGAAAGTAGTCGAATACTTTCTCGTGACCTGCGGCACAATGTCTCTTCAAGGTGGTCCAATTGAGTGGGTGACTACGCACCGCCTACATCATGCTCATACAGATCGCGCCGGTGATCCGCATACACCACGCGATGGCGGCTGGTGGGCCCACGTTGGTTGGATACTATGGGGCACGGCGCAAAATCACCCTGAGGCCGTCATCACTCGCTACGCTCCAGACCTAATGAACGATCGGTTCTATCGCTGGCTTACACGCTATTACTACATTCCTCTTTTATTGGTAGGAATAGTGCTCTTCAGTGTTGGCGGCTGGGGCGTAATGCTGTGGGGAGTTTTCTTGCGACTGATATTAGAGTTGCACGCCACGTGGCTCGTCAATTCAGCCACGCATCTGTGGGGCAGAACAAGATTTGAAACCGGTGATGATTCGCGAAATAGTTGGTGGGTGGCGCTGCTAACATTCGGCGAAGGATGGCACAACAACCATCACGCTTATCCAACCTCAGCGCGTCACGGACTGCGTTGGTACGAGATTGATTTGAACTGGTTAGGTATTAGGGCTTTGCAACTTCTCGGGTTGGCCCATGCCATCAAGCGCGTTCGCTTCAATCGCGCCTCTTCTGCCTGGCAACCGATCAGCGGTGGCCTCAAGTCCGAGCGTGTTAGATAGCAGAGCTAATGGCAATTACGCCGCTAATGAATCTTCGTGAGGCCTTCAAATGCGGTTGAGCGCTATCCATGCCGCGAAGCTCTGTTGAATTACAATAGATCGCTTCTCTTTCGCGACGGCGACACGGGTTCTACTGCCGCACGGGCCGCCACAATTTGATCTCGATTTCAAAGCAGATTTAGCGGCAACGTGGTACTCATAACTTCACTTCCACCGTAACCTTTTTGAGTGTGCCGGTGAACTTCATCGGCGGTTTGCAAGCCGGCGACACTGGCGTGCCCCAGTCTTCACCTACATCGAGGCTGTCATCTGTCGAGAAGATGACAGGTTGCGTTCTCGTGATCCGACCTTCGCCTACCTTTCTTCCGTTCACCGATATCGTGCCGACGCCACCTTAGCCGGGGCCGCCGCCGTCATAGACAAAGTCAAAGGAGATTGACTGAGGTGCTAACGAAAGGGTCCAGATGTTTTCCAGGTCTCGCGCCAGCAGTTTATTACTTTTGGGCTTTACATTCGGTCAGCGGATATGAGCTGTAGTTGGTCGGTATGGCAAAAACTCTGTCACAGATCTTTAGGGTCGATGTGGACGTTGACGCTGCTTCCCGTTACGTGTATATATGGCGCAGCCACATATGGAGAGGGCACTCATGCTTGACCGCGATCTGAAAAGAGGCAGCACGGAAATGCTGATTATGGCAATGGTCGAGGATCGACCACGGCATGGGTACGAAATTGGCAAGTTGATCGAACAGCGCTCGCGTGGTGTATTGCAATTTCACGTCGCCTCGCTCTACCCGCTACTTTATCGTCTCGAGAAACGCGGATTGATTAAGGGCCGTTGGGTCGAAAAAGCCGGAGAACGGCGGCGGCGGTTCTACACGTTGACAGCAGCGGGTCACAAGATCCTGGCGGAACAGCGGCGCACGTGGAAAGACTTCTTCGCAGCGCTTGATCTCGTGGCTGGGATAAACCCTTCGTGAGGTGACCTAATCATGCCTGATTGGAAAAAAGAGATCAGAGACCGTCTGGCGGGGCTGCGGTTATCGCCTACCCGTGAGGCTGAGATCGCCGAGGAGTTGGAACAGTATCTTGAAGATTTTTTCGAAGACCTGCTAGCCAATGGTACGGCAACAGAAGATGCGTTGCTCACAACGTCTAAGGCGCTAAATCAGAGCGATCTGTTGTTAGAACTGAGCAAGGTCGAACGTCCAGTTACGCAGGAGCCGGTGGTCCTGGGAGCCAACCGCACCAACATCATGGCGGATCTATTGCGAGACGTGCGGTTTGGCATTCGAATGCTGGTCAAGAACAAAGGGTTCACATTGGTAGCGGTGCTTTCACTGGCGCTTGGGATTGGTGCTAACACTGCCCTTTTCAGTGTTGTGGATGCTGCTCTGCTAAAAACTTTGCCAGTTCCTGATCCCGATAGATTGGTCCTCTTTGCCTGGCATGCCGGACTTCCGTTCAGAGTTGGTGGCATGAGTGGTACGTCAAACGTCCCCGGGGCACCCGGCACGCGCAAGCTCTCGCTGTTTCGCTACGAAGTCTTTGCAAGGATGCGCAAGCAAACGCAGGCGACGGAAACTCCACTTAGCGATTTATTCGCTTTCGCTCCGATACAGGACGTGAACGCAGTCAATGGCGATCAGGCGGAGCTCGTCGACGGGCAAGCCGTCTCCGGCAACTATTACGCTGGGTTACGAATGCAAACGAGCTTGGGACGCCCGATTACTGACGACGATGACAAGCCAGGGGCAACGCCGGTCGTCGTACTCAGCCATCAGTTTTGGCAGGAACGGTTCGGCGCTAACCCAGCCGTCATCGGCCAGCCACTCAAGCTCAACAAACAGTCATTCACCATCATCGGTGTGACGCCGCCCGCGTTCACCGGCACGTCGCAAGTGGATTATCACCCTGCTTTTACCGTTCCGTTTGCCTCTGAGCCATTGCTGCTGGGGGAAAACAGCAATCTGACAACGGCGAACCAACCAGGCATCTGGTGGATAAATCTGATGGGCCGGCTCAAGCCGGGAGCAACTTACCAACAGGCGCGCGATAGCTTGAACGACACTTTCCAAACCACCGCATTGGAGATCATGCCGCCACCGCGCAAGGCGAGCGAACCGGCGCAACTCGATCCGAAAGATTATCCGCACCTGATTGCGGAATCTGGCAGTCGCGGGATGCTGGACCGCCGTCGAGATTACTCCCCTACTATCTATGGACTGTTCATCGTCGTGACGCTTGTGCTGTTGATTGCATGCGCAAACGTCGCAAACCTGTTGTTGGCGCGGGCGTCGCTGCGTAGTGCAGAAATCAATGTGCGACTGGCGGTTGGCGCAGGGCGTTGGCGTTTGGTTCGGCAACTATTAACGGAGAGTGTGCTGCTCGCGGCGTTGGGCGGCGCAGTCGGTGTGATCTTTGCCTTTTGGGGTAAGAGTGCGCTCCTGACGCTGACCGACAAAGACACGGGAATCCTCCCCAATGGTCTTGACCTCAGTTTGAATTGGCGTGTGCTCGGCTTCACGCTGACAGTCTCGCTGCTCACCGGCGTGCTATTTGGTTTGGCGCCCGCTTGGCGCGCGACAAGGCAGGATTTGGCTACGACACTCAAACAGAGTCGCCGTACGACAGGTGCTGTGTCACGGTTGAGTAAAGGACTGATCATCGCCCAGGTTGCGCTCTCATTGTTGTTATTGGTCGGTGCGGGTTTGTTCATCCGCACGCTCTACAATCTGCAACGAGTTAACCTGGGCTTCAATCAGGAGAACCTCTTGCTCTTCAGGTTGCAACCGCAACAGAACGGATACAAAGACGAGCGGCTTGTGCAGTTCTACCAGCAACTCGTTGCCCGCCTGGATAACCTCCCCGACGTCAGATCAGCAACCTTCGCGCGCGTTCCGCTCATTGCGGATGAAAACTGGTACAACGATATCCGGCTCCCTGGCGAGACGGAAAAGACTAGCGCCAGCCATGACACAATGCGACAAATGGCGCGGGAAAATTATTTTTCGACAATGGAAATTCCGCTGCTAAGTGGACGCAGCTTTACGGCCCATGATGATCAGCATGCGCCTAAAGTCGCTATCGTCAATCAAACCTTTGCTCAACAGTTCTTCGCCAACAACGAGGTGCTTGGCAAGCGTGTCAATATCGAAGGCGAAAGTGAAGTTGAGATCGTCGGAATGGTGGCTGATACCAAGTACAGAAGCCAGCGCGAAGACATTAAGCCGCTGCTTTACACACCGTGGCAGCAGGAGGACCAAGCGCTCGGCACCGTGTATTTCACATTGCGTACCGTGGGCGAACCGGCTTCGCTAGCCGAGAGGGTGCGTCAGGTCGTGCATGAACTGGACAGCGATCTGCCAGTCACGCAAGTCAGCACACAAACAGCCCGAGCGCACGCCACGTTGGGACCAGAACGCCTAGCCGCGCGACTCTTGAGTTTCTTTGGCGCATTGGCGCTTCTGCTCGCGGGCATCGGACTCTCCGGAGTGTTGGCCTATTCGGTGGCCCAACGCACAAATGAAATGGGAATCCGGATGGCGCTTGGCGCGCAAGCGTCAAACGTCTTGCGGTTAGTTGTCTGGCAAGGTATGAGACTGGTCCTGCTCGGACTGGCAGTAGGGGCAGTAACTGGGTATGGATTGAAACGCCTGTTGGCGAGTCAGTATTTCGGAGAGACCGTGGGGCTGGGCCAGATCTCTGAGCAGCTCTATGGCGTGAATGCCACCGACCCATTGACTTTCGTTGTGATCGGGGCGCTGCTGTTGTTGGTGGCGTTAGTTGCTTGTTGGCTGCCGGCACGCAAGGCTACGCAAGTAGATCCTCTGGAAGCACTTCGCTATGAGTAGGAAACGTCAAAGTAAGTACGTACGTAGACGATCAGTTTGTTAACACAAAAGCTCCGAATCGCGAGTAAAGGCCTAACCATTCTCGAGCGCTTTAACGAATTCTTCCGAATCTGAAACCCATCCCAATAAGACTTCGATCGTTAGGAGAGACGCATCGTGATTGCTTCTGGGTAAGCCATATCCGATCGGTTCCCCAGTGCAATCCGCAAGCAAGACGGGTTGATAGTCGCGGTACATCGCATCTCGAATCGTGGAGTCGACGCAAACGCTCGTCGTACACCCAGTGAAGATGAGGTGCTTAATATCAAGCTTTCCAAGAACAGTGTCCAAATCGGTTTGATAGAAGCCGCTGAATCGGTGCTTATACATTTCGATGTCGCCAGCCTGCGGTTTAAGTTCCTCCAGAATGTCCGTGTTCCAAGTGTCGCGTAACAAGATTCTGCTCTCGTTGCCGTCAGGCGCTTTAATAGTTGATCCGACGTGCATTCTTTGAATATGTCGCATCCCGGTGACAGAGTCAGGGGCGCCCAGGTCCGAGAGATCAGCACGAAAACCCATCTTCAGATAGACGATCTTGATGTTCGCCTTGCGAGCGGCCTTGAGTACTTTCGCAGTTGGGCCAACGGCTTTTTGAATCATTGAAATATCAATGCTTGCCCGATCGAACATGCCACCTTTATTTCCAAAGTCGTTTTGCATGTCGACGACTATCACCGCAGTTTTGGTCGTCTCGATCGCGATTGGCGCGGGTTTGGCATCAATCCTCACGCTCCCGATGTTCCACGAATTCAAGAAATGATCAGCGGTGTTTCCGCCATTTAATGCTGATCCGTTCGCAGCGCTACCAAGTGTAGAAATCGCCATAGCCGCGAGCATTTGGCGTCGCGACAATCCGCGGTTTTTTCCCCATGGTTCTCCCCTCCTTGGGAAACCGGTTGTTAATTGGCTGCCTGCTGCTCTTCCAGCGACTTTCAGGTTTACGCAGCACCAGGCTCATGAACCGAATCTCTGACGATACTCGATTGAGGTGATAAAAGCTTTAACCATCTCGGCCTGTATGAAGTTGCCATTAAACTGGTTCAGCTTGTCCAGCCAAAACTTCCAACCAACAAAGTCGACGTCCTGCGGATCGTCTGCATTGCGGCGTAGATAACCGAAGTACTGCATCATCACAAAAGCGCGATTGAATTCTGCAACTCGCAGATCTTCATCGTCCGCCACAGCCCGCAGCACTGCAGCGCGTTTGGTCGGGTCTTCCGGCGTTGCTCCGAGCAGCGCTTTCAATTGTGATTTCTCCAACGCTGACAAGGCTCCACCTGTGTTTTGATCGAGTTTCGAAACAAACTCATCCGCACTCATCGACAACGGATACGCGACGACGAACCGCGAACGCTGGACAAACTCAAGTGCATACGCATTTTTGTTGTCATCAAGTTGTTGTTGCCAGTTGCCAACACCAACCTGCACTCCCTCTCCCAGGCGATGTGCATCTGCGAGAAACTCCTTAAAACGAATTACAGGCACAGTGCCAGCGACGTTCGGTGAGATTGCATCCCCGTATGCACTCTTATATGCCCGATAAGCGAAATACCCAGTTTCCTGAAATTCAATAGAAAGGTAGAACGCAGCAGACACATTGATTCTCTTGATTTCCACACATTGCTGATCGCTACCACACGACGTGATCTCGTTTACCCAAAAAGCAAGACCTGCGGCATCCGGATTTCGGTTTAGAAAATCCCTATAGTGTTGGCCCACAAAGTTGGTCGCGTCATCGATAGGATTACTTGTCCCATCGTTTGCATCATTATCATTGATCGTAACTGTCACACTGGCCCGGTCACTGAGGAAGGCACCGGTGGGATTGCTCAAACTGAGCGTGAAAGTCTCATTCGCTTCGTGAAACACGTCATCGGAAACGAAAACGGTAATTTGCTTGGTGAACTCACCTGGTGCAAACCGGAGTGTCCCAACCGCCGCTACATAATCTGATCGCTCTGAAGCTGTACCGTCAGTTGTCTGGTAGTCGACCGTTGCGGCAGCGGAAATATCACTTAGACGGTTTACTGAAAACAGCAGAGTGCTATTCCCTTCCGGAATGTTTACGCTTGAGACAGAGAACCCGATCAACTTAGGAATCGGAGAGAAAGCGAGCGGTGCATTTGGAGTGCTTAGTCCCGCAGCTGGAATGGTGATACTTTCAGGAAAGAAAGTGAAGTTACCACTGGGCACGGGCGTGACAGTAAAAGCCGAGCACACAGGCAAACCTGTAAGAGTGAAACTACCGTCTGCATTTGTCGTGGTTGTAGTTGTCGCTCCGCCGCTGACCTGAATAGTAAATCTCGGTAGGGGTGGACCACCGAGGGAAGTATTCATTATCCCGCGCACTGTGTACGTTGGTGGAGCGGGCGTTGGAGCGGGAACGACTGGTTGTGACTGATTAGGTATTAATGATGTCTGGATCAGGTAAACCTTATTGGTCGTGGTTCTGAATGCGAACCCGTCGGTTCCCCAACGAACGACAGATGTAGGCCGGCCCGAAATATTAGGTAGTGCAAGGGTTCCTAAGGGAAGGAAGGTTTGCATATCGAACGCTCGAACCAACATGGTACTCGGCGTGAAATCAGCGGAGGAGTCATTCATAAAAAAGTAGACTCGATTGGCTTCAGCGTCAGCGATCAAGGCAGTCGGGAAAGTTCCGCTTGGCACGTTTGCGCTAACCGCGTAAGTACCGACTAGCGTTCCTGCTTCCGGGTCTGCGACGCGTCCGTTTGTCGATATCGCCCAACCGTTTTCTATTTCGAAATTATTATTGGCGCCCGAAAGCAACGAGTTTTTTACGCTTAAGACAGCCACGCCGCACGAGGCAGCGGCCATTTTTCGAAAACTGAAATCACTACTGAGCGCGTTGTGGCCGTAAAGAACTAAAGGAGAGGCTGAGTAGTTAATAAAGGTACTTGGATTACTGACACCACTGGTGTTCGGTCGTTGTACACCATCGTCATAAACAGCAACGCCGCCATCATGCGAATTAGGATTATTCCCCCGCGCCGCCGCGACCGTCTGTGTTTGTCCCGGAGCGACCGACAAATCAACAGCTACATTCTGGTTTTGCGAATCAACCGGGAACTGCAATCCTGCTGTCCGAGTAGGAACATCGAAACGACGAATCGCCTTGGCTCCGTCAATTCCTACATAGATCACTTGACCATTGTCTGAGATCGCCAGCTTATTCGGCTCGCTACCCACGAATACCGGTTGTCCCACAACGTTCGCAATCGGATCAATCGGAGTAATGCTGTTGCCGCCGGCGCCAGCGCTCGAAGGTACAGAAGCGTAAATCGTACCAACAGGATCGATCACAATATCCTTGGCGACGATCTGAACTTCTCGTAATTGTCCTGGTTCGGGTGTCGGCGTTGGCGTCGGGGTTGGAGTTGGTGAAGGTGTCGGCGTTGGAGTTGGAGTTGGTACCGGTTCACTTGAAGGGACAAGTGTGGTTTGAATAATGAAAAACTGCCCGCCCGTGGTGCCAAAGGCAAGTCCATTCGCTCCCCAACGAACAAGACTAGTTACAGGACCTCGTACATTGGGAATCGCCAACGATCCGACTGGCACGAATGTATTTTGATCAAATGCTTGAATTGTCATTGTCCGGGTGTCGGTATCGTTAAAAGCAAAATTACCGGTGAGAAAATAAACGCGGCTTACTGATGAGTCTGGCTCGACCTGAGGCAACCCCCTCGGTTCGGTAAGGGTGAAGGTGCCAGCCGGCAGCATCGATGAACCGTTTAAGACCTGGCCGGGAGGCATGTACAAAAATCCATTATTGAACTTAAAGTCTCCTCCGCCGCTTGCGGACACCGTGCTTACAACTGAAACACCAGCCGGAGTGACGCTCATCGTTTCTATGCCGCCTCCGCCTGCACTCGAACCAAAAAGCGTAGAGACTGAAGTTGAGAACGCGACGAAATCACTGCCGGTATGTCCGGGAGTTGCGACGGCCCGTCTCACACCATTCTCGTAAATAGCAACGCCTTCGAAATTAGGCTGACTGGTAACATTTTTTCGCGCGACTGCTACGACATTAGGTTGACCTGGAGCGACGGCGAGGTCATTAACAAAGAAAGGTCCGTTGGAGGTCGAATCGCCTAATGCAAACTGCTGACCCGCCGTTTGAGTCGTGATGTCAAACTTGCGCACAGCTGCGGCGCCTTCCAGCGTAACGTACAGCGTGTGTCCGTCGTCTGAGAGCGCCAGCTTGCCAGGCTCACTACCTACGAAAACGAAACTCTCAACCTGGCCGGTGACTGGATCAATTTTCGCGATGCTATTGCCCATCGCTCCGGCCCTGCTTGGAACACTCGCGTAAAACTTTCCGCTGTTGCGCTCAAACACTACATCTTTAACCGTGATTGGAAACTCTCGAACGCTGTGCATGTCGACCTGCGCTGGAACAACTAGCGCAGCAGGTTCAATCGCATTTGCCGCATGCAGACGTGCAGAATGCGTACTGGTGAGAGTGATGGTTGCAACAGAAAGGCAGACGGCAGCAAAACAGAGTACGAAACGAAACATAGGAATAGGCACCAAAGAGAATGTCTTACCGATTTAGTGGGATTAGTGAATTAAGGAGTCAGCACGAAGCTATTACTAACGGCTTCCGCCCGCCTTTTACCGCAGCCGCATCCTAAAATTTGTGGCTGACCAAAGTCAAACTGATGATTGGGAATTCTAGCGTATTTCAATCTGATCGTTCTCGTAAGTAGCGATACACTTCACCACTATGAGCGCAAGCGGGTCTTGGCAGAGCCGTTTCGTCAAACGAATGACTATCGCCAATACCCGGAAACTGCTTTGGAGCTGGTGAGACTGATTCGGCGCGCCAAGATGAAAAGATGAATGAACGTGGCGATCACGTTATGGGTTTTGATCATACGAAGACTACGCAT
>Ga0105248_10006126_pt1 | contig 13196 bp, 10 predicted proteins | sample KBSS34metaG_FD_81524 | JGI IMG/M metagenome (GOLD analysis project Ga0105248, IMG submission 81524) | Switchgrass rhizosphere microbial communities from Kellogg Biological Station, Michigan, USA - KBS S3-4 metaG | ecosystem: Host-associated > Plants > Roots > Rhizosphere > Soil | place... | reverse complement strand
CCTTGCCTTTGCCCCACTGGTCCATGGGGAAAGGCCAGGGCGCTTCGTTCCAGGCCGGCTGCAGCGCGCCGAGAGCTGCGCCGCGTTCCAGTGGGCGCTCCGCCAGCAAGGCGTAGGCGCCCACCAGGCCGCCCAATGCGAAGGCGGCGACGGTGAGGATGACGCTGGTATGACGCATTGGGCCCATTGGCGTCACCGGTAGCCCGGCCTGGAGGTCACCGCTAGCCTTTACCGAGGAATTGGTAAGCGGCCTTGACCTCCGCCCGGTCGGATTGCGGCTGCCCCACGAGCTTGATGAGCTTCTCGTAATTGGCCTTTGCCGCGTCGCGGTCGCCGAGCTTTTCGGCGGCTTGCGCCGCTCCGGCATAACCGCGGAAGCGGTTCGGCTCCTTGGCCTTGGTCGCCTCGAAGGCGGCCAGCGCCTCTTTCGCCATGCCGCGCTCCAACAGCATCTCGCCATAGAGCTCGCGCGCGGGCGCCAGCGGGCCCGGCGTTACCGGCGACTTCTCGGTCTTGTCCTCGGCGTCGGCGGCGGCACTCATAAGCTTGAGAGCCTCCTCGGTCTTGCCCTCGGCGTTGAGCACCCAGGCGTTTGCCACCTGCCACTGGATGTCGACCTGCTCCGCCCAATAGGCGTCCTTGGCTTCGCGCAACTGGTCGCGCAGTTCGGCGAGCTTGGCGATATCGGCCTTGGCCGCGTCGGGCTTGCCCGACCGTGCCGCGCCGACGGCGCGGGCGAAGTGCGTGATCGCCATCGCATGCTTGAACGGACTGGGGCGGACCTGCAGCTCGGCCGCGGCCTTCCAGTCGCCGCGCTCCATCTCGTAGCGCGCCGGCGATGCCGCCAGCGCGAAACCGCCGGCCTGGACATTCGTCGTAACGTTGGTTGCACCGATATCGTCGACGACGGCCCGCGCCAGTTTGTCTTGGGCCATCTGGAGATAGGCATAGACCAGGTAGTCCTGGCCGTGGAGCTGGTCGCCGACCGAATTTTCGGCCTTTGCCGCCTTCACCGAGGCGGTATTGGATGAGACCGACTCCTTCCAATACCCGACGCGGGTGTAGATGTGCGACGGCATGTGCTGGGCGTGCGGAGCATCCGGCGCGACCTTGGCGTAGCGGCCGGCGGCATCGAGCCCCTTCTGCGCGGTCGCCGGGTAGTCATAGAGATGGATCAGGTAATGGGGGATGCCCGGATGCTGCGGCAGCCGTAGCGAAATCGGCTCGAGAATCGCCGCGCCTTTGCTCTGCTGGGCATAGGTCTTGTCGGCCGGCGACGCCGAGGTGTTGAGCGTGATGGCATAGGCGATCTGCGCCTCGTCGTCCTTCGGATATTTTGCCGCGAGCTTCTCCTCCGCGCCCAGGAACGCGCGGATGCGCTGGGTGTGGGTCAGCTTGTCGTAGTCCGCGTACATCAGCATCAGCGCGTCGATGTAGTCACGCTCGCGCTCGGTCTTGGCGCCAACCTGCTTGGCCTTCTGGATCGCGGCGAGACCGGGCGCCAGGTTGGCCGCGGGGATGGCGGCATGCGGATTGTTGAGCAGTGTCAGCGCGACGCCCCAATACGCCATGCCGCATTCCGGGTCGGCCTTGGCGACATCCTCGAAGATTTCCTTGGCGGCGCTGTACCAGAACGAGTGCTGATAGCGCATGGCGCGGTTGAAGCGGCGCTGCGCCACGTCGTTGCACGACGTCTCGAAATGAACATTGCCGAGTTGTTGGTCGGCTTCGCTCTGGGCCGCGGTCGGGCCGGGCGATGTCAGCGCCAGTACCGCGAGACCGGCGGTGGCTGTGAGCAGGGATTTTCGCATGAGGTCCTCCAGCGTGCGTTAAGTTGACGGCTTCGCTGAAACTCGATGCCCCATGATACGCCGTCCGGCCTCGGCCGGAAAGACATGCCGGTGTCGTTTGTTTTATGCGTACACGCCGTAACGCCTTTATTCCGCCGCGGTCGAAGCCGCAGCCGCATAGCGGCTGACCGGTCGCGGCAGCCCCAAGTTCTCGCGCAGCGTCTTGCCTTCATATGCCGTGCGGTAGATGCCGCGCCGTTGCAGCTCCGGCACCACGAGGTCGACGAAGTCGGCGAGGCCGCCGTTGAAATACGGCGGCAGCACGTTGAAGCCGTCGCAGGCGTCGGTTGCGACCCAGTGCTCCATGAAGTCGGCGACCTCCGACGGCGTACCAATCACCGAGGAGTGGCCGCGGGAACTGGCGAAACGCTGATAGAGCTGGCGCAACGTCGTGGTGCCGTCCTTCGCCCACGACGAGATCATGTCGGAGCGGCTGCTGATCACCTTGTTCTCCGGCAGCGGCGGCAATGGCTTGTCGAGCGGATAGCCGGTGAGATCGTAGCCGAGCCGCCGCGACAGCAGCGCCACGCCGAGCTCGGGATGCAGCAACTCCTGCAAATCCTGGAATTTGGCTTCGGCCTCCGCGCGCGTCGGCGCGACCACGACCAAAAGGCCCGGCAGCACCTTCAGGTGATCCGGCGCACGGCCGCAGCGGATCATGCGGGCTTTGACGTCGCCATAATATTCGCGGGCGTGCTCGATGGAGTCGGCAGCGGAGAACACCACCTCCGCGGTTTCCGCGGCGAGCTGGCGGCCGTCGTCGGAGGCGCCGGCCTGCACGATCACCGGCTGGCCCTGCGGCGAGCGCGCCACGTTGAGCGGCCCGCGCACGTCGTAGAACGCGCCGTGGTGGTTGAGCTCGTGCATCTTCGAGCGATCCATGAAGACGCCCGTTTCCTTGTTGCGCACGAAGGCGCCCTCGTCCCAGGAATCCCAGAGCCCGCGCACCACCTCGACGAACTCGCGCCCGCGCCGGTAGCGGTCGGCCTTCGGCAGATGCGGCACCTTGCTGAAGTTCTGTGCCTCGGTTTCGTTGCCGGACGTCACCACGTTCCAGCCGGAGCGGCCGCCACTGATCAGATCGAGCGTCGCGAACTTGCGCGCCACCCCATAAGGCTGCTCGAAGCTCGTGCTCGCGGTGCAAACGAGCCCGATGTTTTTGGTATAGCCCGACAGCGCCGACAACAGCGTGTAAGGCTCCATCCAGTTGGAATAGTGCACGCGCTCGATCGCCGATTCCGACACCGTCCAGACGGTGTGGTTGTCCGCCGAGAACAGCATGTCGAACAGGCCGCGCTCGGCGAGCTGCGCCATCTCGACGAAATGCGGAAAATTGACGCCGGCGTCGGCCTGCGCGCGCGGATGACGCCAGCAGGCGATGTGATGTCCACCGGGCCGAATGAACAGGCCGAGCTTCATTTGCCGAGTGGCCATATTTCGCATATCTCCTGGCATCGTCCGGCGAGGGAGAGCCAAGCATGACACGACTGCGAGCCGCATGCATCATCGCTGTGCTGGCTGCTGTCTTGCCCAGCGGAATATCGCCTGCCGATGCTCAAGGCTTTCCGAGCAAGACCATCCGCATCATCGTGCCGTTCACGCCCGGCGGTTCCAATGACGTGGTGGCGCGGGAAATCGCCACCGGATTGCAGGACAGCCTCAAGCAGACCGCCGTGGTCGAGAACAAGCCGGGCGGCGGTGGCGCCATCGCCTATTCCTTCGTGGCGAAGTCGCCGGCGGACGGTCATCTGCTGCTGATTACGCCGGCCTCGTTCACCATGGGCCCGCATCTGTCGCGCAATCCGCTCTACAACCCGGTGAGCGACTTCGCGCCGATCAATCTGGTCGCCGACGTGCCCTTCATCATGGTGGTGCCGCCGACCCTGCCGGCGCGGACCGTCAAGGAGTTCATCGCGCTCGCCAAGAATTCGCCAAACAAGCTGACCTTCGGCTCGGTTGGCGTCGGCACGCCGCAGCATCTGGGCGGCGAATTGTTCAAGATGCATGCGGGCGTCGATCTCATCCATGTGCCGTTCCGCGGCGCCACCGCGGCGATCCCGGATCTGCTGGCCGGCCGCATCGATATGTTCATCGGTGCGCTCAATTCGCTGTTGCCGCTGATCCAGGAGGGTAAGCTGCGCGCGCTCGCCGCCGCCGGCGGCAAGCGCATTCCCGCGCTGCCGGACGTTCCGACCTTTGCCGAGGTCGGCCTGCCCGGCGTCGAGATCGGCTCGGGAGTCGGTCTGGTGGCGGCGGCCGGCACGCCGCCCGACATTGTTGAAACGCTCAACCGCGAGATCGGCAAGATCATCGTCACGCCGGGCTTCCACGAGCGCATGGCCGCGATCGGCGTCGAGGTGGTCGGCACCACGCCGGCCGCCTATGCGAAGATGCTCAAGGACGACTACGAGAAATGGGGCAAGGTGGTCGCGGCCGCCGGCATCAAGCCGGAGTGAGCCGCACTTCAGCGCTTAATCTCAGGCCCCGTTCTGAGGCGGGTCCAGCATCTCGAGCACCGGACAGGCGGAAGCGCGAGCGCCGCCGCATTGCGCGACCGTCTTGGCGAGGAGATGTTCCATCCTGGCGAGATCGGCAAGCTTTGACCTGACGTTGTGAAGATGTCGCGCGGCTATTCTCTGCACCTCGCCGCAGGACACGCGACCCGGTTCGGCGAGCTCCAGCAAAGCCCGGATGTCCTCAATCGCAAACCCCAGCTCGCGCGCCCGACGGATAAAGGTAAGCCGTCGCACGTGCGCCGCTGCGTAATTGCGATGACCCTTCTCGGTACGTCCGGGCTCCGGCATGAGGCCGATCCGCTCGTAGTAGCGGACGGTTTCAAGGTTGATCCCGGCGCTGTTGGCAAGCTTGCCGATGGTCAGTTTTTCCATGGTCGATCCCCTTGCACCCGTAGTACCTACAGGTGGTAGCAATTTACCTTAACCGGGTCTGCGAATCGATGATGAGCAAGAGCAAATTTGATGCGACCCTGCCCGGGCCCATCACAACGAGTCTCGCTGCATACCTACGGGAGCAAGCTCACCACTGTACGCGCCTTGCGCGCAACTGTTCCGATCGAGAGACGTCCCACGCGCTTGAAGCCATGGGCGTCGAGTTTTTAGAGCGAGCGACAGAGATCGATCAAATTATGACCATTCCTGCGGCTGGCTCAGACAACGCGGGATCCGATAGCTAGATCGCGGGCTCGGCGACCGGCGCCGCCATCTTCTCGTTGGTGCCCGACTCCGGCATCAGCGCCGCGGCCTTCAACCCTTCCTGGACCTTGGGCACCGTCCGCTTCACGTCGGTGATCGGCAGGCCGTGGGTCGGCGCGATGGTCTTGACGTTGAGCCGTTCGATCAGCTGGTCGAGCCGGTCGCAGTAGACATTCATGTCGGCGAACTTGGTCCAGAACAGCGCCAGGTCGGCGAACGTCGACGACACGTCCGGCAGGTCGAGCGAAACCGCCTCCTCGGCGACCAGGCCGCAATGGCCGTCCTCGTGATAATGGCTGTAGGCGAAGCCGTCGCCGGGAAACAGCACGCGCTCCTTGGTGTCGAAGCCCCACCATGTAGTGCGCAGGTCGCGGATCACCGGCTCGACCGCCATCAGGCTGCGGCCGCCGAGGTCGATCTCCTCGCCCTCCTTCATCCAGCGCATGCGATGTTCGTATTGCGGGAACGCCAGATGATAGTCGCTGACATCGCCGCACAATAACGCGTCGGGAAAGGTCTTCAGCACGCGGCCGAGGCCGCCGCAATGCGGCGTCTCCTGGTGGGTGACGAACAGGTATTTCAGCGGCGCGATGCCCTTGGCGAACAGCTCGTTCATGTGCCGCTCGATCACCGGAAAATCCTTCGGATGGCCGGTCTCGACCAGACACGACGCGGTCTCGCCCGCGACCACGAAGGCGGCGTTGTAGCCGTGATAGACCTTGCCCTTGTGGCGCTGCGCCAGACAGTCGCCGATCCAGAACACGCCGGGCGCGATCTCGCGGGGCATCGGGTGAGCCATCGTTCAGCGCTCCTCGTCGCGGCTGACGTAGCGCGAAACCGCCACGCTCTTGTCGCAAGCCTTGAGAAATTCATCGAGCATCCTGTAATGCCGCGCCACCACCTTGCGGCCGCGCAGCACGCAGCCGTAGCCCGGCGCGATGGTCTCGATGTCGTATTTGTCGAACACCGCGTCGATGCCGCGCCGGATCGAGCCGGTCGGCGCGCCCTCGAGCCACCAGTACCGCGTGTTCAGCATGAACGAGCGCAGGTGTTTTGCGGTGGTGGCATCGTCGGCCTCGGTGACGATCCACGGTCCGTCCGCATGGTCGCGCCAGACGTGAGTGAACAAGTCCGAGGCAAACAGCGTCTTGGTGGCGCGGTCGTACAGCCACCGCGTCGCGATCAGACGGATCGGCGCTTGCATCACGTCGATGGCGCGGCCGTTCTTGCCGAGCTCGATGGTGTCCGCCCGCGTCACCGCGTTGACCGTCATCGCATCGAGGATGCTGCGGCTGTTGTCGGTGCCGAAATCGAACCACAGCGCCGCGTCCGGATTGCTGGTGTAGCACTGGTCGACGTTGAAATGCCCGGCAAAGGTCGCGACGTTGTTGATCGACATGAACTCGTTCAGCCGCAGCGGGAACAGCGACAGTGGCGAACCAGGCGCAATCAGGGACTCGATCTCGGCGCGGATCGCCGGCTCGTCCTTGCCGAAGCCGGTGTCGATCAGCATGGCGGTGTCGCTCTGCTTCAAGAGATAGCTGTTCACCACCGAGTAGCCGCGCGCGCTCATCGGATAGGAGCTGACCCGGCCGTCGAGCGCGAACGGATGTTGCAGGGCGTAGAGCTTGCCTTCGGCCATCGACGCGATGCCGCCGGTGAAGCCGCCGGTCTCGCGAGCCTGCCGGGGCGCGTCTTGTGTCATCAACGACATGGTGGCTGGACCTTATAGGTCCTGCCGATCAAAGTGAACGGGCGTGATGCACAGGCCTGACCCGCGGCCGCGGCGGAGACGGAGTATAAGGTGGGCGACATTCGGCGTGTTCTCGTGGTCGGCGGCGGCGTCGGCGGGCTGACCGCCGCTGCAACCTTCGCCTGGCGAGGCGTCGAAGTCGTGCTGATCGAGCGGCGGCCGGCGTTCGATATCCCGGGTGTCGGCCTGGGCCAGCCGGCCAATGCGCTCCGCGTCTACGGCTCGCTCGGCGTGCTCGACGAAATCCTTGCCACCGGCTTCAGCTACGACCGCATGTGGCTGTTCGATCCCGATCGAAAGCCGATCGTGGAGCACAAATTCCTGTTGGGCGACGACCGGGTTCCGGCATTCTGCGCGCTGTCGCGCCTGCAGTTGCACAAGATCCTGCTCGGGGCCGTGGAACGCGCCGGGGCCGAGGTGCGCCTCGGCGTCACCGTCAGCGCCATCCACGAGGACAAGGACCGGGTCGTCGTGGAGCTTTCAAACGGCCGGCACGAGACGTTCGATCTGCTGGCCGGGTTCGACGGCATCCGCTCCGCCACCCGGCTGCATCTGGTCGATACCGCGTTCGCGCCGCGCCCGTCGGGTTACGGCGCCTGGCGGGTGCAAGCACGCCGCCCCGACGACGTGCGCGGCATGGAATTCCTGCAGGGGATCGGCAGCAAGACCGGCGCGATGCCGCTCGGCAATGATATCATGTACCTGTTCCACATCCGCCCCGAGGCACCCAATGCCGATTTCACCGGGCAGGACCATGCGGCGCTGTTCCGGGAGCGCCTGGCGCAATACGGCGGTTACGTCGCCGAGATCGCCGCATCGCTGAACAGCCAATCCGACATCGTCTACAGCCCGATCGAACCGCTGCTGCTGCCATGGCCATGGCACCGCGGTCGCGTGACGATCGGCGGCGATGCCGCCCACACCTTCGCGCCGCATCTGACGCAGGGCGCGGCGATGGCCGCTGAGGATGCTTTCGTGCTGGCGCGCGAGGTGCTGGCCGACGATGTCCCGGTCGAGGCGCGGCTCATGCGCTATTCGCAGAAGCGCTACCCGCGTTGCGCCTTCGTCTACACGTTCTCCGGCCAATGGATGCACGACGAGCAGTCGGTCCGGTCGGCGGCCGACCTTGAAGCGGCGCGGGCGGAGCTGACACAGAACGCATCGGCCCGCATCGGCGTGAGCGACCGTATCCTCGACGGCCCGATCTAGAGGCGCACGACCGACATCACACGCGCGAATTGCAGGCATCAGGAACTGTCATTGGCTCACCGGGAATCGTCATCGTACGCTCTGCCCCCGGTTTCCGTGCGGGACGTGACCTGCGCCATCGGACGATTCTGCCATGCAGCTCAATTTCGTGACGGTTGATGTTTTCACTGACCAACGGTTCGGCGGCAATCCGCTGGCGGTTGTGCCTGATGCTCGCGGGCTGGCCGCGCAGCAGATGCAATCGATTGCCGCGGAATTCAATCTGGCGGAAACGACGTTCGTTCTGCCGCCGAAAGACCCTGCCCATACCGCCGAGGTTCGAATTTTCACGCCGCGCGCCGAACTGCCCTTTGCCGGCCATCCCAATATCGGCACCGCCTTTGTCTTGGCGCAGCGAGACAGCGCCTCCGAGCGTGTCGTCAACGACCCGATACTATTCGAGGAAAAGGCGGGCCTGGTGAGGCTCGACCTGATCAGGGATGGGACGTCGGTCGTGGGCGCCCGGCTTACCGCGCCACAACCTCTCGTGCGCGGCGATGATATCGCCGTGGATGTCGTGGCGGCGGCGTGCTCGCTCGGCGCTCACGATATCGAGACGGTCCATCACCGCCCCTGCATTGCGTCATGCGGCCTTCCCTTGGTGTTTGCCGAGTTGAAGACGCGATCGGCTCTGGCGGCTGCGCAACCGCAATCGGAGATATTCTCCGAACACCTGAAAGCGGATCGGGCGACCGGCGTGCTGCTTTATGCGTTTGACAAAGAACCTGGCGTCGACATCCAAGCCCGGATGTTCGCGCCGCTCTATGGCGTTCCTGAAGACCCGGCAACCGGCAGCGCCAATTTGGCTCTTGCCGGGCTTCTGGCGAGCCTGCGCCCGGAGACTGATTTGACGCTGCAACTGCGGATCGCCCAAGGCGTCGACATGGGCCGTCCCAGCCTGCTTGAAGCCGGCGTCGAGAAGCGCAACGGTCGGATCACCGCGATGCGGATCGGCGGACAATGCGTGGCGATGATGCGCGGCAGTCTCGAGCTTTAGGAGCGCTTTGCCCGCAATGACGGCCGTCAGCGCGACGCGGCCTTCATCCTGTCGTAGCTGAACATGTAGTCCGGCCCGGTTCCCAGCGGCTTGTGACAGTTGAAGCAGGCAGTGAGGTTGGCGGCCGTGTTCGGCGTCTTGTCCGCCTTGAAGGCCTGATACTCCCACTCGCCGTTGCGCACATTGTCCGGATATTCGGCGCCCCAGCCGGTACGCTTCTCCATCACCGTGTAGGCAACAATGTTGCCCTTGATGAAGCGCCCATTGGGGCCGATCTGCGGATTGCCATGGACGTCGAGCAGGGCTGCGTATTGCACCAGCGTGATCACCGTACCGCTCGGCATCGGCTCGCCCTTCTTGGCGGCCTCGACCGCCGCCGGCGGACTGACGAACAGCTCGCGGAATTGTTTGTTGTCGGCGCGGTCGACGGTCGTGTAGAGCACGCCGCTGGCGTAGTTGTCCGGAAACACGACGTTTTCGCCGCCGGCGCGAGCATGAACCGCGAGCAGCGCCGCCGCGACGCAAGCGACCGCGGCCGAAGCCGTGATGGATTTGCCAGTCTTCATGATGGTCTCCCCCGCCGCCAAGCTCCGGGCTCGCGGCAGTTCTTTATACCACAGCGCCTCTCCGCTGATCGCGCCGCCGGCCCGGCCTAGCGCAGAAGTGATCGGCAAACCCTACCGCTGCACGAAGAACAAATCCTCGCGGCCCGGCAACGAGCCGTAGGTGTAGGGCTCCTGCCGTCCGGCGGTTGCCTCCATCACGTCGTCACGGACCAGACGGAACAGCTTGTTGATCTCCACGTTCGGCGTGGCGAGCCGTTGCACCATCGCCACCGCGAACGGGCTGTTGCTGCCTTCGCCGTCGAGTGCGGTCTGCCCGTGCTTGGCGGCATAGACCACGAGCGTGGCGCCGGACACCTTGACGGCGCCGAGGCCGCGTCCGACCGCGCGGCTGCCGACCACGCCGACCGCCGTCGCGCCCGCCGCAGCCGCGGCATCGGGGGAAGCGGTCCGACGCATCTGCGGTGTGAACGGATTGTTGCGGCAGGCGTCGAGCACGATCAGCTTCAGCTTGCGCGCGCCGTCCGCCGCCGCCATCACCCGATCGAGCGACACAGCCTCGGTCGCCGCATCCCGATCGATGGCGAGTTTGGCGTCGACGGGGATGAGATAGTTCGTGCCGTTCACCTCCATGCCGTGGCCGGAGTAATAGACCACCGCCCAATCAGCCTTCTCCGCTTCCTTTGAAAACACGCGCAGCGCCTCGGCCAGTTTTTCGCGCGTGGCATCGTTGGCGACGGTCACACTTTCAAAGCCGACCGTGCGCAGCGAAGCAGCGATCACCTCGGCATCATGGCGCGGATTATTCAACGAGCCGGCATTCCGGTAAGCCGAGTTTCCGATGACGAGCGCGACGCGGCGCCCCGTCGTGGCCGCGTTGGCGACAGCGGTCGTCGGAGCGACGACATCAGGCGTCGGGATCGAGATCGGCGATGTCACCCGCGACGGCGCCGGCGGAATGACCGGCTGCACCGCGCCTGAATCGAACGCCGCGAGCCGCGCCCGCGCGGTCTCCAGGCTCGCGCCGGCGTTGTCGCCGCGGAACTGGCTTTTCGAATTGATCGCCTTTTCGTATTCGGCGCGCGCTCGCGCCACGTTGCCGAGCTTTTCGAAGGTCAGGCCGCGCCCGACCAGCGCCGGAATATAGTCGGGCGTCAGCCGCAGCGCCTGATCGTAGTCGGCAAACGCCCGATTGAAGTCGCCGCGGTAGCGGTAGGTGTCGCCGCGCGCCAGGAACGGCAGCGGACTTTTGGGATCGAGCCGGACCGACTGCTCCTGTTCGATCAGCGCGCGGTCGAGATCGCCCTTGAGCCGCCAGATCTCGCCGCGGTTGGCGTAGACCACGACGTTTTTCGGATCGCGGCGCAGCGCCTCGTTCTCGTCGGCCAGCGCACGGTCGAGGTCGCCCTTGCCGCGCCAGGCCATGCCGCGATTGGCGTACGGCGCGGCGAGATTCGGATCGAGCCGGATCACCTCGTCATAATCGGCGATGGCGCGATCCCACTCGCCTTTGTTGTAGAAGGCGTTGGCGCGGCCGTTGTAGGGAAACGCAAAGCTCGGATCGAGACGGATGGCCTCGTTGTAGTCGGCGATGGCGAGGTCGAGCTCGCCCTTGCCTTTCCAGGCGTTGCCGCGGCTGTTGTAGGAACGCTTGTAGGTCGGATCGACGCGCAGCGCCTCGTTGAACTCGACGATGGCCTGATCGAACTTGGTTTGGAGCAGATAGCCGACGCCGCGGTGGTGATAGGCCGCTGCCTTGGCGTCATTGGCCAGACCGGATTGCAGAATCCGCGTGCAGGCCGCGACCTTGAGGCCCGGATTGGTCATCTGTTCGCAATCCGCCGTGTCCTTCGGCGTGACGGCTGAAGCCGGCACGGCCACGAGCGCGAGAACGGCGGCAGCGGCAAGATGGGAGACGATGCGCATCATAAAATCCCACGCGCCAGCAAAACCCAGGCCGGCGGAGCCCTAATGAGTAAGTCGCAGCGCATCCGCTCCGGTTCAAATGAAGCGCCTCGACCGGATTACCGCGATTTCACGAAGGCTGGTCAATTGCTTGTGATATGGCGTGGAATTTAGACAACAGGCCGCCCTAATTGTGCGATGCAGCATGGGGCGCTTGCTTTGTTTGGACTTGGAAATACTGGCCAATGATTCCTCTGGTCCGGATTGCGCTAACGCGTCCCTATACCTTTGTCGTTTTGGCTTTGGTCGTCCTCATCATCGGACCGCTTGCCGCTCTCCGCACGCCGGTCGACATCTTTCCGGACATCAGAATTCCGGTCATTGCCGCGATCTGGCAGTACACTGGACTGCCGCCCGATCAGATGGCGGGCCGCATCACCACCCAGTTCGAGCGAACGCTGACGACGACCGTCAACGACATCGAACACATCGAAGCCACGTCCTATAATGGCCTCAGCGTCACCAAGATCTTCTTCCAGCCAAACGTCGACATCCGCATCGCCAACGCCCAGGTCACGGCGGTCTCACAGACATTGCTGAAGCAGATGCCGGCCGGCGCCACGCCGCCGCTCATCCTGAACTACAACGCCTCGACCGTCCCGATCATCCAGCTCGCGCTTTCGGGCCAGGGCCTGTCCGAGCAGGCCCTCGCCGACCTTGCGCTCAATGTCATCCGCACGCCGCTCGTCACCGTGCCGGGCGCGGCGATTCCCTACCCTTACGGCGGCAAGTCGCGGCAAGTGCAGATCGACCTCGATTCGTCGGCCATGCAGGCGCGTGGACTTTCCGGCCAGGACGTCGCCAACGCGCTGGCCAACCAGAACCTGATCACGCCGGTCGGAACGCAAAAGATCGGAACCTTCGAGTACGCCATCCAGCTCAACAATGCGCCCTCCGCGATCCAAGCGCTGGGCGACCTGCCGATCAAGACCGTCAACGGCGCGATGGTCTATATCCGCGACGTTGCCCATGTCCGCGACGGCAATCCGCCGCAGACCAATATCGTGCATGTCGAGGGCAACCGTTCGGTGCTCATCCAGGTGCTGAAGGCCGGCTCGATTTCGACGCTCGACATCATCGCCGGCGTCAAGCAGCAGGTCGAGCAGCTCAAGCCGATCCTGCCGGACTCTCTCAAAATCCTGCAGATCGGCGATCAATCGGTGTTCGTCCGCGGCGCGGTGAGCGGCGTCATCCGCGAGGGCATCATCGCCGCTGCTCTGACCAGCCTGATGATCCTGGTATTCCTCGGCAGCTGGCGCTCGACGGTCATCATCGCGATCTCTATCCCGCTTTCAATCCTTGGCTCGATCGCGATCCTGTGGGCGCTGGGCGAGACGCTCAACATCATGACGTTGGGCGGGCTGGCCCTCGCCGTCGGCATCCTGGTCGACGACGCTACGGTGACGATCGAGAACATCAACTGGCATCTCGAGCAGGGCAAAGACGTCGAGCCTGCGATCATGGACGGCGCCGCGCAGATCGTGACGCCCGCCTTCGTCTCGCTGCTCTGCATCTGCATCGTGTTCGTGCCGATGTTCTTCCTCCAGGGCGTTGCGCGCTTCCTGTTCGTGCCGATGGCCGAGGCGGTGATGTTCGCGATGGTCTGCT
>Ga0105248_10006124_pt1 | contig 13196 bp, 10 predicted proteins | sample KBSS34metaG_FD_81524 | JGI IMG/M metagenome (GOLD analysis project Ga0105248, IMG submission 81524) | Switchgrass rhizosphere microbial communities from Kellogg Biological Station, Michigan, USA - KBS S3-4 metaG | ecosystem: Host-associated > Plants > Roots > Rhizosphere > Soil | place... | reverse complement strand
CGCACCCCGCCGAGCATGATGAAGTCCCCCGGCCCGAAGGCGTGCACGTCGAACCCGGATCCGACTCTCATAATGGTCCCTTCATCTGCCCCACCCGCGCCACCAGAATGGCCGCCGCCAGCACCAGATCCGCGGCGGTCGTCACCTTCAGGTTGCCCGCGTCCCCCTCGATCAGCAGCGGCGCGGCGCCGCTCCATTCCAGCGCCTGCGCCTCATCGCTCGGAAAGCGCTGCGCGGCGTGCGCCGCATCGAGCGCCGCGCACAAGGGGCCGTAACGGAACATCTGTGGCGTGAGCGCCCGCCACAGTCCTGCGCGCTCCTGCGTGGCCGCGACGGGCGGGGCTCCCCCCGGGGACACCGGCTGCGCGCGCTTGAGGGTATCCGCCACCGGCACCGCCAGCAGGCCCCCCACGGCATGGGCGGCAACCTGCGACAGCAGACGCTCGAGATCCGCGCCGGCCAGGCACGGGCGCGCGGCGTCGTGCACCAGCACCCAGTCGGCCGCGCTCGCCTCCCCTGCCAGGGCTGCGAGACCGCTGCGCACTGATTGGCTGCGCTGGCCGCCGCCGGTGGTGACGAGCGCGCGCGCCGCCACCGGCAGGCGGCTCCAGTGGCGATCCTCAGCCGCGACGGCTACGACGATGCGCGCGCAGCGCGCATCCTCGAGAAAGGGCGCCAGCGACCACTCGATGACGGTGCGCCCGGCCAGCGCTGCGTACTGCTTGGGGAGTTCGCTGCCGAAGCGGCGCCCGGCCCCGGCGGCGGGCATGACGAGCCAGTAACGCATCACGATGGTGGCCGCCCCTAGCGGGCCGCGGCGGTGCGCGTCGGTGCCTGGGGCGTATCGCTCGGGTGGGCCGGCACGACCTGGTAGAACGTCTCGTTGCGCGCGATCATCCCGAGGTCGCTGCGGGCGCGCTCTTCGAGTGCGTCCATGCCGGTCTTAAGATCACGCACTTCGGCGCCGAGCTGCTTGTTGCGTTCGCTGAGCTGCTCGTTCTGTGCCGCCTGCAGCGCCACGGCGTACTTGAGGCGTGCCACGCCGCGGACTCCATCCTCGGAGAACCACACGCGGTATTGCAGCAGGAGTACGACGACCGCCATCGCGGCGGCGAGCCACTTCATGGGCCACAGAGGTTATCAGACGAGTGCGGCCCGCGCGACGCCTTTCAGTGGCTGCGCAGCTGCCGGGCGCGCTCCAGTTCTGCGGCGGCGCGCTGGGCCGCCGCCAGGCGCTCGGGCCACAGCGTGTCGAAGCGCTGCTGCACGCTCGCCCGGACCTCGGCGCGCGCGCGCTCCGGGCGCCCGCTGTCAAAGGGCGGTTCGGGCGCGTACTCGAGGGCCAGCTGCACGGCCTCGGCGAACTCGCGCCCGGCGATCTCCGCCATCACGGTCAACGCCATGTCGATGCCGGCCGTCACGCCACCGCCGGTAATGATGTTGCCGTCGCGCACGACGCGCGCGCTGTCCGGAATCGCGCCGAAGCAGGACAGCAGGTCGCGGAATGCCCAGTGGCAGGCAGCGCGCTTGCCGTGCAGCAGGCCGGCGGCCCCGAGCAGCAGTGACCCGGTACACACCGAGGTGACGTAGCGCGCCCCGCCGCCGAGGCGGCGCACCGCCTCAAGGTACGCACCGTCCTGCATCGCCTCGCTGGTGCCGAAACCGCCCGGCACGCACAGCAGCGCGCACTCGCTCACCTGCGCGAGCGGGCGCACGTCGGCGAACACCAGACCCCCATCGGTGCTCAAGGGGCCGCCGCTGGTGGAAGCGAGCACCACGCGCGCTCCCGGCAGGCGCGCCAGCACCTCCAGCGGCCCGGTGAAGTCCAGCTGCGTGAGGCGCGGAAACAGGGCGAAGACGACGGGGAATGCGGCGCTCATGGGGGATTCCTGAAATGACGGTTCCAACTGTTCGGCGCACTATCGCTGATCTATGCTATGGCGGAAATGCCGTTTTTCCCTCATTTACCGCCAACCGCCGGAACTGCATGTCACGCCGCATCGCCTTCCTGATCTTCCCCGATTTCCAGATCCTGGACGCCGCCGGCCCGCTGTCGGCCTTCGAGATCGCCGGGCGCCTCGCGGCCGGGGCGTACGAGCTCAGGGTGATCGCCGCGCGCGCCGGCGCGGTGCGCAGTTCCTGCGGGGCCAGCCTCAATGCCGGGGCTCTGCCGCGCGCCGCCGGCATCGATACGCTCATCGTCGCCGGCGGTGACGGTACCCGGGCCGCCTTGCGCTGCGAGCGCACCCTGCGATTCGTGCGCTCCTGCGCCGCGCAGGCACGGCGCGTCACGAGCGTGTGCTCGGGATCTTTCGTGCTCGCCGCCGCCGGGCTGCTTGACGGGTGCACCGCGACGACGCACTGGAGTGCCACGCAGCGGTTCCGCCGCGCCTTCCCGCAGGTGACCCTCGAGCCCGACCGCATCTTCGTGCGCGCGGGGCGCTACTGGACCTCGGCGGGGATTACGGCGGGGATCGATCTGTCGCTCGCCTTGATCGAGGAGGACCTCGGCGAGGCGGTCGCACGCCTCACCGCGCAGCACCTGGTGGTGTATCACCGCCGCCCGGGAGGGCAGTCGCAGTTTTCGGCGCTGCTGGAGATGCCGGGCGCCGGCGGGCGCTTCGCGCCGCTGCTCGAGTACGTGCGCGCCCACCTGGCGGAGCCGCTCTCGGTCGCGGAGCTCGCGGGGCACGCCTGCATGAGCCCGCGGCACTTCACCCGCGCGTTTCACGCCGCCAACGGCGTCACGCCGGCCAAGGCGGTGGAGCGCCTGCGGGCCGAGGCCGCCCGGGCCTTGCTCGACAGCGATGCACGCTCGGTGCAGGAGGTGGCGCGCCGCTGTGGATTCAACGACCCGGAGCGCATGCGGCGCGCGTTCGTGCGCCTCTTCGGCGCCTCCCCGTCGGCGCTGCGGCGACGGCGGCCCGCGCCTGTCGGCGCCCTTTAGATCTTGACCGGGAAGGCCTCGCGGCCGGCGTAGCGCACCTTGCCGAGTTCCGCCTCGATGCGCAGCAGCTGGTTGTACTTGACAACGCGGTCCGAACGGGACAGCGAGCCGGTCTTGATCTGGGTGGCGGCGCTGGCGACCACGATGTCGGCAATGGTTGCGTCTTCGGTCTCACCGGAACGGTGCGACACCACCGAGGCGTAGTGCGCCTTGTCGGCCATGTCGATGGCGGCGAGCGTCTCGGTGAGCGTCCCGATCTGGTTGGGCTTGATGAGGATGGCGTTGGCGAGGTGCCGCGCAATGGCGTCCTTGAAGATCTTGGTGTTGGTGACGAAGACGTCGTCCCCGACCAGCTGGATCTTGCCTCCGAGTGCGCGCGTGAGCGTCGCCCAGCCGTCCCAGTCCGCCTCGCCCATGCCGTCCTCGATCGTGATGATCGGGTAGCGGGCGGCGAGGTCCGCAAGGTAACGGGTAAACTCTGCGGCCGTGAAGCGGCGCTTCTCGGACTGCAGTTCGTAGTTGCCGTCCCTGAAGAACTCCGAACTCGCGACATCGAGCCCGAGGTAGATGTCCTTGCCCGGCTGGTAGCCGGCCTTCTCGATGGCTTCGATGATGACGCTTAAGGCCGCCTCGTTCGATTCCAGGTCCGGTGCAAAGCCGCCCTCGTCCCCCACCGCGGTCGACAGCCCGCGCTCGGCCAGGAGTTTCTTGAGCATCTGGAAGACTTCTGCGCCATAACGCAGTGCCTCGCGAAAACTCGGGGCACCCACGGGCAGTATCATGAACTCCTGCACGTCGAGATTGTTGTTGGCGTGCGCGCCGCCGTTGACGATGTTCATCATCGGCACGGGCATCACCGGCTCGCGCTTGCCGCCGATCAGCCGCGCGAGATGGCGGTACAGCGGCTCGTGTGCATCCTTGGCCGCGGCGTGCGCGTTGGCGAGCGACACACCGAGGATGGCGTTCGCCCCGAGGCGTCCCTTGTTGTCGGTGCCATCGAGCTCGATCATCTTCTTGTCGAGCGCCGCCTGCTCGCGCGGATCCGCCCCGAGCAACGCCTTCCTGAGCACCGTGTTCACGTGCTCGACGGCCGTGAGCACACCCTTGCCGCCGTAACGCTTCGGGTTGCCGTCGCGCAGCTCCACCGCCTCGCGCGTGCCGGTGGAAGCACCGGAGGGCACCGCGGCGCGGCCGATGACGCCGGAGTCGAGCACCACGTCGGCTTCCACGGTCGGATTGCCGCGCGAGTCGATGATCTCGCGACCGCGGATGTCCTTGATCTTGCTCATCGGGGCTCTAGGTCCTTGTCAGCAGCGATTCTTCGTACGGAGCGCCCTTCACGGCGCGGTCCAGTGCCACCAGGGTATGCAGCAAGGGCTCCATGCGCGCGAGCGGCCACGCGTTGGGGCCGTCCGAGAGCGCCTGCTCCGGGCGCGGGTGCGTCTCCATGAAAATCCCGGCGATGCCGGCGGCCACTGCCGCGCGCGCCAGTACCGGGATGAACTCGCGCTGGCCGCCGGAGGCCGTGCCCTGCCCGCCCGGCAGCTGCACCGAATGCGTGGCATCGAACACCACCGGGCAGCCGGTGTCGCGCATGATCGCGAGCGAGCGCATGTCGGAGACCAGGTTGTTGTAGCCGAAGGAAAACCCGCGCTCGCACACCAGGATCTGCTCGTTGCCGGTGGAGCGCGCCTTCTCCACCACGTTCTTCATCTCCCAGGGGGAGAGGAACTGGCCCTTCTTGATGTTGACCGGCTTGCCCTGGGAGGCGGTGTTGACGATGAAGTTCGTCTGGCGGCACAGGAACGCCGGCGTCTGCAGGACATCCACCACGGCGGCGACCTCGGCGAGCGGGGTGTCCTCGTGCACATCCGTGAGCACCGGCACGCCGATGGCGCGCCGCACTTCCTCGAGCACCTTGAGCCCGGCATCGATACCCGGGCCGCGGAACGAGCCGCGCGAGGAGCGATTGGCCTTGTCGTACGAGGCCTTGAAGATGTAGGGGATCCCGAGGCGGGCGGTGATCTCCTTGAGCTTGCCGGCGACTTCCTGGCTCAGGGCGGCGCTCTCGATCACGCACGGCCCGGCGATCAGGAAGAAGGGCTGCTGGCCGCCGATTTCATGTCCGGTGAGTTGCATGGTAAGCGCATGAGAGCGCGGCGGGACGAGCCCGGGCGGCGTTACGCTGCCCCCGCCGCCTGCGGCAACTGCGAGGCCCGATGGGCCCGCGCCGCGCGGATGAAGCCGGTGAAGAGCGGGTGGCCGTCGCGCGGGGTGGAGGTGAACTCCGGGTGGAACTGGGTCGCGATGAACCACGGGTGATTCTGCAGCTCGATGACTTCCACCAGCCCGTCGCGTGAGAAGCCCGCGAAGCGCATGCCCGAGGCGCGGTAGCGATCGAGGTAGTTGTTGTTGAATTCGTAACGGTGGCGGTGGCGCTCCATGATGACGTCGCGCCCGAAGATGTCGCGCGCCCGCGTGCCGGCGCCGAGCAGCACCTCCTGGGCGCCCAGGCGCATGGTGCCGCCCTTTTCCGAGGCGTCATCGCGCGTCTGTGTGCCATGCGCCTGATCCTGCCACTCGGAGATGAGCGCGATCACCGGGTGCGGTGTGGCGCGATTGAACTCGGTGCTGTTGGCGTCGTGCAGACCCTGCACGTGACGGCCGTGCTCGACGATCGCCACCTGCATCCCTAGGCAGATGCCAAGGTAGGGTATGCCGTGCTCGCGCGCGAAGCGCACCGCCTGGATCTTGCCCTCGATGCCCCGCTCGCCGAAGCCCCCGGGCACCAGGATCGCGTCCATGCCGGCGAGCGCGTTGGTGCCGTGCTGCTCGATATCGGTGGACTCGATGTAATGGATGTTGACCCGCGTGCGGCTCTTGAGGCCCGCGTGCATCAGGGCTTCGTGCAAGGACAGGTAGGAGTCGCGGATCTGGACGTACTTGCCGACCATGGCGATGTCGACCTGGCCGTCCGGATTCGCCTTGCCGGTGACAACCTGGCGCCACTCGGTGAGATCGGTCGGCGGCACCTCCAGGCGCAGCTTGTCCACGACGATGTCATCGAGCGCCTGCTCGTGCAGCAGGATCGGGATCTTGTAGATGTCGTCCGCGTCCACGGCGGAGATGACGGCGCGCTCCTCGACGTTGGTGAACAGCGCGATCTTGCGGCGCTGCTCCTCCGGGAGCGGGTGCTTGCAGCGGCACAGCAGCACGTCAGGCTGGATGCCGATGCCGCGCAGCTCCTTCACCGAGTGCTGCGTGGGCTTGGTCTTGATCTCCCCCGACCCGCCCACGATCGGCACCAGCGTCAGGTGCATGTAGACGCAGTTATTGCGGCCAAGCTCGACACCGAGCTGGCGGATGGCCTCCAGGAAGGGCAGCGATTCGATGTCACCGACGGTGCCCCCGATCTCCACCATGCACACATCGGCGCCATCAGCGCCGAGCTTGATGCTGCGTTTGATCTCATCGGTGATGTGCGGGATGACCTGCACCGTGGCGCCCAGGTAATCGCCGCGGCGTTCCTTGGCGATGACGCGCTCGTAGATACGCCCGGTGGTGAAATTGCTGTTGCGGCCGGTGACGGTGCGCACGAAGCGCTCGTAGTGGCCAAGATCCAGGTCGGTCTCGGTGCCGTCCTGGGTGACGAACACCTCACCGTGCTGGAACGGACTCATGGTTCCCGGATCGACGTTGATGTACGGATCGAGCTTTACCATCGCGACCTTCAGGCCGCGCGCCTCGAGAATCGCTCCGAGCGAGGCGGCCGCGATGCCCTTGCCCAAGGAGGAAACGACGCCACCGGTGACGAATACAAAGCGCGTCATAATTAGGCTCTTGGGGTTCCCGTCGTGTGAGGTCGCTGCCACGATTCGGCGCGAGCGACGACGGGCCAGCAGGTTAGCACAAGCCCGACCGCCCCGGGCCGAATCTTCAGCATGCGCCTCAGCCGGCGGTGCGCCACACCAGCCGCCCGCGACGTGTGCTGCCCGCGCGCGCCTGCACCGTGGCATCCAGCCAACGCTCCCCCACCGCGAGCAGCGTCTCGCCTGCGAAGATCAGCGGCAGGCGGGCCCGCTCTTCGAGCGGTACACGCGCTTCCTGCAATAAGCCCTTGAGCGTGCGGCGCGGCCCTCCCGGCACCGGACGCAGGCGCTCGCCGCCGCGGCGCTGGCGCACCGTCAGCACCGGCGGCAGCGCGGCGAGGCTGAGCGGGCCGCGGGCGGCAGCCTCGAGCCTCAGGGCGCCACGACCGCCGGGCAGCCGCAGGGGCCGCCGCAGGGCCCAGCGCCAGGTGAGCGGGGCGTCGTGCGGGGCGCGCTTGCCGGCCCGCGGTGAGCGCGCGTGGGCCTGCAGGTGCAGCAGGTCGGCCTCACGCCGCACCCGTGCGCCCTGCCAGGCGAGACTGGGCTGCGCATCGCGCCGAGCGTCCAGCAGCGGACCACACAGCTGCTCGAGCTGCCGGCTGGACGGGGCGAGCAGGCCCGCGGCGGCAATCCAGTACCTGAGCGCGTTGCGGCGCCGCGCCGGCGACAGGCGGCGCAGAACCTTGGCCGAGAGTGCGGCGCCGACGGCCGCCTGCGCGGCATCCTGCTCGGCCAGTTGATCGAGCAGCCGCTGCGCCTCCGCGGCATGGCGGGCGCTGCGCGCGACCGTGGCGGCCGCCGCCGGCCAGCGGGCGCGCAGCCGTGGCAAGACATGGTGGCGCAGATAGTTGCGGTCGAACTGTTGCTGCGCGTTGCTGTCATCCTCGACCCAGCCCAGGCCCTGGGCACTCACCCAGTCGAGCAGCTGTTGGTGCGCGACCGCAAGCAGTGGCCGCACCAGCACCGTCCCCGCAAAGGGCGCCACGGCCGGCATGGCGGCCAGGCCCGCCATGCCGGCGCCGCGCAGCAGCTGCAGCAGCACGGTCTCGAGCTGATCATCCTCATGGTGGGCGGTCAGCAGCACCTCGCCGGCGCGCAACGCGGCCGCCAGCGCCGCGTAACGCGCGCGCCGCGCGGCCGCCTCGAGCGACTCCCCACGTGCGCGCGCCACGCGGATGCGGCAGACCTGGATACGCACCCCGAGCGCGCGCGCGGTGCGCCGGCAATGCGCGCTCCACAGCCGCGACTCGGGGTGCAGCTGATGATCGACGTGCAGCGCGCGCAGCTGCAGGGCGGGCTTGTGCAGGCGCGCAAGCGCTGCCAGGAGCGCGGTGGAGTCCACCCCGCCGCTGAAGGCGACACACATCCCCAGGTGCGGGAACTGCGGCAGCAGCTGCGCCAGGCGGGCGCTGAGAAAGGCGGGGCCGAACTCGCCGACTTCGCCGCGCGCCGCGCGGGCCACGGCTAGGCTGCGTTCTCGGCGAACACGCCGAAGCCGGCGATCTTGTCCGCGCGCGCGGCGCGCAGCTGGTCACGCGGGATCGCGTCCAGCTCGTCCAGGTAGCGCACCAGGGCCGACTTGAGGCTCGCGGCCACCGCGGCTGGATCGCGGTGCGCGCCGCCGAGCGGCTCTTCGATCACCTCGTCCACCAGCCCGAGCTTCAGCAGCCGGTCGGCGGTGAGGTTCAAGGCTTCCGCAGCCACTTCCTTCTTGTCCTGGCTCTTCCAGAGAATCGAGGCACAGCCTTCCGGGGAGATGACCGAGTAGGTGCTGTACTGGAGCATCAGCAGCCGGTCGCACACGCCGATCCCCAGGGCGCCGCCGGAGCCGCCCTCGCCGGTGACCACGGTGACGATCGGGATGCGCAGCACCGACATCTCGAACAGGTTGCGCGCGATGGCTTCGCTCTGGCCGCGCTCCTCGGCGCCCACGCCGGGGTAGGCGCCCTGCGTGTCGATGAGCGTCACCAGCGGCAACCCGAAGCGCTCGGCGAGACGCATGAGGCGCAGCGCCTTGCGGTAGCCCTCGGGCTTGGGCATGCCGTAGTTGCGGCGCACCCGCTCCTTGGTGTCCCGCCCCTTCTGGTGACCGAGCATCATGACCGCGCGATCCGCGATGCGCGCCACGCCGCCGACGATCGCGCCGTCGTCGGCGTACATGCGATCGCCGTGCAGCTCGTGAAACTCGGTGGCGATGGCATTGATGTAGTCGAGCGTATAGGGACGATGCGGGTGGCGCGCGAGCTGCGTGATCTGCCAGGGCGTGAGATTGGCGAAGATGCTGACCGTGAGCTGGCGGCTCTTAGCCTGCAGGCGGCTGATCTCATCGTGGATGTTGACCTCGGAGTCCGTGCCCACGTGCCGCAGCTCTTCGATCTTGGCTTCGAGCTCGGCGATCGGTTGTTCGAAGTCTAAAAATGCGACTGCCATGGGCGCGAGGTTACCCTAACTCAGCGGCCGTCGGCGAATGAGGCGCCCGGAGCGGCGCTCGGCGTGCCGTACAGCACCTGGACCGAGCCACGGCCCACCAGGGCCTCCAGCTGCTCGAGCAGTTCACGGCTGGCGCGCACACTCCATTCGGGACCGAGCGTGAGCGCGCCGGCGGCCTGGGCGCCGCAATACTCAATCGTGACCGGGCACGGGCCGCCGCGCCACGGCGCCAGGATGGCGGCGAGCCGCTCACCCAGCGCCGGCACTTTCCCGTGCGTGCACTGGAGCACCAGCCGCCGTGCTTCCTGCTCACGCACCTTGTCGAGCTCACTGATGCGCCGCGCCGCAAGGCGCCAGGCGTCGCTGAACTCATCAAAGCGCAGCAGCCCCTCGACCAGTACCAGCGCGTCCTTGGCGATGAGATCGCGGTGTTTCTGGAAAGTCTCCTCGAACAGCATCGCCTCGATGCGCCCGGTGCGGTCATCGAGGGTGAGGATGACGCGCGGGCCGCGTTTCTTGACCTCATCGATGAGGCCCGCGACCGTCACCGGCCGTCCGCCGCCGAAGCGCCCCGGCTCGAAACCCCCGACCGGGCGGTCGCCGACGAGATCACCGATGCGATGCGAGACGAAGCGCGCCAGGCCCGGCTCGAAGCGCGCCAGCGGATGACCGGTGAGGTACAGGCCGAGCGTCTCGCGCTCCCCGGTCAGGCGTACCGCCTCGCTCCATTCCGGCAGCGGCGCGGCGCGACGCGGCTGCGCGGGCGCGCTGGCGCGCGCCTCGGCGCTCAGGCCGAACAGGTCGTTCTGTCCGGCCTCGTGCGCGCGGCTGTTCTGGTCACCGAGCTGCATCGCCCTGCCAAGCTGATCCATGAGCGTCGCGCGATTGGCACCGAGCCCATCGAGACTGCCGCTGCGCAGCAGCGCCTCGAGCACGCGCCGATTCACCTTCTGCAGGTCAAGCCGCTGGCACAGGTCCTCCAGCGCCGCGAACGCACCGCGCGCCTCGCGCTCCTTGATGAGCGCCTCGACTGCGCCGGCGCCCACGCCGCGCACCGCGCCCAGGCCGTAGCGGATGCTGCGCTCGCCGCAGGCGGTGAATTCGTAGTGTGAGGCGTTCACGTCCGGCGGCAGGACGGTCAGTCCCATGTCGGTGCATTCCTTGATGAGCGTGACCACCTTGTCGGTGTGCTCCATGTCCGCCGACAGCACCGCCGCCATGAACTGCGCCGGGTAGTGCGCCTTCAGGTACGCGGTCTGGTAGGAGAGCAGCGCGTACGCGGCCGAGTGCGACTTGTTGAAGCCGTAACCGGCGAACTTCTCCATGAGATCGAATATGTGTGCGGCCACCTGCTCGCGCACGCCGCGCGCCACGGCGCCGCTGACGAAGCCCGAACGCTGCTGCGCCATCTCCTCGGCCTTTTTCTTGCCCATCGCTCGGCGCAGCAGGTCCGCGCCGCCGAGCGTGTAGCCGGCGAGTACCTGCGCAATCTGCATGACCTGTTCCTGGTAGAGGATCACGCCGTAGGTCGGCTTGAGGATCGCCTCCAGGGTCGGGTGCAGGTAGTCGGCCGGAGCGTCGCTGCGACCGTGCTTGCGGCTGATGAAGTCATCCACCATGCCCGACTGCAGCGGCCCGGGGCGAAACAGCGCCACCAGCGCGATGATGTCTTCGAAGGTGTCCGGCTGCAGGCGGCGGATCAGGTCCTTCATGCCGCGCGATTCGAGCTGGAACACCGCCGTCGTGCGGCAGGACTTCAGCAGCGCGTAGGTCGGCGCGTCGTCCATCGGCAGCGTGCTGATGTCGAGCGCGGCCGTGCCGGGGGAGCGCTCGCGATTGATGAGCGCGGCGGCCCGGTCGATGATCGTGAGGGTGCGCAACCCCAGGAAGTCGAACTTCACAAGTCCCGCCGCCTCGACGTCGTCCTTGTCGAACTGCGTCACCACGCCACCGCCGGCCGCATCGCAGTACAGGGGCGCAAAGTCGGTGAGCACCGAGGGCGCAATGACGACTCCGCCGGCGTGCATGCCGGCGTTGCGGGTCAGTCCCTCGAGCGAGCGTGCCAGGTCGATGAGATTCTTCACCTCCTCCTCGCCCTGATAGAGCTTCTGCAGCTCCGGCTCCTTCTCGAGCGCGCCCGCGAGCGTGATGCCGAGCTCGAAGGGGATCAGCTTGGCGATGCGGTCGACATAGCCGTAGGTCATGCCGAGTACGCGCCCACAGTCGCGCACCACCGCCTTGGCGGCCATGGTGCCGTAGGTGATGATCTGCGATACCCGCTCGCGGCCGTACTTCTGCGCCACGTAGTCGATGACGCGGTCGCGGCCGTCCATGCAGAAGTCGATGTCGAAGTCGGGCAGCGAGACGCGCTCCGGATTCAGGAAGCGCTCGAACAGCAGGTCGTAGCGGAGCGGATCGAGGTCGGTGATCTTGAGGCTGTAGGCCACCAGCGAGCCGGCACCGGAGCCGCGCCCCGGCCCCACCGGCACCCCGTTCTCACGCGCCCAGCGGATGAAGTCGGCGACGATCAGAAAGTAACCGGCGAAGCCCATCTGGCAGATGACGTCGAGCTCACTCGTCAGCCGCGCGCGGTGCCCCTCCGGCTGCGGGCCGCCGCCGAAGCGCTCGCTCAGCCCGCGCGCCGCCTCGGTGCGCAGGTACTGCTCGGTGGTGAGCCCCGCCGGGACCGGGTATTGCGGCAGGCGCACCTCGCCGAGCTTCAGGGTGAGGCTGCAGCGGCGCGCGATCTCCACCGAGTTCGCCAGCGCTTCGGGGATGTCGGCGAACAGCGCGGCCATCTCCTGGGGGGTGCGCAGGTACTGCTGCCGCGAGTAGCGGCGCACCCGGCCGGGGTCGGCGAGCAGCGCGCCATCGTGAATGCAGACGCGCGCCTCGTGGGAATCAAACTCCTCGGCCCGCAGGAAGCGCACGTCGTTGGTCGCCACGACGGGCACGCCGCGCTTGGCCGCCAGCGTCACCGCGCCGGCGATGTACGGCTCTTCGAAGGGGCGGCCCAGTCGCTGCAGCTCGAGGTAGAAGCGCCCGGGAAAGAGCGCCAGCCACGCCTCGAGCGCGCGTTCGGCGTCGTGTTCGCGCCCGTGAATCAGGGCGCGGCCGACATCACCCTCGGCGGCGCCGGAGAGCGCGATCAGGCCGGCGAGATTCTCCACGTTCAGCCACACGCGTTCGATGCGCGCTGTACCGCGCTCCGGCCCGTCCAGATACGCACGGCTCACGAGGCGGGCGAGGTTGCGGTAGCCGCCCGGCGTCTGGCACAGCAGCGTGAGGCGGGTGGGCGCCTGGCGTTCGCCCTCCTCGCGCACCAGCAGATCGACCCCGACCAGCGGCTTCACGCCCGCCTTGAGGGCCTCGCGGTAGAACTTCACCATCGCAAAGAGGTTGTTCTGGTCGGTCACCGCCACGGCCGGCATGCCGGCGGCCGCGGTCGCGGCCACCAGTTCCGGAATGCGCACCACGCTGTCGCTGAGGGAGTACTCAGTGTGCAGGCGCAGGTGGATGAAGCCGTGTGACATCGGCGCGGTATTAATTCTCGAACGCCTGCTCTGTCAAGAAATCCTCCTCCTCCTCGCAGCGGCACCTCACGGGGCTGAAGGAGCGGCGGTGCTGCGGGGAGGGGGCGCGGCCGCGCAGCGCCGACAGGTGCGCTGGCGTGCAGTAGCCCTTGTGCACCGCGAGTTGAAAGCCCGGATAGCACGCATCCAGCGCCTCCATCATGGCATCACGGCAGGTCTTGGCGAGGATCGAAGCGGCGCTGATGGCGCTCACGCGCGCATCGCCGGCGATGATGGCCTCCAGCGTGCACCCGAGCGGCAGGTCGGCGATGCAGGGGCAGCGATTGCCGTCGACCCGCACGTGGGTCGGGGCCACCGGCAGTGCCAGCAGCGCGCGGCGCATCGCCAGCATCGTCGCCTGGAAGATGTTGAGGCTGT
>Ga0105248_10006120_pt1 | contig 13201 bp, 7 predicted proteins | sample KBSS34metaG_FD_81524 | JGI IMG/M metagenome (GOLD analysis project Ga0105248, IMG submission 81524) | Switchgrass rhizosphere microbial communities from Kellogg Biological Station, Michigan, USA - KBS S3-4 metaG | ecosystem: Host-associated > Plants > Roots > Rhizosphere > Soil | place... | reverse complement strand
GGCTCGCGCCGCCAGCACCTCGCGCGCGCTCTCCCGGTCCACGGCGTTGGCGTACTCGGATCGGAGCGGCGACGCCTCGACGATTTTCTTCAGCTCGTCGGGGGCGATGGGGCCCATGCGGCTCGACGGCGGACGAAGGAGCGTGGCCGCGACCGGCGTGGGCGTGCCGCGAGGGGAGAGCACGGTCACGAGCGCTTCTCCGATGCCGAGCGACGTCAGGACCTTGGGTATGTCGTAGAACTCGGATCGCGGAAACGTGTTCGCGGTCGCGCGTAGATCCTTCTCGTCGTCAGGTGAGAACGCGCGCAGAGCGTGCTGCACGCGATGCCCGAGCTGCGCCAGGATCTCCTCGGGGACGTCCTTCGGCATGTGCGTGACGAAGAAGACCCCGACCCCCTTCGAGCGGATGAGCCGGACCACCTGCTCGATCTGCTCCCGCAGCGCCTTGGGCGCATCCTCGAAGAGGAGATGCGCCTCGTCGAAGAAGAAGACGAGCTTCGGCTTGGGCGCGTCGCCGATCTCGGGAAGCTCGCGGTACAGCGAGGCGAGCATCCACATCATGAACGTGGAGAAGAGCGCGGGATGATCTTGGAGATCGTCCAGCTCGAGCACGCTGACCACGCCGCGTCCGTCCTTGGTGAGGCGGACCAGATCCTCGATCTCGAACTCGGGCTCTCCAAAGAAGGCGCCCGCGCCCTGCTGCTCCAGCTCGGTGATCTCACGTAACAACACCCCCACCGTCGCCTTCGAGAGCGCACCGTACTGCTGGAGCTCCGCGGATCCTTCCCCGATCAGGTGCTGGAGCACCGAGCGGAGGTCGGGCAGGTCGAGGAGCAGGAGCTTGGAGTCGTCGCAGTACTTGAAGACCATCGCCAGGGCGCTCTCCTGGGTGTCGTTGAGGCCCAGGGTGCGCGCGAGGAGAAGCGGTCCGAAGGAGGAGACGGTGGCGCGCACGGGAATGCCGCGCGTGCCGGTCAGGCTCAGGAACTCGACCGGGGATGCCGCGGGCGTGAAGGGCATCCCGATCGCCTTCACTCGCTCGAGCACGCGCGCATCGGACTCGCCCGGCGCGGCGAGTCCGCTCAGGTCTCCCTTCAGGTCGGCGAGGAAGACGGGAACGCCGGCCGCGCTCAGCTGCTCGGCGAGGCCCTGGAGCGTCTTCGTCTTTCCGGTGCCGGTCGCGCCCGCGATGAGACCGTGGCGATTCATCATGGCGAGCGGCACGCGGACGCGCGCCGCCGCGGCGACCTTGCCGTCGAGAAGCGGCGCTCCGAGCAGGAGCGTCTCCCCGTCGAACGAGTATCCCGACTCCATGACCGACGCGAAATCGCTTGCCATTGCGCTTCGAATCTAGAAGCAGCGCGACGCCGCGTCAACGTGGCGTTGTTTCGGGTTGAAGGCGCGGCTTCGTTTCGATACATTGCGCGCCGTCGAGTCCCACTCCTCTTCTCCGTCGATCCGGCCACGCGTTTCGCAGCTCCTGGGAGGGCAACGTGAGCACGAGGCTGTACCGATCCGGACTCATCACTGCGGCACTCTTCCTCTTCGCCGCCACAGCGCTGGCCCAGCCTCTCGAGGGGCCCGCATTCTGGGTGGTTCCCGGCGGCGGCGCCTACTGGCCCCCCGCCGAATGGGGCGTGAAGGATCCCGTTCCCTCGTTCGGCGGCATCCTGGGGCTCCGGCTCAGTCCGCCGGTCGCGTTCGAGCTCCGCGGCCACTACTCCAAGGCCGACAGCACGAAGCCGTACGCCGGAGGGCCCGACCTCAAGCTCCTCCACGGCGAAGGAAACATCACCTGGTTCCTGAGCCCAGGCGTTCCGGTGAGCCCCTACCTCACGCTCGGTGCGGGCGTGGTGAATGGAGACACGGGGGGCGACACCCAGTCCAAGTTCGCGTGGAACGCCGGACTCGGCGTCCGAATCAAGGTCTCCGACCAGATGGCGGTGCGGCTCGACGGCCGCGACATCAGCTACAAGCTCGCCGTCGCGACGAATCCCGACAATGAGGGCCAGCGCCACTCGGTCGAAGTCTTCGGTGGCCTGTCGTTCGGATTCGGCGGCGGCCCCTCCGACGAGGACGGGGACGGCGTGACCAACAAGGTGGACAAGTGCCCCGGCACGCCGCCGGGCGCGCGCGTGGACGCCAACGGATGCCCGCTCGACGGCGACGGCGACGGCGTGTTCGACGGCCTCGACAAGTGCGACGGAACGCCGCCGGGCGCGATCGTCGACGCGACGGGATGCCCCAAGGATTCGGACGGCGACGGTGTATTCGACGGCATCGACAAGTGCGAGAACACTCCGGCCGGCGCGCGCGTGGACGCGAGCGGTTGCGAGACCGACTCCGACGGCGACAGCGTGCCGGACGGACTCGATCAGTGCGAAGCCACGCCGCGCGGCTGCACGGTCAATCCGAACGGATGCCCGACCGACGCGGACCAGGACGGCGTGTGCGATGGACTCGACCAGTGCCCCGACACGCAGGCGAACGTGCGCGTGGACGCGAAGGGGTGCCCTCTACAGGTCAGCGTGCACGAGACCGAGATGATGGAGACGGGAATGATCCGGCTCCAGGACGTCAACTTCGACACCGGCAAGGCGACCATCAAGCCCGAGTCGTTCAGCGTTCTCGACGACATCGGGCAGATTCTCGGCCACTGGCCGCAGCTCCGCATCGAGATCGGCGGCCACACGGACAGCCGCGGCACGGACGCGAAGAATCAGCAGCTCAGCGAAGCGCGCGCCAAGGCGGTGCGCGACTATCTCACCAACAAGTTCCCCGAGCTGAACGCCGAGCAGTTCACGGCCGTCGGATACGGGGAGAGGCAGCCCATCGCCACCAACACGACGGTGCTGGGCCGGGCCAAGAACCGAAGGGTCGAGTTCAAGGTGCTCAACAAGGAAGCGCTGAAGCACGAGACCACGAAGCAGCAGTTCGTTCCCAAGGAGTAGGTTCCGCCGGGTCGGGTTCGGGGTTGGCGGGGAGGGACCTGTTCCTGGCCGATGTGGGGTTGGTCGAGCCCGTGTCACTACGGGTCGACCTTCCCCCATCGGAGCAGGGCCGGACGCCAAGCTCAAGATCCCTCAACAGGGAGTCGATCGGTACCATCAGGCGACTCCGCGTCCTGTGAGACGTGGAGGGCTGCCCCGTCACGGATGACGGGGATCGTGTGCAGGGGCCGCAGAGATGCGGCCCCGATTCTTTTGCGGCGGCTTGGCCGGCGGGGGGAGCGTGTGAGGGGTCCTGGACCTCACATGCCGGCGCTCGCTATTGGACCCCTATGGACATTGGGTGGGCGCCGGCTGCGGTGGTCCTGGACCCCTCACACGCTCCCCCCGCCTACCTAGACGATGAAAGAATCGGGGCTTTTTGCTGCATGGGCCGACCTGCTTCGCGGTCCTTGTTGGGGAGGGCGCCAGCGGACCTGCTTCGCGGTCCTCGTTGGGAGGGCGGTCGCGGACCTGCTTCGCGGTCCTAGTTGGGGAGGGGCCAGTGGAAGTCGCGGCGGTAGGATTGGACGCGATGCTCCATGTTGGTGATGAAGGGGGCCCATCTTGGGTCGGCGTGGAGCGGGGTGTAGAAGGGTTGGCGGAACTTCGTGAGTGTGTCGTTGCCCAGGGCTACGGCGCGGTTCAGGTAGTGGAACGCCTTTTCGGTCTCGCCTAGCTGCGCCAGCAAGCCGGCGTAATCCCCCGCGGCATCCATGTCCACGTTTGCGTACGCTTCCACCGCCTGTTTCGACGCTCGCGCGCCATCCAGGTCGCCGAGCGCCTGGAGCGCGAACGCTCGTCCCGCAAACGCGGGGCCCTGTTCGGAGCCGAGGCGATCCATGAGCGCGAGCGCCTCGGCTGCGCGACCCTCGGTGAGGAGGAGTCCGCATTCGATCCCGAGGAGACGTGGGTGCTGGGGAAAACGGGCGAGCCCCTTCTCCAGCCATTCGCGGGCTCCGCGAAGATCGCCGAGGAGCTCATAGATCCGCGTCAGGTGCGCGTAGGGCCAGATGACCGAGGGATCGAGTTCGATCGACAAGGTGACCGACTGCTTCGCCTCCTCCAGCATGTCGCAGAGTCGGAACAGGTAGCCGATGTAGTGATAATTGTGCGCGAAGTTCGGGGCGCTCCGCCTCGTGGCGAGAAAGCAGCGATACGCCTCGCGCTTCCGGCCGAAGACCAGATGCAGACAGCCCAGGCCGAAATTCACGGTCGGACCCTGAGGATCGAGCGACTGGGCGCGAGCGAGAGACTCGGCCGACTTCTCGTACCACCGTGGATCGGAGTCGAAGCCGCCGTCCACCATGGAAGCCTGGGCCTTGCCGAGGCGTCCCCACCCCTCGCCCCATCGAGGCTCGAGCGTCGTCACGCGCTCGAGGTCGCCGATCGCTCGTAGCATGCCGTCGCGCGTCCCTTCCTCGGAGGCACGCGACGCACGGAGGAAGACCTCGTACGCCTCCGCCGACGGGCCTCTTGCCGCGCTGCTGGCCGAAGACACCGCGTCGCGCGAGATCAGCCGCACCGTGAGCGCCTCCGCGATCCCCTGCGCCACCTGGTCCTGTACCTCGAAGATGTCGGCGAAGCGCAGGTCCACCTTCCCCGCCCAGAGCCCGCGGCCGCTCGGCGTCTCCACGAGACGAGCCGTCGCGCGGAATCGATCGCCAATGCACTGGAACGACGCGTCGAGCACGGCGGAGACGTCGAGCTCCTGTCCCACGCGGCGCGGCTCGACCGGCTGGTTCTCGTAGACCGCGATGGAGCCCGTCGAACGCACGACGAGATCCGGCGACTCCATGAGGCGCGTGATCACCGCGTCTGCGAGCCCCACGCCGAGGTAGTTGAGATCCTGGCTGCCCCCGATGTTCTTGAACGGCAACACCGCGATCGCGCGAGGCCCCGAAGCCTTCTCGGCTTCCCCAGTTCCCGAAACGCATCCGCACTCGACCGTCTCGAGATCGATGTCGAGGTCGTGCGCGGAGGAATGTCGTCGTCCTGGATCCTTGGTCAACGCCTTCGCGAACACGAAGTCGAACTCCGGCGTGAGCGCGGGATTCACGCGCGACGGCGGCTCGGGCGCGTCGTGGAGAATGCGATGCATCGTCTCCACGGCCGAATCGGCCGCGAAGGGATGGCGCCCTGTGAGCAGCTCGTAGGCCACCGTTCCCAGCGAGAAGAGATCGCTCGCCGGTCCGGCCGGCTGTCCGAGGACCTGCTCCGGGGACATGTACGGAGCCGTTCCGAGAATCGTTCCGGGCTGAGTGGCGGTACGCCCCTCTCCCGGCGTGATGCTCCGCGCCAGTCCGAAGTCGAGGATCTTGAGGAGTCCGTCCTTCCGGACGAGCATGTTCTCCGGCTTGAGATCGCGATGGACGAGTCCGGCGCCGTGCGCGACATGGAGTGCCGCCGTCGCCTGGCGTAGGAGACGCACGACCTCGAGGGGCGAGCGCTTCTTCTCCTCGGCCCATCGACGCACGGTCACGCCATCGATCAGCTCCATCGCGAGATAGAGGATGCCGTCGGACTCACCCAGATCGTGCACGACGACGATGTTCGGATGATTGAGCGCGCTCGCGGCTCGCGCTTCGTGGAGGAGGCGCTGGCGCCGGTCCGGGTCGTGCATGACCTCGGGCGGGAGCACCTTGACGGCGAGCTTCCGACCGAGGAGCGGATCCTCGGCGAGATAGACCCGGCCCATTCCCCCTGAGCCGATCGGCTCATGGATGCGGAAACGTCCCAATGTGGTTCCGATCATGATTTCGTGAGAATACCATCAAGAATTGCGGCATCGAGCGTCGGTTCTCGATTGATCGTGATGCGCACTGATGGTACATTCCCGCCCGTTCCGCGACGATTCATAGCCTCGATGGCGCGTACGAGAGCCGCGCGATCGAAGAGAACTCCTCCTCAGCGAATTCCCCCCGACCGCTAGGAGCAGACAGCTCGCACGTGCTTCGTGCCGCGAGTGTTCTCAGCCTCACGAAATTCGCGGCCATCTCGGCCGATTCCCACCCGTACGTCATCCGCTCCTCGTCATCGAACGGCGACATGTGCACGCCGCGCGGACCTCCGTGAACCTCCTTGCTTCGCCTGAACGAGTCCCCGTGAATTCAGGACTGAGGAGGCATTCATGACCAAGCGACAGATCGCAGCTCTCGCCCTTGGGGCGCTCGTCATTGCGGCCCCGGCCCTCGCTCGACCCATCGAACGCTGGGCCACGCCCGAGAACGAGCGCAAGAGCGATGCGGGTGAAGCCCTGTACCGCTGCGGCACCGATGACCGTGGACCCAAGGTCGACCTCGAGAAGCAGATCGACCGCATGATCCAGGAAGGCCGCATCCAGGCCGGTGGGCAGATCCCGGTCTACTTCCACGTCATCTACAACGGCAGCGAAGGCAATGTCAGCGATGCGGATCTCGACGCGCAAATCCTAGTGATGAACCGCAACTACGCGGGCAAGGACTACAACGGAAACACCGTCTCCGGCGCCGCCAACACGGGCTACACGTTCGTGAAGGTCGGGACCTCCCGCACCAACAGCCGGCAGTGGTTCAAGATGACTCCGGGCACGCGCGCGGAGCAGCAGGCCAAGGCGGCGCTCGCGGTGTCGCCGGGCAACACCCTCAACATCTACACGTGCAAGCCGGGGCAGAATCTCCTCGGCTGGTCGGTCTTCCCGTGGGACGCGGCGGCCGGGACGAGCCAGGACGGCGTCGTGATCCACTACGGATCGCTGCCGAACGGGTATCTCTCGCCGTACAACCTCGGCGGAAGCGCCACGCACGAAGTCGGGCACTACCTCGGCCTGTACCACACGTTCCAGGGGGGATGTGACACGGGCTCCTGCTCGACCACGGGCGACATGGTTTGCGACACGCCTGCCGAAGGGAGCGCGACGTCGGGCTGCCCGTCGGGCAAGGACACGTGCCCGGCCACCGGAGTCGATCCGATCCACAACTACATGGATTACTCCACGGACATTTGCTACACGAACTTCACCGCGGGACAGGACACGCGGATGAACGCCGCGGTGAACACGTATCGCTCGTGGGTCGGCAACGTTCGCGTGGCGAACGCGGACGTCACGGACGATGCCGCCGACCGCTGGATGGTCGGACTGCCCGATGCCGGCGAAAGGAAGAGCGACGGCGGCGATCTCGTCTATCGCTGCGGCACCGACGAGCGCGGACCGAAGGTCCAGATCGACAAGGCGCAGATCGACGCGATGATGGCCGCGGGCCGCTTCCAGGCCGGCGGGCAGATTCCCGTCTACTTCCACGTGATCACGGCGGGCTCGAGCGGCGATGTTCCGGAGTCCCAGCTCGACGCGCAGATCACGGTCATGAACCGCAACTATTCCGGCAAGGACTACAACGGGAACACGGTCTCCGGCGCGGCGAACACCGGCTACTCGTTCTTCAAGGCCGGCAGCGACCGCACGAACAACCGCAAGTGGTGGCGGATGACGCCAGGCTCCGGCGCGGAGACGCAGGCGAAGAACGCGCTCGCGATCAACCCGGCCGGCGCGCTCAACATCTACCTCTGCAGCCCCGGCCAGAATCTCCTCGGCTGGTCCGTGTTTCCGTGGGACGCAAAGGCGGGCACGAACCAGGACGGCGTCGTGATCCACTACGCGTCGCTCCCGGGCGGCACGCTCTCGCCCTACAACCTCGGCGGGACGGCGACGCACGAGGTCGGCCACTACCTCGGCCTGTACCACACGTTCCAGGGCGGATGCGACACGGGCTCGTGCTCCACGACCGGCGACCTCATCTGCGACACGCCGGCTCAAGCGTCCGCGACCTCGGGTTGCCCGTCGGGCAAGGACACGTGCCCGGCGACGGGACTCGATCCAATCCACAACTACATGGATTACTCGACGGACATTTGCTACACGAACTTCACCGCCGGCCAGGACACGCGGATGAACGCCGCGGTGAACCAGTATCGCTCGTGGGTCGGCAGCGTCCGCGTCGCGAACGGGGCCACGACGTCGCAGAATGCGCGCGGCGAGGACCTCGTCGCCTTCCATGCGGTGCCGAATCCGTTCAATCCGCGCACGAAGATCGAGTTCGGACTTCGCGCGGGAACGCAGGTGTCGCTCCGCGTCTTCGACATCCAGGGTCGCCTGGTCGCGACGCTCGTGAATCGCGAGCTGCCGGCCGGCAATCACTCGGTGGACTTCGACGGCGCCAGGCTCGCGAGCGGCGTCTACATGATGGTGCTCAAGGTGAAGGGCGAGGCCGAGGTCGTGAAGAGGATCTCACTCTTGAAGTAGCAGGAGTCGCTTCCACCCCAGCGCAGGACACGGGGCCGGTCCGCAAGGATCGGCCCCGCTGCTATGATAGAGGGGCGCCTTCACCTTCACCCTGCCTCGGAGGTTTCGTGAAATCGCCCGTGACGATCCGCGCCGGACGCTCGTTAAAGATCGAGGACCTCCCGACCACGGACGTGGCCGGCTTCAAGGACAAGGCGGACGCGCGTGGCCAGCTCGAGAAGGATCTCGAGCGGCTCCGCGAGCTCCAGCACCTCCTCTATGCGGACGGACGCTTCGCGGTCCTGATCGTGCTCCAGGCCATGGACACGGGCGGCAAGGACGGCACCATCCGTCACGTCATGAGCGGATTCAATCCGGCCGGATGCATGGTCACGTCCTTCAAGGTCCCCTCGGAGGAGGAGAAGAAGCACGACTTCCTCTGGCGCATCCACCACGCGGCGCCGCCGAAGGGAGTGATCGGAGTCTTCAACCGGTCGCACTACGAGGACGTGCTCGTGGTCCGCGTGCACAAGATGGTGCCGAAGGATGTCTGGAAGGCGCGCTACCGACAGATCAACGAGTTCGAGCGCACGCTCACGGAGAACGGAACCACGATCATCAAGCTCTTCCTGCACATCAGCAAGAAGGAGCAGGCGAAGCGGCTCAAGGCGCGCATCGAGGACAAGAAGAAGAACTGGAAGTTCTCGAGCGCGGACCTCGTGGAACGGAAGCTCTGGAGCGAGTACCAGGAGGCGTACGAGGACGCGCTCCGCGAGTGCTCCACCGAGTATGCGCCGTGGACCGTCATCCCGGCCGACGTGAAGTGGGCGCGGGACGCGATGGTGGCGCGGGTGATGGTGGACACGCTCGAGTCCCTCGATCTGCGCTATCCCAAGCCGCAGAAGGATCTCGATCTGGTCGTGGTGAAGTAGAGCCGCCCTCGGTTACTTCGCCGTGGGCTACTTCGCGTCGGGCGTCTTCGTCTCGGATTTGGCTTCGGGGGCCTTGGCCTCGGCCGGCTTCGCGTCCTTGTCCTTGGACTCGTCGTCCGACGTGGCTTGCTTCGCCTCGCCCTTCTTCCCCTCGGCTTTCTCGATCGCCTCGGCCAGCTCCTCCGCCTCGTCCGAGCCCTCGGCCTTGAGCCAGGCCAGCTCCTGCTTCGCGAGATCGATCTGCCCGCTCATGAGGTAGGCCTCGCCGCGGTACTCGTGCGCTTCGTCGTAGTCGGGCTTGATCGCCAGGCACTTGTCGTACGCGGCGAACGAGGCCTTCAGGTCACCCGACTGACGAGCCGAGTAGCCGAGCATGTTCCAGGCTTCGAAGTAGTCCGGGTCCAGCTTCACCGCCTCCTCGAACTTGCCCCGCGCCTTGCCGAACTTCTTCTTCGCGTCGTTGGCCTTGCCCGCCGCCTTGTCTTTCTTGGCCTTCTCCACGTCCTTGTATCCCTCGGCGTAGTACGCCTCGGCCTGGGTCCGGGCCGCGCTCTTCGCGGACGACGCGCTCAGCGTGTCCCCGAGGAGCGAGGAATTCGTCGACGCCGGCGGGGGGGGCGGCTCCTGACGCGGCGGAGGGGACGGAGCCGCGGTGGCATAAGCCGCTATGGCGCAGGCAACTAGGACAGACGCAACGGAGCAGAAGTGCGACGGTAGGCGGGTCATGAAGGCTCTCCTCGATGGGGTCGGGGCGCTGACACGGCGCCTGCCCGAATGCTACCAGAAGCCCCTCCCTTTCGGTATGCTGCCGCGATGCTCTCCGCCCGCCGCATCCAACCGCTCCTGATCGCGCTCGCGGCCTGCGTGATCGCCGCCCCGAGGGCGTACGCGTCGGAGCACGGAGACCCCGTCGTCCCGCTCCTTCTCGCCCTCACGGTGGTCCTCGTGTCGGCCAAGATCGGCGGCTGGATCGCAACCCGCATCCACCAGCCGGCGGTTCTGGGAGAGCTCGTCGCGGGCATCGTGATCGGCAACCTCGGCCTCGCCGGGTTCCACGGCTTCGAGCCGCTCCAGACGGACGCCACGCTTTCGATCCTGGCCGGCCTCGGCGTGATCCTCCTCCTCTTCGAGGTGGGCCTCGACTCGACGGTGCCCCAGATGATGCAGGTGGGTCCGTCGGCGCTCCTCGTGGCGCTGCTCGGCGTGGTCACGCCGTTCGCGCTTGGATGGCTTGCCGGCGTGTGGCTCCTTCCCGACCGGCCGAGCTACGTGCACGCCTTCCTCGGCGCCGTCCTCACCGCGACCAGCGTCGGCATCACCGCGCGCGTCCTTCGCGATCTCGGCGCGGCGCGGTCGAACGAGGCCAAGATCATCCTCGGGGCCGCCGTCATCGACGACGTGCTGGGTCTCGTGATCCTCGCCGTGGTCAGCGGCGTCATCACCGCCGCCGACAAGGGCGCTTCCGGAATATCGCTCTCCGCGATCGCGTGGGTTTGCATCAAAGCGGTGGGCTTTCTCGCGGCGGCGATCGTCCTCGGACGGCTCCTCGCGCCGTGGCTCTTTAGGATCGCCGCGCTCGTGCGCGTGCGCGGCATCCTGCTCACCACGGGGCTCATCTTCTGCTTCTTCCTCTCGTACCTCGCCGCGCGCGCGGAACTGGCGCCGATCGTGGGCGCGTTCGCCGCGGGGCTCGTCCTCGAGGGCTCGCACCTGGAGCGGTTCGAGGAGGCCAAGGAGACCACGCTCGAGTCCCTGCTCCACCCCATCTCGACTTTCCTCGTGCCGATCTTCTTCGTGATGACCGGCATGCGCGTCTCGCTCGCGACATTCGCCGATCCGGCCGTGCTCGGGCTCGCGTCGGCGCTCATCGTGGTCGCCTGGGTCGGCAAGCAGACCTGCTCGCTCGGTGTTCTCCAGAAGGGAGTGGACCGGCTCACCGTGGGCCTCGGGATGGTGCCTCGCGGCGAGGTCGGACTGATCTTCGCCACGATGGGCGCCACCCTGTCGCTCGCGGGCGAGCCCGTGATCGGGCCGGCCACCTATTCCGCCATCGTCATCATGGTCATCGTCACCACGCTGGTCACGCCTCCCGCTCTCAAGTGGAGCATCGAGCGGCAGAGGCGGCGGGCCGCGTAGAAAGGAGCGCGATGCGTTTCCTGGTTCTGGGAGCGGGGTTGCAAGGCTTCGCCGCGGCGCTGGACCTCGCGCGCTCGCGTGAGGTGGAAGAAGTGGTGGTCGCCGATTCCGACGGCGCCCGTGCGGCGCGAGCCGCGGAGCGCCTCCAGGGGCTCAACGCCGCGGTGCGCGCCGAGACGATCGACGTCACGAAGGAGAGCCGGCTCGTCGAGCGCCTGCGCGGCTATGACGTCGTGATCTCCGCGGTCCCCTATTTCCTGAACCTCGATCTGACGAAGGCCGCGATCCAGGCCCAGGTCTCCTTCTGCGACCTCGGCGGCAACACCGACGTGGTGCGCGAGCAGGAGGCGCTGAACGATCAGGCGGAGGACGCGGACATCACGATCGTACCCGACTGCGGTCTCGCGCCGGGCATGGCCAACGTCCTCGCGGCCGCGGGCATCGGACGGCTGGACCGGGCGGATCTGGTGCAGATCCGGGTGGGCGGACTTCCGCTCCATCCCAAGCCGCCGCTCGAATACATGATGGTCTTCTCGATGCACGGTCTATTGAACGAGTACCTGGGCCGCGCCGTCGCGCTCCGGAACGGGAAGCGCACCGAGATCGAGACGCTGACGGAGGTCGAGGAGCTCGAGTTCCCGAAGCCGGTGGGACGCTGCGAGGCGTTCGTCACGCTCGGCGGCACGTCCACCATGCCGTGGACCTACGAGGGGAAGCTCGCGACGCTCGACTACAAGACCGTGCGCTATCCCGGCCACGCGGCGAAGATGCGGCTCTTCCGCGACCTCGGCCTTCTCGAGACCACGCCGGTTCTTCTCGAAGGCGCGTCGGTCGCGCCGCGCTCCCTGTTCGCGGCGGTCGCGGAGCCGAGGCTCACGTTCCCGAACGAGCCCGATCTCGTGGTGATGCGCGTCGTGGTGGAGGGCGTGAAGGACGGCAAGAAGAAGGAGATCGTGTTCGAGATGCTGGACCGGATGGACACGAAGCGCGGCGTGACCGCGATGATGCGGACGACCGCCTATCCCACCGCGGCGGCGGCCCTCATGATCGCGCGCGGCGAGGTCCCGTTCCGGGGCGTGGCCGCGATGGAGCGCGCCATTCCCGCGGAGGCGTTCCTCCGCGAGATCGCCAAGCACGAGCTCAAGATCGAGGTTCGGGAGCGGACGAAGCCGGCGTCGAAGGGGAAAGCGCCTCGCGGACGCGCGAGCGCAAAGGCCGCCCGAGCGCCGAAGCGAGGAGGTCGGAAGCAGCCGACACCCGCGCGAGGTCGATCCCGGTCGAAGCGCCGGAGCGCGTGAGCGCCCAGACGAGATCCTCGGTCGCGATGTTCCCGGCGGCGCCCGGAGCGTAGGGGCAGCCACCCACTCCGCCCGCGGACGAGTCGAAGATCGTGATGCCGCGATCGTACGCGGCCAGCGCGTTGGCGACCGCGGTGCCATAGGTATCGTGGAAGTGCATGGCGACCCTCTCTTGAGGCAGCGCGTCGAGAAGGACATCGAGGAGATCGTCCACCTCGGCGGGCACCGCCTTCCCGATCGTGTCTCCGATCGAGATCTCGTCCACGTCCAGATCGAGGAGCCGCCGCACCACGTCCGTCACCGCGCGCGGCCCGATCTTCCCCTCGTAGGGACACCAGAACGCCGTCGAGACGTAGCCTCGGACGAAGAGTCCCTCCCGCTTGGCGCGCGGGACGACGGGCCGGAACCGCTCGATCGACTCCGCGATCGACGCGTTGATGTTCTTCCGGTTGAAGGTCTCCGACGCGGCCGTGAACACCGCGATCCCCTGCGCGCGCGCCTCGAGCGCGCGGTCGAGCCCCTTGTCGTTCGGAACGAGCGCGGAGTAGCGAACCCCCTCGCGCCGGCGGATCCGCGCGAAGACCTCCGCCG
>Ga0105248_10006119_pt1 | contig 13201 bp, 12 predicted proteins | sample KBSS34metaG_FD_81524 | JGI IMG/M metagenome (GOLD analysis project Ga0105248, IMG submission 81524) | Switchgrass rhizosphere microbial communities from Kellogg Biological Station, Michigan, USA - KBS S3-4 metaG | ecosystem: Host-associated > Plants > Roots > Rhizosphere > Soil | place... | reverse complement strand
GAGATTGATACGGAATCAGGCGTTGCTGCGTGAAGAACACGCTCTCCAGACAGCTATCCTAACTATAGAATTCTTCCGATTTTCAGAAACAAAGCCGGCAAATTATGTATTGGCTTTGGACGAATTCCGCAGTTTAGGAACAGAACGGCCAGCATGCTGAACGTATAGTCCAGTCAGCAACATGTAACGACGACACTCACATGGTGTTGGAACGATCGACCTGTTCTGACAAGAGTGGACTTTGCAATGCAGGCTATCGAATGAGCGACACGGGTCGCTTTACGCTATTTGCATGAAAGGCCGTGCCCCAGTGATTGCCGCGATCGGTCGTCAGGCGTTTGCCGGCCATGAACAGTCATCCTTCTTTAGCTAGATTGCGAACAATTTCCTCAATCATGTGGCGCGTGTTGACCTCAATCGGATCCATTCCCGCTCGCCCAACTTCGCCTGCGTCGAGGGCCAAATAGACTTTGTAAAACAAGGCGGGGAAGTCTTCTCCCTTCTGGATGAAATCGTCGTAAACGAAACCGATAACCGCGTTTACGACTGCGTCACCGAACCAGAAAGGGAACCTGCTCTCATGAAACCCGACCGCGAGATGGCGAGCAATCACGTCGTACGCGTGCCGCGTCGTCGATCCGACAATCTCGGTCCAGCGTTCAATGTCGTTTGCTGAAAGCAGCCATCCCGGGCCAGTCTGGTCGTAGCGAGACTGCAACTCGTTAATAAACGCTGTTTGTAGGTCCTGCGGAATCGGGCTCATCTTGAGCGACACATTCTTGTGGTGGCACCAAAGTATAAGCGGTCAACGAGACGCCGTTTTGAACGTCTGCTTGTGGAAAATTCGTAGGGCTGCTCGGGGTCGGCTACGGCCAGTTGAACGGGCAGCAGTTGGCGACTTCGAACAGTGCCGACGCTGTCACGGGTTACCCCAGTAACTGAGTCCATGTGGGACGCCACCATGTTGAAGCTGCCTGCCGCTAACGAAACATCCGCGAGCAATCTGGGTACTTATCGAATCTTGCCGGCTTGAGCCAACAGGTCATCGACCGACCACTGGTCGTAAATGTGCTTGCCATACTTACAGGCAAGTATCCGCCCGTCCCTGGCGATGAGGAAATCGGCTGGCAGCCCCAGCTTGCCGCCCACGGAATGCAAGGACGTTACAGGCTGCCTGCCCCGCAGAATCCTGCCGAGGCTGCGTAGCACACCACTCGCGATCGGAAGCCAAGCCCGCGGGTTCAGTAACGCTCGGGGCGACGCTTCCGCACCGAACTCCGCGTACAGTCTTTTCTCCGGATCGGCAACGACCGAGAACGGTAACTCGATCGTGAAAGGGCGCAAATCATCGGCACCGGAGTGGAACACCGCGACCTCACGAATGCGGGCAGACACGATCTCATCGTGCCGTTGTGCGATGGAGTGCAAGTGGAGATCGCAAACGGGACAACCAGCAAAGCGCCGGAATTGCAGATGAACGAGTTGATGCGGGTCGGGCAGCTCCACCATGCCATCCAGCGCGGCCATCTGGCGCGGGGCAATGACGTGGCCTGGCTTGAGTCTTGGGTGTCCGGATGAGGTGGGCATGACTTTTCTCCTTTGTTGGAGTACAGTGTACGCGAACAAGATCAACTGCTGAAACTTCATTGCCAGACCATGCCACGTCCCCGCTCGCTCACGCCTGCCGACATTGCAGCTGCGGCCCTTCAAGTCATTGACCGTGACGGGCTCTCCGCGCTCTCCATGCGAACCGTTGCGATGGACCTTGGCGCAGGGACCATGTCGCTATATCGCTACGTCGAGGATCGGGAGGCGCTGGAAAGGCTGGTTGTCGATCAGGTGCTGGCGAGTGTCGATACTGAGCCGGTTCGGCGCATGCCATGGAATCAGCAGATAACGCAGCTTGCGGAGCGCATGCGCCAAGCCGTTGGCGAGCATCCGTCAATCGTGCCCCTACTAATGCTCCACCGCCATGCTTCATACGGAGTGAAGCGGTGCGCTGAGGCATTCCTGAGGATACTCACAGAGGGCGGGTTTGCCGGTGAGCAAAGGGTTATCGCCTTGCGGACTCTGGTTAGCTATCTCAGTGGCTTGCTCCAGGCTCAGCACCTTGGCCCGCTCGATGGCGCGGGTACTCACGCGATGGCCGACTTGTCAGGGGACGAATACCCACTTCTGTCAGCAACGGCGCGTGTGGCGCAGCGCCTCGGGCCCGATAGGGAGTTTCGCGGCGGTATCGCCATCGTATTGCAGGGGCTTGAGTGCATGCGGCGAAAGGATCAACGCGGAGCTCCCGACCATCGCGTTCGGGGGCAGACGATTGGCTAGCGGGGTCTGAACCCGGCCGAAGGCGGCAGGCAGAGTTCGGCCACTTTCAGACATTGACCGTCGATTGTCGAATGTCCGCTACAGATCCGTGAGTCGACATCGTGCCTGAAGCAGGGTCTTGCCAACGCTGGTTTAGCGACAACTGTCGAGCGGTTACAAACGCATTCATCAGACATCGCCCCTGCTTTTCGTTCTGGTCGGCTGCGCTTCGCAACTGGTCACCGGCGATCAGACCGGACAAAGTACCTTCGATTCACCGTCCAAGTTATAAAGGTGATCCGAAATGCCCTTACGCACGAACAGAGGTTCCTCGATAAGCGCCCCACGCGAGGTAGCGCCAAAGGAGAACAAAGCGACGTCCGCAGCGACTCCTGCACGCAGAAACAGCGCTCCAGCCGCTCTACAAAGCTTGCAAAGCAGGAGCCCGCTGCCGGCTGCGGAATCACGGGCGCCCGTTGGTCGCCTCGATCAGGGTCGCGTCAGTGCCTTTAACCAAAAGTTTGGGCAGACTGTTTTGCCGCAGCGACAACAGGCAACGGCTGGTTCGCAACTGCACCAGCCAAGCGATAGCAGCCGGCCCGTTACGCTAGGCAACGTCATGGGACATGAGTTGGATACGAATCACAGGCCGACGCCGTTAGTCCAGGATAACGAGGCGGGCGGGATCTGGAAGAAACCAGGATCGCAGAATGGCATGACGGGAAAATTCAATTTCGCCGCGGACGAAAAAAACAACGTATTTGTCGGCAAGGAAGGACAAGGGGTCCGACATCCGCATCTGGCGAATTCACTGGATGGGCCTCCAACATATGCTGGTGAAGTTGTTCTTCAAAATGGAAGGGTCAATGCATGGAACAACAATTCCGGTCACTTCCGACCGCCGGCAAATCTATCGCATCAAGCGCCATTCCCGGCCGATCGGTTCTCGCCTCAACACATAAGGAACAGGATCCAGAGCGAAACGGGCAACGGTTCGATGAATTGGTCGGTTGCAGACCAAGCGGACGCCCAGCAGCGTGTGGCCGAAGGTAGAACTAATCTCGACCCCGGTAAATACGCGGATAACAAACTGACAAGCAAGCAAACGCTGGCGCCAGGTCCCTTCAAGGAAACGGACGGCATTGAGTGACAGCGGTGACAATCAGCCGTTTTGCTTACCGGCGCACTGGTTCGACGGCAGCGAAGACCAGTGCTTGCCGCGCTTCAAATAGCTCGTGCCGGACACGCCCGACCGCGGTTCGATCCCGGCCTGAGCGGGTCATCCCCTCGTCGCCGAATGGCTAACACGTACCAGTCCGCTGGGAACGTCAGCGACGTGGCGCCACCGGCGGCGCGCACAAGACCCGCATCCAGAGCGACGATCCAATCTATCGTCTTGATCTTGTCAGTGAGTCGAGCGTGCCGAAGCCCAATGGATCGCCGACATTGATCCCGAACCGTAGAGGCGCGCAAAAATATTAGCCTGCATCGCGAAACGATGATGAAACTGCGGGCGAATCTGTTCATCTGTCGGCTAGTGGGACCTCAACCGACGTTCGTGCCGAAGCGATGGCCAACCGCTCCGGGTCGGACAGCGACCGCTAGTGGAAGCGCACACTGGATCTCCCTCCAACTGGAAGGAGATCGATATGGAAACGCCAAAAGTCAGCCGCCCAGGTGCTCGTGTGCCGTGGAATAAAGGGGAGCTCGCGGGTCAGAAGCCGCCTTTGAAGCTGCCCGAGATATGGGCCATCGGCACCCAGTTGCAGATATCGATGAATGTTCGCGAGCTGGCGATGTTCAACCTCGCGATTGATAGCAAGCTTCGCGCATGCGACCTGACGCGGCTGCGCGTTCAGGACATCGGTCACGGAAGCCACGTCGGGGCGCGCGCAACAGTGATGCAACAGAAGACGCAACGGCCAGTCCAGTTCGAAATAACGGAGCCGACCCGTCAGAGCGTAGAGGCCTGGATCGCTGCTCGTCATCTGAAGTCTGCCGACTATCTTTTCCCAAGCCGGCTACATACATTGCAGCATCTTTCGACCCGTCAATACGCGCGGCTGGTGCATCGATGGGTTGGGTCGATAGGACTGGGCGCCTTTGTCGCAGGTGTATTACTCGCCGATTCGGACTATCGCCACAAAGTCGAAGTCGACATGGCGCCCTTCAAGGCCTATTGCTCGGTTTGTTTTTTATTGCGGTAGGAATGTCAATCGATTTCGGTGTATTGATGCGCGAGCCGGTACGGGTCATAGTACTCGTTGTGGCACTGGTTGGTATCAAGGCAATCGCGCAGTGGCTGCTCGCAAATCGGTTTGGGGTGCCGGCTTCACAGCGCGCCTACTTTGCCATTCTGCTATCACAGGGCGGCGAGTTCGCCTTTGTGGTGATGGCCGCTTCGCTGGCTGCACGCGTTATCGATCAGCGCCAGTCATCGCTTGTCACTTTGGTCGTCGCCCTCTCGATGGTCTCGACACCTCTACTATTGCTCTTGAACCGCCGACTGTTGCGGCCATCTTCCCGTCGTGAACTCGAATAGGGATGGCGTTCGAATTGCGCAAATTCTGGCGGTTCGCACGAAAGTATTGTCGGTTTGACCCCGTCGCACCTGATTAACGGAACCGCAAGTCCTTTCACCGGGCGCCCCGGCGCTCATATAAAAATCTGTATGGAAAGGTAATGCGCTAACGCACGTCTCTCGAGCCGCAATCTCGAATTGCAAGCACTCTATGTCAGTTTGGACTAAGCCTCCCAAGCTGGACCTGTTTCTGCTCGCCAACGAAGCCGCCTGCAAACGCGCGAAAACTCTCACCCGCACGTTCCGAACGCGCGAACTATCGGTTTCCGTTTTCGTGATCGAACTCTTTCAGGGCAATGTCGTTCGTGTCAACTTTGCGACGCATTTCTAGTCGAAGTTAAACAAGGCTCTGAGCGCAAACAGGGGGCGAACATTTAGCCGCAGTAACCGGGGCAGCGGGAAATGGCCCTTTCCCGCTGCGAACTTCCCCTACGAGTCCCTACTTGTGGGGCGCCGCGGGGACGCCCGCTGTCGATTCGGGGGCTCTCATATGGACATCCGCAGAGGCGAAAGCCTGTTTGAAACGCGCATAAAAAGCGGCCCCGCGGACCAGGGGGGCCGCGAGGCCTTTCAGGCAATACTCGCTGCTTTGCGAAGCGCGCGAGCCACCGTACTGTAGCCGCACGCATTCGTGCTTACAAGAAACTTTCTGCGTTACCGCACAGACGGAAAGAAAAAAGTCTCGGCTGAAACAAATAGGCGAGGCCGATTGACGAGAACCAAAAATCGCTCGAACGGGGTTTCGAGCAGCTTCAAATTGGTTCGGCATTTTCCCCTTCAACAAGATTTGCCATCGCCCTCGCGTGCTTGCGGCATTCGAGTTAGCAATGAGCGGTATCGCGAACCTCGTCTCCAAACTTCGAAGCAAATGAGCGCACATCGCGGCGACCATCGCCGTCTCACCGCGCCACTCGTTCGATGGCTCGGTTCTTTTCTTCAACCGATGGAATGTCTCGGCTCGCCAGTCTTCTGCATGGGAGGGGTAAATAGATGTGACTGGACGTCATTAAAAATCAATCCATTGCGAACGAATTCCGTTACGCGTCTCACGGCGCAGAACCGAATAAATTGCACTTGCCAGATTTGCTACGCGAATTTGTTAGATTCGCAGGTAGGTAAAATCGCACAGGGCTTCCGTTGCGAAGGGCTGGGTGCGGCCCAGTTGCAGACGCTGGGTGGCATTCGCGCTTGGGCGCTCGAGGCCTGCTGTACTAAGCTATTGGCCGTCAGGTTTGGCTCGGCACGCAGAGATATCGGCCACTCGAATGCAAGCTCATGATGATAGGAATCACGTCCCTGTGACTTGCGGTGTCGGGCGCATGCTGACGTACTCGAGGCTATTGCAAATGCCGGGGCAACGGCGTCGAGAGGCAGCACGATGCTCCGCATTCCGCTGCGTCCGAGCCCCTCTATGAGAGATGCATAAAAAGCGGCCCCGCGGACCGTCTAAGGAGCGTGGGGCCTCGACAAAGTCTCGCTAACCTGGCTTGGGAGGGAAGCGAGTTAACGAACTGTAGTAAAGCGCATTTCGGCTTTCCAGAGCACTTCTGCACAGCCGCACATACGCGAATAAAAAACCTTGACTGCAATAAACAGGTGAACAGGTGAGGCCTATTGATCCGAGACAGATGTTCGTACAGGATTCAAGCAGTTTCAATGTAATCTCCGACATCGTTGTCGTCAAAGATTTGCTATCGGGCGGGCACTCTCGAACGAGCCTCTCAATGTAACATTCAGGGTACCGTACTGCCGCATCGGTAGCACGCACCACGCCACTGGCGTCAGTCAGGGCTAATCACCTGATTGCAGTTCGCCGAGAGAGCGTCCAGACCCGTAGAGAAAGAACTATGCAAGGCACAGTAGTTAAGATTGTGAGCGTGGATTCTCATTCTTCTTCCGATTGTCGCTGGATTAATGTACTAATAGTAAGGATAGAACACGATGCGCCGGACCAACGTGTCCGTTGTTATACCGTCGAACGAATAAGCTCCGAGCGTTACAGCTATTACTTTGTCATGCTTGATAGTACGGTCCGATACCTGGGCATCGACATTGACGACGCGCTCGAGATGACCGAACAGACCGAGGTCTGAGCTGCGGGTGGGATGGAACGCTATCGGGCGCTGTCCGGCCAATTTTCGGCGTTTCGGCATGTACATCTGGATTGTGGATACTCTAGGGATGGTGTTCAAAACAGTTGAGTTCTGATGTTCAAAGGGAACATTGCCTGGCAGAATGAGAACATGAAACAAGCCGACGTGCCCCTTGACCTGAGTAACCGGCGCACGCGCAAGCGAGCGTTCCTCGACGAAATGGAACTCGTAGTGCCGTGGAAGGATTTCGTGGCGTTGATTACGCCGCATGCCCCGCGCAAGGCGACAGGGCGCAAGCCGTTTCCTGCCGAAGCGATGCTGCGCGTTCAGTTCCTTCAGCAATGGTTTGGCTTGAGCGACGTGGCGATGGAAGAGGCGCTTTACGACGTTCCCCTGTACCGCGAGTTCGCGGGACTGGGTGGGATGAGTCGCCTGCCCGACCGGGTCAGCATCCTGAGATTGCGGCACTTGCTGGAGCAGCACCAACTGGCCGGGCAATTTCTGCAAACCGTGAATGCACAGTTGGGCGCGAAAGGTTACTTGCTCAAGGAAGTACGGCCGTCGATGCCACGCTGATTGCCGCGCCCAGTTCGACGAAGAACCAGGATGGCAAGCGCGACCCGGAAATGCACCAGACGAAGAAGGGCAATGAGTGGCACTTCGGCATGAAGTGTCATATTGGCGTGAATGCCGACTCGGGCCTGGTTCACACGGTGGTCGGCACGGCGGCCAACGTCCACGATGTCACGCAGGCTCGTGCACTGCTGCACGGCAAGGAAACGCAGGTGTTCGGCGATGCGGGTTATCAAGGCGCAGAAAAGCGCGAGGAAATGCAAGGCATTAAAGCCCGATGGAACATTGCGATGCGTCCGGGCAAACGTCGGGCCCTGGACAAGAACACACCGGTTGGCAGGCTGCTCGACGAGTGCGAGCGACTCAAGGCAGGCATCCGTGCGAAGGTCGAACACCCGTTTCGCGTCATCAAGCGGCAGTTCGGTCATGTGAAGGTGCGCTACCGTGGGCTGATGAAGAACACGCAGCAGTTGCACACGCTGTTCGCGTTGAGCAATCTTTGGATGACGCGCCACCGGATTCTGCAGGCTCGGGCATGAGCAACCCGGAATGGCTGGCATATGCGCTACTGTGCTGCGCACATCCCGGAAACCACCTCGAATCTGCATGCTACGTTTTCATCCAATTCGCCTGACGGCCTTTACGCTGGCAGTGGGCGACCAATTTGACTGTTTTGAACACCATCCCTAGATTTAAAGCCTTATATGAGACAGGTGTTGCACTTCAGATTTGAGGCCGCCCTGCAAGTGCAACCAATTCGAGTCACCTTAAAACTGAAGCCAGTGGATTAGTTTGGCATACGCAATCTCCTCGCTTTCGGATTTTCCCCTGGACATTTCGATAGCCCACTATCATCGTTTCTAGTCTCTATGGAGAACAAATGGTACACCGACACGGCTTCATGATTAATAAAACAGGAAGCCGAATTAAACAATTCGGAGGCGGACCACTATCCGCTCGCTGGCTGAAACTCCTCCCCGCAGCGCCATGCCTCCACTAGGACTAACAAGCCGCATTGCGGTCATTGCCTCATGGCAAGACGTGTGGCGACGGCGCCATGACGTGCCGGGCTAAGGCGGTCCAAGCAACCGAGGACGCGAACATCACGAGACCGGTGTTTACCGCCAAAGTCCCGGTGCCTGCAGTTTCGGACGTGCGTTATCAGCTCTCTTCCAGGGCCACGACACTACGCGCCTGTACATCGTATCGGTCACCATCGACTACAGCCGCTTGCCCAGGCGGCACGATATCCCGCGGGCTGGCGAGCGCAGTATCGACGATGCGCCGCCAGTGCTGCCCTTCTGAGGCAGGCAGTTCGACCGTGTGCGCGGAATCAGACATGTTGAGCACCACATGCAGCGCAGCCTCGCCAGGCTCTTCACCGCCGATCGTGAACGCGAGCAGCCGCACGCCGGGGTCGTGCCAGCCCGGCTCGTTCAGCTGTTCGCCGTGCCATGCCACATCCGGACGCGTCTGGCCGGACGACGGCTCGCCGGTCAGGAATTGCCGCCGGCGCAGGCTGGAGTGGCGCTTGCGCAACGCAACTAACTCCCGCACGAAACGCGACATGTCCGAGCCGAATTCAGTCGGCCTCCAGTCGAACCACCCAAGCGCGTGGTCGTGGCAATACGCATTGTTGTTGCCGCGCTGGCTGCGCAATACCTCGTCACCGGCGAGGATCATCGGCACGCCCTGGCTCAGGAACAGAATGGTCATCAGGTTGCGCACCTGACGTCGGCGCAGAAGGAGAATTTCCGGGTCGCTGGTCTCACCCTCGGCGCCACAGTTCCATGACAGGTTGTCGCTACTGCCGTCGCGATTTTCGTCTACATTGGCCTCATTGTGCTTCACGTTATAGGCGACGAGATCATGCAGCGTAAAGCCATCGTGGCATGTGACGAAGTTGATGCTGTTGCCCGGCATTCGGCCGCTCGCCGCGTAGAGATCCGAGCTACCCGCGATGCAGGTCGCGACTTCGCCGACGAGGCCGGGGTCGCCGCGCACGAAACGACGTATTACGTCACGGTAGCGGCCGTTCCATTCGGCCCAGGCCATGCCTGGAAAAGCGCCGACCTGATAGAGGCCTGCGGCGTCCCACGCTTCCGCGACCAGCGGCACGTGCGAAAGCAGATGTGAGGACTCGATTGCCCACGGGAGCGGAGGATCGGCCATGGGTTCGCCATGCTGACTGCGCGCAAAAACACTGGCCAGATCGAACCGGAAGCCATCGACGCCCAGTTCTTCTACCCAGTATTCGAGACAGTGAACGATGAATGCCGTGACCAGCGGATGGTTGCAATTGACCGTGTTGCCACAGCCGGTGTAATCGCGGTAGCAGCGCCGGTCGGTCGCGTCCAGCTGATAGAAAACGTCGTTCGCGAAGCCCTTGAAGTTGATGACAGGTCCCGATTCTCCGGCTTCGGCCGTATGGTTGAAGACCACGTCGAGAAGTACTGCGATGCCAGCGGCGTGCAACGCATCGGTAAGCGCCCGGAATTCCTGCGGCGCACGAGCGGGATCGCGGCAGTAGCGAGGATGCGGGCTGTAGTAGCTGTGCGGGCTGTAGCCCCAGAAGTTGACGAGTCCCCGTTCGGCCGCTGCGGGCGGGACATCCTGCTCGTCGAAAGCCATGACGGGCAGGAGTTCCACATGTGTCACGCCAAGCTGCATCAGGTACGGAATCTTTTCGATCAGTCCGGCGAAGGTGCCAGGATGCTTCACGCCACTCGACGGATCGCGCGTGAAGCCGCCGACATGTAGCTCGTAGATGATCGCATCGTCGAGCCCGCGCGAGATTCGCTTGCCAGACGCAGGCAGACGTTCCGTCACGATCCCGCGGTGCGTCGCGTATGCGGTGTTCATCGCACCGTTGGCGGGCCGCCTTGTCCACAAATCGTCTCTGACCGCACGGGCATATGGGTCGAGAAGCTCTCTGTGCGGATCGAACGCGTGGCCAGTAATCTGCGTGTCTCGCGGACCATCGACGCGCCACGTGTAACAGGTATGCAGCGGCAGATTCTCGACCAGCACGTGCCAGTAGAAGAAGGTGCGATTGCGCTCCGGCGCGAGTGTGACGATCTGGAACGGCTCGGGACTGTCCGGTGCGGCATACAACAGCAGTTCGACGCGCGTCGCATGGCGGCCGAAGATGCAGAAATTGACCCCTTCGCGCACGACGGTCGCGCCCGGCGGAAATCGCGATCCAGGGCCCACCGGATACCCGCCGGTCGGGCCTGTTTCAGAGTCGCCGCTCAAGGTGCAATCCTCACCGGCTGGATGTTCCAGATCCGTTCGCAGTATTCGCTGATCGCCCGGTCGGACGAGAACTTGCCCGCGCGCGCGGTATTGAGGATCGACATGCGGGTCCAACGCCGCGGGTCCTGCCACGCGGTGCTGACGTCCTGCTGGCTCGCCACATAGTCGGCATAGTCAGCCACCACGAGGAACGGGTCGAAACTGAGCAGGCTATCCACCAGAGGCCGGAACATGTGGCGATCGCCGCGCGAGAAATGTCCGCTGCCGATCAATTCCACTACGCCATGTAGTTCTTCATTCGCGCTCACGTAGTCGGCGGGCCGATAGCCTTCGCGCTTGGCTCGCTCCACCTGGTCGGCGGTCAGGCCGAACAGGAAGAAGTTTTCGTCGCCGACTTCCTCGCGGATCTCGACGTTGGCACCGTCCAGCGTGCCGATGGTTAGCGCGCCGTTCATCATGAACTTCATGTTGCCTGTGCCGGATGCCTCTTTGCCGGCCGTGGAAATCTGTTCGGACAGGTCGGCGGCCGGATAGATGAAATGCGCGTTCTTCACATTGAAATCCGGAAAGAACACGACCTTCAGCCGCCCGTTCACCGCCGGATCGTTGTTGACGACATCAGCGACGCCGTTGATCAGCCGGATGATCAGCTTCGCCATCGCGTAGCTCGGCGCCGCCTTGCCGCCGAACACGAAGCACCGCGGCGGTAGCGCCAGTTGCGGATCGCGCCGCAGGCGCGCGTATAGCGTGATGATGTAAAGCGCGTTCAGATGTTGCCGCTTGTACTCATGGATGCGCTTGACCTGTATGTCGAACAGCGCAGCCGGGTCGACGATGACGCCCGTCGCGCTGCGGATACGCGCGGCGAGGAGCGCCTTGTTCGCCAGCTTTACACGGCGCCAGCGTTCCTGAAACGCGACGTCGTCGGCATACACCTCGAGTTTGCGCAGCTGCGCGAGATCGGTCACCCAGCCGTCGCCGACGGTCTCGTCGAGTAGCCGCGCGAGGCCCGGATTGCTTAGCAGCATGAAGCGCCGCGGCGTAACGCCGTTCGTCACGTTATGAAAGCGCTCGGGCCACAATTCGGCGAAATCCCGCAGCACGGTCTGCCTGAGAAGCTTTGAGTGCAGCGCGGCGACGCCGTTGACGGCATGGCTGCCGACCGTCGACAGGTGCGCCATGCGAACAAGCCTGTCGCCGCGCTCGTCGATCAATGACATGCGCACGACGCGTGCTTCATCGCCGGGGTAGTGTTGCCGCACTTCTTCGAGGAAACGGCGGTTGATCTCATAGATGATTTCAAGCGGGCGCGGCAGCAGGCTTCGAAAAAGTGGCAAACCCCAGGTCTCGAGCGCCTCAGGCAACAGCGTGTGATTTGTGTAAGCGAGCGCGTGCCGGGTGACATCCCAGGCCTCGTCCCATGACAGCTGCCGTTCGTCCACCAACAAACGCATCAGTTCGGCAACGGCAATGGACGGGTGCGTGTCGTTCAGCTGCGCGGTGAACATCTGCGCGAAGCGGCCGATCGGCTCGCCCTTGAGGTCGAGCAAGCGCAGCATGTCCTGCAGCGAGCAGGACACGAAGAAGTATTGTTGCGCGAGCCGCAAGCGCTTGCCAGCTTCGGGCTCATCGTTCGGATAAAGCACCTTCGACAGCGTTTCGGAAATCACCTTTTCGTTGACGGCCTCGTAGTAGTCGCCTGCGTTGAAATCTTGCAGGTTGAACGATTCGACCGCCTCGCTCTTCCAGAGCCGCAACGTGTTGCATGTGTTGACGTGGTATCCGGAGACCGGGGTATCACAGGCCACACCCTTGACCTGCTTCGCCGGAATCCAGCGCACGTGCAGGCACCCTTGCGCATCGGTCTCGTATTGCGTGCCGCCGCCAAAACCAACGTAGAACGCGACGTCCGGACGCACGATCTCCCATGGGTTGCCATTTTGCAGCCACTTGTCCGTCACTTCGACCTGCCAGCCATCGTGGATCTGCTGATCGAAGATGCCGAACTCGTAGCGGATGCCATAGCCGATAGCGGGTATCTCGAGGGGCGCGAGCGAGTCCATGTAGCAGGCGGCCAGCCGGCCGAGCCCACCATTACCGCGACCAGGTTCCTCCTCGAGCGTGAGCAACATGTCAAGGTCCAGGCCGAGCGCCCGCAGCGCGTCGCGCGCATTCGCCTCGATGCCGAGATTGACGAGGTTGTTGCCCAGTTGCGGTCCGATCAGGAACTCGGCAGAAAAGTAGCAGGCGACCCGGGCATCGCGTGCGGCGTACGTTTGAACGGTTGCCGTCCAACGGGACAGTATGCGGTCGCGCACGCTATAGGCAAGCGCCATGTACCAGTCATGCGGGGTAGCGATCGCCGGATAGCGGCCCTGCAGGCAGATAAGAT
>Ga0105248_10006116_pt1 | contig 13205 bp, 10 predicted proteins | sample KBSS34metaG_FD_81524 | JGI IMG/M metagenome (GOLD analysis project Ga0105248, IMG submission 81524) | Switchgrass rhizosphere microbial communities from Kellogg Biological Station, Michigan, USA - KBS S3-4 metaG | ecosystem: Host-associated > Plants > Roots > Rhizosphere > Soil | place... | reverse complement strand
TCGTGAACATGGGCTCCGACGGTGCGAGGATCAGTAATAAAGCTCCGCCACCGAGATCGATCTTCGTGCCCGGTTTCGCAGTCTCATGATGAGCGTTACTCGCATTCACAGCGGCTTTGTAATCGTCGTAGAACTGCGTCAGCGAAGTCGACTTCGCCGATCTGCGATTGGCGGGCGATGGCTTCGGGGCCGGCTGCTTCTGTTTTGGCGTAGGCGTCGCTTGCGGCGCTACGCCCGGCGGTTGGCCGTTGTCGATCACGTTTAGAACTTTAAACGCCTTGAATACTTCAGCCGAACCGCCGATGTGATCCGGATGCGGATGCGTCGCGATGAAGTAGTCGATTTGCTGAATGTTGTTACGCTTGAGCGCCTCGACTACGGCTTTGCCTTTGGTCGTGTCGCCGGCGTCGATAAGCACAGTCTTCCCCGCGGGTGACGAGATGAGAATCGAATCGCCGTTGATTGGACCAACGTCAAGAATGCGAATGGTCAGTTCACCACCGGAAGCAGGCGGCGGTTGTGTGCGCCACCAGGGAAGGACATATTTCCAGCCGACAAAAGCGCCGGCCAGGGCGACTGCCAGAAGAACTGCAATTGCACAACCACAGCCTCGAGTAGCTCGTCCCAATCAAGAACCCTCGTCTTAGAATCTTTGGCGGAATCTTTGCGGCTGAGCGCCCGGAGGAACGTCGACCTGATTGGCCACGCGCAAAACGACCGGCACCACTGAATAGTCGCCTCGGGCGTACGCTTCGAACGCGTCCTTTGCTTTCACCACTTCCCAGATCGACTCGCACGAGACGACCTGTTCCACCATCAGCGCCAGTCGCTCTCCATCTTTTGGTTTGAACTTGAGCGGTGTTTTGAAAGTCACTGTCTTCGTGCCGTATGCGGGTATTGAGAAACCTTCCACCCTGTTCGCGATGAATTGCAACTCGTTCTTCGCGTTGATCGACACCAGCGAGTATCTGAGTCCGACGATTCTGAGTTCGGTGCTGTTGCCGAGTGCGAGCTTCAAAAGAAAGCCTTTATCGGTTTTTGTGAGCGCTGCCTCATTCACGCTCAGCGGCAGATCGAGAACCTGGAAAACTTCGACTGCCAGCTCTTCTGACTGCACTGGAAGATCTTTCACGCAAAGACGCAAAGGAGGACGCAAAGGCGCTGAGGAAGATCTAAATACCGCCTTTGCGTTTTCCTTTGCGTCTTTGCGTGAAATCTCTCCTGAGATCGCAAAGACCAGCAGCACCAGTATTACACTCTTGACTGGCATCTCAGCTTTCCGCAATTACCGATTCATGCTCGCGTTCCCACATCGTCTCCGCTTCACGCGTGATCCGCGTGGGATATTTACCATTCCAACACGCAACACACGACTCATCCGGACTCATTCCCGAAGCCTCAATCATTCCTTCGAGCGACAAATACCCGAGCGAATCCGCCTCGATGTACTTTTCGATCTCTTCGATACTCTTCTGTGCCGCGATCAGTTCTAACTTATCCGGCGTATCGACGCCGTAGTAACAAGGACTGATCGTCGGCGGACAACTAATGCGCACGTGAACCTCTTTCGCGCCAGCCTCACGCACCATGCGCACGATCTTTTTCGACGTCGTACCACGTACGATCGAGTCGTCGATCAAGACCACGCGTTTCCCGTTGATCAGATCCCGCACCGGATTGAGCTTGATGCGCACCCCAAACGAGCGAATCGATTGTCGCGGTTCGATAAACGTGCGACCAACGTAATGATTCCTGACCAGGCCAAAACGAAAGCTCAAACCACTTTCCGCCGAATAGCCAATCGCCGCCGCCACCCCCGAATCAGGCACCGGCACCACGATATCCGCATCCGCCGGCTGCTCGATCGCAAGTCTGCGGCCCATCTTGTGTCGCGACTCGTTGATCGACTTGCCATAGATCAACGAATCCGGCCGCGCAAAGTAAACATGCTCGAACAGACACATCGAATGCTTCTGCGGCGGCAACGCCTGTGACGATCGTAAGCCATCCCGATCGATCACGATCATCTCGCCCGGCTCGACGTCACGCACGTACTGCGCATCGATCAGATCGAAGGCACACGTCTCTGACGCAACTACCCACGCATCGCCTAATCGTCCGAGGGCGAGTGGGCGAAAACCGCGCGGATCGCGAATCGCGATCAGTTCGTTCGGCGTGAGAAAGAGCATCGAAAACGCGCCTTCAGTGTCACTCAAAACCTTCGGTATCGCTTCGCGCACGGGAAGACGCGAACGCGCTACCCCATGAAGCACGACTTCCGTATCGGAAGTCGACGAAAAGATCGCGCCTTCGCGTTCGAGTCGTAGTCGCTCTTCGCGTGCGAACGGAAGGTTGCCGTTGTGACAAACTGCGATCTGTCCGTGCTGGCAAGTAACGCAGAAAGGCTGCGCTTCGAGAATCGAGACTTCACCCGCCGTCGAATAGCGCACGTGTCCGATCGCACTCGAGCCGACCAGTCGATCCATGTGCGTTTGGTTGAACGCGTCACGAACGTGACCCATTTCGCGCTCGAATCGCAATTCAACACCGTCGGAAGCGACAATGCCACACGATTCCTGCCCGCGATGCTGAAGCGCGTACAAGCCAAGGTACGTCATTCGTGACGCTTCAGAATGTCCGTAGATTCCGAAGACGCCACACTCTTCACGCAGTTTCGTGATTTCGATCATGACGTCGCGCATCATAACAAAGTTTCGTCACAGATGAACGCGGATGGACGCAGATTGGAATCAGCGTTTATGATTGTCCGGACATGCGCGTATATTCGTCAGGTTTGGTTATACTGATTTGCCTCTCCTTGTTTGCTAAAGCCGAGCCCCGGCCCAATTACGCGCGTCCCGCAGCGCAGGTATATCGACGCTACTGCATCTCTTGTCATGGCACGGATGGAAAGTCGAAAACTTCAAAAGGCAAGTACAGTCACGCGCGCGATCTTACTGACGCAGAGTGGCAGACTGATGTCAGCGACGAACGGATCTTCAACTCGATCACAAACGGCCGCAACGTGCGCGGCAACATGCCGCCGTTCGGGCGGAAACTCAAGGAAGACGAAATCAACTCCCTGGTCACCTTTGTTCGCGGACTGAAAGGATAACCGCAACCGCATTTCATGTTTTCCAAAACTCCATTCCGCGGTCTGCTGATCCTCGCCCTGCAAGTAGCCCTGATTGTCATGCTGGTTGGCGCCGGATGGGTTATCTACCGGCAACTTCCCGATGGCGCTACTGAAGCACGTTTGAGCCAGGGAACAACGACACTACAGATCTTCATTCGCCAGCCGCCTGAGGGTGCTGGACCAGCGCTGGACGTGTCGGTGAGTCTTTATCCCGTTGATATCATTGCTGTGCGACATGAGTTCTTCACCGAGCCACGCCCGGGCAAGCCTTTTGAAACCTTTCTCAAGGAACGCATGAAGGGCCGCTCGCCAATCAACGCGCGTCTGGATAAACAAGGACAGGGCTCCGTGACACTCGCGCCCGGTAGTTGGTGGCTGCACGCAACACTCTCCGGTGACGAACAGCTCGAGTGGCGTTTACCCGTAACGGTCACGGGTGCGAAACAGGTGATTGAGCTAACGCCGCAAAACGCCTACACGAGAAGCAAGACTTTTTAGCCACAAAAGGCACATAAGCACAAAATACTCAGAATGGTTTGTACATTTTGTGCTTATGTGCTTTTTTGTGGCTATGCTCGCTCTTCGCATCGAAAAGAAAAGCCTCTCTGTCAAGAATGTCGTGAAGCCTGATCAACCCGATGAGGCACTCGTCCGCGTGTTGCTCTCGGGCATTTGCAACACCGATCTCGAGATTGCTCGTGGCTATGCAGGGTTCAATGGGACCATCGGTCACGAGTTCGTCGGGCTCGTAGAAGAGACGAGCGATCCCAAGCTCGTTGGCCGTCGTGTTGTTGGTGAGATCAATGCGGGTTGCGGCAAGTGTGATCTATGTCGCAACGGTGATACAAGACATTGCGCGTCACGCACTGTGCTCGGTATCGTCGGACGCGATGGCGCGCATGCAGAATTCCTACAACTGCCTGCAGTCAACCTGTTGCCCGTGCCCGACAACATTCCCGACGAACACGCAGTCTTCACGGAACCACTCGCTGCCGCGTGTGGAATTCTCGAGCGCGTAAAGATCTCTGATTCCGATCGCGTCGCTGTCATTGGCGACGGCAAACTCGGATTACTTTGCGCACAAGTAGTCGCTCTCACCGGCGCATCTGTCCTTCTGATTGGAAAACACTCTTCCAAGCTCCGCATCGCTGAACGTCGCGGTATCGAGACAGCGCGCCCCAAAGAGGCAACGAAACGAGGGCGACAGTTTGACGTGGTCGTCGAAGCGTCAGGCTCCGCCAGTGGTTTCGATCTCGCACTCGGACTACTTCGTCCCCGGGGTCAACTCGTTTTGAAATCGACATTTCACGGGAAAACGGAGTTCGAAGCATCGCGCATCGTGGTTGATGAGATTTCAATCGTCGGTTCGCGCTGTGGGCGTTTCAGTCCCGCGCTCGATCTGTTGCAGAAGAACGCGATCGATGTCGACAGTCTCATCAGTGAAGAATATCCGCTCGCAAACGGTGTTCATGCGATGCGTCGCGCCGCCACGCGCGGCGTTCTCAAGGTCCTCCTGCGCCCCTAATTATCTCTGCGGCCCTCCGAGCCCCGGTTTTTTGCTCCTCGCCAACCCTTTCGCTATACTCTATCCCTTTCCCTGGGCATCTCGGTTTATGGAGAAGGTGGTGAATATGTTTGACGTTTCCCGAAACAGCACGGAACAGGAGCGGACAATTCTGCGAAAACTGCGCATCTGGATCGCAGCACTGGCAGTGGCATGCCTGGTTGCCGGAATCGGCATCGGCGCGATGCTGTCAGGCCGGACCGCAATAGCGCAACCCGATATGCAGATCGCGCGCGCGCCTGAAGCGCTGTCGGCGTCATTTGCCGAGATTGCACGGCGTGTGGAACCGGCAGTAGTCAACATCGAAACCACCCAGGTGCAAGTCGAGCTCAGCGATAAGGACGAAGACAAGGAAGACCAGGATTCCGGCAATCAACTGCTCGACATGTTCCGCCGTCGCCAGCGGACTCCAAATCGCGGCATCGGCAGTGGGTTTATCGTGAGTCCTAAAGGTTACATCCTGACGAACTACCACGTGATTCAGGACGCCGCGCGAATTACAGTCGGACTGCAATCAGGTGAGAAGTATCGCGGCAATGTCGTCGGCTTCGATCCGGAAACTGACGTCGCCGTGCTCAAGATCGACCCCCCGAAGGATCTGCCGACAGTAACACTCGGTGATTCAAACGCCGCCCAGGTTGGTGATTGGGTGCTGGCGATGGGCTCGCCCTTCGGACTCGATCAAACTGTGACCGCCGGAATCATTTCGAAGAAAGAACGTGAGAGCCCGTTCTTCAACGTCTTCCAGCGTTTCCTGCAAACTGACGCTGCCATCAATCGTGGCAACAGTGGTGGACCACTCGTCAACATGCGCGGCGAAGTGATCGGCATGAACTCGCAGATCGCCACATCAACCGGCGACTACAACGGCATCGGCTTCGCACTGCCCGCTAACGAAACCAACTTCGTTTACAAACAACTCATCGCGCAAGGCAAAGTCAAACGCGGCTATCTCGGCATCACGCTCGAAACAGTGCACGATGAATACGCAAAAGTCTTCAGCCTGTCTGAAGCGCGGGGCGCGATCATCACGCAGGTAGCGCCGACTGAAAATAATGAGCTGCCGGTTCCAGCCGCTAAAGCGGGACTGCAAGCAGGCGACATCATCGTCGAGTTTGAAAATGCCCCAGTCGCGAATGCACAGGATCTGATTCAACGCGTTGCCAGCACACCCGTCGGCCAGCAGGTCACGGTCGGTTTCCTGCGCGACGTAAATGGAAAAATCGATAAGAAAAACGTCAGCGTCGTGTTGAGTGAACGACCGGTGGCGGTGACTGCGCGCGAGTGGGATGGACCACCCAAGCCGGCGCCGAAAACCGCGGACCCGCGCGGCAATGCATTGCATCTCGGCCTCACGCTAGCGGAGTTGACGCCGCAATTGATGTCTGACAAACACTTGAGCAACATTCAGGGTCTTTACGTCAAAGAGATCGATCCCAATGGACTGGTGGCCGAACTTCGTATTCCGCCGACCGGCGCAGCGGCATTGATCGAAGGCGACGTGGTCAATCGCATCAATCGTACGCCCGTCACGACGCTCGCTGATTTCACGCGCGTGTTGAATAGTCTCAAACCAGGCGATCCGGTAGTTCTCAATGTGACGAGGACCGATCCGAGAAGTACCCGGCAAGTGCCGCTGATTGTTCAGTTCACTTATCAATGATGTCATTGCCGATTGCCGACTTGAGGCTTTCGAAACCAAATTAGCAATCGGCAATCAAAAGTCGGCAATATCCATATGGCTCAGGCAAAAAAGGCAATCTCCAAAACCAGCGGCAAACTGGCGGCGCGCAATGCTGCACGCGCGGCAGTTAAGACCTATCACAACTACATCAACGGCGAGTGGGTCGCCAGCCAGTCGGGCGAAATGTTTGAAAACATCAACCCCGCTGACAATCGCGACATCGTCGGGCGCTTTCCACTCTCCAACAGCGACGACGTCAACGCAGCCGTGAACGCCGCGCAGGGCGCTTTCGATCGCTGGCGTAATACTCCCGCTCCGAAACGCGCTGAAATACTGTTTCGCCTCGGTCAAATACTGGTCGACCACAAGGAACAGTTCACTGCCGACATGACGCGCGAGATGGGCAAGGTTTTGAAGGAAGCCGGCGGTGACGTTCAGGAAGCAATCGATTGCACTTACTACACCGCGGGCGAAGGTCGACGTCTGCACGGATTCACCACACCGGCCGAGATGCGCGACAAGTTTGCGATGTGCGTACGCCAGCCGGTTGGTCTCTGTGGTCTGATCACGCCGTGGAATTTTCCGATGGCGATCCCGTCCTGGAAACTTATCCCGGCACTCGTTTGCGGCAACACGGTCGTACTCAAACCCGCGGAAGACACGCCGCTCTCGACCTACAACCTCGTGAAGGCTTGTGAAGAGGCAGGCATTCCCGCAGGCGTTGTGAATCTCGTCACCGGTTACGGTGAAACTGTTGGTGCGGCGATGACCAATCATCCCGCGTTGCGCTTGATCTCGTTTACTGGCTCGACTGAGACCGGCCGCATCGTCGCTTCGGCCTGCGCCGAACGAAACGCGATCTGTTCGCTCGAGATGGGCGGCAAGAACGCCATCATCGTGATGGACGATGCCGATATCGATTTAGCAGTTGAAGGCGCCATTTGGGGCGCCTTTGGTACGTCAGGCCAACGTTGCACTGCGTCGTCGCGCCTGATAGTACACAAGAAAGTTTATAAACAATTTGTGACGAAGCTTGTCGAGCACGCGAGGGCAATGCGCGTCGGCAACGGCGCTGATCCAAAGACTGATGTTGGTCCAGTAATTAATAACGATGCCGTCGAGAAGATCATGAATTACATCCGGATCGGGCGTAACGACGATGGCGCGACGCTCGCCTGCGGCGGCAAACGTCTCTCGCGCGGCGACTACGCGAATGGCTTTTTTATCGAGCCGACAGTTTTCACTGACGCGTCGCCTGACATGCGTATCTCGCAGGAAGAGATATTTGGACCAGTCACGACCGTCATTCCAACAAACTCACTCGAAGAGGCGGTTCAGATCGCAAATGGAGTCCGCTACGGACTATCTGCCGCCATCTACACTCAGAACGTCAATCGCGCCTTTAAAGCGATGAACGAGATGTACACCGGTATCTTCTACGTGAACGCGTCGACGATCGGCGCGGAAGTCCACCTGCCGTTCGGCGGCACAAAAGCCACCGGCAACGGTCATCGCGAAGCCGGGACCCAGGTGCTCGATATCTTTTCTGAGTGGAAGTCGATCTATGTTGACTTCAGTGGCAAGCTCCAACGCGCGCAAATCGATCAAGTCGAGTCGCCTCAATAAATCTTGAGCCACAAAACGGCACAAAAGGCATAAAAGGTTTTAAGCAAACTAATTTTTAGTCTTTTGTGCTTTTGTGGCTCAAGAATTTATTCAAATAAGAATTCCGGAGAACACCTCGTGATTATTGGCTTGCCCAAAGAGATCAAAGACAACGAATATCGAGTCGGGCTCACGCCCGCCGGCGTACGCGCGCTCAAAGATGCGGGTCACGACGTCCGAGTTGAGACTAATGCCGGCGCCGGTTCCGGATTTGAAGATTCACTCTACGAACGCGCCGGCGGCAAGATCGTCGCCTCGGCTGACGAAGTTTGGGCCAACGCCGACATGATCGTAAAAGTGAAAGAACCGATCGCGCCGGAGTATCCGCGCATGCGTGAAGGTCAACTGCTCTTCACGTATCTTCATCTCGCTCCGGATCGTGAACTGACGAAACAACTCATCGAACGCAAAGTCACCGGCATCGCTTACGAGACGATTACCGATCGACGTGGCACGTTGCCGTTGTTGACACCGATGTCGGAAGTCGCGGGACGCATGGCGATCCAGGTCGGTGCGCACTATCTCGAAAAGATGGTTGGAGGACGAGGAATTCTGTTGGGTGGCGTGCCGGGTGTGCCGGCGGCGCGAGTCGTGATTATCGGTGGCGGTGTTGTCGGTACAAACGCGGCGAAGATCGCTGTGGGCATGGGCGCGCACGTCACCATAATCGACAATAATCTCGATCGACTGCGCGAGCTCGACGACATCTTCCTCTCGAAGATCTCGACGCTCGCTTCCAGTGCTTACATGATTCACGATGCAATCTCGCAAGCCGATCTGATCGTGGGCGCTGTGCTCGTACCCGGTGCGGCGGCGCCAAAGCTCATCACACGCGAGATGCTGAAAGACGTTCCGAACGGAGCGGTCATCGTGGACGTCGCAGTGGACCAGGGCGGTTGCATCGAAACCTCACGCCCGACCACACACTCGAACCCCACCTACTACGTTGAAGGTGTGTTGCACTACTGCGTGGCGAACATGCCGGGCGCGGTGCCGCGCACTTCAACCTTCGCCTTGACGAACGCAACGCTGCCTTACGCTTTGAAGATCGCTAAGAAAGGTTTCTTCGACGCGATCGCAAGCGATCATGGTCTAAAGGAAGGTGTCAACACTTACGCCGGTCACTGCACGTACGAAGCAGTCGCCTCCGCTCAGGGTATCCCCTACTCACCACTCGATTCTTTAATTTAGTATCCGCGTCTATTTGTGTGAATCCGTGGCGAAGTTCGAAATCGTCGCCAGCAGATCTTCCGGTGAGACTGGCTTCGCCAGAAACGCGTCCACCTGCTCGGATTCGTCGGTAGTATTCCGCGGATCGAGCGCGCTGAGCAGGATTACCGGCAGGTGCGCGAGATGCTGGCTGTTCCTCACAAACCGACACAACTCATATCCATCAAGATTCGGCATTAACGCATCCGTCAGTATCACATCGACCTGCGTCGCCAGCAGAGACTTCATCGCTTCCAAACCGTCGCCTGCCGAGATGACTGAGTAGCCTGCGCGTTGCAGTACGACTTCGAGGTAACGTCGCAGCGCCGGATCGTCCTCAACCAACAGGACACACTGCTGCGGCCCGGACGCATGCTCCGGGTGCAGTCCATTGCCATTTGACGTTTCGAGTTCGTCCAGTCCAATCATCGGCATTTTGGGGCTAAAAAGACTTTCGAGGCCGTGAGGGCTTCAGAAGGTCGCCGAGTCAGGGTGACTCCGCCAGATGCAGATTAGACCGGCCGCTGCGTGATTGTCAATGTTTTGCAATATTGAACGGAATATTCCACGCAAAGGCGCAAAGACGCAAAGAAAGAAGGGCGAAAGGAAACTTGTAATTTCTTCTTTGCGTCTTTGCGCCTTTGCGTGAAATATTCCTCAATCCACAAAGGTCCGGTGCCAGAGTTCGAGGCCAAGTAACTGAAAAACCTGCAGGTTATAGTCTTCGCGCCCGGAAAAGTTGGCCTCCACCACTCGCTTCACTTCCTCCGGCCGGAAGATGCCCCGGCGGTTTACGGTTTCCTCCGACAATAGGTCTCCAATCATCGGCCTTAGCGCGCCGCGAAGCCACGATCGGATCGGCGCTCCAAATCCCGCCTTCCGGCGCCAGATGACCTCTTTCGGCAACACGCCTTCGAGCGCTCGCTTCAGCACGTATTTGCGCGTCAACCCGCGGAGTTTTAGACGCGGCGGCATGTGCGCCGCCATCTCGATCATCTCGCGATTGAGAAACGGCACGCGCACCTCGAGATTCGCGGCCATCGACGTCTTGTCAGTCGTCAGCAGGTTTAGACACGGGAGGAAGGTTTTTAGATCGACGTATAGGAGTTGATTCAACGGCGCCGCATCCGCAACACGCGCAAAGTAGCCGCGATGCGCTGCGTAAGGATCGTACTCACTCGTGAGCGAGCGCCATTCGTCCGAGTAGAGTCGCTGCTTCATCTCGTTGGTGAAGTAAGTGCCGTATCCAAGATAACGATCCTCGAAATCAAGCGCGGCACTGCGCGCAAACTTCTTCGCATTTCGAAGCGGCGCCGTGAACTTCCCCGGCAGACCACCCGGCAAGACGCCAGCAACAGTTCTCATCAACGGCCGGCGCAAAAGATTCGGCACCGGATCGAACGCGGACGCGATCTTCATCGCCATCTGTCGCGGATAGCCGGCGAACACTTCGTCACCGCCCATGCCCGAGAGCATCACCGTTAGCGTCTCGCGCGCTGCGTTCGAGATGAGATAACTCGGAATCGCCATGTCGATTGGCGGTTCCTCCATGTGATAGACCAGCTTCGGCAGCAACTCGGCCACCGACGGTTTCAACATGATCTCGTGATAGTCAGTCTGCAACTGCTCGTTTACGCGGCGCGCCCACTGCACGTCGTCGGGGATGATGTCGTAACGCAGATCTTCGCTTTCGATGCCGGCTGTGTAGGTGCTGATCGGACGTCCATTGCTGTGACGCTCCATCATCGCGACGATGCCGGACGAGTCGATGCCGCCGGAGAGAAATGATCCGAGAGGTACGTCGGCAACCATCTCCATTTTCACGACGCGGTCGAGCGTGTCGAGCACGCGTTCACACCACCAGGTTTCGTCTTTGCTTTCGTCGATGGCAGTAAACGACACGTCCCACCATTGTTTGAGAGTCACTTCATCGCCGTGAAAGTGAAGCACGTGCGCGGGCGGGACTGTTTTGACGTTCGCGAATAGTGTGTTTGGATCCGGTGACCAGAGAAAAGTTAGAAACTGGTGCAGCGCTTCGGGGTTGAGTTCTGGTTTGACTAATCCGGTCGCGAGGATTGCTTTAATCTCCGAGCCGAAGATGAATGTTGTAGGAGTAACAGCATAGTAGAGAGGCTTGATGCCGGCGTGATCGCGCGCGAGTGTCAGCGTGCGCTCTTTGTTATCCCAAACGGCGAACGCAAACATGCCGTTGAGATGGTCCAACGCGTCCCAACTCCACTCGGAAATCGCGGCGAGTAAAACTTCGGCGTCGCTGTCGGTCTGAAACTCGTGCCCACGAAGACGCAGTTGCTCGCGAAGCTCGCGATAGTTGTAGATCTCGCCGTTGAACGTGAGGACGTAACGGCCATCATGCGAGAACATCGGCTCATGCCCGCCCGGCGACGTGTCGATAATCGCAAGCCGTCGATGCCCGAGACACGCGCGTCGCCCCGACGAATCAATCGCCTCCGAAACCCAAACACCCTGATCGTCACGCCCGCGATGCTCGATCGTATCGAGCATCGGCCCGATCAACCGCTCAGGCTCGAAGCTAATAATCCCCGCAATCCCACACATTGTTTTTCAGCCACAAAAAGGCACAAAAGACACACAAACAAACTTCTCATTCTGTTTTGTGTTTTTTGTGCCTTTTTGTGGCAACTTAAATCTCAAACGGGCGGCGCTCGCGAAGAGAGTTGAGCACCCGGAACGTGGCGCGCGTTGTTGCGGCGAGTTCCTCAAGACTGATCGGAGCGACGCTGCTTTTACAAATCTCTCGCACCTGCGCCTGCTGACCTTTGTCCTGTGCCTTCAACGCGACCTGCTCCTCGCGTCCATCTTTGTAAAGCGTTGCGCGCCGGAAATCGTCGAGCACGAACACTCGTCCCGCGCCAAAAATCTCCAGTCGTTCCTTCGCCAATCCCTTATCGCCTTCGCTCAAATACGCCACCGCGCCATTCGACCCATCCGCGAATCGCAACGTGATGAAAACAGAATCGGCATCGACGATCTTGCTCGACTTCGCACCGATCGACTCCGCAAACACCGACACCGGCGGCGCTCCCGTCAAAAACTGCATCAGGTCTATAAAGTGACAAACCTCGCCGACAATCCGCCCGCCTCCCTCTTCAGCATTTTGCGTCCAGTGTTCCTTCGGAATGCGACCGGCATTCACTCGATACAACATCGAGAGCGGCGTGTCGTGACCATCGAAGAACTCTTTCGCACGCTGCGCAAGGGGCGAGAAACGCCGGTTGAATCCAACCATCAAGTGTCCCGTTGAGCTGCCGGCAGCTTCGAGCACTGCATCGAGCTGTTCGTCATTAAGCGCCAGCGGTTTCTCAACAAACACATGCTTGTTTCGCTCGAGCGCTTTGCGAGCGAGCTCAGCGTGTAGATCGTGTCTCGTGCCAATGACGACGAGATTGACGTTCGTGTCATCAAGCACCTCTTCCGCACTCGAAACCGCATACGCAAACCCGAATCGCTTGCCAACGTCGTGCGCCGAGATTCCCGACGCCGTTGCAATTGCTCGAAACTCAACCCCTTCAGTCTTGAAGTGCGGCAGCAACATCGCCGGAACGTAACCGCCGGCGCCAATCACGCCCAGCACGATCGATTTCTCCGACTTCTGCACAGTGGCGCCGAGTGAAATCTTCCGCACCACCTCGGCTTCCGGATAGTAATTGAGCACGACGCCGAGATTCGGCTCGCGCAGTTCGCCCGAGATCAACTGGTACGCACGATCCGCGTCGGCAATCGGAAACCGGTGCGTCGTCAAACGCTCGACTCTGATCCGCCCATCGCCGATGAGTTCGAGAAAGCTCTCGATATTTCGCTTCTCGGTCCAACGCACGTACGGTAGCGGATAGTCGTGACCTCGCTCTTCGTATTCCGGATCGTAACGACCTGGTCCATACGACATCGAAATCACGAGCTTGAGTTCG
>Ga0105248_10006115_pt1 | contig 13205 bp, 13 predicted proteins | sample KBSS34metaG_FD_81524 | JGI IMG/M metagenome (GOLD analysis project Ga0105248, IMG submission 81524) | Switchgrass rhizosphere microbial communities from Kellogg Biological Station, Michigan, USA - KBS S3-4 metaG | ecosystem: Host-associated > Plants > Roots > Rhizosphere > Soil | place... | reverse complement strand
TTCATCGACGAAATCGACGCGGTCGGCCGCCATCGCGGCGCCGGCCTGGGCGGCGGCAATGACGAGCGCGAGCAGACCCTCAACCAGCTGCTGGTCGAGATGGACGGCTTCGAAGCCAACGAAAGCGTGATCCTGATCGCCGCCACCAACCGGCCAGACGTGCTGGACCCCGCGCTGCTGCGCCCCGGCCGGTTCGACCGCCATGTGGTTGTGCCCAATCCCGACCTGGCGGGCCGCGAAAAGATCCTGCGCGTGCATCTGCGCAAGGTGCCGCTGGCGCCCGATGTCGATCCGCGCACCATCGCGCGCGGCACGCCGGGCTTCTCCGGCGCCGACCTGGCCAACCTGGTGAACGAAGGCGCGCTCTTGGCCGCCCGTCGCGGCAAGCGCGTCGTCACCATGAGCGAGTTGGAAGACGCCAAGGACAAGGTGATGATGGGCGCGGAACGGCGCTCCATGGCGATGAGCGACGAGGAAAAGAAGCTCACCGCCTTCCATGAGGCCGGCCATGCCATCGTCGCCATTAGCGTCGAAGGCTCCGACCCGATCCACAAGGCCACCATCATTCCGCGTGGCCGCGCCTTGGGCATGGTGATGCGCCTGCCGGAGCGCGACCAGCTCTCGCTGACCCGCCAGAAGATGCTGGCCGATCTGGCGGTGGCTTTTGGCGGACGCCTGGCCGAGGAACTGGTGTTCGGCCATGAAAAAGTGACCACCGGCGCGCAAAGCGACATCGAGCAGGCCACCCGCATGGCGCGCGCCATGGTGACCCGTTTCGGCATGTCCGACAGCCTGGGCCCGATCGCCTATGCCGAGAACCAGGAAGAAGTCTTTCTGGGTCATAGCGTGTCGCGCACCCAGAACATCTCCGAAGCCACCGCGCAGAAGATCGACTCGGAAATCCATCGCATCATCGATGAGAGCTACACACGGGCGAAGGACATCCTCACCAGCCGCCAAAGCGATCTCAATGTGCTGGCGCGTGGCTTGTTGGAATATGAAACCTTGACCGGCGACGAGATCAACGCGCTGCTCAAGGGCATTCCGCCGGTCCGTACGCCTTACGAGGATCCGGTGCTGCCGTCCCGTGGCGAGGGTACGTCGGTGCCGGTAGCGGGTAAGCCGCGTCCGGCTGGGCCCGGTCCGATTATCAGTCCGGAACCACAACCCAGATAATGGCCAATTGATACGGTCCAAAGGGGCGGCTTCGGCCGCCCTTTTCTTTTGGCCGCTTTTGTGGCCCTTTCCGCGCCAATGAAAATCCTCGGCATTCTCAATATCACCAGCGACAGTTTCTCTGACGGCGGCAGGTATCTGGCGCCGGGCGCTGCGGTCTTTCATGCCCAGGCGATGGCGCAGTCGGGCGCCGACATCATCGATATCGGTGCTGCGTCCTCCCATCCGGACGCACAACCCGTCCCCGTCAAGGTCGAGATCGCGCGCCTTGAATCGGTGGTGCCGGAGATGAAGGCCAAGGGGCTATCGCTTTCCATCGACACCTTCGCGCCCGAGGTGCAACGCTGGGCGCTGGGGCAGGACATCGACTATCTCAATGACATTCACGGCTTCCCCGATGCCACACTCTATCCAGCGTTGGCGCAATCGAAGGCCAAGCTGATTGTGATGCACATGGTGCAAGAGCGCGGTGTCGCGGTTCGTACCGAGGTGTCGTCCTCCGAAATCTTTGGTCGGGTGACGGCGTTCTTCGATGCGCGTATCAAGGCGCTGACGGGTGCGGGTGTTGCCCGCGACCGGCTGGTCCTGGACCCCGGCATGGGCCAGTTCCTGGGGAGCGACCCGGAGAATAGTTGGATCATCCTGCGCCGGCTGCCGGAGCTGAGGGCGCGCTATGATTTGCCACTGTTGGTTTCGGTTTCCCGCAAGGGGTTTCTGCGCAAGCTGGTCAACCGTCCGCCGCTCGAAGCCGGGGCCGCCAGCCTGGCGGCTGAGTTGTTCGCCGAGGCGCAAGGCGCCGCCTATATTCGCACCCATGCTCCCGGAGCTTTGCGGGATGGCCTTAAGGTTCTGAAAAATATAGGAAAGCCGTATTAACCGCCGGCCGGACCTATTAACCTGTGGCAACCAGTTTGTGGTAAAACACACCTCTCGCCAGGACCTTTCCATGACCCGCAAATATTTCGGCACCGACGGCATCAGAGGCCGCACCAACACCGCCAAGCTCACGCCCGAAGTGGCGATGAAGGCGGGCATGGCGGCGGGGCGCATCTTCACCCATGGCGACCATCGCCATCGGGTGGTGATCGGCAAGGACACCCGCCTGTCGGGCTATATGATCGAAAGCGCGCTGGTCTCCGGCTTTACCGCCGTGGGCATGGATGTCTTCCAGTTCGGCCCGCTGCCAACGCCTGCTGTCGCCATGCTGACGCGCTCTCTGCGTGCCGATCTTGGGGTGATGATCACCGCGTCGCATAATCCCTTCGAGGACAATGGCATCAAATTCTTCGGGCCCGACGGGCAGAAGCTGTCGGACGAGGTGGAGACCGAGATCGAGGCCCTGATGGCCGCGGGCCTGGAGCAGGGCCTTGCGCCCTCATCCCAGATCGGCCGCGCCAAGCGCATCGATGACAGCCAGGCGCGTTATATCGAATTCGCCAAGCGTACCTTTCCGCGCAATCTGCGGCTTGAGGGTCTGCGCATCGTGATCGATTGCGCCAATGGCGCCGCTTACAAGGTCGCGCCGGAAGTGTTGTGGGAGCTAGGCGCCGACATCGTGACCTTGGGCGTGTCGCCGGACGGCACCAACATCAATCTGGACTGCGGCTCAACCGCGCCGCAGGCCATGTGCAACAGGGTGCGCGAAGTGCGCGCCGATTTCGGCATCGCGCTGGACGGCGATGCCGACCGGGTGGTGATGGCCGATGAAAAGGGCCAGGTCATCGATGGTGATCAGATTCTGGCGCTGATCGCTAAGAGCTGGTCCAAGACCGGTGAACTCAAAGGCGGCGGCGTGGTTGGCACCGTGATGTCCAACGCCGGCCTGGACCGTTATCTCAAGACTCTGGGTCTCATCTTGGCGCGTTCCCAGGTGGGCGACCGTTATGTGCTGGAAGAGATGGCCAAGGGCGGCTTCAATGTCGGCGGCGAACAGTCCGGGCATATCATCCTGTCGGATTTCTCCACCACCGGCGATGGACTGATCGCGGCTTTGCAAGTGCTGGCGGTCCTGGCGCAGGAAGGAAAGCCCGCCTCGCAGGCCGCCCATCTGTTTGAGCCCCTGCCCCAGATATTGGAGAATGTGCGCTTCAAGAAGGGGTCGCCCCTGGACGATGACCGGGTCAAGTCCAGCATTGAATCCGCCAATGCCAAGCTGGGCGCCGGCGGACGCATCCTGGTGCGCAAGTCCGGCACCGAGCCCCTGATCCGCGTCATGGCGGAAGGCGAGGACGAGAAGATCGTACGCGCCGTGGTGCGCCAGATCGCATCTGCTATCGAGGAAGTGGCTGCCTGATTTGTTGTCCTGAGCCTGCCGAAGGATAAATTTGACTTCAAAACCTCCGCGCCTTTTGGTCATCGCCGGGTCCGACTCTTCCGGCGGGGCTGGAATCCAGGCAGACCTCAAGACCGCGCAGGCGTTTGGCGTCTATGCCCAAACGGCCGTCACCGCCATAACCGTTCAGGACACCAACGGTGTGGCCGAGGTGTATCCCTTGCCGGCAAAACTGGTGCGGGCGCAGATCGAAACAGCTTTGGGGGACATCGGCGCCGACGCCATCAAGATCGGCATGCTGGGCAATGGCGAGATCGCGCAAGCCGTGGCCGATGTGCTGGAAGGGTCTTCCATCCCCCTGGTGCTGGATACGGTCCTGCTGTCATCCAGCGGCGCGCCGCTGTTGGACGAGGCGGGGATCGCGATACTCAAGAACCGGCTGATGCGCCGCGCCGCACTGGTGACGCCCAACCTGCCCGAGGCCGAAGCATTGACCGGTGTCTATCCCAGAAGCGAACACCGGCTGCGCAATGCCGCGATGGTGTTCAAGCTGCTGGGGGTGGAGCATGTGCTGTTCAAGGGCGGTCATGGCGACGGGGAGGTCTTGCGCGATGTCCTGTGGAGCGGCGGAGAATTTTTGCCTTTCGATGCTGCGCGTCAGGATACGCCGCACACGCACGGCACGGGCTGCACCCTGGCCACGGCGATCGCCTGCGGATTGGCACAACATGTCCCGTTGCCAGAGGCCGTGGAGCGTGCGCATACCTATGTCCAGGGGGCGATCCGTACCGCACCGGGCTTAGGGCAGGGCAATGGGCCGCTCAATCATAAGCCCTAGTGTTCGATGATCTTGGTATGGCCGTCGCTATCCACCACAGTGGTGGAACCGGGCGGCGGGTTCACCACAACGGTCTTGCGATCGGAGCCGCAGGCGGCGAGCGCCAGGCAGGTAAGAAACACAGCAATAACTGGGCGCATGACAACCTCCCTCATGGATATCCTCAAAAAGGAAACGTCCGCTGCATAAGGAAGTTTCTGCACGTCACGCCGCAACCAGGGCCGCGCCAAAGCGTTTCACCGCTTCTGCGTTTTCCGTGCGCCGTGCTGCACTCTCGCCCGTATAAAGATAGGCCGCGCCACGATAGAGCATGCCGAAATACTCGGCCGTGCGGGCAAAGGGGACTTCGAAACCTTGTGGTAACTCCGTGTCGGTTCCGGTCGCGATCAGCCAAAGCGATTTTCCGGCCAGTGCTTTGCCTTGCGCCTTGCGGTTTTCTGTCAGGTCGCTGAGGCGGTCGAAGAAAATCTTCATCGGCGCGCTCATCGCGTACCAGTAGACCGGCGTGGCGAAGACAATATTTTCCGCGGCCACCATCGCGTCCGCGATTGGGCCGAACGCATCCTCGGCATTGAGATGATCGTAAGCGTAGCCGCCGATGGCGAAGTCCGGCAGGATCACCAGTTGGACGCCGCCTTGGGGAAAGGCGATATCCACAGCCCGGCGGGTTTCACCATCGGAACGCGCGCTGCCCAATATCACCAAGGGCAGCGCCATGTTCACCGATCCACAAACGGATCTTGCACCATGATGGTGTCGTCACGATCCGGACTGGTGGACAGCAACACCACCGGCGCGCCGATCAGTTCCTCCACCCGCCGGACATATTTGATGGCGTTGGCGGGAAGCTCGGCCCAACTGCGGGCGCCGTGGGTGGTGTCTTTCCAGCCTTCCAGCGTCTCATAGATCGGGGTCAGCCGTGCCTGCAGATTGGCGTCCGCGGGCAGGTAATCCCAGGTCTGGCCGTCGATCCGATAGCCGGTGCAGACCTTGATCTGCTCGAAACCATCCAGCACGTCCAGCTTGGTCAGGGCGATGCCGTCCACCCCGCCGGTGATGCAGGTCTGGCGCACCAGGGCGGCGTCGAACCAGCCGCAGCGGCGCTTGCGCCCCGTGACGGTGCCGAATTCGTGACCGCGCTCACCCAGTTTTTCGCCGGTGGCATCTTTCAGCTCGGTGGGAAAAGGGCCTTCGCCGACGCGGGTAGTGTAACTCTTGACGATGCCCAGCACTTTGCCGATGGCGCGGGGCGAAACGCCGGCGCCCGCCGCCGCCTGGCCGGCGACCGTGTTGGACGAAGTGACAAAAGGATAGGTGCCGTGATCGATGTCGAGCAGCACGGCCTGGGCGCCTTCAAACAAGATCCGCTTACCTTCCTTGCGCGCGCCATCCAGCTCGCGCCAGGACGAACCCAGAAAAGGCGCGATTTTCGGCGCGATCTCGTTCAACGCCTTCAGCAGCGCACCGGCATCCACCACCGCCGCGCCGAACCCTTTGCGCAGGACATTGTGGTGGGCGAGCAGCCGCTCGATCTTGCCGGGCAGTGATGCGGGGTCCTTGAGGTCGATGGCGCGCAGGGCGCGGCGGCCGACCTTGTCTTCGTAAGCCGGCCCAATGCCGCGCTTGGTGGTACCCAGTTTCTGGGACGTGGCTTCCTCGCGCAGGGCATCCAGCTCGCGGTGCAGCGGCAGCACCAGCACGGCATTTTCCGCCAGCACCAGAATGTCGGGTGTCACTTTCAGGCCGGCGGCGCCGACCTTGGCGATTTCCTCCAGCAGCGACCAGGGATCGACCACCACGCCATTGCCGATGATGGAGCGCTTGCCCTGCACTACGCCCGATGGCAGCAGCGACAGCTTGTAGGTCTTGTCGCCCACCACGATGGTGTGGCCGGCATTGTTGCCGCCCTGGAAGCGCACCACCATGTCGGCGCGATTCGACAGCCAGTCGATGATCTTGCCTTTGCCTTCGTCACCCCATTGGGCGCCGATCACCGTGACGTTGGACATAAAGGATTCCGTACCCTGATTGAGTGCTCAACCCGTGGGAGCACGGGCACGGTGGGGGTGTATAGCAGGTGTTGGGAGGCGTGTAAGGGACCATCCGCCGCAGCCAAGACACGAAATCACCGATGGATCGGGGAAACATGCGAATCTCGAGCGCCGCAGGCTTAGCTTTTCTTATGAGCGGAGCGAATTGGAAAAGCTTGCCCTATGCGAGCGTTAGCGAGCATGCATCGCGGGGCGACCCTCGGCTTTTGCCGGCTTTCTCCCCCCGCGAGCGGAGCGACGAGCGGGGGGAGATGTCGCAGCGAGATGTCGGCGGAGCCGACTCGAGCTGCGACAGAGGGGGGAAGTTAATAAAACACGTCGTAGGCGACCGTGATGATCTCGCCGGTGTCCTGGTCCACCAACAAAGCGTCGGGGCCGACCCGGACCCACACCGCGCCATAGGGCGGCGGCGGCAGGTCGTAATCGGCAAAGTCGATCAGCCAGTAATCGCGCACCCAGAAGGCGGTCGGCAGGAATTCGCCGAAACTCCACCGATGCTCATACCAGCCCGAGGGGCGCCGGTAGGCCGGAGCATAGAAGCGGCGCGAGACATGAAAGCTCCGGTGGTAGTCGCGGAAGCCGCTGAAGTCATGGCGCGGCCCGCCAAAATTCGCACCCCGGCGATAGTCGGGACGAAAGTCAGTGCGTCCATCGCGGTTGAAATCGGTACGCCCACGGTTGACGTCGCGACCGAAATCACGATTTGACCCTCTGCCGACGTCGCGCCCGGCATCCCGGTTGAAGCCCGGGCGGCTGCCGGAGTCGCGATTGTCGTTGAAGGTGCGGCGATCGTCCCGGTCGCGGTTTTCAAAGCCCATGCGGCGGCCATTGTCACCGCCCCTGTCGCCGCGATACTGGTCGCCGCGATTGGGAGGCGCCTGAATGGCGGCTTGCGGCGCCGGACCGCGATTGCCGCGATCGAAATCCCCGCCGCGTTGCGGTGGCGGCTGTTGATGGCGCAACTCGGCCTGGGCGCGATCCTGAACCTGCGGCGCAACGCTTGCCTTGCCCACACGGTTGGAATGGCCCTCATTGGAATGGGGTTGGGCGAAGGCCGGCGCGGCCAGAAGGATCAGGGCGGTGGTTGAAAACAACAGTCGGCGCATGGTGGCCTCCCTAATAACCCCGCAGGTTGTAACCAGCGTCAACCGATAGAGTTCCATTTTGTTCCCGCCGATCCTATGGTTCGCCGATGAGCGATTTTTCCATCCGTGCCGCCACGCCGTCCGATGCGCCGGCAATTGTTTCGCTGCTCACGGAATTTGCGGTTTATGCAAAGCTGCTGGAGCATTTCACCCTAACCGAGGAGCAGGTCGTGCGCGACATGTTCGGCGCGGCCTGTCATTGCGATCTTGTTTTTCAAGGCGGAGAAGCTGCCGGCATTGCCGCGTGGTATTGGACCTATAAGAGTTTCCGTGCCCGGCGCGGCCTGTTTGTGGAAGATTTGTATGTGCGCCCTGACCGCCGCGGCCACGGGTTGGGCAAGGCGCTTCTGATCCATCTGGCGGCGAAGGCGCGGACGGGGGGTGGCTTTCTGGAATGGCAGGTGCTGGACTGGAATGCCCCTTCCATCGCTTTTTATAAAAGCCTTGGCGCACAGCCCCTTGAAGGCTGGCTCAACTATCGGCTGGACGGCGATGCGCTGGAAAGTCTCACATCATGAGCGAGATCGTGCTGGTGGTCGCGATCGCCCAGAACGGCGTGATCGGCAATAACGGCGCCATCCCCTGGCATATTTCCGACGACATGAAGCGCTTCAAGGCGCTCACTTTGGGTCACACCGTGGTGATGGGCCGCAAGACCTGGGACAGCTTGCCGAGGAAACCGCTGCCGGGCCGCATCAATGTGGTGGTGACGCGGCAAAAGGATTGGCAGGCGGAAGGCGCGGTCGTCGCCCATTCGCTGGACCAGGCGATGGCGGGACCGTCCGGCACGGTGATGGTGATCGGCGGCGCGGAAATCTATGAGCGCGCCTTGCCGCTGGCCTCGCGCATCGAACTGACGGAAATCCATCAAGACCTGGACGGCGACGCACGCTTTGTGTTCGACCGCACCGGCTGGCATGAGACCTTGCGCGAAGACCATGTCACCCCGGATGGCCTGCGCTACAGCTACGTGACGCTGACGCGATAAGCGCTATTCGATCACGATCTTGGGCGCGGCCCGCGTAGCCGTTTCCAGCGCGGCCGCTACTTGCTTCGCCAGGTCCAGGAAAGCCTTTGCTTCCGGGCTGTCCGGCGCCGAAACACTGACCGGCTGGCCCGAATCGGAGGTTTCGCGGATGCGCGGCACCAGCGGAATCTCGCCCAGGAAAGGGACGTTCAATTTTTCCGCCGTCTCCCGCGCGCCGCCATGACCGAAGATCGCATGGCTGGAACCGCAATCGGGGCAGACAAACATCGACATATTCTCCACCAGGCCCAGGATCGGCACCTGGGTCTTGTTGAACATGGTGACGCCTTTCCTGGCATCGATCAGGGCGATGTCCTGCGGTGTGGAGACGATGACCGCGCCTTTCAGCGGCACGCGCTGGGCGATGGTGAGTTGGGCGTCACCGGTGCCCGGCGGCATGTCCAGCACCAGCACATCCAGCGGAGCCCAGGCCACATCGCTCAGCATCTGGGTGAGGGCGCTTTGCACCATCGGCCCGCGCCAGATCATGGCTTCGTCTTCCTTGACCAGAAAGCCGATCGACATGGTCTTGATGCCATGACGCAGGATGGGCATCAGGGTATGGCCGTCACTCTGCGGCTTTTCGGTGATGTTCAGCAGCCGCGGCAGCGAGGGGCCATAAATATCGGCATCCAGCAATCCGACCTTCAAGCCCAATCGGGACAGCGACAGCGCCAGATTGACCGCGACGGTTGACTTGCCGACCCCGCCCTTACCGCTGGCCACCGCAATGATGTTCTTCACGCCGGGAATGCCGGCCGGCGGGGGCGGCGCCTGGCGGTTTACCGCCGGCTTGGGCCGGTGGTGATGTTCGTGTTGGGGCTGGGCCGTGGGGTGGGGATGGTCGTCATGCGCTGTCAGCACCGCGGTGACGGATTTGACGCCTTTGACGCCCAGCACCATCGCCTCGCAGATCTTGCGCAGGGGCTCGGACTGGGCCCCGCGTTGCGCCGGCACTTCCAGCACAAAGCCGACATGGCCATCCTTGACCACCAGGCCTTGGATCATGTCCTGCTGCACCACGCTGCGCCCGCTGACCGGGTCAATGACCTGGTCAAGCGCTTTCAATATCTCATCACGGCTGGCATTCATGGGCCGGGATATAGCCCCCGTTCCCCGGAAATCCTAGTAGCGGGAAGAATGGGCGGATTCCGGCGGGGGGCCTGCAAAAAAACCGCAGCCGGGGGCGGGTTTTTGCCTGTTTGTTCCCTTGCTCCCTGCCTAGACTAGCGATCGATTCCTGATCCCCCGGAACAGACATGCCTTCCTCTCGAATCCTGTTTGCTTTTCTGACTCTGATTGCCGCCACCCCGGGCTTATCTCCGGCTTGGGGGCGGGCGGCGCCGGATTCCTTCGCCGAACTGGCCAAGAGGCTGCTGCCGACCGTGGTCAATATCTCCACCAGCCAGACCTTGAAGGCGCCGCCGCAGAACGCCATGCCGCAGCTGCCGCCCGGCTCGCCGCTGGAAGACCTGTTCAAGAATTTCCTGGGTCCCAAGCCCAACACGCCGCGTCACGTCACCTCGCTGGGCTCCGGCTTCATTATCGATGCGTCGGGCTATGTCGTCACCAACAACCATGTGATCGAGGACAGCGAGCAGATCACCGTGTCGCTGCAGGACGGCACACAGCTTCCGGCGCGGGTGGTGGGCCGTGACACCAAGACCGACATCGCCTTGCTGAAAGTTACGCCCAAAAAGCCGCTGCCCGCCACAAAGTTCGGCGACAGCGATCACGCCCAGGTGGGTGACTGGGTGATCGCCATCGGCGACCCCTTCGGCATCGGCTCGACCGTCACCGCCGGTATTGTTTCGGCCCGCAACCGCAATATCAATGCCGGGCCCTATGACGATTTCATCCAGACCGATGCGCCGATCAATCGGGGAAATTCCGGCGGGCCGCTGTTCGACATGGACGGCAATGTCATCGGCATCAATTCGGCGATCTTTTCGCCATCCGGCGGCAGTGTCGGTATCGGCTTCGCGATCCCTTCCAATCTGGCGCGGGAAGTGACCGGCCAGCTTCGCCAGTTCGGCGTGGCGCGGCGTGGCTGGATCGGGGTGCGCATCCAGCAGGTGACGGCGGAGATCGCCGAAGGCCTGGGTCTTCCCACCACCCAGGGGGCGTTGGTTGCCGGCGTGACCGGTGGCGGGCCGGCGGCGCGGGCCGGCCTTATCAATGGCGACCTGATTACCAGCTTTGACGGAAAGCCGGTGCCTGATGACCGTGCCCTGCCGCGCATCGTGGCCGACACGCCCATCGGCAAGACCGTGAACATGGACGTGCTGCGCAAAGGCAGGAAGCAGATCATCAAGATCACGGTGCAGAAGCTGGCCGATGACGCCAAGGTCGATAAGCCCGCCAAGGCGCCGCCTGCTCCCGTCAAGACGCAATCCAAACTGACCGAACTGGGCCTGTCGCTGGGCGCGTTGGACGCACCCGTCCGCACCAAGTTCAAGATCGGCGCCGGCATTCAGGGCGTGGCGGTGACGGCGGTGGAAGGGGGCAGCTCGGCCGCGGAAAAAAACCTGCGCCCCGGCGACGTGATCGTGGAGGTGGCGGGCCAGGTGGTGAAGACGCCGGATGATGTCGCCAAGCGGGTGGACGCCGATACCAAGGCGGGCAAGAAGTCGCTGCTGATGCTGATCAATCGCGGCGGCGATCTCACGTATGTGGGTTTGCGGCTTAATTAGCCGCAAACCTTGTTGCCCCCTCCGGCCTACGCATCGCAAGCGATGCTACGGCCACCTCCCCCGCGCGGCGGGGGAGGCAAGCTTGGTATCGGCAGTGGGTTGGGTAGGGTTGCTTTAATCTGCTCCGATGATTTCATCGTCGCTATAGCCCTGCAGATAAAGCAGCGCGGTGAGGTCATTGTGGTTGATCGCCGCGCCCGCGGCTTGGGCCACCACCGGTTTGGCGTGATAGGCGACGCCCAGGCCGGCGCGCTCGATCATGGCGAGATCATTGGCGCCGTCGCCGACCGCCAGCGTCTCGGCGAAATCCAGCTTCATGGCGGCGGCGGCATCTTCCAGCGCCTGCAATTTGGCCTCGCGTCCCAGGATCGGCATGCCGACCTCGCCTGTCAGTGCCGCGCCGTCGTCCAGCAGGGTGTTGCCACGCTCGACATGGAAGCCGGCCGCTTCCGCCACCCGGCGGGTGAAGAAGCCAAAGCCACCCGACACCAGCATGGTATGGGCGCCGTTGGCGCGCATGGTGGCGAGCAGCGAACGGGCGCCGGGATTGAGCCGCACCCGCTCGGCATAGGTCCGTTCCAGGGCGTCAAGCTTCAGGCCTTTCAGCATGCCGACACGCTCCTTGAGCGCCGCCTCGAATTCCAGTTCCCCGCGCATGGCGCGTTCGGTGATGGCGGCGATTTTGGGCTTCAATCCCGCCATGTCGGCCAGTTCGTCCAGGCATTCCACATTGATGATGGTGGAATCCATATCAGCCACCAGCAGCTTCTTGCGGCGTTTTTGGGTGGCGACAAGGTTGATGTCCCAGGTCGCACTGCCGGCGATGGTGCGAGCCGCGGCAAGTGTACTGCTGTCCGACACCGGCAGGTCGAAGGCATGGCCAGGTGAAAGGGTTTTGGCTTCGCCGTGGCCCAGCGATGCAAACAGTTCAGGGTCCGCGCCCTTGCCGATGACATTCAGAACAAACATTGTCGTCCCAGGAAAGGAAAATATGTGAGCTTTGACGCGGTCCTTATTGCAGGCCCCACCGCCAGCGGCAAGTCGGCCCAGGCGCTAGCTTTGGCGGAAGAAATCGGCGGCGTGGTGATCAACGCCGACTCCATGCAGGTGTATCGCGAAGCGCCGATTCTAACGGCGCAACCCGGCGATGCCGACAAGGCGCGCGCGCCGCATCTTCTCTATGGCCATGTGAGCGCTGCTGAGGCTTATTCCGTGGGGGCATGGCGCGACGACGCCATAAAAGCGTTGGCAGAGGCGCGCGCGATGGGGCGCATACCGATCTTTGTCGGCGGCACCGGGCTTTATTTCATGGCGCTGACCGACGGCCTGGCTGAAGTGCCACCGACGCCGCCGGAAATCCGCGACGCGGCCCGCGCATTGTTGGATGACATCGGCGTGGAGGCCTTGCATGCCAGACTGACGGATCGCGATCCTTTGACCGCGTCGCGCTTACGCCCGTCCGATCCGCAGCGCGTGCTGCGCGCCTTTGAAGTGTTCGAGGCGACGGGACGCCCCTTGGCGGAATGGCAAGGTGCGCCCGCGGACCCCGTGCTCAAGACCATGAGGATCGCCACCTTTGTGCTGGACCCGCCGCGCCCGCAATTGCGCGCCCGCATCGCCGCCCGCTTTGAGACAATGGTCGACCAGGGAGGGATGGAAGAGGCCCGCAAGCTGCAGGGCCTCGATCCCAGCCTGCCGGCCGCCAAGCTGCTGGGTCTGCGGCCACTCCAGGCCCTGGCTGGGGGAACTTTGACCCGGGACGAGGCGCTGGACGCCGCCATCACCGCCACGCGGCAATTTGCCAAGCGCCAGATGACGTGGTTTCGCCGCCGTATGGCACATTATATCTGGTTTGACCCTCTTGTTAGCAATTTAATTACACTATATGGGCAAATTTCTGCCTGAAGTTGCTTGACGCCGCATCGCAGCATCTTTAGGTTCCGCCGCCATGAACAGGATGCTCGTAATTATCAGGCCGCTGCCGCCACGAAGCTGACGCTTCG
>Ga0105248_10006113_pt1 | contig 13205 bp, 9 predicted proteins | sample KBSS34metaG_FD_81524 | JGI IMG/M metagenome (GOLD analysis project Ga0105248, IMG submission 81524) | Switchgrass rhizosphere microbial communities from Kellogg Biological Station, Michigan, USA - KBS S3-4 metaG | ecosystem: Host-associated > Plants > Roots > Rhizosphere > Soil | place... | reverse complement strand
CTGGGATTTCATTTCCAAACCCTTCAAGGTGCAGGAAGTTGTGGCGATCGCACGCCGTGCCCTCGAGCAGGGCCGGAACCACGGTGTTGTCGAACGCCGAGCGGAGCAGCTTTCTGCGCCTTACGAACAGGGTGGATTGCTCGGGCGCTCTCCCGTGATGATCGGGCTCTACAAAGAGATCGCGCGCGTCGCGCCGACGCGCTCGACGATCCTGATCGTGGGCGAGTCGGGAGCAGGAAAAGAATTAGTGGCGCGATCGATTCATCAACACAGCACCCGATCCGGTGGCTCGTTTGTGGCCGTCAACTGCGGTGCGCTGACTGAAACGCTTCTGGAAGCGGAACTGTTTGGTCACGTTCGAGGTTCGTTCACGGGCGCCGTCGGCGATCGCAAGGGAGTTTGGGAAGAAGCCGCGGGCGGAACGCTTTTCCTTGACGAGATCGGCGAGACGAGTCCCGCGTTTCAAGTGAAACTCCTGCGCGCGTTGCAGGAGGGAGAGATCAGGCGCGTAGGCGCGTCGCGCGCGACGCAAGTTGACGCTCGTATTCTGGCAGCCACGAACCGTAACCTCGAACAGGACGTGAAGGCTGGCAAGTTTCGCGAGGATCTGTTTTACCGGCTCAGCGTGGTGACTCTGCGAGTGCCGGCGCTGAAAGAACGCCGCACAGATATCCCGCTGCTGGCAGAACATTTCCTCGCGATTGTGCTCGACCGGGAGGAGCACCAGCACCTGACTCTGTCAGAAGAGACCATCAGGACGCTGGTTGCTTACAACTGGCCGGGCAACGTGCGCGAGCTCGAATCGGCGATCGAATACGCGGTGCTGCACGCGCGCGGGCAGGAGATCGTTCCCGAGGATCTGCCGGAGAAACTGCAGACGGTCCAGGTGCGTGCAGCGGCGCGTTCGCCGCTCTCGGCCTTGTTTGAAGACCTGCCGGCGCTGGACGAGCTCGAACGGCGTTACCTGCTTTACATCCTGGAAGTCGCGGGCGGCAATCGCACGCGCGCCGCGGAAACCCTCGGCATCGACCGCCGCACCCTCTACCGCATGATCGACCGCTACGGCATCGACGCCCACAGCGAATAACTCAGCCTGTTGCTTTTCTCAGTGGTTTCAACTCCAAAAGTGAGATAAGCTCCCTGCGCTCACATCACAAACCTAATGAACGAGTCGCCGGTAAAGATCGACGTTCTGCTCGAACCTCTCTTGATCGAGGACAGCGAGGAACGGGCCGGCGAGATCGTGCTGCAACTCATAAACGTTCATGCCGAACCGGTAATCAAGGGCGTCATTCGTTTCAAGCTCCGGCTCAGCTCGTATCACGCAACTCAACGCGCCGAGGCTGACGACATCTATCAGGAAGTCGTCCTGCAACTCCTCGCGCAGTTGCAGAAGTTTCGCAAACTGCCTGACGGACATCCCATTGCGGACCTTCGAGGCATGGCGGCAGTCATCGCACATCGGACGTGTGCGCGTTGGTTGCGACGGCAGTTTCCGGAACGACATGCGTTCAAGAATCGCTTGCACTACCTCGTTTCGCGGCAACGTGGTTTTGCGCTTTGGCAAAACGCTCAGGGAGAGCTCGTCGCCGGTTTCGGGGCGTGGCAGGCAGCCCAAACCCAACGCGCCACCAACGTAAACATTTCATCAACAGGGATTTCTCCACCCAAAACACCTAAAGCACAGGATCTGGCGGATACAGTCGCCGCGATCTTCAATCACGTTGGTGGTCCAATCGCGTTCGATGAACTGGTAACGGTAGTCGCGTCGCTCGCCGGCGTCAGCGACCAACCGCTCGAGTCGCTCGCCGAAGACGAGGACGCGGTTGCCCTGGTCGCCGATACGTCCGAGCCCGATCCGGCGTGGCGGATCGAGAAGCGAATGTTCTTACAGAGATTGTGGGAGGAGCTGCAACAGCTTCCGCGTAATCAACGCGCGGCGTTGTTGTTGAACCTGAAAGATGCGAGCGGCTTCGGCTGCATCACGCTCTTCCCGGCGACGGGAATCGCAACTCTTCGCGAGCTCGGAAACGCACTCGAAATGAGCCCCGAAATCCTGGCGGAACTGTGGAACGAACTGCCGATTGAAGATGCAAAAATCGCCGAACTGCTGGGAATTACGCGCCAACAGGTCATTAACGCGCGCAAATCCGGGCGCGAGCGTCTGGCAAGAAGGCTGAAAGGATTTATTTGAGGGGCGTGGTAATACGCGACAATTTTCGCCAACTTCTTGAAGTAGCCCCCACCGGAACCCCGGTTGGCGGACCAGAGAAAAACCGTGACGCAACATCTGACTCAAAAACAGGTTGAGGACTATTCCCGGAACGCGTTACCCGCGGCGGAACTGCTGACGGTAGTCGATCACTTCGCGAGTTGCGACGTTTGCCGGCGTTTGATTGAAAGCGCGGTAAACGGCGACACGGTGTTCCTGAGCCTGCGCGCACAAGTGTTCGACGACGACGCTGTTGCAGGAATTCCCAATCATCTGACGATGGATCAAGCGGCTGCGTATGTCGATCGACATTTGTCCGGTGAAGAGTTACAGACCGTCAATGATCACCTGACACACTGCGAAGAGTGCGAGCTTGCAATCGACGATCTGCGCGAGTTCCGAAACGAGATCGCGCCGTCGCTCGATCGCGCGTATGAACCCGCCAAAGCCGCAAGCGCCGCGAGTCTTCCCTCGCCCGCTGAAGCTACTCCAACACGCAAGGAAAGTCTGTGGCAAAAAACTTTGTCTTCGCTCGCGGCGCCGTTTCGCGTCTCTCCAGTTCCGGCATTTGGCGGCGCCGCGCTTGCGCTACTCCTGCTCGCAGTGATCGGCTGGTTCGTTTGGCGCACGCCACCGGATCGCGAGCCACAGATCGCACTCGCGCCCACGCCATCGCCACAACCGACGGCGTCACAACCCGACACGCAGCCAACGCCACTATTACCGGCTGCACCAGCGGCTCCCGTCGTTGCGCAACTCAACGACGGCTCCGGGGTCTTTGCCGTAGACCAACAAGGCAAACTCTCCGGGGCCGACAATCTCCCGGCCGGTTATCAAAACCTCGTCAAGAAAGCACTCACGACCGGCAAAATCGAAAAGTCGGCTCAACTCCAGGGACTCAGCCGCGCGTCGAGCTCGCTCATGGGTGCCAACGGCAACCAACGCGATTTCTCCGTGCTCGAACCACTCGGCAACGTGCTGCTCACGAATCAACCAACGTTTCGCTGGTCGCCCGCGGAAGGCGCAACCGCTTACGTCGTCGAAGTCTATGACGAGAAATTCTCCCCCGTAGCATCCAGTCCGCAACTCACGGCTCTCACCTGGACCACTACCCTGCCGCGCGGCAGCGTCTACTCGTGGCAGGTGAAAGCGCTCAAAGAGGGGCAGGAAGTCACTGCACCGCGCCCGCCCGCGCCGCAAGCAAAGTTTCGCATTCTCGATCAAGCCAGGGCGAACGAACTGGCCAAAGCGCGTCGCAGTTACGCGTCATCACATCTCACCCTCGGTCTGCTTTACGCAGACGCCGGATTGTTGCGCGAAGCCGAACAGGAATTTCGCCTGTTGCAACGCGCCAATCCAGACTCCGATCTCGCCCGCAATCTGCTGCGGCAAATTCAGTCATTACGACGTCAGTAAAAACGCCGCAGTAATATCCCGCCCGTTTCGACAACTTCCCTTTGAGAATGAACTTCACCACTCAAAGGAGCAAGTATGATTTTGCAGTACAGAAAATTTATCCGCATTCATTGGTTACTCTTGGCACTGCTGCTCGTGGGAGCAGCGTGGCTGTTGAAACCGGAACCGGTTTCAGCGCAACTCACCGATCATTCATTCCTGGCGCCGGAAGTGTGGATCCAGGATTTCTCGAGGCAACAGGGCTGTGCGCCGGAGTATCCGCGCATGCTCGCTGACGTCAACGGCGATCGTAGCCAGGACATTGTCGGCTTTGGTATCGATGGCGTGCTGGTCTCCACCTCGACCGGAACGAGTTTCAACAACGCCGACTTCTGGCTCAAGGACTTCGGATTCACCAGCGGTTGGCGCACAAACCTGCACGTTCGCACTACGGGCGACATCACCGGCGACACGCTGGACGACGTTGTCGGTTTCGGTAACGCGGGCGTCTATCGCGCAGTTTCAAATGGAAACGGTTTCGATCCGGCAAAGCTCGTGGTCGCAGATTTCGGTTACGACCAGGGCTGGCGCAACGACAAACACGTGCGCTTACTCGCGGACGTCAATGGCGATGGCCGCAAGGACATCGTGGGCTTCGGCACTCACGGCGTGTGGGTCTCGATGAATCTATCAACAGCGGGAGACTTCTCGGAGCCGTTCTTTGCGGTTGCCGATTTCGGTTACGACCAGGGTTGGAGAAACGACAAACACGTTCGCACCACTGCCGACGTTAACGGCGACACGATGCAGGACCTCGTCGGCTTCGGCGATCACGGCGTGTGGATCGCTCTTTCGACCGGCTGGGGATTTCAAGCGCCGCAGCTTGTACTCGACAACTTTGCCCTTCTTGCCGGAGGCTGGCAGGTCTCGCGCCATCCGCGCATCATGGCAGACATCAACAACGACAAGCGGGATGACATCGTCGGCTTTGGAAACGCCGGGGTGTGGATCTCAACTTCCAACGGCGGCGGCTTCGATCAGCCAAAGTATGCAGTAGCAGACTTCGGCTATCTCCAGGGCTGGAGAGTCGGCAGAGATCCGGTCTTCGACAGCAATGGCCATGCGCATACTGGTTGCCAACCGGGAACCTGTCCGGAGGGATCGAATCCACGCTTCGTGGTGGATCTCAACGGCGACGGCTATCGCGACATCGTCGGCTTCGGCCACTCCGCAATCTACCGCGTGCTTAATGGTCCAAACGGTTTCGGATCGAATCGCGCAATGCTTCGTGCCCTCGTAACAGCGGAAGGCTTTCCGTGGCACGCAAACGACGACGTGGTGCCAACGTTCTTTCCGCGCGTGGCCGCCGACGTTGACGGCGACGGCATGACCGATCTGGTCGCCTTCGATCACGAAGACGTCAAAGTGGTTCGCTCGAGCGATCAACCGCCACCGGATGGACCCAAGGCGCCGACCAACCTCGAGATCACGGAGGAGACAACAACCTCGATCTCACTCAAGTGGAAGGACAACAGTACCGACGAGCGCCGGTTCTTGATCTACTACGACGAGAATCCGAGCACCGGCAACACTCAACTTTCGGTGCGACCGGAAAACTCAACGACCGCCGTGATCGGCAATCTCACGCCGGACACCGGATACTGTTTCAAGGTGCACGCCGAAAACATCTTCGGAGTCTCCGCGGGCAGTAATTTGAAGTGCGGGCACACCAAGCCTGAACCGGAGCCGACGCCAGACCCGACCCCGAACCCCACGGGAATCAAGGAAATCCAGGTGTTCAACTGCAATCTGGACAGCCGGCCGATATACGTCTGGACCTTTGACGTTACGGCGGGCGCCTGGACGAACCACGGGAAGGTCGACTCGCTTGCGAAAGAAGGCTCGTGCAGCACGCTCGGCGTCACACCTTTCACGGTGCCGCTGCAACAGGGACACTGGTTCTTCTACGTCGCAGTCGATCCGGAGTTGCTCGGCTGTAGTGGAAACAATCCGGCGGATGTTCTCTGCCAGCGTTCGACTTATCTGAATGCGTGGCTCGGGGATCCGAATGGACCAGTGCTAATCAACACAGTCAATTAGCAACCTGCTCTAACTGGGGAGAAGCGGGTTCGCCAGAGGCGCGCACGAGGCCCTGAGCCAAATGCGCGCCTCGTTCTTTAACTGCCTTCACCCACGAGGACGAATCCCGCCCAATAAAACGGATGGCTGGTTTGCGGATTCCGCATCAGCTTTAACGCTGCCTGGCGCAACGCCTCGCTCTTCGTAGTTTTGGTTTGCTTTGGCCCAACCGGTGAGATCAAAGAGCGATGAAAGTTAACCATCAGATCGCGAGTGCCCGCCGATTCAACTTTCCACTGACTGACAACGATCGACGGCACGCCCGCGATAAACATGGCCCACGAGAATCCAATCACGCCTTCGCCCCCGCCGATGCGGCCGCGCGCGGTTTCACACGCGGATAAAACGGCCAGCTCGGCTTTCAGATCGAGCTGCATCAACTCCCACGCTTCCAGCAAACCGTCGTCCTTTGGTCCGCCTTCGGCGAGCGTCAGGTATGAATACATCGGCGACGCGTTGTTGAGCGTGCCGTGCGTCGTGAAGTGCAAAATGCCGGCCTGACCGGCTTCACTCTTCACGCGATCCTCGCGCGCTTCAGCGCCGACATAAACTTTGCTGCGGGCCGCGCCATACAAACGCGCGACGGTATTAACTTCTTCGCCCGCCTCCGGCAATGGATCGAGATTGCCGTCGCGCAGGGTTGAGCCCGAGTGGCTAGCTCTTTCGCGGCCGGCGATCGGATTGCCGAAGGCTAATAACGTCGCGGGAACGTGAGTCGTGGTTTGCTTCATGCGCCGTTTCGTCATTTCGCGGAGCACGGTTAACGAGGGCGCGTAAGCGATCGCAGCATCTTCGATCACGAAGCGGCCGTTGTTGTTTACCAGCGCTTGAAACGGCAAGTCCCAGAGGTTGCTGTCCGGCGCAATGACGACGTTTGTCTTGTTGCGAAGCTGGGCTTGCGCGGGCTTGAGCAGCAGGTCGTAAAGTTTTGACGCAGAGACGCGAAAACCGAGATCGCGATTCGCGAGTTGTTGGCGGAACGATTCGATCTGCGTCACGAGCTCAGTTCGTTTGATCGGCAGCGTGTAGACCTGGATTTGAGCTTCCGCTTTTTCCCCTGCTTTAGTGATCGCGAAGAGAAAGGTCTGCTCGTCAGTCACGACATACTCGAGCAGAACGGACGAAGCGTTCGGCAACAACTCGGTGAGTTCCCGCTGGTTGATGATCGAGGCTTCACCGCGTTGTATTTTCAGCTCCGGGTGAACGGCGTAAAGCGCGTTCTGAAACGCCTGGTAATTCAGACGCGCCTTCTCGAGTCGGGTTTCCACTTCCGCAACATCAGCGGCTACCGGCTTGTCTGACTGCGTGAGACGCGCGAGTTGTTTGTTGAGCTGCGTGAGCTCCGACCGCAACCGCGCTTCTTCTTCCTGCTCTTTCGCGGTCATCGTCTTCTGCACGCTGACGCGTTCCTGTTGCAGCATATCGAGGAGCGCACGTGCCTTCGCGCGTTCGGCGAAACTGAGTGCTTCCTGCGCCTGGTTCGCCTTCACCAATACGGTGAGCAAGCCGTGATGCGCCCGCAGCCCGCCTTCGAAATAACGCTGGCGTTCCTCAACACTGCCGGCCGCTTGCGCCCGCAGCGTTTCGACGAGCGAGACTGCTTCCGTGAAGGATTGCTGCGCGTCGGCCAGACGATTCAGGCCAAACTGCGCATAGCCGAGATTCGTGAGCGCCACACACAAATCGACTTTTCGTTGCGAGTCGCGCGCCAGCGGCACTGCCTGCTGCGACACCGCCAGCGCTTCGCTGTAATTTCCCTGGAGCAGATAAATCGAGCTGATGTTGTTGAGCGAGAGAACCGACGCGTGCTTCTTGTTAGCCGCTTCGAGTCCGGCAAGCGCTGCCCGATGATAAGTCAACGCCTCTTCGTATCGGCCTTGCTCGGCGAAGATTCTACCGATTTGATCGCGCACCATCGCGGCGCCGCCTTTGTCGCCGTAGGCTTCCATCTGCTTGAGCAGCTCCTGGTAGATTTCGAGCGCGCGCGCGTGGTCGCCGAAAGACTTGTATTGAATCGCCATGTCGTGCCGCAGCATTCCGATCATGAGCTGGTCGCCGAGCTCCTGCGCTAACGCGAAGGCGCGTTCGAGATGGGCCAACGCCTGGGGGCGATTGTTTTGCTCACCGTAAATGATTGCGAGCTCGGACAAGGCGAGCATGATTCCGCGGCGGTGGCTCTCTTCCTCGCAGATACGAAGCGACGTTTGCGCGCTGTCGAAAGCGCGGCGGTGATCTCCGAGCGCGCGATAGAGATTGCTGAGAGTCTCGTGTGTGAGCGCCATGCCGCGTTTGGATCCGAGCGACTCATACAACGCGAGCGCCTTCTGCGCGGCTAGCAAACCTTGCTCGTGTTCCTCCTGGCCGTTGCGGACGACCGCGGTGTTCAGCCACGCGGCGGCAATTCCGATCGGATCGTTGAGGCGCTCGGCTACGAGTCGCTGCAAACTGACGAAGTGCAAGGCCGTGTCGTAATCCGTGCGTGTCTGCGCTCGAAGTGCTTTCGATCCCAACGCGCCGATCAGCGTGTTGTTAACAAAACGCTTCTCTGCTTCGAGGATCTGATCGCGTTCCTGATCTGTACGCGCGGCCTCGAGTCTCACGGCCAGTTCGTCCTGCACCAGAAACTCTCGCTGTATTTGCCAGCCCGCACTGGTCTTGATCCATTCCAGCGAACGGCACGCGCCGTGAAACGGATTGAACGTCAACAGCACAGCGCCTGTTTTTCTGTCGAGGCGACGCTCTTCGACTGTTAACTCTGAAACCGCTTTGTCGCCGGTGACTTCGAGTTTCGTCACCTCGGCCCCCATCAAATCAAGACGCGCTTGCGCGAAGAGACTTTTGTAAGTGCGCAACTGTGCCGACAGGTTGGGAGACTGTGGATTCCAGAACTTCCGCACGCCATCGAGTTCGCCCGCGATCAGCGCGCGGCCGTACTCCGCAGTCAACGTGCGCACGCTCTCTTCTTCAGCGGCCGAAGCGCGCAACGGCGTTGCAGCAGACGAATGCGATTGCGCTAACGCTGGAGTAATGATGCTGAGATTAAGAACCAGAAAAGATAGCGCTGCGCGGAACGTACATGGCATGAAAAACGTCCCTTTCGATGGACAGGCTCAAGAACTAACGCGCAAAAAGATCCTCAAAAGGGCCACCGAAAAAACTTAAAAATCGCCGGTAATATCGCGGAAACTTCAGCAACTTCCACATTCGGTGTTCATGGTCTCTGAAGCAGCGAGGTTACGCGTTTCTTAAACGAGCGGGAATTTATATGACGAGATTCATTTCCAATTCATCACGCGGCTGCCTCGCGATATCAGAGCCCGCACACGCAAATGCAGTCGTTCAAAATTCTAAGGAGAAGATCATGTACTACACCCCAGTCAAAAACATCATCCGGCTTTTAGTCGTCATCGCCCTCGTGGCTTTCGCGCTCAAACCGACTTCGGCAGCAATGATGTTCGATAACAACAACGGTCCCGAGCTGCCGGCAGGCTGCGAAAGCATCGCGGCGCCGGAAGGAAACAAGCTCGCGTTTCACGTCTACGCGAAAGGCGTGCAGATCTACAAATACAACGGCATTAAGTGGGACTTGTTTGGACCGCAAGCAACGTTGTATGCCGAACCAAACTACTTCGGCGAAGTCGGCACTCACTACGTTGGCCCACATTGGGAAAGCAAGAGTGGCAGCAAAGTGAAAGCGGAGCGCGTGTCAGGCACCGGTTGCACCCCCGATACGAGCGCCGTTGCGTGGATACTGCTCAAGCAGGTCGAGACCAGCGGCAAAGGTATCTTTACGAAGGTCACGTATATTCAACGGACCAACACGACCGGCGGTGTGGCGCCGGCAGAACCGGGCGCGCTGAACGAGCTGAGAGAAGTTCCCTACACCGCGGAGTATTACTTCTATCGCTCAGATTCACCGGAGCTTCCCGAGTAGTTAAAGTTTTCCGCCACGGACAAACACAGAAGACACGGACACTGCTATGAATTCATCAGGTCCCGTTTGGTTTCGGTGTTTGTCTGTGGCTGATTTAAAACAATCATTGGCAATGCTCATCACTTGTGGTATAAACCCTCCCCTCTCGCATCGTCCCTACCCCCGCAGGGATCAATTCCCGACTAGATCTTATAAAAAAAAGGAGTTTTCCCTCTCATGCTGACCAGATTGTGCCTTTCGCTTCTCATACTGTGTTTCGTACTGCTCGCAACACCTTTACTCGCTTCCGCTCAGACCGCCAACGGTCAATATAAATTCGTCATGGAAGACGGGTTCACGAAGTATCTCGAGTTCGACGCCACGAGCGGTGAGCGTGGCGCGGCTACCGGATACATGATCTTCAACGACGAGGCGAACCTCGTTTTTCAGGACGTAGACGGCAATGGTGACGTACCGAAAGAGGAGTCGGTTCCGTTTACCATGAAAGCAGAGTTTGAATCGATGACGATCGAGAAGAACCGCGCGGTCATCAACGGTGTCGTGCGCGATTCGAGTTATCGCAGTTATATCGGTAAGTTCGTGCAGCTCGTGATCGAAGACAACGACGGGAAGGAAGTGCCCGACAAGTTCGTCTGGTCTTTTTGCCAGCCGGAACCGGGCGGATGGATACCTTCGGACGCGGAAGTTCCCGGCGACAAGGGTGCGTTTTTGAGTTGGTGGGCCACCGACGCGGAACGCAAAGACGATGTGGGAATCCCGTCGCCAAGTCTGATTCCCGGTGAGTTGAAAGCCTGCCGCGCTCAACCGCTGGCCAGTTATGAGTTCGCTACGATCCTCAAGGGAGACGGAGCGATTCAGATTGTGCAGCGTTAATCGACGAAGGCGGATCTACCGTGGACCGATGTCGTAAAGACTCGTGTCCGGATGGTAGATCCGCCAGTCGAACCAGTAGTCTTCCAGCACGAAGAGCTTTTTGAGTTGACGTCCGGCGAGCGGGCCGGCGATGGCTTTGCCTTCGAAGTTCCAGGTGCTGACGGTTTCAGCATCGAGCAGTAACAGCTTGCCGCCGCTTGCCGGCGGTTCGCCGGGCTGGTCTGTCTTCTGAAAAAACTCCAATCGGCGGCCGTCGACGGTGCGCTCGAAGGCGCGCACCGAACGACGGTCTTCACCCAACAACACCACCACTGGAACCGAGCCCACGTTATCGACGACCGGGCTCTGTTTCTGCAACGCCGCCAACGGATACGCTTTCGACTTTCCGCCAATATCAAGACCCACCACGAGCGTTCGCGGCGCGAGCCGCGCATCGACGTCTGTGCCGTCAACCACGCGCATTCGTCCGACGCGCATCTCCCAATCCGCCGCCTCGTATTTGTTCTGCGCGGCGATCCGCTCCTCCGGCTTCAGCACTCGTCCCTGCGGCTGTTCGCGTTTCCAGATCGCGAACGAAAGCTCGTCGTGAATAACCTGCTTGAGCTGCCGGCCCGCCAATGGACCGTGAAGCGCTTTGCCGGTGACTTGTTGCCACCACGTCCCGGTTTCATCATCGCGCATGATGAAGTTCTGGTTGTTAATGCCTGCGAGCCGAAAATGCAGTACGCGTCCGTCTACTGTCGTCTCCCACACCAGACCGGTGTGACAGAGCGTTCAATAAGTGGCCACGATCGGCGTGCCGCCAACCGTGTCTCCCACCAGATGGTGATAGCCCATCAGTCTTATCGGATAAGCAACAGACTCGCCGCCGATCGCGACCGCCATCACGCGATCGGCGTCGTTGACGAACGTGACCTCGGCAGCTTTTGCATAAGCGGCATTCGGCAGCGGATTGAACATCCACTCGAAATGGTTCTGTCGCGCCAGCCACGTGGCGCCAAAGACCGGCAGCAGCAGAATCACGAGGACGATCCGGCTCCACCAGCGGCCGCCCATCCACAGTCCGATCGTGAGGATAAGAATCATGAGTGATGCAGCGATAGTCACGAACGGCGACCAACGCCGCATGACGTAAGAGATTTCCATGATGCGCGGCGTCTGTGCCTTGAACGGCATGATCAGGAAAACCGGCGTCAACACGACCGCCAGCACCACCACGATTAAGGCGAAAAGGATCAGCCAAACGAGCTTGCGCCTGGCATTGGTCCACTCCGACAATCGAGTCAGAACGTTAGGCATGCTTATCTCCAGTTCGCTGTTTGAGCTTGTGCACCATGGCGACACCCCACACGATCCCGACCGCGAGAAACGGAACTAAATAAATCAAGAGATCCCAACGACCGTAGCCGGGCGGCGTGGCTGCAACGTTCTCGAAGGTCTCGACATTTCCCATCGCGCTCTCCAACCGCACGTGCACGCGCCAAAGTTCCTCCGCGTCGAAGTGCACCTGCGCGCGATACTGAATGTGGCCCTTTACGTTCTCGCGCTCGGCTGGATAGAACTTTTCCGGTAAACGGCCGCTGAGGGGTTGGACACCGATTTGAACCCGCAAATCCGCCGCCGCGGACTGAGTGTATTGTGATTCATCTATGATGACGTAGAACAGCGCCTCACCAACATCGGGATCGGTCCAGACGGAAATCGTGTAGCCACCCAGGTTTCGATCGACGAACAACGGATAAGGCGGACCTTCGTGAGCCTGCGCGGAGTGCACGAAGACAAGAACGGCCAAGAGCGTCAGAAGCAAGCTGGCGTGACGTAGACTCATCTTCGCATAGTCTCAACCGCTGCCGAGTACAACGCCGCGCATCTCCATCGGCTGCAACAGCAACCATAGCGCCGCTGCGGCCAGCAACAGCGACAACGCAGCCCACGGAACAAAGACGCGCACTGGATGGACCCACTCTTCGGTCGCGGCGATGGAGTAACTTACCAGCAGCGATCCGAGTAGTCCAAGAGCGATAAAGCCAAACTCAAACAGTTGCACGACGTTCGGCGCCATGCCGGTCAGGCCCCAGCGCGGCTGGCCCAGGATCGCAGTACCAAGTTCCGCCGCGGCTGCTTGCGTCACCGGAATGAACGTGAAAACTCCGGTCAGAAAGTGAAAACTGTAGTGAGCCAGCCAGATGCCAAATCCGAGCGGCACCAGCGAGTAGGCATAACGCGCGGCTGTTGAACCGAGCGATCGTTTGCTGCTGCTCAGCGAGCGCGTAATCCACGCCGCTCCGCCGAGCAACAACACCGGTTCAGCGACCAGGAACAGTCCGAAGATAAACGCCAGAACCGGCAACTCAGTGGTAACGCCGAACAGGTTTGCGAGTCGCTGCTCCAGCACGTAAACCGGACTGGCCATTCCGAACGCGTTCAGCAACGCGCCGAAGCCGAACACAACCGCGAGCACCGCGAGATCCTTGCGTCGCGAAAAGTACCCAACACCCGATCGCATCGGATCGCTAACCAGCTCCATCGCCGGAACGCGGCTAATGATGCCGACGTTGTCGTGCGGACACGCCTGCACACAGTCGAGACAAAACGTGCAGTCAACGTTGCCGACCTTGCGCGGTTGAAACAGTGCCAGCTCGCAGCCGCGTT
>Ga0105248_10006108_pt1 | contig 13215 bp, 11 predicted proteins | sample KBSS34metaG_FD_81524 | JGI IMG/M metagenome (GOLD analysis project Ga0105248, IMG submission 81524) | Switchgrass rhizosphere microbial communities from Kellogg Biological Station, Michigan, USA - KBS S3-4 metaG | ecosystem: Host-associated > Plants > Roots > Rhizosphere > Soil | place... | reverse complement strand
GAGCGGGCTTTGGGTTTCGCCGACTTCCGCGGCAACCGCCAGTACATCAGCCTCGGCAATCTGACGGCGGAAAGCCGCGTCGCCCTCATCCTGATGGACTACCCAAACCGCCGAAGGCTGAAGATCTACGCCCGCGCGGAGGTGAGGGAGCTGGCCGATGACGAGGAGCTCGCGGCGCATCTGGCCACGCCGGGTTACAAGGGTCGGGCGGAGCGGGCCATTCTGCTCCACCTCGCAGCCTTCGACTGGAACTGTCCCCAGCACATCACGCCGCGTTTCAGCGCTGCCGAGCTGGAGCCCGTCCTGACCCGAGCCAACCAGCGCATCCTCGAGCTTGAGGCCGAGACCGCTGCGTTGCGCGAGCAGCTCGCGCTGCGGATGTAACCGAGGGCGGGGTTCCAGCGAATTCACAGACGCAACGCCGCACTCAACCAGGCGAGGGGACCTCATGACGATCGTCGAGCTCTACGACGGCGATCGACGCCAGCTGGCGTCTCTGTTCGCCCTCGCCGACGACTCCCCGAGCCAGATCTCATCCTACCTGGCCTGTGGGGAGGTGTTCGTCGTGCGCGAGGCAAGCGTGATCCTCGGCCACGCCCAGCTAACCGTGACGGACGATCCGACGACATCTGAGCTCAAGAGCTTGGCGGTTCAGACGGCGTGGCGGCGCCGCGGAATCGGCGCCGCGCTCCTGGCCGCCGCCGTCAGCCACAGCTGCGCGCGCGGTGCTCGACGGCTGCTCGTCGCGACCGCGACGGCGGACATCGACAACCTGCGCTTCTATCAACGGCGCGGCTTTCGGATGCTGCGGATCGAGCGCGACGTGTTCGATGGCGCGCGCGGCTACCCCGATGGGTTTCTCGTCGAGGGCATCCCGTTGCGCGACCAGCTATGGCTCGAGCTCGACCTGCAAGCCCGAACAGAGCGCGAGGTGCTCGACCGCGCCCATTCCACAGCCGCCCCTCAAACGACGCCGCGGTCCGGAGTTGACCAATGCGACGGCGCGCCGTCGTCGGGCGACCGCTGGGAGACCCGCCACGACCTGACGCCCGACGAGATCGATCGCTTGGAGGGGGAACTCTACGAGTTCAACGTTGAGCGCACCGGCTACAGCGACGTCCAAGGCCTGGGTTTCCTTGTCCGCCGGGCCGGCGGACTTGTCGGAGCGGTCGCTGGATACACCTGGGGCGGCGTCTGCGAACTGCGACAGGTCTGGGTCCGCGACGACGCGCGCGGTCAGGGCCTAGGGCGCAGGCTCCTGGAGTCGGCGGTTGCTGAAGCCCGGCGCCGCGGCTGCGCGTCCGTCTTCGTCTCGACCTTCAGCTTTCAGGCCCCGGGGTTCTACCAGAGGCTCGGGTTCGAGGTGGTCGCAGAAGCGCGCGACAAGCCAGTTGGCCACGAAGAGTACATTCTGCGACGGCGCCTGGCGGCCCGACGTCCGTAGGTCCTGCGCTCTCGGTCCAGATCACGACCCGCTCCCATAAGCGGGTATCGCCAAGGCCAGGTCATGGGGTGCCCGCGGTGATGGGGTCACTGCAAGAAAGTGAGCTGAGTGTACGCTAGGCGCAAACGGACGGAGAACTTACGCCGCCGGCTCCGGGCCCGCCCTTCGGCCGACCCAGAGCCCCCTGCCCTGACATCTCTAACTGGCAGAACCAGCGACATCTCTAACCGGCGTAGACAACGGCTGTAGCCGGGTGGATTCCATTTCCAAGTGCGACCTACCAAGCTTTTCAGCGGGTTGTCTCGGGGGCGGATCCGACTGTGGGCGAGCACTATGATCACCTCACCTTGGATGAGCGGAAGCTGATTTTCCAGCTAGCGAAGCGAAGATGTCGGTCCCGCGGATCGCCGAGCGGCTCGGCCGGCATCGCTCGACCATTCACCGCGAGATCCGGCGCAACTGGCACGACGACGGCCCCTGGCTGCGCGGCTACTTTCCCCAAGCCGCCCAATCGCGCACCGATCGGCGCCGCCGCCGCCAGCGCAAGCTGCATCAGGATCCGGACCTGGCGCGGCACGTCATCGCCCGACTGCAGCAAGCCTGGTCGCCGGAGCAGATCGCCGGCCGCTTGCGGCGCGAGGATGACGGCGCCCGCCGGGTCAGCCACGAGACCATATACCAGTTCGTCTACAGCGACGTGGGACGCCAGCAGAACCTGTATCAGCTCCTGCCGTGCCAACGCCGTCGGGGACGGACGCGTTACGCCCGCAAGCTTCGCGGTGTGACCATCCCGCTAGAGAACACCTTCGCCGAGCGCCCGGCCGAGATCGCCGCGCGCAACTCGTATGGCCATTGGGAGGGCGCCCTAGTGATGTTCCGTCGGGCGCATGGACAGCGGAACGTGTAGCGAATTCACCCTGAAATCCCTCTCCAACGGGTTTCGGCAGCGAGAATGAGCATGAGGGGAGCCTCACGTCGGCGAAGGCCTGGGCCGCTGGGCCGCCTGGGCGGGATCATCCCGGAATCCTGGGCGTCGCTATCCCGGAACGGTGGGCGGCATCAAATCGGAACGGTGGGCGCGATCACGTCGGAATCCGCACCAACGACCTCAAGACCGTCTTCCCGATCGCGGAGCGCCTTGCCGGCTCGTGATGATCAACGACCACACCGCGTTCCGGAGCGACTGCCCTTCGCAGGCCACCGCCAGCCGGCTACGGCGTCGGCGGGATCCCCGCCGCCCTGCGCGACATGACCACTGAAAAGATGATCGTCTTCCGGCTTTAAGGCGGCGCCATGACTTCCGCCTTTCACTCTGGAACCGAGATCCTCCTGATTAAGTGTCGAGATATGGGACAGCCGTCGTTGTGATAGACATCCCGACGGGAGATCACGGTGGTTCCATGAGCGCTATGCACTTCGAAAGCGTTAGATCTCGCTGAATACTCGATATCTGAACCGTCGACGACTCCGCAGAAGGCGGTAAGACCGCGGTGTTCAGCCAACGACTCCAAGGCGAACCGTTCCATTCGGCTCGTCATGTTCCGAACGCTGCACTGCAGATCATCAGAGATGCCCTTCTGATCGATCTCCTTCTCGAGCTCGTCGTTAAGAACCGTACGCGGGAACATTCCATCAACGAAGGAAGACTTGATGCAGTTCACATTTATAAGACCCTCGACGTGAACTCCGCTCTCCGCATCACCAAGACTGTATCTTAGCGACGACAAGCACGACCTGTATGTCTCTAAGAGTTGATCTGCTTTGGGCCGACTTTTCAATTTATGACCTAAGACATTGCCGATGCGCTCCGCGCCGCCTCCGGAGGAAAGCAGCCCGCAGATCGCATAGAAGTCATAGGAGCCGATGCGTTCGCCGTGTTCATAGAATCGATCGTGATCCACCGCTGTGCCGCTCTGCGCGATCGAACGCAGGCACTTGGCCAATGCAGCGAACTCAGTCTTGTCACGTAGGTTTTCGGTGAAATCACTCGGGAACCCGCATCGATTCAGCAAACACGAAGACAGGTAATACTCATAGCATTTATCGATGTGAGCACATATTTCCAGTGACGCTCTTCTGAAATCCAACCACTTGCAGGCCGGGTTGTACCGCCAGCAGTAGTACATGATGTTACAGAAAGCGTCGTTCAGCTTGGTGTACTCACGCCACATCGACGGCCTGAACGAAGGTGGCAGACCGAAGCCAGTCAGGCCGGTTACGCAGCCCAGGTCCATCCAGCGGGAGTCCAGCGCGATGTTTGAGCCTGTCAGCGCGCCATGCATGATCCGTTTCGCCGAGGCCGCGGCAGATTGCATGGCGATTTTCTGGCCAAGGTTCCGCAGCCCTTCCAGGATGGCGTCAGCCGCGTCCGCCGACCTGGCGCTCGGCGACGCGCCGTCCGCGAGTTCACCCGCCAGCAGGGCTGACGGTAGGAAGTTGGCCGCGCTTCTCGTGCGCTGCACGTCGGCCAAGGCTGGCTTATTCACAAACTCGCCGTCGGAGCGCGTCTCCGGGTTGAAGAAGATCGCGCGTTCGAAACTGGCCAACCGAAGCGTAGCCTCCCTGATTAACAGGGCGCCTGGATGCTCCTTGCGAACGCCGCCACGCTCGCGAGTCCAACTCATTCGCCCGGTTGCGATCACGGCCGGAGTCGCGACCGCGCCGAACGGCAGGGCGTGCTTCAACATCTTGGCCCAGATCGCTTCGGCAAGCGCGTCTACCAGCGGAAGCGTGCCGTGCCCGTACCAAAACGGCGAACCGACGCCCTGGAGTTGATTGGATCCCATTCCCTTGACGAGGTAGCGTCCATCGGTCCCGCATCGAGCGCCCCCGCCATTCGAGCCGATGCCGGCGCCTCCATACCGCTCAGCGTAGAAGGTCTTGCGTTGCGCCGGGGAGGACGGGCAGTCCCGCCCGTCCGGCCCCATGTAGGCGTAGGTCTCGCGAAGGGACTCTTCGTTCAGATCGGAGACTTGGTCATCGAAGTAGACGATGGATGGATCATCGATCTTCCTGGCTTCGAATGGGTCGAGGAGAAACTCAGGCAACCTCATTGCGGCACCGTTACATCCATCCTCTAGCGCACCTTTTCGGCGTTCGCGCTCTTTCGCCCGGATTCCTGAAATTGCGCGGTGACGTCCGTCAGTCGGCCGTGAGCAAAGGACAATATCCGTTGGGCTGCGACTATGGTCTCCCGCCGGTGCGAGATGACTATGCACGTTATGCCGAGCGCCGCGATGGCGGTGTTGACCCTCGATTCCCGCTGTGGATCGAGGTGCGACGTCCCCTCATCTAGCACCAGCACCTTGGGCTGCCGATAAAGAGCGCGCGCTAACAGGAGGCGCTGCTTCTGCCCGCCGGAAAGAGCTGAGCCCATATCTCCGACCAGCGTCTCATAGGCCATCGGCATCGCCACGATATCGTCGTGCAACGCCGCCGCCTGGGCGGATGCGAATATGCGGTCAACATCAGGCGCATCGTCGAATAGCGCGATATTGTCCGCGAGCGAACCTGCGAAGAGGCTGTCTTCCTGGAGCACTGCGGCGACCTGCTCCCGATAGTCGTGGTAGCCAAAGCGGACGAGCGGCATGCCGTCGATCAACACTTCGCCTTGATCGGGTTCGATCAGGCCGAGCAGCACCTTGACCAATGTGGACTTACCGCCGCCGGAAGGCCCGGTGATGGCGATATGCTCACCTGGCTCGATACAGACGTCGACGCCGTTCAGGACTGGCGGGTCGGTGGGGCTGTAGCGGAAGTGGATGTTGCGCAACTCGATCCGGCCCAGCAAGCTCGCCGCTCGCCGACTCTGTTGCGCAACGCTGCGATCCGGGTCCGTCAGCGCGATATCGGCGAGTCGTTCGAGGTGCAGGCCAAGCATTCTGAAGGCGATCGCCTGATCGACGAACGAGGCGGCGCGTTGAAGGAACTGCGTCTTGTAGGCCATGTAGGCGAAGACCATTCCCAGGCTGAATCCGCCCTTGATGACGAGCCCGACCGCGAGCCAAACCGACACAATCGTTTCGAGGCCGAAGAGAAGTGTGTTGGCCGTCGACTGCCAGATACCTGTCCGCGCGAGCATGATGCTCGCATTGGTGGAGTCCGTCAGGCGCGTCTGCCATTGCGCCAGACGCGTCGCCTCTCGATTGAAGAGGCGTAAGGTCACGATCCCGCGCAAGGTTTCGATCATCATTGACTGTTCCTTGCCGCCGGCGACGATGACGTCCTCCTGCGCCACACGCTGGGTCGTGAACGATATGGCGCGCGCAAGCCCGTAGAGGCAAAAGGCCAACAACGCGAGCAAGGTCAGGGGTGGAGAGTAGAACAGCATCACGGCGAGAGAGAAGGTCGCCAACGATCCGTCGATAATCCCGCTCACCGCGCCTTGCGTCATGAAGTTCTGGATCGGCGTCACGGATTGGAAGCGGGATAGGATGTCGCCAATCTGCCGCTTCTCGAAAAACGGTACGGGAAGGCGGAAGAGCCGCCGCGCAACATTGACGACCACGCCATAACCAAGGGCCGAACCCGCCGAAAGCAGGACGAATGAGCGCAGAAGAGACGCGCCAGCATTGATGACCGTGAACAGGCCGAAGCCGAGCGCCAGAACGGTCAGTAGATCCCGATCCAGCGCGGGAGCAGCGCTATCGATCGCGGTCTGCATGTAGAATGGCGACGCCAGCGCGAACGCTTCCAGCACGGCGCTGAGCACGAGCGTTTGGGCGAGCGCCCGTCTAAGCCCGGTGATATTCTGCCATAGCTGGGAAATGCGTAGCCGGTCGCGACGTCCCGACGGCTTGAAGTCGTCCGAAGGACGGAGCTCAAGAGCGATGCCGGTGAAGTGCGGCGAAACCTCTTCGAGCGTGAGCCAACGCGATGCGCCGGCGGGATTGTGGATCAGCGCCTTGCCGCCGACCACACGTTCCATCACCACGTAATGGTTCAAGTCCCAATGCAGGATAGCTGGGACATGAAGATCCTGGAGCTTGTGAAGTGGTAGTTTGACGGCCCGCGACGTCAGAGCGAGCTGATCGGCGATGTTGATGAGCGATTTCAGCGTCGCGCCGCGCATCGCCGGCTGGAAACGGCGGCGCAAGGTTCCAAGATCAACGTCAAGACCATGGAAATTGGCGATCATCGCCAATGAGGCGAGGCCACATTCGGCCACCTCAGTCTGACGAACCAACCGAACGCGTTGGCTGCGCAACAGGCCGAGGTCCAGCAAAGCCGTCATCGTGCCCGCACCGCAAACAGCGGTTCGAAGAGCCACTCAATCAGGTTGCGTTTTTCGGTCACGATCCGTGCTGAAAGGGTCATTCCCGGGAGTAGCGATTGCCTGCGGCCGAACGCCATCACCGAAGGCTCCGCCATCGTCGCCGTCACTAGGTACACGGGGACGACGCCGGTCCCGCTCTGTCGAGCGATCGCCGCCCGCGATATGCTTGAGATGCGCGCATGGACCGTTCCGAAGGTCTGGTAGGGGAAGGCGTCGATCGACAGGCGGACATCTTGTCCGACCGCCATGAAGCCGGAAGCCGTGGTCGGCACGTACAATTCCACCCGGGTTTGTGAACCGCCGGGCACGAGCAACATCAGTTGCTGCCCTGGCGACGCGGGTTGGCCGATGCGGGCCGTCAACGCCGTCACGACGCCGTCCACGGGAGCAACAAGGGCGTAGCCGCGCGCCAGGTCGATCTGCGCATCCTCCTGCAGGAGCGTGGCGCGGTCGGACTGGGTGACGGCGACTTGAGCGCGCGCGACCATTTCGGACTGCGCCATGGCGCGGCGCGCTTGCTCGATTTCAGACCGCTTGTCCGATAGCGATTGCTCCATCTGCGCCAGCTGCTGCCGACGCACGAAGAGTTCCGCTTCCCGCTGCTCCTTGTCGCGCTTGCTGATGTAGCCCCGTTCGGCGAGCCCCCCCACTCGCTTCTGGTCGTTCACGGCCGCGGCGACGAGTTGCTGCTGATCCGAGATCTGCGCTTCGAGCGCCGGCAAGGCGGCGAGGTGGCCCTTGATCTGCGCTTGGAGCCGCGCACGATCCGCCTTCGCCGCGCTCAGCACCGCCTCCTCCTGCTCCCTCAAGCGGGCGTCTTGCGTCGCCAGAGCCTCACGAATGCGCTGCGGCGCCGTGCCGCCCGACGGCATGCTTTCTTCCGAGCGGATGATCGCCAGCCGCTGTCCAGCGGTGACCTGCTGACCCTCTGCGACGTCGACGCCGACGACGACGCCGCCGCGCGAAGGGACGATTGTCGCTACGCCGCGGTCAAGCGCCACCTGACCGGGCACGATCTGCACCCGGGCATAGGCGCCGGTGAAAAGAAAGATCACGACGGTGATCAATGCGGCAATCAGCAGAAATCCAATGATCTGCCATGACATGGGCGTCGCGATATTGATGCTGCCGTGCAGCCGCTCCGCCTTATGAGCGAGCGCCTCCCGTCGAAAGAGGGGCGAGCCGTTCACAGCTTAACCTGCAGCCGGAGCATAGGCGCATGAAGGTGCGATGCCGGAGATTTCGACGTGGAGGAACAATGAGGACCGCACGCGTGAACCCAGCAGGCTTGCGAAAGCACCGCGTCTTTCATCCCGCAGCCCACAACAACGCTGATAGATTGGATGTCCGGCGAGACCTCAGGATACGTTTTCCGACATGCTGGTTGAGCACGGTCGATCGATCCTTCCTGCTTACACGTGCTGAGTTATCACGCCTTCGCACCAGAGCTTTTCCATTTCGCCGATAACCTGGATCGGGTCCATGCCACCGCGAAGACATTTCTTGGCGATCGAGAGTGGCGTGCTTGTCCCAGCCGACAAGTCGGATCCGACCTTTGCGATAAAAGGATTGGAGATCTCCAAGCGTCGAAATCTGAAGGCGTCCGCTCTCACCTCCGGCTCATAGTGACCGCCATCAGAAATCCGGACCACCTTGCTGCCTATCAGGTTTGTCTGCATGCAGTTGGCGGTTATGTCCTTCAACACGTGAGCTAGACGGGCGGCATCGCGATAATCCCGCTCCGCAAAGATGATATAACCGTCGGGCCACATCTCAGACGGCATGGTCGGACTGATCAATTTGACCGTCTTTTCGACCACGTTTATCAGGAAACCGGTGACGCAGGCTATTGTGCCTTCAAGTGTCGGTTCCTTTTTCGCGAGCCCAGGCATATTACGACCCGCCGCGAATTTGGTTATCGCGCCATCCGTCGCCATCTGAAGAACGATCTCCACCCCGAACAATTCTTCCGGCGTGAAGCGTTCGTGAATCTCCAAAAGCTGCCGCTTTGTCATGACCGAGAATCTATTCGGCGTTGACTTCCGCTTCTCCCATTCCGCGATCACCCTCTTGGTGAGATCGACATTGCGAAGTGGAATGGCGGTGGTCGTTTGCGGTATGACGCCGACAACGTCCTCGAATATCTCCAGGAATTCGATGTATTCCGGATTGTCGAGCGGATCCGTGGCCCAATAACAGAAGCCGCACTGCATGCCTGGACCCAGGACAGCCTTCACAGCCTCGAGCGTTGCGCGCCACTCCCCGTCCCCGCCGTTGGCAAGGGTCGCATGACCAGCGAATTTCTTGGCCGAGACGCCACAGAACCAACAGCCGACGGAGCATCCTGATGACAGCTCGAACGCGACGGGCGGATGGGTGATGCCGGACGCAGCGGCGTCGAGTTGGAAGGCCGCGCGGCCCATATTGCGCATCCGCCAAAGATCGAATTTAGGCGTAATGCCCTGGCTGCCGCCATAGGATGGGATCGAGTCACGAATCTTCAGATGATTCGATATGTGCTGATCCCACAGGTAAGTGAGAGGCCAGTCCTGGCCGGTCGCCGCCGACCTGAAGAGGCGATATTCAGGGTGAAAGACCGGGAGCAAAGTGCGGACGTCGATGCGACATCCACAGGCGTCTTGGGCGTCCTCCAGTGACAACTCGCCCTCGAGGACAGCGCTCTTGAATTCCCCGTCTCCGATCCAGCGCTCCAGGAACCGCTTCGAATGACTGAGGACATGGCGCGTCTCCGCGTTGATCGCGTAGAGCGCCTTGTATTTGTCAGCAACCGACATGCTTGTCTCGTGCGAGAACAAGCCCAGGTCTTCATTGAGCATCCGCTGATCACCGCTGCAGGACAATCGGCCGCTTATCGAGCAGCCAAATGCGTTCTGATCTCTGAGGCTAGTGCCGAAGGTTCCTGAGTGCCCAGGTAAACGATCTTTCCCGAAGAGAGCGATAGCTTGACCGCACGATTACCTCTCATGCTGTAGATCTTTCCCCCCAAGCCGAAGCGAATACCCCAGCCGCCGAAATCGGCCATCGGGCTATATTCGATCTCTTCAACCTTCTGGATATCCGAGTATTTCCACTGCGCAGCCGGAAGGGGCCATATGCGGGCGGTGACGTGGACGTCGTCGGCACTGGTCTTCAGCCGAACCGCGGTCAGGAACAACATGATCGCTATTGGCGCGACTGCGACCCAAACCATTCCGGGGTGGAATTGACCCGCGCGCCACGCGTATAACACGGGCGCGATGAAGACGCCCACTGAAAGCAATGCGACAAAGATCAACAGGGGCGAAGGCAGCATCTGCTCTTCGTTGTACATCGCGGTCGCCTTCTCAGCTTGAACCGCCACCGGCCCCCCCCCCACAAGGAGACAGTCGCCCAAACAGCGAGAGAGGCGGCGCCTGCGATCACAACTACGACAGCCGCAGCGGCAGTCACCACGACCGCGGCATAGGTGACGACGGCGATGACCGCGGCAGCTACCGGCACAGCGGCGACGCCACCAACAACGTAGTCGATCTCGACCTCCGTCAGGTCCGTCACTTCATTGTCATTGCCTGGGGGGATGTACCGCACCTTGCTTTTGGATAGATTGAGGTCCGTGAAATAACTTCCCCATTCGCGGTCGGAGATGTCGAACCCAAAATTCTTTGAGAGACCAGCCACAGCGGAGAGACTGAAGTTATCGTTAAGCAGTTCCTCGTATTGGTCCCAAGAACTACGAATTGTTTCCTCGTAGTGATCTATTTTCAGGCTGGCCATTCCATCCCCCCGTCCGCAGCAGGCAAGGCTGCGCGGGTAAGGTGGTCGCGTATCCACCAAGGGTTGTCAAGATGCTTCAGTGCCCGCGCCGCGACGTCACGCCGATGCGACGCCGTACGGCGGCGACGGGCCTTGCGTTCGATGAGGTGGGCGCATTTCCGTTCTGAGCGGGATCGATGGCTGCAAGCTGGAGCGCTCGGTTTAGCAGGCTGTTGAAGAAGTCCGTGGCGAGGTTGGGCTCAGCATGATTCACTCTCTGGGCACAGCCGGGGGATGGGATGCGCGGGTCGGACGAGCAGTCGGGGTCCTTGTTCTCCTACGTGGACCTGGAAGCGCGGGTGCGGCGGGACCATCCGCTGCGGCCGATCCGGGAGATCGCCAACGCGGCGCCTCTGGATCTGAGCGAGGATTTCGCCGCGCTCTATCCGCCCAGGCAGGGCCGCCCGTCTACCCCGCCGGAGCGGCTCTTGCGGGCGATGCTGTTGCAGGCCTTCTACGGCATCCGCTCGGAGCGGCAGCTGATGGAGCGGATGGAGTTCGATCTGCTGTTCCGCTGGTTCGTGGGTCTGGGCGTGGACGATCCGGCCTGGGACCACTCCAGCTTCACCAAGAACCGCGACCGGCTGCTGGAGGGCGAGATCGCGGCGAAGTTCCTGCGTGCGGTGCTCGCCCAGCCGAAGGTCAAGCGGCTGATTTCCTCGGACCACTTCTCGGTGGACGGGACGCTGATCGAAGCCTGGGCCTCGCTGAAGAGCTTCCGGAAGAAGGACGGGAGCGACAATGACCCGGACGGCCCGGGGCGCAGCTCCGAGCGCGGCTTCCACAAGGAGAAGCGCTCCAACGAGACCCACCAGAGCACGACCGATCCCGAGGCGCGGCTCTACAAGAAGGGCGACGGCCAGCCGGCCAAGCTCTGCTACATCGGCCACGCGCTGATGGAGAACCGTCATGGCCTGGCGGTGGACGGAACCCTCACCCTGGCCACAGGCACGGCCGAGCGCGAGGCGGCGCTTGCGATGCTGGACCGCCGCAAGGGCCGAAGGCGCATCACCCTGGGCGCCGACAAGGCCTACGACGTGCGCCAGTTCATCAAGGATCTGCGATCACGGCGGGTGACCCCGCACGTGGCCATCGACGGCCACCTGAGCTCGAAGGGGATCCCCAGGTCGACGGCGGTCGACGGGCGCACCAAACGCCATCCCGGTTACGCGGTCAGCCAGCGCTGTCGCAAGCGGATCGAGGAGGTGTTCGGCTGGATGAAGGCCTCCGCCAGCCTGGCGAAGATCAAGCTCCGAGGCCGGCGTAAGGCCGAAGCCGCCTTCACCTTGGGCCTGGCGGCCTACAACCTGATCCGCCTGCCAAGCTCCTGGCGGCCCCGACATGACCCTCTTGGGCCGCTGGCGCATCGTCGAGATGCCGGACTACGAGGATGACTTCCCCGACCTGGTGGAGCCCGCCTACCTCCTCTTCGAGGCGAACGGCTCCGGCGAATTCGCCTTCGGCTGCGTCACCGGCCAGATCTTCGGCGGCGGCGACACCGACGCCGTCGAGTTTTCCTGGACCGGCAGTGACGAGATGGACGAAGCCCAGGGCGACGGATGGGCCGAACGCCAGTCCGACGGCTCCCTCAGGGGGCAAATCTGCTTCCACGGCGGCGATGAAGCCGACTTCATCGCCCGCCGCGAAACTTCTTCAACAGCCTGTTAGCGGCCGGCGTGTCACGATCGAGGCGTTGAGGGCGGCTCGTGAGCTCAACGCCATGAGGGCTCGGCGAACAGGTTGGAGCTTCGCCGCCGGAAACGCCCGTCCATGCCGTGGCGATCGAACGCAGGGGGTAAGACTTGGATAGAAAAATCGAACAGCTGGGTCTGGCGACAAAACTGGTGTCAGAATCAGCACTTCATCGCAACAAGCCGCCGATCCTCGTATTTAATTCGCTTATCATACCGGCTATAGAGCACGGTCACATACATTTTGCGTTCGCCGGAACCGGAAACCCGATCGCATTCTGGATCTGGGCGCTATTGGCTCCTGACGTCGAGCAACGCCTCATAAAAAATCCGCACGATGTTCTTCATCTCAGCGAGTGGAACGAAGGCGAGAATCTCTGGCTTCTTGATCTATGCGCCCCACACGGCTTTCTGAACGATATCATATTTTATATTCGCACAGAGATGTTCCGCGGGTTTGATCGCGCGTACTCACTGCGATTCGCAAAATACGGCGGCGTCAGGAAGGTGTCGGTCTGGAAACGCGGCGCATTTTCGCCAAAAACATACCATCGCTCGACACGCGCTCTGCCGTTCAACGCGTTCGCAAGGACTCAGACCGAATACCAGGCCGGCCTGACGTTCTGACAGGCCACCGTCGGATCGACGCGGTTGCGTGCTCCCGCCCTGCTGGCCGCATGGCTCTGCGGCGCGCTGGTGGGCCCGGCAGGACTCGAACCTGCAACGTAAGCGCAGCTCCGGCCCCACGTAGCGCCGGCTGACGGAAGCCTCGATGCTGACCGCCTTTTGCCGGGCGGGCCTTAGTTCCATGACGTCGCGAAGCCGCGGCGCGGCGGCCGTTTGCGCGTTTGGGCTTCTACAAAGGTTCACTGCATTGGAAATCAGACCTGAGCGACGCGACGAGGTCGCCGCATAAGCAATGTCACGACCGCAGCTTTCGAGACTGCGCCTCACAGTAGCGGAACGGAGGCGCGCATCGTCGAAGGCCTCAG